>Ga0187866_1003702_pt1 | contig 11224 bp, 12 predicted proteins | sample June2016WEW_11_1_3_FD_133013 | JGI IMG/M metagenome (GOLD analysis project Ga0187866, IMG submission 133013) | Peatland microbial communities from SPRUCE experiment site at the Marcell Experimental Forest, Minnesota, USA - June2016WEW_11_150 | ecosystem: Environmental > Terrestrial > Soil >... | reverse complement strand
GCTTCTACCTCTTCGGGCGTATACTTGCACCAGGCAGGTGCTTTCTTGCTTATGGGCCGAGTTGACCCTGACTTGCCCCGCTTACTCGTGTAAAGCCTAGCCGTAATTTGCACACTCCAAATCTGAAATTGTAACCTAGTCGATAACCCTCGATTATTTAACTTGTCTCAACAATAGTCATGTGGCCAAGACTTCGCCCTCACACCAAGAAGGTATCGGATGAAATGAAATTTTGCGAGAAATGTGGAGGTTACATGAGGACGACAAAGGAGGGTTATGTTTGTTCGAAATGCGGCTATCAGCTCAAAATTGAGGTAGTTGACATCGTGAAGATAACGCCCACTGAAAAGCCAACGGACATCGTAGACGCACCTAGCCCCGAATACATGAAGGTAGCTGCGACATGCCCACGCTGTGGGCACAACGAAGCTTTCCGCAGCCTTGGATTCGTGTCTGGCGAACACGCAGGGGTCCGACAGGAGAGGGTTATGGAAAGATTTGTTTGCACAAAATGCGGCCATTCGTGGAGCAATGAATGACCGTGTCTAAGGCATAATGCGGTTTCCCTCGCCGACGAACCATTTCGAGAACTTTACGAAGGCCAAAGCGCGATGTGAGAAAGAATTCTTCTCGTCAGTTGTCATCTGAGCGAAGGTTCGGCCGTCTCCTCTTTTAGGTATGAAGATTGGATCGAAACCGAAACCGTGAGTTCCTTTTGGTCTCCGGCTTACGCGACCTTGTACAAAGCCGGTGAAACACTTCGGGCGCGACGTCGGCGTGCAGAATGCAACTGAGGCCTGGAAGAAAGCTCCTCTGTCCCCGCGCTTCTCCATGAGTTTCAATATGCCACCCGTCCCTAGGGTTTTGAACACATAAGACGAGTACGGCCCGGGGAAACCTGCTAACGCATTTACGAAGAAACCCGCATCCTCTGAAACTACCGAGCGCCTATTGGATCGCGCAGCCTCCACAGCTGCGAAGGAAGCGATCTCCGCCAAGTTATTTGATTGAATCTCCAGTTTGTCGATGCGCATGTGCTTCAACGTGATCCCGAAACGTGCGGCGACATCAGCGGCCTCAATGAACTTCCCCTTGTTTCCGGTAGCGAAGTAGACCGTTGGGTTATGCCCTGTCAAAGTATCTCCCACGCTTCTCCACCTCACGCATCTTTAGCAAGGTCTCCTTAGCTCGCTTTTTACCAACAGCCCTTCCGTAGCCCTTCAAGAAGGCATTGAAGAGAACCAAATGGAAGGAGTAATGTGTGCTCTTCATCGCCCTGTGAAGGAGAAGGAGATCTACACCCTTGCCCTCTAGCTCGTGTGAGAAGTCACCTAGGCCGAAGTCGATCATGTACAAGTTGCCGTCCTCGGATAGCACGTTCGAAATCGTCATGTCCCCATGAACAATTCCACCTTCATGCATTAGTCCAAGAATGTTGCCGAGTGAGTTGCATCGTTCGCGGCGTTTTGATATTGAGAGTTTGTACAGCTCTTCCTTGAGCGTTGGGCCCGGGACGTAATCCATGATTATGGTGGTAGATTCAGGGTCTATGTGTTGAATGGTTGGGACGGGAACGCCGAGTTTCCTCACTTCGTGCATCATGTTTGCTTCATGTGCCGTCCTCGTTCGGCGGATTGATTCGTCGAGTTCAGGAACTCTGTAGGGCTTTGGTATGCGGCTCTTTCTGATCGCAAGTTCCCCATGCCAATCTTGGAGGTAGATTTCGGCTTCGGCGCCCTTGTAGATGAGTTTAGCTGACTTCTTTTCTCCAGGGGATGTCAACATCCTCAAACCTCCACTTTGGCTTAACGAGCGCGTCAACGGAAGTGGCTAAACCGGCCTGAAGCGCAAGCATGGCGGTCCACGCGATTTGGGCGCCACAATCACCTGTGTATGCGGAACCTACGACGTGGCATATTGCGTCATGCATCTTGGCCACGCATTCGAGTTTATCCTTCAATGTCCTATTCGCTGCGACCCCCCCAGTTAGAAGGATCTCTTTCTTGCCAGTATACGCTAGGCTTCGTTCTACGGCCTCGGCGAGCATTGAGCAGGAGACCTCCTGCATCGAGTAGCATACATCCTCCAAACCCGCGCCTGATCGCAGCTTGGCGAGGGACGCTGTCAACAGCCCGGAGTATGAAACATCATTTCCTTTCACCACGTAAGGCAAAGTTAGGAACTTTGATGATTTGGCCGCTAGTTTTTCGATTTGAGGCCCTGCTGGCGATGGGAGGTCGATAGCTCGGGCGAACATGTCATATAGGTTTCCGATTGTGATGTCCTCGGTTTCACCGAATATTCTCCAGCGTCCTCCAGAAAAAGCCGTAATCGCTGTGTGCCCGCCTGAGACAAGAACTACCAGGGGATCCTTGGCTCCGGTGGTGAGGGTTCCGATCTCGATGTGTCCGATGGCATGGTTTACGCCTACGAATGGGACGCCGAAGTATGCGGATATTGATCGGGCAACGGTGGCTCCGACCCTTAGGCATGGTCCAAGTCCAGGACCTAATGAAACTCCCACGCCAGCGAGTTCCGAAGCTTTGGCGCCAGCCTTTCTTAACGAATCTGAGACCACACGGGCGGCAACTTCACTGTGATGCTCAGCCGCCTCGCGCGGGTGAATTCCCTTCCCAGGAGCGGAAGCATAAGCGTCACGCGGATCAGACAGGAACTGCCCCTGGTTTGTCACAACGCTTGCGCCAAATGTATGCGCCGTGGACTCTATTCCCAAGCAATACAACGCAATCGCAGTCATGACTTGTGAGATGACTCAGAAAAGGTTCTCTAAATGGTTAGTTAACTTATACTGGCCGGCGAAGTGCTATTGGTTAGGAGCCGGTCTGATAGACATCAACTAATGGGTTGGCTTGCGTTGGCGGTTCAAGTTGAGATGCCGATTCTGGTTGCTCCGGATCCTTTGGCTGCTGCGTTGGGCCAGGACTGCGTTCGGAAGTGGCAAGTCTCTCTCCGTCGCTTTCCAGCGTTTCTTGAAGAGCAACAAAGCCGTACCCAGTCTTTCGAGTTCATACTTGGAATTACCATAGCTGAAACAGTCAGCGACAAAGAACAGACGGCCCTCGTTTCCTCCACCGAGTCCATAGCCTTGCTTACTCGTCTAGATAACTCGAAAACTTCTCCTTCTTTGTTATTTGGTGTGTTTAGGGTCTATTGGTGCGTACACGCTCTGGAACATATGTCGCGTCCCCAAGCATTATCGTGAAAGTCGATCTCACAACCTTCGTGCGCAGCAGCCGTTGCAACTTAAATCAGCGACCTATTACAAAGCGGATTATGAAACTCAAAAATAGTGTTACAATGGTTTCAATTGTAATCTTAGTCATTGTGTTTTCCACTTTTCTTGCAAGTCAATTACGCAAAAATGTCTGGACGAGTACGCTTCTATTGGTTTTGTTTGGTGTCATCGGAATAGGTGGACTTGTTAAACTCAGACACCCCGTAATCCTAGAACTTGGTGTTATTGGTTTTGTGGCAGATACGGTCTGGGAGCTATATGGAACTGGAAATCGATTATGGGGTTACTATGATTCGCCGTTTTACATGATAGGTGGAACTTTGCCAATAGAAGTTGCAGTTTTGTACTTTTTCTTAGGGATGACTGCAGCTGTTTATGTGCTACACAGATTGCAAAAATAGAGAGGTATCAGTCACATATTGCGGAAGAGGTAGTGAAAGGGGAATTGTCTAATGCAACAAAGTCATCTGACTTGCGAGGACGCATGCATAAAGGCTTCAGTGACATATGGAAGATTTACCCCGAAAACATGCTCAAGAACCACACCTGGCACTGGTGGTGGTGGATCCATTTTTTCGAAAACCCAGACAACCCAGAATTCCCTAAGCAGCTCATGGTCCTTTGGGCCACCAGGAACTGCAGAAAGGTTCGCGTGAACGATTCTTACTGGGAGCCAAAAATCTCAACGGAGATCAAGGAAAATCGCGCTGCTTTCGAATCAATCGTCGCCTCCTGGTATTATGACGGAAACAAGATGCATGACTCTTTTGTTCTCGACCACGGGAAGACTGAAACCGGGTGGGATGACAACTCTGGACGAATCAGAATGGAAAGCAATGATGGTGTCTATTCCTTTGGTGGGAGCCCCGCGGATCTCTGGCTGGATATAAACAGCCAGAAGGTCGGAATCGACCTTTCGATGCAGCGGTGGAAAGACATGATGGCGGAACTGGTACCAACAGGAAAAAACTTCATCGGAAACATGGGGTATTCTATGCTGAAATACAGAGGGCTGATGTCATCGGGAAAAATCCGAGTAGGCGAAACCGAGACTTCCGTAAAGGGCAGGTCTTATTTCCAGAAAGTGCGGATATCCTCGATAACCCCCTGCTGGTACTGGGCTACAGTACAGTGGGACAATGGCGCTTACCTGCAATACTTCCTGCCGCATCTCGGAATACCAATGCTCAGGCGCTCGATTTCACACGAGAGCCTGATGGACTGGGGAGAAAAGATGGTTTCAAAGACCCTCGACTTCTACGACCCTACGGAGGGGAAGGAACATTCCATGAAGGATGTTAGAATAACTAAACGTTACGAGAATGACCTGCCGATATTCAGTGTGAAAGCATTCTCCGATGAATGCGAGCTCAGCATAGAGATGGCAACCTACGCAAGGTGCTGCTGGAACATATCGCAACCCCTCATAGGACCGATTTGGCACGGAATGTTCTACAACGAGTACCCTGCAAGGGTCACGAATTTCGAATTCAAAAGCGGTACTCGCAGGGTAGACAAAGATGACTTTGGAAAAAGTTATTGCAACTGCGAGCACACTTGGGGAACTGTTTGAAGCATCTGGCTTTTACGTGTAGCACCATTGGGCCTATGGCGTTACATCGTGAGGATGCCCTTGTTGTGAAGTACCTGCACTTGGTTCTGTGTGTAACGCCAAAGCACGTCCGCGCGACTGGTTTGGAAATCCCAAGGGGCAACCAAGACCACATCACCATTCTTGATCCAAGTCCGCCTCTTCATCTTGCCTCGTATGCGACAGAGTCGGTCGGCTCCGTCTGAACACTTCACCATTATCCGATCGTACCCAAACATTTGGGTTACAATCCCAAGCAGCTGACCCGTTCCTGGAAGAACGAGTTGATTAATGTCTCCTTCTGAAAGGACCTTTCTCTTTCCCAATCCACACTGCCTATCCTACAAGGTGACAGCTCGACTCTCCATTTTAACCTGTCTCGCGACAGGTGGCAACTGCTTTCGACCTAGGCCAGGAGTGGATGCTCATCATACAGACTTGGTCACGGAAGGCGGCGAAAGCTGAGGAGTTCAGATGCCTCGACGTTCAGTGGTTCCCGGACCTGGGTCGTCTCTGCATCTCCACATCCAAATTTCGAACGAATTTGATGACTTCGCGTGAAATGCATGGTGTCAATTGAAACTTCCCGTGATGTGGGCAGTATGAATCGAGATCTGTTTCTCCAGTGTCTTCATAGAAAATGGCCGGGTACAGCCGACAACCTTCAGGCCGATAATTGTAGATGGTGCATCGCTGACCGTTATTAAAGACGCATCTCCCCGACAGATTCTTGAGCTGCCGGTTCCCGTTCTTCTTGACGATGAAGAAATCCTCAGAGAAACCAAGGCCCCTTATCCGGACGATGTCTGAACTGCTCAGTTCCATCTCCGTATTCAAACAGCATTTGACGCACCCGTACTCGAGACACGTGTTTCTTATCTTCCTCATCACTGGACTCCTGCTAAGCGGTTCTAAGTGAATAAGAAGCGGCGCCCATATTTCAGAATCTGACAACCGTGAGTTTGCTCCGACCCCAGTGTGACTACGAGGTGCAAGTCCGAGGGCACCGCACCCGCGAATGCGGTACTCATCGCCTAAAAAACATAGGTATGTTCCTAGGGGCAGCAGGGTTTCAGTGGAAGAGCTTCGCGGGGGCTCTAACTTACCTACTTCAACTTCCTTGTTGCCGCAATGGAAATGCTTGGGTCTTTGGTTACCTTTTCTTCTTTGGTTTCTTCTTCTTCGGCACAGGAATCACGTGTAGATCTAATGTCGCTATTACAGGTTTAACACTTCCGACCGCCACGAAGTTCTGTCCGCGCTGCCAGGTTTCCTCGTCTTCTTCCTCTTCGTCTACTTCTTCTTCTGCAATTGACACATCGCCCGCCCAGTGCCGCTGTTCAGCTATGATACGCCTCGCGTTTTCGCTACGTCTTCGCTCGTTTCCCATTCTTTTCTCGTCAAGATGATTTGTCTTGCAATGTCCATACTGCAGAAGATTCGTTCAGTTGGAGAGGGACCTGTGTCTATCCCGACATGTGGATCGGCCGCTTCTGATACAGACACTTGGCAGACCTGATCGTGGCAAATCTAGACCAGGGAACCCTACAGGACGCACATTTGAAGACAAATAAAAATGGAGAAATCTCGGCCAACATCGGTTCTAGGCTCTTTGCCTAATACCTTCGGTGCTTCTGGTAGCAGTCTCTACAGTAGAAACAGGGTTCAGGTGACAGCTAGCGGCCCTGACATTCGCACCTTGGTGCTGATGATGCTTGAACAGGTCGTTCGGAGGAGTATCTTTTCGTCAGAGCGAATCAAAAAGAAGCCGCATAGTTCGCGGTATCTTCTACTCTCGCTCGCTCAAAAGAGTTGTCAAGGTTTAGTCTTCTTGGTGTTCACACATGCCGTCGTGTGGGTAGATCCTGCAGTAGAACGGTTTTGTCTCCTGGATCGCGCACGAGTAGAGGCCTGTTTCCTCTCTTTTCAGGAAGGGGCAACTCTTCGTAACGAAAACTCCGTGTCGATTGTGAGGGTCAGTGGAATTAACCGCTATGTGCTTCAGGATGTCTCCTCGTCCTTGTCTCTTCCAACGCAGTATGTCCTCGTGGGTCGCCTCAAAAGACCCCCAATGAATGACACAGCAGTCCCCCGATCGCTTGCACTTGTGTCCCTGCAACAGTTAATCAACCGGATTCGCCCGTATGCAGCGGGTAAACTATAAAGGTCCGGCATCCCCGGGCAGTTGTTTCTGCGTTGTGGTCTTCTCTGAGATCTCGGGACGGTTCCTTTCCACTCATCTAACCTCACATGGGAATAGCAACGCGAACATTCCAACGACTTATCTCGGCTCTAGCCTACTTCCTTCCCCAATCAAGGATATGAGCCTCGTTGCACCATACTTTTCAGGTCCTACAATGCAATGACCCGCCTCAAGTGATCTAACAATAGTGGTTGAAACCATTATCTTCTAACAGGCAAATGCAGGGACGGAGGCCAAGCCACAGCTAACACACCACCAAAACCGGACACGTTAACTTAAAATAAGAATTGGCATGGTGGTCGTGCAATTGGTGTCGCCCGTGAAAGGTGACCGAGAAATCGCACCGTAAGCTACCGAAGCACGCTCCTTACTATGATTTTGTTCTCGGTCAATGCCTGAGGGCGCATTCAGGAATTTTCCTTGGAGTCGACCAGTAATGAGCAAGCACGTTGGCGAATTGCCGAAGCAGTATGACCCTAAGGTTGTCGAGAAGGAAGTAAAGAGCCTCTGGGACCAAAAAGAGACTTATGAAGCTGTGAAGAAGTTTAGGGCGAAGGGCCCAAAGTTCTACTTCCTAGATGGGCCACCCTTCCCTAGTTCGGATACCCCACACATTGGAACTTCTTGGGGCAAGGTCGTGAAAGATACTGTCATTCGCTACAAGCGTTCGCAGGGGTTCAACGTCAGGGACCAACCCGGATATGACTGCCACGGCCTCCCTATCGAACTCGCAATAGAACAGAAGTTCGGGATCAAAACCAAGAAGGACGTAGAGAACTTCGGACTGGAACGCTTCATCGCGGAATGCAGATTATTTGCTGAAACGAACTCTGCGGCGTTGGGTAGGGCGTTCGCAGATCTTGGCATATGGATGGATTGGGCCAAGCCCTACATGACACATCAGGATTCCTATATTGAGAGCGGTTGGTGGGGTGTCAAGCAGGCCTCGTCGAAGGGCCTCCTTGAGCATGGGCAGCGAGTCGTGCACTGGTGCCCACAAGACGAGACCGTCCTTTCGGATTACGAAGTCGTTCTAGAGTACAAGATGCTCCGCGACCCGTCAATCTACGTGAAATTCCCGGTCGAAGGCAAGCAAAACGAGTTCATACTGATTTGGACCACGACACCTTGGACGCTACCGTCAAATGTGGCGGTCATGGTGAACCCGGACTTCCAGTATGCAAGAGTTCGGTCTGGGAACGAGACATTCATACTCGCAAAGGAGCGAATTGAAGCGGTGGCCAAGGCCTCCGGCCGCACATTAGAACTCCTGGAAAGCTTCCCTGGAACGCAACTAGATGGAGTGACGTACCGCTCCCCCCTGGAGACATTGGTTCCCATTCAACTGAACCTGAAGAATGCGCACCGCGTCGTCCTGAGCAAGGAGTACGTTACGCTGGATGAGGGGACGGGATGCGTCCATTCCGCCCCAGGCCATGGCGAAGAAGATTACGAAGTTGGAGTACGCTACGGATTACCCGTCCTCATGTTGGTGGACGACCAAGGAAAGTTCGTGCCCGAAGTGGGAAAATACGCAGGGAAGCCCGTTAGGAGTGCGAACCCCGAAGTCATAGACGATTTGAAATCATTAGGAATGCTGCTTCACTCGGAAGAGATAGAACACCGCAGTCCCGTATGTTGGCGTTGCAAGACTCCGCTCTTGATCCGCGCAACAGACCAATGGCTCATACGCATAGCGCAGAAAAAGAACGACTTCATGAAAGAAGTGGACGCGACACACTGGATTCCTGACTGGGCAGGAGCAGTTCAATTCAAGAATTGGCTTGAAGGCCTAAAGGACTGGGTCGTGTCACGCCAAAGATTCTGGGGCACACCCTTTCCAGTTTGGATATGCGATTCTTGCGGGAAACAGAAAGTCATAGGGTCAAAGCAAGAACTCTTGGAGAATGCGACCTCAACACCTGACCTGCCCACGCTGCACATTCCCTGGGTGAACAATGTCAAGCTGCGATGCGAATGTGGAGCGGAGATGACCCGAGTCCCCGACGTTATGGATGTCTGGTTCGACTCGGGCGGCGCTTCACTCGCATGCCTAGGCCACCCCCAGAACGCTCGAGAGAGTAAATTCTGGTGGCCTGCCGATTTCATCGTGGAAGGACGCGACCAGATAACGGCATGGTTCTTTGCCCTGCTGAAAAGCGGAATGGTTACGATGGGAAAGTCACCGTACAAAACCGTCCTGATGCACGGTTTCGCGCTCGATTCCGAAGGGCGTGAGATGCATAAGTCCGCGGGTAATTACGTCACGGCCAATGAGGTTGTAGAAAAATTCGGCCGCGATTCTTTCCGGTACTACGTTCTCCAGAACACGCTATGGGAGGATCTTCGCTTCTCGTGGGACGCCGTAAAACAGTACACCGGTGACTTGAGCACATTCTGGAACACCTTTGTTTTCGCTGGCACCTACATGAGCCTGGACAAGTTCTCACCACGTGTCCCCTTGAAGCAGCTCACGCGAAGCCTTCGCCCCGAAGATCGGTGGCTGCTAAGCCGAATGAACCGAACAATCAAGGAAGCAACTGCGCTTATGGATGAATACAAGATCCATGAGGCAGTTCGAAAACTCAAAACCTTCCTCGTGGAAGACCTGAGCCACACGTACGTCAGGTTCATCAGGCGCAGAACATGGGTTGAGAAACAGACACGGGACAAGCTGGCAGCCTACACAACACTCTACACTGCCCTCAAGGCCGCCCTCGCCATGCTAACCCCAATCACGCCCTTCCTCACCGAATCAATATACCAACACATGTTCAGAAACGCCGGACCAAAACACCCCCAGTCCGTCCACATGCTCGACTGGCCAAAATTCGACGAGAAATGGATCAGCGATTCCCTCGAACAAGAGATGAATGCAGCCAAGGATATCATATCAACAGTCGCAGTTGCCCGCATGCAAAAATCGATGAAACAGAGGCAACCAGTCCCCAAAGTGATAGTGGCAACCGATTCCAAACCAGTTCGAAAAGCCCTGAACACCTACTCAACCCTCCTCCTTGACCAGGCGAACACGCGAACCCTTACACCAACCCCCAGGGCTGCGAGTTCGAAGTACGAGGCTCCCACACGTTTCGCCAAAGCCGAATTCGCAGACGGCACAGTTTACGTAGACCTGAAACTTTCCAAGAGCGAACTGGCCGAAGGTTTAGCCAGAGACGCCGTAAGGCGGATGCAGCAAATGCGGAAGGAAATGGACCTCAAAGTGGACTCATACGTTCACGCCTACATTCTCGCGCCCTCAACAGACGCCGCGAACCTGCTAAAGGCCAAACGAACTTACATAGCCAGTGAAGTTCGGGCGAAACAACTGGTAATCAGTACCAAAAAAGAGGAAACGGATGCTCCATACTATACGAAGACCTGGCAGATCAATTCGGAAACTTACGAGTTCGGCCTATGCGAGAAGACAAAGTTGGACGGAAAAAGCGAAACCAAAAAGTAGAGCGGATTAGGCTACAGCGGGACTTCGATAAACAGGCGTTCGAGCAGTTCTTTGTACCTGTTTCTAATGGTGACCTCGGTCACGTTCGCTATTTCAGCAATCTCCCGCTGGGTCTTCCTCTCGTTTGTGAGGACTGTGGCGATATATGTGGCTGCGGCGGCAATGCCTGTCGGCCCCCTGCCGCTCGTTAACTTCATCTCCTTAGCGATCTCGAGGATGCGAATCGCAATCGCCTCTGCCTTCCCGGAAATCACCAGTTTGTTACTGAAGCGGGCGGCGTAGTTCCTGCTCGTTGAGGGGGGCACAAAGGCTTCGAGTTCACGCACCATAAACCTGTAACTCCTTCCAATGTCTTTCTTGTTGAGGCTAGATGACATTGCTATTTCGTCGAGTGTCCGCGGAACTCCGCATTGCCTATAACTCATGTATATTGCTGCCGCGGTTACGTTGTGGATTGATCGTCCGCGAATGAGACGTTTCTTGATTGCCCGTCGGTAGATAACTGAGGCCGTTTCTAGGATGTTCTTCGGAAGGTTGAGCGCCGAAGAGAGTTTACTCAATTCAGCTAAAGCAACGGCGAGGTTTCTTTCAGTAGCATCTGAAACTCGCACTCTACTCTGCCATTTACGAAGCTTGTAGAGGTCTAACCTTTGGGCAGCTGTGGCTCGTTTTCCGAGAACGCGTCGATCACGCCAATCAATTACGGTTGAG
>Ga0187866_1003696_pt1 | contig 11253 bp, 10 predicted proteins | sample June2016WEW_11_1_3_FD_133013 | JGI IMG/M metagenome (GOLD analysis project Ga0187866, IMG submission 133013) | Peatland microbial communities from SPRUCE experiment site at the Marcell Experimental Forest, Minnesota, USA - June2016WEW_11_150 | ecosystem: Environmental > Terrestrial > Soil >... | reverse complement strand
GAAGCGCATTGACGATCTCCGAACTCGATGGTTCGTAAATATAGTCGACTTGCGCCAGGGAATGAAGATCCCGTTTGCCCGTTATCTCTTCAGGAGGGATGGGAAGCAGCTGTTCGATGACGATTCTCTGCTGGATAACCGACTTGAACTCGTTGTAGATTACATCCACCCTGTCATACTCACCCTTTAGGAACCCTTCAATAACTTCCTGCACAATCTCTCGTGCGTCGGTGAAGTCGAGATCTGTGAATATGCCCGGATGTTTTGAGATCACATTGAAGTTCCGCTTGCCGAAGAAGTCCGTTCCTTTTCTGCCGACAGTCAGCATTTTGACATTAAGGCCAGAGCAGGTCTTCAGGTGGTTGACTGCCGCCTTGATGATATTGCTATTGAAGGAGCCGCAGAGGCCCCGATCGGCAGTTACGACGACGAGGAGAACGTTCTTCGTTTCCCGGTTGACAAGCAGAGGGTTGAGATTGACATCGACCTTGGTAACAAGATGCCGGAGGAGTTCACCCAATTTCCTTGCGTAGGGGCGCGTGGAAATGATCGCTTCCTGTGCACGGCGAAGTCTGGCCGCAGCAACCATTTTCATTGCCTTGGTGATTTTCTGGGTGTTTTTGACACCTGTAATCCGCTGTCGTATTTCGCGAAGTGTTGCCATGCGTTAGAGGTACCCGCCAGGTTCTCAAAACATTGCGTTATGCAGCCTTGCCTGAAGCTCTGAACTTGCCGGCAAATTCCTTCAGGACCTCATGGAGTTTGGTCACTGTAGCATCGGAGAGGTCTTTCGTCCCGGTAATCGTCGTATAGATGTCCGAGTATTTCATCTCAATGAATTCGTGTAATTCTTGCTCGAAGCGCTGCACATCTCCGAGCGGAATCACATCAAGGTATCCGTTTGTGCCCGCGAACATGCTGACGATTTGCTTTTCAATGGCCATCGGAACGTATTGATTCTGTTTAAGCAATTCCACCAGGCGGGAGCCGCGGCGAAGTTGCTGCTGCGTCGCTTTGTCCAGATCCGAACCGAATTTCGCGAAGGCTTCCAGCTCGCGGTACTGGGCAAGGTCCAGGCGCAACCGGCCTGCGACCTTTCGCAGTGCTTTGATCTGGGCATTGCCGCCGACGCGCGATACCGAAATACCGACGTTGATTGCGGGACGAACGCCGGAATTGAACAAGCTTGATTCGAGGTAGATCTGACCATCAGTGATGGAAATGACGTTTGTGGGAATGTACGCTGAGACGTCGCCGGCCTGTGTTTCAATAATCGGCAGCGCTGTGAGGCTTCCGCCGCCAAGAATGTCGTTCAACTTGGAGGCGCGCTCCAATAAGCGTGAGTGGAGATAAAAGACATCTCCGGGATATGCTTCGCGTCCAGGAGGGCGGCGAAGGAGCAGAGACATCTGACGATACGCCTGAGCATGTTTTGAGAGATCGTCATAGATGACGAGAGCGTGACGTCCGCTATCGCGGAAGAATTCACCGAGCGTTGCACCGGCGTACGGTGCAATAAATTGAAGCGGAGCAGGGTCGCTGGCTGTCGCCTGGATGACGGTTGTATATTCCATTGCTCCAAACTCTTCCAGCTTGCTCACAACCTGTGCCAACGTTGAGCCCTTTTGACCGATGGCGACATAGATACAAAAGACGGGCTTGATCCCTTCGCTCTTCGCCTTTTCCGTGTGGGTGTACTTCTGATTGATAATCGCATCGAGTGCAACGGCAGTTTTGCCAGTCTGCCGATCACCGATGATCAGCTCGCGCTGGCCCCGCCCAATCGGAATCATTGCATCTACGGCCTTCAGTCCGGTTTGCAGCGGCTCTTTCACAGGCTGACGCTGCAGCACGCCGAGGGCCTTTCGCTCGAGCGGAAGATATCGTTCGACTTTGATCGGGCCCTTGCCATCGAGCGGCTCACCGAGCGGCGTCACGACGCGCCCGAGCATCTGCTCTCCCACCGGCATGGACGCGAGGCGTTTCGTGCGTTTGACGACATCCCCTTGCTTCACGAATGAACTTTCGCCGAACAACACGCAGCCGACGTTGTCCTCTTCGACGTTCAGAACCATGCCGAACACATCATGCGGAAACTCCACGAGCTCGCTCGCCATGACCTTGGACAAGCCATAGACGCGCGCGATACCGTCTCCGACCTGGAGGACAGTTCCCACATCATACACGTCGACTTCTTTTTCAAAACCGGAGAGCTGTTTCCGCAATATTGCAGAAACTTCATCAGGTCTCACTTCAGGCATACGATTTCCTTTTGATCAAGTCTGATTATCAAAACGGCCCTCTAGTTGCGGCCAACCCCTTCGGCGAAGCGGTCACGGAGCAGCTCGAGCTGCCGCTGAACACTGCCGTCATACACAGTGTCGCCGACCCTGGCGACGAAACCACCCTTCAGCTGTTTGTCGATGCTGAAAGCAACACGGATCTTCTTTTGCGTGATCCCTTCAAATCGCTGTACAATGGTCTGCTGCTGACTCTTTGAAAGCTCAGTCGCTGCCCTCACATCGAGCGTGACGATTCCCAACCGGTCATCGCGGAGCTTGAAGTACACACTGATGATGTCCCCCAATATATCCTCCCGCCGCTTCTCGATGATCATGTTCAGGAAATTGAACGACAGGGCACTGATGCGGGACTTGAAAACCTCAGTAAAGACGGCCAGCTTCTTCTCTTTCGAAATGACTGGGCTTTTCAGCAGCGCAAGAAACTCAGGCGACTCCTTGATAGCCTTCCAGACCATCTCAAGATCGTCTGCAAGGCGTTCACCCTGCTTCTGTTCCTCGGCAAGTTCCAATGCGGCTTCAGCGTAGCGCCGCGCAACACGATATGCACTCATAGGTTCACTATCCGCCCGCAATGTCGAGAGTACCGAGAGGTCCTTCGTGCGACAATCGCCGCGCGAATCGACAGCTCTTTGTACCGGCCCCCGACCATTCGTTTAGCTGTTGGGGAGTTGGTTCAGAAAGTTGTCAACGATTTTCTTGTGCTTCTGCGCGTCCAGCGTCTCATCGAGAATCTTCCCTGCAGCCTGAACTGCAAGGTCCGCGACCTCCGTCCGCAATTGCTGTTTTGCTGCGTCGACGTCGCGTTGAATCTCCTCCTTCGCCTGCTGGATTTCCCGTTGTGCCTGTTGGCGCGCTTTGGCGACAACCTCCTCTTTCAGTTTCTCGGCGAACGCCTTGCCTTCCCGGATAATCTTCTGGTACTCTTCTTCGGCTTTCACGAGATTTTTTTCGTTCTGCTTCAGGAGTTCCGCAGCATCGACGCGGGCCTTCTCCGCCATCTCAAGAGCCTGACGGATCTTGTCTTCGCGATCCTTCAGGGACTGCAGGAGCGGCTTCCAAGCGAACTTCGAGAGAACGATGAGGAGGGCCACAAACGTGGCGACCGTCCAAACCATTAATCCTGGATTGATATCGAACATGGACTGTGTTCCCCGTCTACTTCAACGTGGCGAGAATGATGCAGATCGCCAGACCAAAGAACGTGGCGCCTTCGATAAGAGCGGCTGCGATAATCATTGCAGTACGGACCTGACCTGCGACTTCCGGCTGGCGTCCCGTGGCTTCCATCGTGGCTGCCGCGAGCTTGCCGATTCCATATGCCGCTCCGATGACGATAAGACCAGCGCCGATACCCGCTGAAAGATAGGCAAGTGCAAATGTTCCCATTGTATGTACTCCTCCTGATTAAATAGGTCGTTCAGATTGTGCTGTGTTTTTATTCTCAGTGAGCCTGCTCAGCATGTTCTTCACTGTGTTCCGTCTCCATGCCGAACCCCATAAAAAGTGATGTCAACATGACAAAAATGTATGCTTGCAGAAACGCGACAAAAAGTTCCAGCATCAGGACTCCGACCCCGAAGAGCACGGGGAGCGGTGCCAGGATTGCCGACCGGAAGAGCAAAACCAACCCGATCAACGCCAGCAAGACGATGTGTCCTCCCTTCATGTTCGCGAAGAGACGCATGCAGAGAGCGAACGGCTTCGTGAACAGACCGAGAATCTCCACGGGGATCATGATCGGCCAGAGCGCCCAGTGGACCCCGCCCGTGAGATGGGCGATATACTGTTTCACGCCTTGCGCGCGTATCGCGGCAACCTGAATCATAATGAAGGCGATGAGCGCCAGGGCACCTGTGACTGAGATGTTCGAGGTCGATGTGGCGCCGTATGGGACAAGCCCAAGAAGATTCATAATGAGGATGAAAAAGAACAAGGTCAGCAGGAACGGCAGGTATTTGAGACCGCCGGGTCCCATGTTCGGCAATGCGACTTCATCCCGCAGAAAAACGAGAAAGACTTCGAAGAGATTTCCAACACCGGTTGGCACGATGCTCTTCCGACTCCTGCGCGCTGCGTAGATCGCGAGGACAGCAAGGATGATGGCAGCGACAAGGAGAAAGAAGACATGCTTGGAGATAGAGAGATCGATAATCCAGTCTCCGACATGCACCGGCTGAAAATGCGGAAGCTCAATGCTTCCCCAGGGAAGCTCGAGCTCCTGGGAGTTTTTCATGTGATCCAGCAGATGGCCGAACTCGAAACCTCCGCCATGCCGGGCAAGGCTGTCCGCTACGGCTGCAGAGGAGGTGTCAGCGACACGTTCTACAGCCTGCCTTGTTGTGTCAGCAAATACTGTCGTATCGATCATCGAGGTAAGACTAACGCTTGAGAGCAACCTTTTTCTGGAGAAGGTGAATTTCAAGTGCCAGATTCAGCACAAAGAACAGCAAGAACGAGATCATCAGCGACGTCGCATGGAATTGATATACCCGGATGAGCGTGAACACGATACCGACCAGCAGAACCATCCGGACAAACGTTCCTCCCAGAATGATCTTGAGAAACGTCGTGTTGGATTTCTCAAACCCAAATTCAATGCACACGTACCCAAGCAGCAGGTGCAGCAGACTCACAACACCGCTTGCGACAACACTTTGGAGGATCTCTTTGTTGGAGTACATCGAGAGCGGAAGCGCTACCAGGACAACCACCCCGAGAACACAGTATGCAACAAGCCTCAAAAATGCCCAGTCGATCTTCACGGTGTTGGACTACGGAGACTTTTCTTTATTGCCGAACTCGACAGCAGATTTCAGAAACTTGATCAAACCACCGATCGAACCGACACAGAGGCCGATCAACTTAAAGGTCGGCGAAGTATCGTATCGTGTATCCAGCCACCATCCGATCAGGAAGAATATCACGATGCCGGCCGCAAGCTGTATTCCCAACGTCAGATATGGCGCGACCTGGCGAAGTATCTGATCGGGAGACGGTCCTTCAGGCTTTCGGGATCCTGATGAATTCGGTTCAGGCGACATTCGTACCCTCTCCGATGGGAGTGAGATTCAGTGACGAGCCTCGTACAGCTGCGTCTTCTCAGTCATCACCACTTTTCCATCAAACAGACATCCTTCATCGATCACCAGCTTCGATGCGCGGATATCACCTTTGATGACTGACTTTCCCTCGAACACAATCTTTTCCGACGCAATGATGGAACCCCTCACCTTTCCGCCGATCGTGACGTTTTTTGCCGACACGTTTCCATCGACCTCACCCGTAATCCCGACGGCCAGACTTTCGCTTGCGGTGATTTCGCCGGTGACTTTTCCATCAATTCGAACGTTTCCCTGACTTCGGATCTTCCCTTCGACAACAGTTCCCGGGCCGATCAGGTTGAGTTCTTTGACCGGATCAGTTTTCAGAGCATCAGCTCCTTCAGAAGTTAAGGTTTAAGATATAGTTGGCCGGGTCGACCGGGACACCGTCCCTCCAGATTTCGAAGTGGACATGTGGCCCCAGACTCGTTTCGCCCGAGTTGCCCAGTAGTGCAATGGGTTCGCCGCGCCGCACGTGCGCATTCATCGCTGTCAACAACGACTGATTATGTTTATAAAATGTTAAGAAACCGCCAGGATGCGAAAGGATGATCTTATTTCCGTCATCGCTCGTCCATCCCGAAAAGACGACATATCCATCGGCTGCCGCGTTCACCGGAGTACCGACGCTCCCCGCGATATCCAATCCATAGTGACGCTGCGCAGCGTCAAATCCCCTCGTGATGTATCCTGTTGTAGGCAACACGACGGGAAAGACCACCCGATTGTTTTCCTGAGGAACAGATTGTATCGTTCGCGAGCCGATGATTGGTTTCGTCGCTTCCGGCTTTACAATTTCCGGCAACTTCTGCGAGCGATCATCTTGTTTCCTGGAGGCAGACTTCTCAGTTCTTGAGTTGCCGACGACTGCCACGCCCGAATCTGTCACCACCGCTTTCTCTCCAAGGGCGTTGCGCAACTTTGCATTATATTCCCGAAGAAGAAGCAGTTCCTGCATCACCGAAGTCATCCGCTCATTGAGCGAGATGAGCTCTTTGCTGTACCTGTTGACGAGCCCAGGATTCTCAAGAGGCAAGAGAGATCCAATAGGGGTATACACAAGCAGGCCCAGGACAACACCAACGACAAGGACAAGCGTGCTGGCTATCAGAATATAAAATTGCCAAGGAGCGAGACGAAGCGATTTTGCCCGGCCGGCATCATCACGAGGTACGAGCACCACATCGTAACCTACCTTTTTCGATATATGATGCTGGTCTCCCGACATTTAGCCTCTGCACTCCATGCGAGCTCGGTACGATCTTCGAGATCGTGCACACCGAGGAAGCTCCTTCGCTAGGTGGATTTCCTCCCCCCGGAATCGACAAAAATCGGTCAAATCGGGGCAAAATTAAAGAATTGGATTGATAATTTATGCAAAACGTGCCCAAAAGTCAAAGGAATTATCGCTGTTACGGTGATTGCTGGCGTAGGGGATGGTCAAAAATTGAGGAACTTAACAATCTCAGTTTCTTGGAGGGAGGAGAGAAGTCACTTTCTGCTCGACGTATTGACGGTAGGTTTCTTTGAATTTTCTACGGTCGAATTGCTCGGCGTGTGCCCGAATGCTGAAGGGATCAAGCTCCAATGTGTCAAGTTTTCCAATTGCGCCCTTCAATGCCTCCGGTGTCTGTTCATAGAAGAAGACGCCGGTGCAGTGCTGCGGATCGTCGACAACGGTTTCCAACGCACCCCCCTGACCAAAGGCCACCACAGGCTTTCCACTCGCCATCGCTTCAAGAGGAACGATGCCGAAGTCTTCAATTCCCGGAAAGATGAGAGCCCGGCATCCCGCATAAAGCCTGGCCAGCTCGATATCCGGTTGCCATCCAAGAAATTCGATATTTGCGGAAGCAAGAGATTGAAGTCTGTTCATTTCAGGCCCTGTTCCCACGACCAGCAGCCGCTCACGAGTCTGCCTGAACGTCTCGATTGCGAGGTCGACCCGTTTGTACGGTACGAGAGCACTGACGATGAGGTAGTATGCATCATCCTTCTCGGAGACGGAGAACTGGTCAACATTCACGGGAGGATAGATCACATCTGCGCTCTTCTGATAGTACTGCTGGATGCGCTCTGCAACGTTGCGCGAATTCGCGATGAAGGCATTCACGCGACTGCTTGAAGCGACATCCCATTTTCGGAGACGCGGAGCAACAAACGACATGGCTCCTCGAGTCAAGACGTTTGCGCGCCCAGGGCCAAAGTACTGGTTGTACAGCTCCCACACGTAGCGCATCGGTGTGTGACAATAGCAGATGTGCAGAGCTCCACGCGCCGGGACGGCTCCCTTGGCAACTGCGTGGCTCGTAGAGAGAATGAGATCGTACTCGGAGAAATCAAACGATTCTATTGCACGCGGGAATAGTGGAAGATAGTTGCGGTAATGCTTCGCCTTGAATGGAAGCCGGTCAACGAACGATGTATGGATATCCCTTTTTTCGATGATAGGGGAAACGCTCCCCCTGTTGTGAAGAAGCGTAAACAATGGTGCCTGCGGATAGAGTTCGCAGAGAACCTCCAGCACCTTCTCGCCTCCACGCATGCCCGTGAGCCAATCGTGGACCAACGCGATTTTCAGATCACGCATCTTCGGATATCAATCAAGGGTTCCGGTATAAGGAGTTGAATGAAAGTACGAGTTAATCACCTCACATCAAAATGAGGTGGATTGCCTTGCATCCCAGCAGCCCCCTCTTTATATTTACTCCGAATTCCGTTTGTCACCGACGAGATCTTCAGGACTTCAGCGTATGTCTATTCTGCTGGCACTTCTCCTTTTCGCTCTGTTGTTCCTGATCACCGCCGCCGCGACGATTTTCGTTTTCGGCCCTCTCCTGGTTCTTCAACCTCATCTCAGAACTCGTGAATGGTACAGCACTTTTACAAGCCTCTTGGAGCCTCGCGATGCGGGACTTCCGCAGGAAGACCTCACGCTGACGACACAGGAAGGGTACAAACTCAGTTGCTGGTTTGTCCGCCATCCCGGGAAAGCCCGGGGCACGATAATTTACCTCCACGGGGTGGGCGATTGCAAGATCGGGGGTGTACCTTATGCGAGGCTGTTTTTTGGGAAACAGTTCAATGTGTTTCTCTACGATTCACGTCGCCACGGATTGAGCGAAGGGCCTTACTGCACATACGGCTATCACGAGAAAAGCGATCTCTCCATCGTTCTTGACTATTTGAAGTCCCGGACTGATTCAAGGATCGGCAAGATCGGTGTGTTTGGCACTTCGATGGGAGCGGCGACAGCATTGCAGGCAGCCGCTATCGATCCGCGAATCGATGCAGTGGTTGCCGAGGCGAGCTTCACTGATCTTCGGACCATCATGGTCGACTATCAGAAACGGATTATCAAGCTGCCATGGCATTTCCTTCGCAACCTCGCGATGAGCCGATCACAGAAACTTGCCGGATTCAAAGCGCGGTTCGTCTCGCCAATTCATGCAGTGCAACACGTCCGGAAGCCGGTTCTGTTTATCCACGGCACGGACGATACAAGAATCCGCGCGGAATACTCGAAGGTTCTCTACGAGAACGCAAACCAGCCAAAGGAACTGCTCCTCGTCCATAAGGGAGACCATACAGACCTGCTCAATGTTGGCGGAAGCGAGTATGAGCAGAGGATTGTTGAGTTTTTTGAGAAGTATCTTTCAGGAAAAGCTCCAATTCCATTCACACAATAATCGGGATGCCATGACGAGAAGACTGATCGCGCTGCTTCTTTCTTACGCTTCCATTTCTTCTTCCTCCGGTCAGACGCAGACGCCATTTTCAACGGACAGTTCGACCGCGTATTTGCGCACGATTTCGGTTGACATCGGCGCACGTCCGATGGGATCACCAAACGAGCGAAAAGCCATGGAATTCGCTCTCGCCAAATTCCGTCAGTTCGGCCTCAATGATGTCTATCTGATGCCCATCACAGAATACCCCGGCTATATGAGCGGGACTCCGACGAATACGCGGAGCGGCGTTGCGGTGGGAGTCTTGCGAGGTGCGACCGAGCGCATCATCGTTCTGGGAGCGCATATGGACTCGGCAGACCCTGATGTGCCCGGCGCAAATGATGACGGTTCAGGGAGCGCGGTCATATTGGAACTGGCTCGGGTACTTTCGCAGCGGAAGAATGAATCGACCATCGTCTTTGCCCTGTTTGGAGGCGAAGAAGCGGGGCTTCAAGGATCCAAGTATTTCGTCGAGCACTTTTCTGATTTGAATCGAGTTGCTTTGATGCTGCAGGTTGACATGGCGAACGGGACTCCCCTCCTCTTTCCTACACTTGATGCCGGAAGGCGCAGCGCTCCTGAGTGGCTCGTGCGAGCATCGTACGAAGAGTTTGCGAAGCTTGGACACACAGGCCTTCATTTTCCCACCGATTTCTTCGTTTTCATGAATGCCATGCCGGGGGGTGGCGTCGGTTCCGACCACGAGCCGTTTCTCGAGAAGAACATTCCTGCCATTGATTTCACCTCAGATGCACGGGATCCGATTCACACTCCGCAGGACAACTTTGAGAATTTCAAGGTGAGTGGCTTGAAACGATCAGGAGACTTGATCTACAAGCTCGTTGAGAGATTTGACAGCGGCGTGCCAGAAAAGAAATCGGACATGTACTTCTTGTACCAAGCAGGTTCCAACCCGTTCTTCATTCCCCTCTGGGCGCTTTGGTGTTTCATTCTCATTTCACTGGTTGTGTCGGTCGCGGCCTTGATCATTGTCCGGAGAAGGAGGGAAATCTACGAAGGGACTGCACGGCCAAAGATCCCGGGACTGAAGTTGTTCCTTCTCATGCTCATCATTCAGATTTGTGTCTGGCTTTCTGAGAATGTCGTCTCGCTGATCAAAGGTGTACGTCACCCATGGATGACCGACATCAACGGCTATTACATCCTCGCTTTCTTTGGGGCGTGTCTTGGAATCTGGCTTTCACTCCGCCTTTCTCCGAGGCTCCGGCTCCGGCATGACCCGTATGCATATTATCTGCGCGCGTTTGTGTTTCTTGTTCTGTTTGTCGCATTGGCTTCGATCAGCTCAGCAAAGCTGGCGTTGTATCCGGCCACAGCATTGTTCCTGCTCGGTCTCGCCATGATTGTCAGACAGCCAATTCTAAAACTCCTGCTCTGGCTCCTTTCACCGCAATTCATGTTTCGGCTCTTGTTCACCGAGGCATTTGACTTTCTTGCAAGGTTCATGCATTCCCAGCCGGAGATCACTCCGCTGATCAACAGTATAATAGTTATCAGCTTCATTCTATTCTTTTCGGTCTGGGCATTTCCTTTTTTGCTTGGGTTCGCCGCGATATACTTTGATTCGTCAAAGGATCTCTTGTGGTTGAAGATTCTAAAACAGCGCACTGCTGGAATCGTCGCTGTGGCGCTTTTCGTTGTCACGGTTGTTGTCCTCTTGCAGGAGAGCTCATATTCACAGGAATGGAAGCCATCTGTCCGCATCGAAGAGAATTTCAATCTGGATTCCTCGAGCGGGAGTCTCTCTGTGCGAAGTCCTGAATACCTGGGAGGTACCCGGATCGCTTTCGCCGGCCTCGACACAATCATTGCCGGGAAAACAACCGAGGTCAAATTCGAACACTCCCTGCGTCTTCCAGCTGATCCCTGGATTCGGATTGTCCGGACGGTGCAGACAGGGCGCAAGGACAGCATGCTCACGGTGGATCTTGTTCTAAACTTGAACATGAAACACCGCCCCATCCTGCTCAAGGTCGGCTATTCAACCATGAAGGGGAAACTCGTCAACGCTTCTTCCCCATTTGCTTCGGGGGTCACAGGAGGCTCCATCTCGCTCCAATGGGCTTCGTTTCCGGACACCTCACTCACGATCCCGAT
>Ga0187866_1003688_pt1 | contig 11261 bp, 8 predicted proteins | sample June2016WEW_11_1_3_FD_133013 | JGI IMG/M metagenome (GOLD analysis project Ga0187866, IMG submission 133013) | Peatland microbial communities from SPRUCE experiment site at the Marcell Experimental Forest, Minnesota, USA - June2016WEW_11_150 | ecosystem: Environmental > Terrestrial > Soil >... | reverse complement strand
GGCTCTCCCCGAGCAAGACGCACCAGCGCGATCATGATTTGGTTCGCAATCGATTGCAGCCCAGGCCCAAGCTGGAAGGCTTCTTCGTACTCAGTAACCGGCCAGCCCCAGGGATCGTCCTTGGCGAAAAAGCTGGTGCCGCGGCGGGAGTATAGGCTTAGTCCTATCTGAGGCGCCGGCATGTACTCGGAGTACGCGGGGATCGGGCAGTTGCCTTCCCCGGCGAATCCGCCCGCATCAGCAATCAATCGCTTCCACCCATTTTGAGTCATTGAATCAGATTATAGACAAAGACCCGGGGTCACATCTTTACTTTTTGATATTTATACAGAACGACAGGAATTCTGCTGCATGCTGGGCCGTCTCATGTTATCTGAATTTCGTGAGGCATATATGAGAACCGGGAAGCGCTTCTTGGTGCCCGCCAGTGTGGTTTTGTTGTCATTCAGGCCCGAAGGGCCGGCAATCAATAGGGCCGGCCGTAAGGCCGGGATAGGGAGTTGCCGGGAGATGGAGCGCCGAAGGTGCGGCACTTGAAATCTCAAGAGTGCCGCGCCTTCGGCGCTCATTTCTCTATCTCTACCCACATCCCGGCCTTACGGCCGGGCCTATGCACTACCGGCCCTTTGGGCCTCAAAGACCATTGTGCCAAGCCATCCCCAAAACAGGTTGCACGCCCGAAATGACATTTCGCCTGCTGCATTACTTGTGACGTTCTGCATGCACAGCATTGCTGGGTCTCCGTGCAACGGGCAGGAGGTCCAGATCGTGGCCGCGATCGGGATCGGGTTTTTTGTGTGGCAGCGCTATCTCGCGGTCTAAAGGCCGTCAGCATTTCCGGTTCGACCTCCCTGCGATACTGGCTGAGGCACGGCAAAGACCCAAAATGACGGTGGCATGCTCGAAGCAAACATGCTTATAATCTGGTCCAAGGAGTGGGTTACTGTCAGTTCAATCTGTCGACAGCGCGACATAGGAGGATAATCAATGGCCGGCATCATCGGCTACGGGGCTTACATCCCACGCAACCGCATCAAGGTCGAGGAGATCTCCAAGATCTGGGGTGCGGATGCGCCCAGCTACAAGCGTGGTCTCGGCTTGGAGGAAAAATCCGTTCCAAGTCCGGATCAGGACACGATCACCATGTCGGTGGAGGCAGCCAGGAAGGCCATAGCTCGTGCCGGCATCGATCCACGAGAGATCGGAGCGGTCTACGTCGGTTCGGAATCGCATCCCTATGCCGTGAAGCCATCGGGAACGATTCTGGCTGAGGCCATTGGCGCTACTCCGGAGGTGCATTCCGCGAGTTTCGAGTTTGCCTGCAAAGCCGGGACCGAGGCGATGTTCGTCTGCCTGTGTCAGGTCGAGTCTGGACGCATCAAGTACGGTCTGGCGGTCGGAGCGGACACTTCGCAAGGAGCTCCCGGCGATGCCCTCGAGTACTCCACGGCCGCCGGCGCCGCGGCGTTCCTCTTTGGCCGCGACGACGTGATCGCGACCGTGGACGAAACCTACGCGTTCATGACAGACACGCCGGATTTCTGGCGCCGAGAGTATCAGCATTATCCGAGGCACGGCGGCCGTTTCACGGGCGAGCCGGCATACTTCAAGCATGTCCTCGGAGCCGCGCGCGGCATCATGGCTAAGACAAAGACGAAGCCGAGGGATTTTGACTACGTCGTCTTCCATCAGCCCAACGGCAAATTCCCGATGAGGGCGGGCCGTGAGCTGGGATTCACGAAGGAACAGATCGAAACCGGAAATCTTGTGCCGCGGCTAGGAAATACTTATTCCGGGGCTTCGCCCATCGGCCTCACGGCAATCCTCGACGTCGCGCGGCCAGGCAACCGAATCCTGATGGTTTCCTACGGCTCGGGCGCCGGCAGCGACGCATTCATCTACACCGTCACGGGCCGCATTCGAGACGTACAGGACAAGGCCGCAAAGACCCGCGATATGCTCGACAAGAACAAGGTCTACCTGGATTATGGGACCTACGCCAAATATCGCGGCAAGATTTTGAAGGCGGAGTGAGGAGACGGGTGATGAGAGACGTAGCTGTTCTGGGCGTTGGCTTGAACAAGAAATGGGGTGAGCTTTGGGAAATGTCCTTGCGGGACATTTTTGTCGAAGCCGCCCTGAACGCATTCGACGATGCGGCGGTGGATCACATCGATTCGATGTACGTGGGTTGCATGACCGGAGGCATGTTCGCTTCGCAGGAACATCTGGGAAGCCTGATGGCGGATTACCTCGGGGTGAAATCCATCCCGGTGACGCGCGTGGAATCCGCTTGCGCCTCAGGGGGCGTCGCTTTTCGCCAGGGGTTCATCGAAGTGGCCGCGGGAGTGAGCGATCTGGTGCTCGTCGGGGGCGTCGAGAAAATGACTGACGTAAGCGGCGATGAAGCGACGCATGCGCTGGCCTCTGCCGCGGACATGGAATACGAGGGATATCAGGGAATCACGTTTCCAGGTCTGTATGCTCTGATGGCCCGCGCTCACATGCACCAGTTCGGCACTACGCGGGAGCAGCTCGCCCGCGTGGCGGTAAAGAACCACAAACATGGCGCCATGAATCCCGTGGCTCAATTCTCCTTCGAGGTCACGCTCAGTGACGTGCTCGGTTCCGTGCTTGTAGCCGATCCCCTGCGCCTTCTCGATTGTTCGCCCATCACCGATGGAGCCGCGGCGGCAATTCTCTGCCCTCTGGACATGGCGCGCAAGATCTCCAAAAAGCCCGTGGTCAAAGTGCTGGCTTCAGCCCAGGCTTCAGACACGATCGCATTGCATTCCCGCAAGGACCTGACCTGGCTCGCGTCCACTGCGAAGGCCGCGGCCGGCGCGTACAAGATGGCCGGCAAGGGACCCCACGATCTGCACGTCGCCGAACTCCACGACTGCTTCACCATCGCGGAGATCATGGTACTGGAGGCTCTGGCGCTGGTGGAAAGGGGCAAGGGAGGACAGGCTGCGGAAAGCGGCATGACAGCGCTTGGCGGCAAGATCCCGGTCAACACCAGCGGCGGGCTCAAGGCGAAGGGCCATCCGGTCGGCGCCACCGGTGTAGGCCAGATCGTGGAGATCGCGTTGCAGCTGCGCGGCGAGGCGGGGCCCCGCCAGGTAAAGGGAGCAAGAGTCGGCTTAACGCAGAACATGGGTGGCACCGGCGGCAGCAGCGTCGTGCACATTTTCGAGGCTGTGTAGCAATCGCTCTGCGGCACACGGAAACTCGGATTGAGGAGGCTGACAAATCATGGCGAATCCGGCAAGATACTGGCGAGAGATCCCGCAGCGCTATCGTATGGAGGCGGGGAAATGCAAATCCTGCAACGCGGTTTACTTTCCGCCACGGCTCGTCTGCGCCCAGTGCGGCGGGCGCCAGTTTGAAACCGTGAAGCTCAGCGACCAGGGCAAGATCTTGACCTACACCGTCATTCGTGTCCCCACCTCCCAGTTCGCGGATCAGACCCCTTTTGCGGTAGGCATCGTGGAGCTGGATGGCGGCGTGCGGATCACCTCCCAGATCGTGGACGTCGACTTTGACAGCCTGGCGATCGGTCAGCGTGTGCGCCTGGAGTTTCGCAGAATTCAAAAAGAGGGCGACGCAGGACTCCTCCTTTACGGGCACAAGTGCGTGCCTGCTTAGCTCTTGCGTGCGGATGCACCGGCTGCCTCGGGCCCTCGACAGCCTCTTGCTCTTGGATTTTGCATTTGAGAGTCAGCATGGCGGGCGTGGCGTCATCTTCGCTCCCCTGAACACAATCATCGTCTGGATTAACGAGGCCCGGGCGTTCTTATGTTTCGTATTGAATCCAAGATCAATTCGCAGTCCAGGGAATTTCAGGACAATTCGGCAGCTCTCCGTGCACAAGTGGAAGATCTCAAGCGCCGCCTTGCGGAAGCCAGAAAAGGAGGGCCTCCCGCAGCCCATGAAAAACACAGGGCCCGGGGCAAGTTGCCCGCGCGCGAGCGCCTGGATTTGCTCTTTGACCGCAACACTCCCTTCCTGGAATTCAGCCCGCTCGCCGCCTCCGGAATGTATGACAACGGGGCCCCCGGCGCCGGGATCATCACCGGAGTAGGAGTCGTGCACGGCAAAGAGATTCTGGTGGTGGCCAACGATGCCACCGTCAAAGGCGGGACTTATTTCCCCGAAACCATCAAAAAGCATGTGCGCGCCCAGGAGGTTGCGCTCGAAAACCGGCTCCCGTGCATCTATCTCGTGGACTCCGGCGGCATTTTCCTTCCGTTGCATACCGGCACTTTTCCCGACAAGGAGCACTTCGGGCGGATCTTTTATAATCAGGCCAGATTGTCGGCGCTGGCGATCCCCCAAATCTCGGTGGTCATGGGCTCCTGCACCGCGGGTGGCGCCTATGTCCCGGCGATGAGCGATGAAACCATAATCGTAAGAGATCAGGGGACGATTTTCATCGGCGGTCCGCCGCTCGTCAAAGCCGCAACAGGAGTGGACGTCACTCCCGAAGAACTGGGCGGCGCCGACGTTCATTGCCGCATCTCGGGTGTATCCGATCACCTCGCCGTAAACGACCAGCATGCCATCGAGATCACCCGCAACATCGTACAGAATCTGCCGACAGCGCAAAAATTCCCTCTGGAAGTTTCGGATCCGGAGGAGCCTTACTACGATCCCCAGGAACTCTACGGGATTATCCCCAAAGATTTGCGAAAGTCGTTCGACATGCGGGAAGTGATTGCCAGAATCGTGGACGGCAGCCGTTTCCACGAATTCAAGGAACTCTATGGCCCCACGCTCGTATGCGGATTCGCCCGCATCATGGGGTATCCGGCCGGAATTGTAGCGAACAACGGCGTCCTCTTCTCGGAGAGTTCGCAAAAGGGCGCGCATTTTGTTTCCATGTGCGCGGTGCGCAAGATTCCGCTCATCTTTCTCCAGAACATCACGGGCTTCATCGTCGGCAAACAGTACGAGCACGGCGGCATCGCCAAGGACGGCGCCAAGATGGTCCACGCGGTCGCCAATGCGCAGGTTCCCAGGTTCACGGTGATCATCGGAGGATCCTACGGCGCCGGAAATTATGCGATGTGCGGGCGAGGATACTCTCCCCGTCTCCTCTGGATGTGGCCGAACGCCAGGATCGCTGTCATGGGCGGCGAGCAGGCGGCGTCGGTGCTCCTGCAGGTGAAGATGGAAGCCATGAAAGCCACAGGCCAAACCTTGAGCGAAGAAGAGCAAGATAAGATCAAAGCGCCCATCCTATCCAGATACGAGGAGGAATCCAGCGCCTACTTCAGCAGCTCCCGCTTGTGGGACGATGGCATCCTGGATCCTCGGGACACTCGCGCCGCGCTGGGTCTCGGAATATCCATGGCCTTGAATGCGCCGATTCCTGAGCACAAGTTTGGCGTGTTTCGTATGTAGAGGACAGCAAATTCTCGTTGCTGCGGCTAGACAATTATGCCCGGACGAACGGACCGATGTTCAAGAAAATACTGATAGCCAATCGGGGTGAGATCGCCCTCAGGGTGATCCGTGCCTGCCGGGAAATGGGCATCTCCACGGTCGCTGTTTATTCCGCCGCGGACCGGGGCGGACGGCACGTGCAGGCAGCCGATGAAGCCGTGTATTTAGGCCCACCGCCGGCGCTGGAAAGCTACCTGAACATCGATGCCGTCCTTTCCGCCGCCAGGAATACGGGCGCGGAGGCCATCCACCCCGGTTATGGTTTCCTGGCTGAGAACGCGGAATTTGCCCGGCGTTGCGAGGAATCGGGAATCGTGTTCATCGGGCCGGATTCCGCAGCGTTGTCCCTGGTGGGGGACAAGGTTGCTTCGCGCAGGGTTGCAGAAAACATCAAAGTACCTCTTATACCCGGAATGATGACGCCGGGCGCATCGCCGCGCGATTTCGAGGAAGCAGCCGCCGCGGTCGGTTATCCAGTCCTGATCAAAGCATCGGGCGGTGGCGGCGGAAAGGGGATGCACATAGTCCGCGCAGCCGCGGACCTGCCATCCGCCGTGGCAACAAGCCGGCGCGAAGCGCGCTCTGCATTTGGAGAGGATTCCGTCTACCTCGAAAGATACATGGAACAGCCCCGCCATGTGGAATTCCAGGTGCTCGCGGATCATCAGGGCAGCGTTGTGCATCTGTTCGAACGGGAGTGCTCGATCCAACGGCGTCATCAGAAAATCCTGGAGGAAACGCCCTCCGTCGCACTGGATGATGACTTGCGCAGGCGCATGGGAAAGACGGCGGTCGCGATCATCAGGGCCACGAACTACACCAATGCGGGGACCGTGGAGTTCCTGCTGGATCAAGACAAGAACTTCTACTTTCTCGAGGTGAACGCTCGTATCCAGGTGGAACACCCGATCACCGAGTTGGTGGTGGGAGTCGACCTGGTGCAGCAGCAAATCCGGATTGCGAATGGCGAGAATCTTCCTTTTCGACAGCAAGACCTGAAGCAGCGCGGCCATGCGATCGAGTGCCGCATTTATGCAGAGGACCCGGCACAGGGATTCCTGCCGAGCCCAGGCAGGATCTTGCTGGCCGTCGAGCCTGAAGGTCCGGGAATTCGCTGCGACTCCGGCATCTACTCTGGAATCGAGGTGACTCCGCATTACGACCCGATCCTCTCCAAGCTCGTTGTTTGGTCTGGAGATCGCGAGAGCGCCCGGCGCCGCATGATCGCCGCGCTGGAGAGCTACATCATCCTGGGGATTTCCACCACCTCGGCATTTTTGGCCGATGTCCTCCGCCATCCTGAATTCATGGCCGGCCGGCTGCACACGCAATTCGTCTCCGAGCATTTCTCTCAGTGGAAACCGGACAGCGGCAACGGCGAGTTGCTGGAGATCGCCCTGATTGCGGGCGCACTGGCGAACTCTGATGATTCCCAGACTGGTTTCCCGGCGAGGAAGTTACAAAGACCAACGCCGTGGCAAACCACGGGCAAATGGGAAATCGGCGGAGCGTGACATGGATTACGAGTTCCTCGCAGCAGGCGAAATTCACAAAGTCTCCCTCGATCGCACGGAGGGGAAAGTCATCGCCATCCTCGATGGCAAACGACTGGAGCTGGATGTCTGCCGCGTTTCACAGCAGACTTTCTCCCTGATGGCTGGCGGCAAGTGCTACCTGGCGCATGTGGTCCGTCAGGGAAAGAGGCTCCTGGTGGCGGTGGGCGCGAGCCGCTTTTGCCTGGAGGAGCCGGAGGAACCCGGCGTGTCGACTTTCGCGCGCGCGGCTGCGTCGCTGGAGGACGGGAAAGTCAAGGCGCCTATGCCCGGGCTTGTCGTCAAAGTGGATGTCGCAGAAGGCGCCGAGGTGCATCCCGGCGACGTCCTGGTCGTGGTCGAGGCGATGAAGATGGAACACGAACTGCGCGCCTCGTTCAAGGCGGTCGTCGCGAGAGTGCATGTGAAAGCAGGCCAGCAGGTGGACGCGTTCCAACCTTTGCTGGACTTGGGCCGACTTGACCCTTGACCTGAAGTAAATGTTTAGCCGCAGCGACAAAGATTTGTCGTCATCGACACGATGACGAAGACGACCTCAAAGGCTCAAAGGGCTTAAAGAATCTCTAAGAAAGCCTGTCGGATCTGAAGGCGTCGGCTTCTGTGCCCCCTCATCGCCGGGGCCTGGAGTCAATCGCGCCTGTGGATCGTCCAAACAAGCTGCAATTTTATGATCGGGTCTCGCCAAAGAAAATCAGTGTAAGGATACTGCTAATGCCTCTCAAATCTGTTGAGATGGAACAAGGCAGCCTGATGCTCGTTCTGCTATGCCGATGCCAACGGGGAATTGGAACGCTTACGACATCCAGCTGTATGGACCTGAAGAAGAGCGGCTTGAATGATGCCGTCTGGCGACTTGACCCTTTTCAAAGCGATCATGTAACTCTAACAGGATTTTGACTACATGCTCGGCCAGTTCAGTCGTTCTTAAGAATCTATTATCAGTTCCCGGTTGTTTCCAGCACCAACCATATGCCGGCTGATAATCGAAATGAAAATCTCTCTTTGAAATAGACCGGGGTTCGTCACCGGGCACGAACATACGATGGCCACGATCCTTTGGAAGGATCAGCGGACCATCGAATTCCTGAACGACGATCCGGGATTCTGTGGCTGGTAAGGTTGGGTAAAGGTAGAAATTTACGCTTACCAGCTGAGTTCGAAGGAGGTACTCGTGACCATCGCTACCCTGCTCAACCTTGACCGAGGTAATGTGTTCCCCTATTTCCTGGATCTTGCTGTCCAAGAGCTGGCACAAGCTTTGGTGTTCTTGTTGAGCGGCAGCTACGCCTTTTTCAGAAAGAAGCCGATCTCGTTCTTCACGTGTACGACTCTCCTGATCCAAGCGCTTTGCCCGATCAAAAGCAGTTTCGTTCTTCAAGATACTGCCCAGTTTTTCGGCCCGTACCTTAATGGCTCCGAGTAATTGTTCTAGGCCGTACGCCGAGAAATTCAAACGAATTTCCGATTCGGGTAACCATATCGGCGGCGTGCTCGCCTCATCCAACATAACGAATAAGAGCCACGCCCAACCTTGCTTCAAAAATCGATCCTTAATGGAGGCCTCTTCAATTCGAGTCCATGGTGTCTGGCCCCACCCATTGCGATAAAGAACAACAACTAACCTGGAGTTGGTAAGAAATGCTTCTCGAAAGGACTCCAAACCATCCGTTCCAGCAAGTTCCTCCTGTCTCTTCGAATAGACAAAGACGTCCATACTCTCGGACAGCTTCGCTTGGACCTGCAGTGCGAGACCTTCATCTCGATTGAGAAATGAAAGAGCCACATCATATCGTGAATTGTCGGTAGTCATTGATGTTGCGCCCTCGGTCAGTGAATGGTCCAGACAAGCTGCAATTTTATGATCGGGTCTCAGCTCCCAGGGGTGGCTCAGCTTTCGATATGGGGCCTTATCTCAACTTCGCCCCGGCTGCCGCGACTGCCCGGAACCCAAGGCGGATCACGAAAGGAATCTTATGCCAAATCGATGTCAGCGGAAATGCAATCTTTCCGCACTTCTGCCGAAAGCAACGGGTTTGGTCTCTCCTGCTCAATAAAAGTCATGCTCCTATACAGCTGGGATCGGGGACGGACCAGCCGAAGTGTTTTGGATCTGATTGGATGATCATCACGGAGGGCCTGAAAATCGGGATTACGCTCGATTTTGGAGCCTGTTCTTTCGTTCTAAGGAATTTCGCAGGGGAAGGATAACGGCTGCGCCGATCAGAAGGCTGACCGAGTAGATACTAGCGCAGAGCTCCCCGCCGCGCTCGGCAGCGAGAGTAGAGACAACGGCGGTCGTCGAGATCCGTGCGCGCTTCTCATTTCATCTCGTTTGCGGCCGCTCATGCGACCAGGCCCGGGAAATCGCCCTCCAAGAAATGGCAGGATCGATGGTCTCGCGAAGGACCATGTCAGGAAATGGCGACGCCTCCTAATCTCAGGTATGGGATCTCCCTATTCGTCGCCAATTGCTGGCCCTGCCCTTCGATGCAGGACTACCTCGATACGCGCGGCTTCCGGGCATCCCGGAATGATCACCGCCGTTTTCACAATTTGGGTGGCGTACTGCCGTCCCCTATTTTGTCGGCGGGGCCAATCCATGGAAACGGGCTAAGGGAGGCGATTCTCGCCGCGCCGTGCCTCTTGTTTCAATACTCCGAAAAAACGATCCGCGTGGTCTGACGCTCGCCCAACCCTGGCGGGATCAATGAGCTTCAGAAGGGCGAATCCGTGTTGAGTCTTGTGATACTTACCCTTCTGCGTCCCTCTTGAGGCGCATTCCAGTGCCGGCACGAGATCACTCTTGGGTATGTCTTCGATGTTCGAGTGTCGGGGTAAAGCATTCGCTAGGAATCTCTGGCCATAGTAAGTGGCTAGGGCCTCCCTGTCAGCCAGGAACCAAGCCTCCATGGACTGGACCATCAAATGAGCCTGGTTGGCCGTTGCCTTCGGTGGCTTCCTCCAACAATCGGGGTTGGAACTTAGGTGACGCCAGGGATTCGAGGCACCAGTGTTGACCGGACGTTCGGAATCAACGAGGAGCAGAATCACTTCTTCTTCGTGGTCCCGTAAGGCGTCACAGAAGTTCTTGAAGGCCTTTAGGCGTCCGCCCGAAGCTATGACGGCCGGCGTATCGCCACCGCTGATGATTTTCTCGAACAGCGTGCGAAAACCCTCGCGGCAACTGGATTTGGTGCTTGCAGCGTCGCCTCCACCTTCGACGTATACACGCACTCTCAAAAGCGATTTCCTCCGATTTCTCCGGTCCGCCAGAGCTGACCAAGACTGTAGCGCTCAAGCCACGAGGAAAGCTGTTTGCCATTGAGCCGCTTAAGCACCGTGGAACCTTCGTGCTTCTCGAAGACCACCACTGCTTCAGGGATTTCAGTGAACTGGTCTACTAACGAATCGGAGTGCGTCGTGACGATCAGCTGCGTGCGCTTGGAAGCTTCGATCAGTAACTCACCGAGTAGGCGAATTGCATCGGGATGCAAGCCAAGCTCTGGTTCTTCTAAGCACACGACCGGCGGCGGCGCCGGGTGGAGCAGGATTGTGAGCAAGGCCAGCCACCGAAGCGTTCCGTCTGACAGCCTATTTGCGGGAATACTGATTCTTTTCTTTTCTTCGAGACGAATGTCAACCAGCCCACCCACGATGGACATACGAAGGTCTACTGCGTCCTCGTAGAATGCCTTTAGATCCCGCAGCAGGTCCTCCTTGACCTCGGGATCGGAAAGCCATCGGTTCAGCATTAAACCAAGATTACTAATGTCTTCTTCGAGAAAATCGGTCTTCGCATCCGCTTGGTACGAGTCCCGAACCTTAGACGTTTGGCCGAACTCCCAGTCCGAGTAAAGCCGAAACGCACGGAACAAGCGGCCCAAATATGTAATCTCGGGGTAATTCTTAGAATCCTGCAGCCGAGACAAAACCGACTGCTGTGAGTCTGTTTCATCCTCAACCAGAGTCTCTCCATTGTGCCGGTAAACAATCGACTCGCCGTTCTTATACTCAAAAAGAGGGCGAGGCGTTCGCTCGCCATCGGACTTAAGAGATTCCGACACGATTGCAAACTTCTTCGATTTTCTTGTAAAGCTCACCTGATATCGAACGGGGATTTTGAGATGCCGAGGGTTAGCAACGACCTCGAGAAGCGCGGTGGGGGATTCTAGGCCTTTCCAAAGACACTCAGAAATGCCGCCGGCGTCAGCGATAGCGTCAGCAAAATCCCTGGGAATTCCCTTCAGAAGGTTGAGCACT
>Ga0187866_1003687_pt1 | contig 11261 bp, 10 predicted proteins | sample June2016WEW_11_1_3_FD_133013 | JGI IMG/M metagenome (GOLD analysis project Ga0187866, IMG submission 133013) | Peatland microbial communities from SPRUCE experiment site at the Marcell Experimental Forest, Minnesota, USA - June2016WEW_11_150 | ecosystem: Environmental > Terrestrial > Soil >... | reverse complement strand
GTTGGAAACAACGGCGCCGGCGCCGCGGGCGTAAAGTAAGGCCGCAGGCGGATACTGCACGAATTTCCGAGGTGGGAAATGACGGCATATATTATCCGGCGTTTGCTGTGGGCATTAGTTATCCTTATTCTGTTGACCGTGGTCATCTTTTTTTCCATGAGGCTCCTGCCCGGCGACCCGCTGATGATCTATGTCGCCCAGAGCCGTATTTCCAATATCGGCCCCGAAGCGCTGGCCAAGATGCGGGCGGATTACGGGCTGGACAAGCCCATCATGGTGCAGTATTACAACTGGGCCAAGAACGTTCTGAAAGGCGACCTGGGGCGGTCCGTCTTTTATAATCAAAGCGTGGGCAAGCTGATACGCGCACGCCTGCCCATTACCATGCATATCGGCCTGGCGGCGTTTATCGTCGCCACTTTGCTGGGGACGATGTCCGGTCTGCTGGCGGGGTTAAGGCGGGGCAAACTGGCCGACCAGATTGTGACGCCGCTGGCTTACATCGGGATAACTCTGCCTGTTTTCTGGCTGGGTATCATCATGGTCTATATCTTCGGCCTCAAACTGCACTGGCTGCCCATCGGCGGGTACACATCGCCGTTCACCAATTTCTGGCTCAACACGCGGCAGATGGTCATGCCGGTAACCTGCGAATGTTTGCTGGGCCTGGCATCGCTTTCACGGCAGATGCGGTCGAGTGTGCTGGAGGTGGCGCGGCAGGACTATATCCGCACCGCCTGGGCGAAAGGGCTGCGGGAGCGCGTTATCGTTTTCCGGCACATGCTGAAAAACAGCCTCATTCCCATCATCACCCTGATGGGCTTCGCCATCGGTGGTATTTTCGGCGGCTCGGTACTCGTCGAGACGGTCTTTAATATCCCGGGGATGGGCCGGCTGATGGTCAGCTCTATTTTTAACCAGGACTACGTCGTCGTGCAGGGCACGACGCTGATATTCGGCGCCATCGTTTTGGTCGTTAATTTACTGGTCGATATGTCTTACGGCTGGCTCGACCCCAGGATAAGGTATAATTAGGGCTTATTATTCATGACGGAACAACAGGCTCTGGCAGCTTTTAACGAAGCACCGCCGCGGGTAAACGAGTGGAAGCGCTTCCGCAAAGTGTTCTTTGCCCGCAGACTGGTTATTTTCGGGCTGGTGGTGCTTTTCCTGCTGGCTTTTACTGCTATTTTCGCTTCAGTTATTGCGCCTTACAACCCTTATAAACAGAATTTGTATGACGTGCTTAAACAGCCTTCATGGGCCCACTGGCTGGGGACGGACTCGCTGGGAAGGGACACTTTGAGCCGCCTGATTTACGGCTCCCGTACCGCTATCCTGGTAGGCTTTGTCACCACCGGAGCCGGCGCCGCGGTTGGTATGCTGCTGGGGCTGATCGCCGGATATTACAATGGCAAACTCATCAACATGATTATTATGAGAAGCATGGACCTGCTGATATCCTTTCCCATGATTATCCTGGCGCTGTTCCTGGCCGCGATACTCGGGGGCGGCATCTGGAACGTTATCATCGCCCTGGGCGTGGGCGCCCTGCCGGGGTATGCCCGGGTGATCCAAGGGCTGACGCTAAGCATCAAGGAAAACGACTATATCATGTCCGAACGCGCGATGGGCGCCAGTGAATTACGAACGATGATGGCGCATATCCTGCCGAACGCCCTGCCGCCGATGATCGTCCTTATCACCCTGCAACTGGGGGGAATTATCCTGGCCGAGGCCGGTTTGAGCTACCTGGGCATCGGCATCAGGCCGCCGGGCGCGGCCTGGGGTGCCATGGTCAACGAAGGCTACGGGTATTTAACCACGAACCCGGTCCTTTCCATCGCGCCGGGCGTGGCCATTATGATGGTGGTGTTTGCCTTTAACCTGATAGGCGACGGCTTGAGAGACGCCCTCGACCCGAGGTTACGGGGCACGCTTTAGTCTGCGGATAAACGATAAAAAAGGGGAGCCCAAAAAGCTCCCCTTCGTTTTTCTTAATCGTTCTGTGATTTTACATAATAGCACTATATGAATGGCGGAAGCGGGGGTATGTAATAGCTAAAAATCTCCCGCGGTGTTAGTCTCGAAGACCGTGACGGCGCTGCCCCGGATAAGCACGCGGCCGCCAAGAGCCAGCTCGCATTCGAGGACCCCGCCCCTTTTGGAGGCCTGGTAGCTCCTCAACCTGTTTTTCCCGAGCTTGCGGACCCAGTACGGCGCCAGGGAAGAATGGGATGAGCCGGTGACCGGGTCTTCATTAATGCCCACGCCAGGCGCGAAAAACCGGGAATAAAAATCATATTCGGGGTCTTCCGACCGGCAGGTCACGATGAAAGCCGTTTTACCAAGCGCTTTCAACCCGGTGAAATCCGGCTGCATCTCTTTTAAAGCGGCGGCATCGGCAATTTCAATCAGGTACTTGCCGTCGGTCATGCCGGTAAACACGGGCGTGATTCCGAGCGCGCGGTTGATTTTAGGCTGGTCCTTTATTTTTTCCGTATCGTAAGCCGGGAAATCCAACTCTATTTTATCCCCGTATCTGCGGGCGGTCAGTTGGCCGCTCAAGGTAGTGAAAGCTATGACCGCCGGCGCTTTTTCCAGCCCGGTTTCAAAAAGAATGTGCGCGGCGGACAGGGTAGCGTGCCCGCAGAGCTTAACTTCGGTCTCCGGGGTGAACCAGCGCAGTTGATACTCATTGCCCTGTTTGGAAACAAAGGCAGTCTCCGAAAGATTCATTTCCAGGGCGATATTCTGGAGCAGAGCGCTATCGTTGATTTTATCCGGCGGCAAAATGCACACGCCGGCGGGGTTGCCTTTAAAAACCCGGTCGGTAAAGGCATCTACCTGGTAAATCCGCATATTAACTCCCTAAAAAGTGGAGACCATGGGGCCGTCCATCTGAGTGGTGATGGAACCGTCGATAATGTGCTCGGCGATTTCATCATCGCTCATGCCTATTAGCTCTTTGAAGACATATTCGTTGTGCTGCCCCAGCAGCGGCGAGGGACGGTTGATTTCGCGGGGGGTTTTAGAGAGGATAAAGCAGGACTGCGGCTCGTATTTTTGCTTGCCCATCACCTCGTGGTCGAGCGGGGTGAAATAGTGGCGCGCCTTGAGTTGCTCGTCACGGTAAACATCGGAGGGGCGCGACACCTTATGGGCCGGGACGCCGGCGCGCGTTAAAATCGTTTCCACTTCTTCCGGCGTGTGCTGGCCAGTCCAGGCAGTAACAACCGCTTCAAGTTTATCCTCGTTCTGCTTGCGGTCTTTGAGGGTGGCGAACTCTTTTTGTCTGGCCAGGGCGGGGTTACCGAGGGCTTTACAGAACCGCTGCCATTCATCTTCATTCATCGCGCTGACGGCCACCCAGCGGTCGTCCCCTTTGCAGGCGAACACGCCGTGCGGCGCGGCGATGGGTGTCCGGTTGCCCATCCGGCCCATGATGTGCCCGTTGACCTGGTAGTCCATGACCGCCGGCATTAAAAAGTGGATGGAAGATTCGAACTGCGACTGCTCGACGTATTGCCCCTTACCGGTGAGCTTTTTCTGTATCAAGGCGCCGGCCAGGGCGAAGGCGCTGAAACGGCAGCAGACGTAATCCGTATAAGCGCCATAGGGCGCGGAAGGCATCCTGTCCGGCCAGCCGCTAAGCTCGGTAAAGCCGCTGAAGCTACAGGCGTTCTGGCCGTAACCGCCGTAGCTGGAGTGGGGGCCGCCGTGGCCCTGCATGTTGGAACTGTAATAAATGATGTCCGGCCGCACTTTCTTCACGTCCTCGTAGCTTATGCCCCACCTTTCCATCATCCCCGGAGCGAACGTCTCCGTCACGATGTCCGCCCACTTGATGAGCTTCCAGGCCAGTTCCTTGCCACCTTTAGAATTCATGTCTATGGTTACGCTGTACTTGTTCGGATTGTGCCGTCCGTAGAACATGCTGCTGTCCGGTGACGGCTCGTTATTCACGAAGGGGCTGTTGACCCGGTTGGTATCCAGCCGCTTGTGGGATTCAATCTTGACCACCGTGGCGCCGTGTTCCGCTAGGTAGCGGGAAGTGGACGGCCCGACAACCACCCAGGCAAACTCGGCGACTTTTACACCTTCGAAGATTTTTGTATTAGCTATCATCATAAACCCCCGTTTGCTATTACATCCCTCACTAGCTCTCCCTTCAAAGGGAGAGGATGAGTTTACTGAACTGTATTCTTATCGTTTTAATCCGTTGCCTCCCCCTTCTAAGGGGGACCGAGGGGGATTTCCTGCTTAATTGTTTCGATTACATGCCCGATATTAGTGAATATTTCCTTATTCGTAAATCTTAATACGGATAAGCCAATACTGTTAAAGAACTTGTCCTTATTTTGATCACTTTCCTTGATCGTACGTTTCAGGTGTATCTCTCCATCGACTTCAATCACCAATTTTGCTTTCTGACAATAAAAATCTACAATGAAATTACCGAGCGGTTTTTGCCGGCAGAAGCGGTACCCTCTGATTTGTCTTCTATTTATCCTCTCCCAAAGAGATTTTTCCGCCAGAGTCATATTTGCCCTTAATATTTTGGAAGGCTCTTTTAATTCAGAACTATACGGTATCACCACAGCTTTTTACTCCCCTCGAGGGAGAGGATGGATTGTCCCTCCTTCGTAAGGAGGGATAAAGGGAGATTTTGCCTCTCGAATTTCACCTTCCTTGCTATTTGATAATTGTCAGTTGTTACTTTAGCTTAGATTATGCCTTTATTGCTTAATGATTTCAGTTCGGTGTCCTTCAAGCCGAGCTCGCCGCCATAGATTTCCTTGTTGTGCTCCCCGGTGAGCGGCGCGCGCCGCCGGTAAGTAATGGGCGTCTCGCTCAGTTGAATGAACGGCCCGCAGTAGGGGATATCGCGGCCCAGCTCCGGATGATACATTTCCACCCAGAAGTTGCGGGCTTTGAGCTGGATATCCTCGCTGATGTCCTTGGTATTGGCGACCGGGGCGATAAGAATTTGTTTCTGGTAGGCCCCGATGAGATAAAGCTCTTCCTTGGTCCTGGTCATGGTAAAGGCCTCGATGGCTTGACCGACTTTATCGGCCAAATCCTGCTTGAGCTTGGAGGCGTTGTAGTCTTTCCACCAATCGAGCTTGATCAGCCAGTCCGGGGCCATGTTCTCTTCCTGCATCCATTTCACCAGTGCTTTAGAGGAGGAGACATACGGCTCGTTCCCGCCGATGGCCAGGATCATGACGTAGCCGTCCTTACACTTAAAATAAATCGGCTGTCTGACCCCCGTCCCGGCGACGTAAGTGACTGAACCCACGCGTTTGAAATCGAGTTTATTCAGGTCCCACATCTGAAGGATGTTCATGTTGGGGGAGATGGCGGATTCCTGCATGGAAACATCCACGAATTGCCCCTCCCCGGTGTTGAGGCGGTAGTAGTAGGCCATTAGCGTGCCGATGGCGCCTTCGCACCCCCCGAAGAGAAAAGTCTGCGGCATGCTGATCCAGACGGGCGCCCGGTCCGGGTCGCCGCAGGCATTGAGATAGCCACCGCTCGCCCAGACGGTGAGGGCGCTGGCGGGGTAATGCGCTTTGGGCCCCTCCTGCCCGAAGGGCGTGATGGCGGTATAAATAATGTCCGTCTTGATGGCTCGGAGCTCGTCATAGCCCAGCCCCAGTTTTTTCATGTAGCCGGGCTCGAACGATTCCATGATAACATCGGCCTTTTTCACCAGTTTTTTGAGAAGCTCCCGGCCTTCAGGTTGCTTGATATCGAGGGTAATGCCCCGTTTGTTGGCGTTATAGGTAAACCAGAAAAAGCTTTGCTGGGGGTCGCCGGAATTTTGATAATAAGGCCAGATGCGAGAATCGGTACCACCGGGGGGCTCTATTTTAATGACGTCCGCGCCGGCATCGCCGAGGAGGCGGCCGCCCAGCATTACGCCGCCTTCCGTGAGGTCCAGGATACGCATCTGCGGTAATAAAGAGTCTGCCATGTGGCTATCACCTGCTCTCGTTTAAAATCAGCTTCTTTGCATCCCGTACGCGCAGTTATACGGAAGCGCTTTTGCCAGAATGAGGAATTTTTACTTGTTTAGCCTGTAAAGGGCCAGTTTTCACCGTTCAGCCCGTATATATCATACACTTTTTTTCGGTTTTAGTCTCGTTTTGGTCAAAACGAAGTGAAAAAGCACGCGAAAAGAGTCTAAAACGCAAAAAAGGGGGAGACTTAAATCTCCCCCTTTTATCCGGCGTTGGCAACCTTTTAGTAAGATACAGTCCCGGTGCCCGTGAACGTGCCCGATTCTTCGCTGCTTTTCCACTCGCCTTCACAGCTTAAGGTTTTCCCGGATAAAGTAATTTTTGAGGTCCAGGTGGAGGCGATAGGCGCCGTGTCTCCCTGGAGTATACCCACGGCAATCATGTTGCCCATCAGGTCTACCAGCCCGGTAACGTTGCCGGAATAGGAACTGCTGAAGGTGCCGGAAATATCGCCGTTTTCATCGGTCGTCATGGAAGCTGTGCCGCTGACGGGATAGCCGGAAGGCGTTTTTCCCTCCCACGTGATGACCATCGTGCCGCGGAATGGATTGGGTATCCAGGTAGGGGTGGCGGTAACCGTAACCGGAGGCTGGGTAACGGTAGTTGGGGGGCTGGTGACCGTCACCGCGGGCTGGGTAACGGTAACGGGAGGTTGGGTTACGGTCACGGCGGGCTGCGTGATGGTGACCGCGGGCTGTGTGACCGTCACCGTGCTGGTTTTGGAGCAGCCGATTAATAAGAGGAGCGGTAATAAGACTGCCATTAGTGTTAAGACTATTATTTTCATTTTTTTCCTTAAGCTTATTCAAGCTGCTAGACCGATCTCATCGTCATTATATATTATCCGAGTCACCCATAGTGAAATGCCAGCGGTAATCCCCCGTGAGAACCTGGTTGCCGATTTTGTCCTTGTGACATATGATGCTATGTTTCCCGCGAGGTATGAAGCCGGTTTTAAATAGAATCCGGTAGTAGAAGTTCCTTTTCACAGTGTAGGCCAGAATAAAAGAGACTTTTTTCTGGTAAAATTCTTTTATGGCCGTACTTAGCAGTTGCTTAAATATATTGGAGTCATCCTCAAGGGTCAAATAATCAACAATCAAGCCTACCGGCACTCCCTGGTAGACTCCAAGCTTTGTTACCATATAGCCGGAGATATAGCCGTCACTTTTTCTGGCAATCAAAATCGAGTAGGAATCCGGGTTGGTTACATACCGCCATTGCAGATAATCTTTGGTCCGTACCAACATTACGTCGTAATTATGCGAGGTTTTTTCCCATAGAATATCAATATCATCAGGAAAGTTTCGTTCAACTTTAACGAATATATCGCTCGTGGCTACACCCATCGTTCCAATTTTAAAAATAATTCTAGAGCCAATTCCCAGAACCGGGGACAATATATTGCCTAAAAATGGTGGCTTTAGCATTTTCTGGAGAGTTGGCAGGAGAAAGACCGGTTTTATCATGCCATAAAGCCCGAGGGGGATTTGCGCGTAATCGAGTTTCTTTTCGTAACCCGCCTGTGAATCCTCATTAGGCAAGCCGTAAATAAAGTCCAGTTTGGGATCGAGTCCGGCTTCCCCGGCAGACCTAAAAAGTCCGGTAAATATGCCACGTCTTTGACAGTCGGGGTGGGTAAAAGTATCTCCGGTTTCGGCACCCTCCACGATTGCGTCCAATATCTTTATTTTCTTGGGAGTCATGCTTTTGAACCCGACTACCGTGTTATCACTTTTGGCAAACCATATTTCTCCCAATTGTGCAGGATTCTTCCAGATTTTCCATTCATAATACTCCGGCTCGCAGGACCGGCCCAGGTCGCTCGCCGGCCAATATTTCTTGCGGAATTGCGAGATAAGAGTCAAATCTGTCTTTTCAGCCTTCTGGAAGACTATTGCTGCTGGCACTTTTACACTCAACTCCTGGTTCTGAATCTCTGTGCAAACCCGGTCAGTGGCCGAAACCACCATACCCAATCGTAAGCGCCTTCAACGCGCCTGATAAATGCACTAAGAGAATCCGTGCCGGGGATTGTAATCCTCTTTAAACCGAAGAAGTCACTTCTCATGGTGTTATTTGATCCCTCTGTTAGTACTGCCGCACGGTACCCGGCCGCTTTAACCCAGTTTTTCACGGTCGTACCTGCCTCACCGTAAGGATAGCTGAAGCAATACACCGGTTTTCGCAATATCTCTTGAAGGCGTTGTTGGGAAATGGCTAACTCCTCCATCGCTTCAGCCTTACTAATCTTGGTCAAAGAGCGGTGGGTCGTGGTGTGAGAACCGAAACATGCCCCGCGGGCGCTCATCTCCTGGATATCTTTGCTTTGCAGCGGCAGCCAGACTTCTTTATTTTCCTGATAGTGACTAAACGATTTCTTCCCTAATTTCAGCCAGGTAAAAATCCTGTCGCTGTCGATATAATCCGTAACTACCAGAAAAGTCCCTTTAAAGTTGTATTTTTCCAGGATGGGAAAAGCATTGACATAGTTGTCCCGGTAGCCGTCATCAAAAGTAATTACCACTGTTTTTAAAGGCGGTTTAACGTTGCTTTCTTTGTATTCAATCAGCTTTTCCAGGGTAATAACATTATAGCCGTGACGTGATAGAAAAGACATCTGCCGGTCAAAAAGCGCCGGCGAGACATTAAGTAAATCCATGATATCCTGTGTTTGAGGAAGGTCACAAACACGGTGATAGCATAAGATTCTGATCTTACACCTGACTAATAGTTTTGACAGGGGATGAACAATGACACTGATAAAATCAATGCAACCACGATACAGGTGCTTAAGCCAGGATAACAAATATTTCATTAGCTTACTCCGGTTGTTATGACCATTCGGCTAAAGAAATTATCCCTTTCCCTTTATCGTCATTAGCCACGCGGCGGGGCAAATTTGGGTATCACCCCGTTAGGGTCGAAGGCGGCATTTATTTTACCTATCCACGTCAGGTAGTTGGAGATGCGCGCATTGACCAGTTCCGGGGGCAGACCCATAGGCACCGCGAAGCAGCCTTCCAGGGCCCGCATATTGGTTTCCTTGCGCCATTCCTGGGCGGCTTTGGCGGCATCCGGGTGGGCTGTGGGCCGGTAAAAGATTTCCGATTTCCCCAGATGCCCCTGTTCCACGCCCCAGCCGAAACACCCGAAGAAGGCGGCACCGTCATCCACGGCGAGTCCCTTCTTGATGGCATCGCCTTTTTTCTGGCCGGCTTCCATCAGCCATCTCATCGTCAGGTCGCGCTGGCCCATGATAGCGAACCCGCCCCAGGATGCGCTGCCGAAGCGGAATGTCTCCCGGATGGAAGCGCTGACGCGGATGCACTGGCACAACAGCGTGCCGCCTATCTTGGGGTCCTCGACGGGCTTGAGCGATTCGCCGTCGGTCTCTTCCAGGATTTTATTTAAGACCTTTTTATCGAATTCGAACTCATCCGGGGAGTTGGCGATGATGAGGAGCAGGAAGCCGGGACCTTTGACCAGGTGCCGGAGCTTTTCGAACATAGCCATGTCTTCTTCGTTGTTGGTGGTGATGTTGGAGGATACCATCGCCATGTTGAAGCACATCAGCTCGTAGGAAATTTCATTTTCGCCTATTTTCCGCTCCGCGTCGTACATTTTCTCCGCGGACGGGAAGCTGAAGTAGCGTACCAGGATATTGGCCGGGATTTCACTTAACGTGTACCGCGGGGATACACCCTCCAGCGGGAACTGGGTGGGGCCCGGCCAGGGATAGACCTTCTGCGCGGCGCGGGTAAAGATGCCCGGCGTCACGCCCGGCGGCACCGTGCCGCTGATGAGGCTCCGGAGTGACGGGCCCGGCCCGTCGCCGCAGAACCATTCGTCGGCAGCGCCGAGCGATCCCAGCCGGACGATTTCGCCTTCCGGCGTGACCCATTCCACCGCCAGGTAGTTGCGGTCGTCGCCGCCGCAGGTCTGGTCCATGTGCCCGTGCCCCTTGAGAATGGCCGAGCCGTTGGAGCCGGCCCCCTTGATGTTGCAGTTCAGCCCGCGCTTCATGAGCTCCGCCTGGAGCTGGGAGTTGATGATGTAGGGCTCGACCACGGCGTACATGTTCTTCTCGTTGATTTCAATGATATGGTTCATCCGGCGCAGGTCCAACAAAATGGTGCCTTTGGGGTACATGCCGCCCCACCCCGAGGACACCGCCCCGAAGGGTATCTTGTGGCGGTTGCAGAGCTTGACGATGGCCTGCACCTCCAACGTATTGGCGGGCAGCGTCACCGCGCCGAACTCCGTATTATAATAGGCGGGCATAATCGCCGGGTCGTCGCAAATGTTATCTTCGCCAACGATGTCTTCAAATTCCTGGTATATCTCTTTATCTAAAGCCATGGTCCTTTGCCCCTTTCCTAAACTAAACAGTAACTATCTACGCTAGAAACAGAGTTTGCCCGGGTTCATGACGTTATTGGGGTCCACTATCTTCTTGAGCTTGGCCAGGGCGGCCAGGGAAGCCGCGTCTTTATTCATAATCATCCCGGTGGTCTCGCCGTAAGGCCGGTAGAAGAACGCTCCGTTGGCCAGCAGGGTCCTGACGGCCTGGCTGTTAAGCTCTTTAACGAGTTTGGCCTCTTTGGCATTAGCCGGGTCATAAAACAGGTTGAATTCACAATGAACGCTGGTGCCCTGCACGATGGGCTGGAGGTAGATGCCCATATCGGACGTGGGGTAGCCGGCCTTTTCCGCCAGCTCGTTCATCACTTTGATCAGGCCTTCCAGTTTATCGTAGATGGTCAGGAAGAAGATGTCCTGTGACGCCCCCTTGTAGCGGAGCTTCCAGTAAGGCTCGGCGGAAGGCTGCTGGACGGCTTTCAGGATTTCGTTGGCGGAAATGCCGCCGATAGCTTTTTGCGATTCCAGCCCCAGCCGCTGGGTGATGCCCAGGACGTCTTTGGTCTGGTATTTTACCCGGTCCTCCGGGAAATAATCGTAGCCGGCGATGTTATAGAAGACCACATAGGGCGGTAACTTATCTTTCAAATCGTAATAATCCTTTGGCCATTTCTTGGCGAAGATAGCCGCCAGACTGGTCTTATTGAGGATAAAGCACTCGTTGACCAGCCGCTTACGGACCAGCCACTGCATTAGCTCGAAAAACTTGTCCAGGCTGCCGGCGCTGACTACGAAAGGCTCTTCCAGGCTGGGGAGGATTTCACACCGCAGGGAAGCCCAGGTGACGATGCCCATCGTGCCCTGTGCCCCCTG
>Ga0187866_1003679_pt1 | contig 11283 bp, 13 predicted proteins | sample June2016WEW_11_1_3_FD_133013 | JGI IMG/M metagenome (GOLD analysis project Ga0187866, IMG submission 133013) | Peatland microbial communities from SPRUCE experiment site at the Marcell Experimental Forest, Minnesota, USA - June2016WEW_11_150 | ecosystem: Environmental > Terrestrial > Soil >... | reverse complement strand
GCCGGACGAGGAATTCACGGTCGCCCGGTTTCAGCAACTGGCCCGGTCAATAATCGCGGAGATCGGCGCCAGATCGAGATTACCTTTCCTGGTAGGGGGGACCGGCCTGTACATCCAGGCGGTGATCGATCCGTACGAGTTCCCCTCGCATCACGGTCTGGAAGCAGTTCGCAAACAGTTGCAATCCTTCGTTGAAACAGGCCGGGGGGCCGAGCTCTATGCTGAATTGCAGCGCATAGACCCGGAGGCCGCCAGGCGTATCCACCCCCATGATCACCACCGCCTTATCAGGGCGCTGGAGGTCTACAGCCTGACCAGGCGCCCAATCTCTTCCTACCAGGCAAAAGAAACAGCGCCCTCGCCAGAATACGATCTGGCGATGATCGGCCTCGACCGCAACCGGGCAGAACTGTACCGGAGAATTGACCTGAGGGTGGAAAAAATGTTCCGTGAGGGGCTGGTCGATGAGGTCAGGCAGTTGCTCGGCCGGGGCTTCGAAAGCGGGCTGAAGCCGCTGCAAACCCTGGGGTACAGACAGGTGATCGCCTATCTGGCGGGAGAGCACGATCTCGCCTCCGCCATCAGCCTGACCAAGCAAGCGACCAGGAAATACGCCAAGAGGCAACTCACCTGGTTCAGGCGCGACCCCCGAATCCGGTGGTTCACGCTCACGGAGGAAACCGGACCGGAGATCGTTTGCGACGAAATTGTGGAGTACATTTGCAGGAGTATCCCCGTTCATGTAGAATAGACGTGTGGTATACTTGTTTCCAAATAGCATGAAAAAGAACGCCGCGCCCACCTGTGCGCCGCATTCTTTCAGGCCGGGCGGTAAGCCCGGATGCGGCGGAGGCGGTGCTAGTTGCAGGCCGGGCGCGCCAGCACTTATATTCGCTTCGCTCGACGTGCAGCCGTGCTTTGAGCCTGAGGCGAAGCCTCAGAGGCTGCAACCCAACAAGGAAGCAAGTATAAGTGCAACTAAGGCTTCCGCCTTCGCCATTGGATCGGCGCAAGCCAAGTTTTCTATAAACATTTACAGTCAGCAGAAGCCGGAATTGGAGGTATCAAAAAGAATGAACAAGCAGCAGGTCAACCTGCAGGACTTCTTCCTGAACCAGGTCCGCAAGGACGGTACCCCTGTTACTATCTACCTGGTAAACGGATTTCAGTCAAAGGGGATCGTGCGCGGTTTTGACAACTTCACGGTGATCCTGGAAGTGGAAGGCAAGCAGCAGATGGTCTATAAACATGCGATCTCGACCATCATGCCCCAAAGGCCGATCAACCTGTCCCCGGAGATCAACCGGGCACAGGAGGAGAATAAGATTTAAATTCAGGGTGGGGGAGAGGAATGAAAAAAGCTGCTAGTTTGCTTCTGGCCGGCTTGTTGCTTTTGACCATCGTGTTCCCCGCCGGATGCGCAAAACTCAGCGGATCGGCTCCAGGCCAGGGCAGCCAACCAACTCCAGGACAGCAGTTGAAGGTGGGTCTGTTGTATGATGAGGAGGCGCTGCCCGCTTATATTGCCCAGCAGGAGGGTCTGTTCCAGAAGGCTGGCGTGAACGTCCAGTTACTACCTTTTGGCAGCGCTATCGAGAGAGACTCGGCGGTTCAGAGCGGAGCGGTGGACGGCGCCGAGGGGGACCTGATCTCTGTTGCCCTACAAAACCAGGGGGGCATCCCGGTAAAGTCAGTAACCGTGCTCTTGGGCGCCAAGCCCGAAGAAGGGCGTTTCTACATACTGGCGGCGCCGAATACCATCACCAATGTAGATGACCTCCAGGGGAAAACCCTGGCTGTATCCCAGAACACCATCATCGATTTCCTGGCCGACGAGATGCTGACAGCCAAAGGAGTCGACCCGGACTTGGTGCGGAAGGAGTACATCCCGGACATGCCGATGAGGCTGCAGATGTTGATGCAGAAAAAGGTGGATGCAGCCCTGCTTCCAGATCCCCTGGCCTCAGAAGCAATATTCCAAGGGGCGGCGGTGCTGGTGGACAAGTCCAAGCTGCCGGTCAACCTGTCGCAATCGGTATTGTTCTTCAGGGATGACGCCATAAAATCCAAACCGGACGCCATCAAGGGTTACCTGCAGGCCTACGCTCAGGCTGAACAGGAGGTTGACCAGAACCCTGGCAAGTATCGCCAGCTTTTTTACGATAAGGTTAAAGTTCCCAAAGCAGTGCAGGGTCTGGTGCCGGTGCCCTCGTTCTCGCCGCCGCAGGCGCCCTCTCACGACAACGTGCAACTGGTGCTCGACTGGATGAACAAGAAGAAGCTGCTTACCAAGAACCTAAGCTATGACGACCTAGTCACGGGAGAGTTTGTAGCTGCCAAGTAACAGCCTTAATTAGCTGTCCATTGAGCCCATGGAGAAGGAATCGTACATGCTCGAGCTGCGCAATGTATCTCTGACTTACACGAACGAGAAAACGAGCGTCCCAGCCCTGCGCGGCATCAATCTAAAGCTGCAAAAGGGGAAAAGCTACGCCATCATTGGTCCGTCAGGCAGCGGCAAGACGTCGCTACTGCTCCTGATGGCCGGATTGCTCAAGCCCACCAGGGGCGAGATCGATTTTCTGGGAGAGCGGCTGTGCCGGCCTCACCAGAAAATGGCGCTCATTTTACAGGAGTACGGGCTGCTCCCCTGGAAAACCGTCTGGGAGAATGCCGCTCTGGGGTTGAAGATCAGAGGCGCCAGCAAAGAAGACATCAGCACCAGTTTGCAGCCGATCCTGAATGAACTGGGCCTGAGAGATGTGATCAGCCGCTATCCGAACCAGGTCAGTGGTGGGCAAAAGCAGCGGGTCGCCCTGGCCAGGGCCCTGGCTTTGAACCCGGAACTCCTGCTGATGGACGAACCGCTGTCCGCCCTCGACGCCCTTACCAGGGAGAATCTTCAGCATCTCATGCTGAAGATCTGGTTTCAGCACCGCATCACCATCGTCCTGGTAACTCACAGCATAGAAGAAGCCGTTTTCCTGGGTCAGGAGATCATCGTGCTGTTCCAGTGCCCCGGACAGATAAAAGCAGTTGTTGCCAATCCGCTGATGGGCGCCGAAGACTTCCGGAACGATCTCAATTTTCACCAGAAGTGCACTGAGATCCGCACCATCCTGGAGGACAGCGCCCATTATGAACAGATCAGCCAGGCGGGGTAAGTAGATGGATCGGCGAGGCGTTTACCGGGGATACATTTTTGCGGTTCTGGGACTGTTGATTGGCTGGGAACTGCTCTCTCTGGGATTGAAAAATCCGGCCCTGCCAGATCCCTTTTCTGCCCTGGGCACATTTTTCGAGGTCCTTCCGTCATCGCTCTGGATGCACTTCCTGGTCAGCACCTACCGGGTCTTTGCCAGCCTGGTGTTGAGCGCATTGATAGCGGTTCCCCTGGGGATCTACCTGGGACGGGATCGCAGGCTGGACCGCTACTTCGCCCCGCTGCTCTACCTGCTCTACCCGATCCCCAAGATCGCCCTGCTGCCTGTGATCATCGTTCTCTTCGGCCTGGGGGATGTTTCCAAGATCTTCACCATCAGCCTGATCCTTTTCTTTCAAATCCTGGTGACCACCAGGGATGCCGCCAAAAAGGTACACCCGAGTTCCATAGTGTCGATCATGTCCCTGGGTGCAAGGCCCGGGGACGTCTATCGGCACGTGGTCATCCCGGCGTGCCTGCCGGATATCTTCACGTCCATCCGCATCAGCCTGGGTACCGCCATCTCCGTACTGTTCTTCACGGAGTCATTTGCCACCTTCCAGGGCCTGGGCTATTACATCTTTGAGGCCTGGAGCCGGGTCGACTACCCGGAAATGTTTGCCGGCATCCTCGGGATGAGCCTGCTGGGGCTGCTGATGTTCGTGCTGGTGGATTTCCTGCAGCGTCTGCTCTGCCCCTGGCTGTACGCATGACACTTTCCGCCGCGGGGTAGCGTATAATATAACGTCGGATATTTTGGCAGGCTGTTTAAAGCACGCCTGCGCGTTGAGAAAAAAATAAAACGAGGTGGAAATCGGTGGGGCTTCGACATTCTTCGGGCGCTTCAGGCGCGTCCCAGGTAGTCAAGCTCGTTGACAACAACAACCCGCCGCTGAAACCCGAACTGATCCTGCAGGAACTGAACAGCCTGATCGGGCTGAATGATGTCAAAAACCTCATTTCGGAAATCCACGCCTACGTTCTGATCCAGAAAAAAAGAGAGAAAGAGAGATTGTGCGCCGATCCGCTGGCATTGCACATGATATTCAAGGGCAACCCCGGAACGGGCAAAACCACCGTGGCCAGAATCCTGGCGAAGCTCTTCCGGGCAATGGGCGTGCTCTCCAAGGGCCACCTGGTGGAGGTTGAACGGGCCGACCTGGTGGGGGAGTATATCGGGCACACGGCGCAGAAAACCCGGGAGCAGGTGCGGCGCGCCCTGGGCGGCATCCTGTTCATCGATGAGGCCTACTCCCTGGCTAGAGGGGGTGAGAAGGACTTCGGGAAAGAGAGCATCGACGTGCTGGTGAGAAATATGGAACTCAATCATCAGGACACGATCCTGATCCTGGCAGGCTACAACCAGGAAATGGAATGGTTTTTGCGGTGCAACCCCGGCCTGTGCTCCCGCTTTCCAAATATTATCACCTTCCCGGATTATAATATAACCGAACTTATTCAAATAGGAGAACTGATGCTGAAGAAGCGCCAGTATATCTTGACATTTGAAGCAAAAGAAAGGCTACGGCTTATACTAGACGAGCACATCAATAGAGGAAGCGCAATTGAGGGAAATGCACGTCTGGTAAGAAACATAGTCGAAAAAGCGATCAGGAAGCAGGCAACCCGCCTTGTCAAACGGTCGCGCCTGACAAGACAGGAATTGATGACGCTCGTCCCCGAAGACCTAGCGTGAACATCCTTCTAGGTCACCACTTGTAAGGTACTGGTTGATGCATGATTAGTCTCGCAGGAATTCTTGATACAATGCCGAAACTACCTTAATTGGTCAGTATTTGTAGAGATATGAAGCAAAATAATAAGCATATGTTTAATTAGAATAAGCACTTATTAACTTAGTATACAACCTGATCATTAAAACATCCGCAAGCAGACCCTTCCCTTGTCAAAAGAACGAGGTGACAAGGGAAGGGTCGGTGATCATCAAGCCGGAGGACCACAATGAGCAAGTTTTGGAACTGCCTACAATCCCATGGTATAAGCGTCAAGCTGATCGCAGCGGCAGAGAAGGCAGAGTTGGAGGCGCAGGAGGAATTCCAACAGGTTTCGGAGATCTCCAGGCTGAACCAGCTTAAGGTACTGAGCGCCTTCAGGCAGGCCGGCATCTCCGAGTTGCACCTCAAAGATGGGACCGGCTATGGATACGGGGACATGGGCCGTGAAGGACTGGAAGCGGTGTATGCTCTGGCTTTTGGCGCTGAATCAGCCCTTGTGAGGGCACAGATCATCTCGGGCACCCACGCTATCGCCATCGCACTGACCGCCTTCCTGAACAGGGGTGACCTGCTCCTGTCAGTCACCGGACGTCCCTACGATACCCTGTCCAGGATCATCGGCCTGGCGGACAATTCTGGGCGGTCTTTGCGGGTCATGGGGGTTAAATACGGCGAGATAGACCTCACACCCTCAGGACATCCTGATTATGAGAAAATCGGGGATATAGTCGGCGGAGGCGCCAGGATGGTTCTGATCCAGCGCTCCAGAGGCTATAACTGGCGTCCGTCATTATCGATCGAAGAGATAGGCCGGTTGGTAGCTTTGATCAAGAAGGTCAACCCAAATACCGTCTGTTTGATTGACAACTGCTACGGAGAGTTTGTCGAGGATCTGGAACCTACTGAAGCCGGGGCGGACCTGATCGCCGGGTCACTGATCAAGAACGCCGGAGGCGGGCTGGCGCCATCAGGGGGCTATGTGGCAGGCAGAACTGACCTGGTGACAACGGTGGCGGACCGGCTGATCGCCCCCGGGCTGGGCCACCAGATCGGAACGAATCTGGGCCTGGGGCGTCTGTTTTTTCAGGGTCTGTTTATGGCGCCGCACATCGTCGGAGAAGCGCTGAAAGGGGCAATTTTCGCGTCCCACTTCCTGTCACTGCTCGGTCTGGAGACTTCTCCCGAGCCGGGTGCTGCGCGGGCCGACATCGTACAAGCCGTGAGGATGCCTACCCGGGAGGCGGTGATTGCCTTCTGCCGCGGCATTCAGGCCGCATCCCCGGTTGATTCCTTCGTATTGCCGGAGCCCGGATTTCTCCCGGGCTATCATGACCAGGTAATCATGGCTGCCGGAACCTTTATCCAAGGGTCGTCCATCGAACTCTCCGCCGATGCTCCGATGAGGCAACCTTACACCGTCTACCTACAGGGCGGATTGTCTTATTCACATGCCATGCTCGGCCTGCTCAACGCTGCTCAGGAGTTAATCAATAAGGGATATTTGGATAAGGGGCAATAGTGACATGGTCAGCATTACAATAATCACTTTGATAATCCTGATCATTGAACTGATCGCCTCAATCATTCCTTTCGTGCCTGCAATTCCACTTATTTTCGTCACAATGCTGATTTATGGCTTTATAGAGAGGTTCCAGCACCTTACGTGGCTGTTCCTGGCCGGAATGGCGCTGATTCTGATCTTCTCGCTCTTTATAGACAATGCAGCAGCATGGTTGGGTGCCAAGAGGTCGGGAGCAAGCAAGTTCGGTTTGTGGGGCGCCATGATCGGTGGGTTGGTAGGCATAATAATCAGCCCTGTGCTGGGAATAATAATAGGCCCCTTTGTAGGGGCCGTACTGGCAGAGCTTATCTTCGTGAGGAACGGGTGGGGGAGTGCCCTGAAGGTAGGGCTTGGAACATTATTAGGATACGCCTATGGCAGCGTGATGAGATTCATCCTGGCATTGGCGATGGTCACCGCATTCATCTTGAAGGTTCATTAATTATGTAAACTAAACAGGGGAAGGTGGTACTTAATCGATTTTCCTCAATACCCCGGTGACCTTGCCCAGGATCACCACATCCTTGCTCTTGATCGGCTCCATTTCGTCGTTCTCCGGCTGCAGCCTGACGCCGCCCTTTTCTTTAAAGAACCGTTTAACAGTGGCCTCTTCACCCAGCAGGGCCACCACAATATCTCCGTCATCGGCAGTGTTCTGCTGGCGCACTATAATATAGTCGCCGTCGAAAATACCGGCCTTGATCATACTGCTGCCACGGACTGTCAGCATGAATACTTTTTTAGAGGTATTCAGAAAGCTGACTGGAAAGGGAAAGGTATCTTCAATGTTCTCCACGGCCAGTATGGGCTCGCCAGCCGCGATACGGCCAATCAGAGGAACCCTGACGATGGCTGTATTGTTGCCGATAATCTCGATTGCCCTGGGCTTGGTGGGATCTCTATAGATGTAGCCCTTTTTCTGTATTTGTTTCAAATGAGCATGAACGGTCGAACTTGACTTCAGCCCGACTGCCTCTCCGATTTCCCGCACGGAGGGTGGGTAGCCTCGTTCATCTAGTTTCTGGTGAATGAATTCGAGTATTGATGCTTGCCGTGCGCTCAGTTTCGCACCCATTAATCAAACCCCCTTGAGCTAGGAAAATTTTATTAATGGCATTATAACATACCTTTAATGACTTGTAAAACATTTGTTCGGAACTATTTTGAACTTTTTTTTAACTGCTTATAATAATAATTATGTTAACTAACAGATGGACCAGGGATTCCAGGCTCCAAGCTCATTGCTGGCGGCCTTCCTCCTCCTTTTCGGCAGTCATAATTATTATTCCAGAGAACAGCCCTCGATAATGATTGATTTCGCGATTGTGGATCGTTCTCTGAGTGGCGCAATCTTCTTGTATTCATCGGAGCCAAAGCAGTGCGTCAAATCGTCTCTGGACGGAGGCTCGCTCATGATGATGGTCTCTGGGTTCCAGGTTCCAAACATTTGAGTATTTCTAACGTCACGGACCAGATAACGACCGTTATAATGCTCAACTATGGACCAGACATTGTCCGTCATCCATCATCCAGAATTATGCTCTCGATAATTGGCCAAATTGTCCCGAATAATCTCTTCCTGGTTGCTGTCGGTATATCCGGCGAAAATATGACGCTTTATTTTGCGTTTTAAGGGGGGTTAAATTCTAATCAAGGGAAAATGTATGCATGGGATATATCCCGTGCTTTTAATTCAATCTGATAGATAGTCCACGGACACAGAATGTTCAATCTGTGCCTTGGTACGTTCCTTGAACTTCACATGCACCGGATGCATCTGATAGACTTGAAGATCATCCAAGGTTGCAAACTTAGCGACCAGGGCAATATCATACGAACGTTCAGAGCGCAGCAGGTCGATGCCCGCTTCTAGATGAAGCAGTTAAGAAACTCGGCCATTCATCTCCATAATCATATTCTGATCCCTTTGATGCTGTCAGGTGACGGTCGAGCAGCTTAAACATAACGATATGAGTTATCATCAAATTACCTTATGCCTGAAACCAAAAATATTTTAAGTCTTCTTTCCCCTATTGGCTTTTACCGCCTGGCCGTAGCTTTCCAGCGCCTCATCATGGCTTCCCCTTTCTAAAATACGACACACTTCATTAAATTCAAACTTTGCTAGATTATAACATTCCTCCGCAGCTGTAAGCTGATTACGCTCCGAGTACATATCTCCGAGCGATTGCAGGGCAAGCCCCTTGTTTTTGTGGGCTTGGATGTATTCAGGAGCAAGCCGTAACGCCCGATCAATTAGCACAATTGTTAGGGCATGGCTGGGTACCACAGATACCCACATTTAGTTAAATGATCATCAAGTAAGGATTTGCTTTACTCTACCCACAATTCCATTAATAAGTCGAACCTTTATTCCATGAGGGTGAGTAGGAGAGCTGGTTAGAATATCGTTAACTGTTCCTTCAGTTAACTTTTCTGTTCTTTGATCCTGTTTTTGTATTATCAAAACGCGCGTGCCTGGCTTAATATTTTCACGATCATTTCCATCCATTATATGACCACCTATACTTATTCTAATCACTCATCAATTACAGAGAGTAAACTGCACTCGAATTGCTTTCTTCTGGTAGCTTTTTTATATTTCCCTGTCCAAGTATACCCCTATTTCCCGTCCGATGGAACGTTCTGCTAGCGTATATGGTAGCAGGGTTTTGAAGGATTGTGGGAGCATATGGCGAAGATGGAAGGAAGACTATGAGGGGGGTTGCTTGTTCATGAAACGTTTCTTTGTAGGACTGCTTATCTTTATTCTGTGCCTGTCGGCCACTTCGTTTGTTTTTGCGGCCCAGCCAATTAATTTAGTTGTCAACGGTCAGGCAATCCAATGCGATGTACCACCGCAGATAGTTAACGGACGCACCATGGTTTCCATCAGCACTGCAGCGCAGGCCCTTGGTTGCCAGGTAAGCTGGGATGGAGCAACAAGAACGGTAAACATCACATCGTCAGGAAGCGGTGGATCCCAGGCTCCGCCAATCCAATACTACTTTCCACGGGCCGGACAGGACCCGGTTCAACCCTTGGTCAACGTCATCAATTCCGCCAACAGCACCCTTGATATCGCGATCTACAGTCTGACTGAAGAAGACATAGTAAACGCCATCGCTGCTGCTGAAACAAGGGGCGTGTCAGTTAGGATCCTCACGGATAAGAGCGAATCGAAAACGGCCTCTCAGTCCAATGCCCTGGATTCATTGAAGGCGGATGGAATCCCGATTAAGATCAACTCCCACAGTGGACTCATGCATATGAAAGTGACGATCGCTGACAACAGCACTGTGACCACAGGTTCATATAACTATTCAAACGAGGCTACCTATGAGAATGACGAGGTGTTGGTGATCATCCACAGCCCGAGCATTGCCCAGGTCTGGGATAACGAATTTCAGAGCATGTGGACCGACAATGACAATTATGAGGATTATCAATAAAGCTAGAGGTGGCAATATTGATTAAAAAAGCCGGCTTTACCCTTAGCTGTGCGCTCATCCAATTGATCAAGACGCCATAACTGAAGATACTGCAACTCCTTCAGCGACTAATATATTCGTTGATCTTATCAAGCGTTGCTCCAGTGTCATCGGTCTCCAGCTTTATCAGTGCTTTGTGATCCAGGGCAGTGCTCCCCTTATTTATTATTATTAGCCTATCGGACTGATAGGCAAATTCTTCGACGAAGCCGGCCAGCGGATAGACGGTCAGGGATGAGCCAATGACGATCACCAAGCTGGCGCCCAGCACCGTCTCCCGTGCATAGCGGTGGTTCTGGATCGGTTCTCCGAACAACACCACGTCCGGCTTCAGAACGTTGCCGCAGGCGGCGCAGGTTGGGACCACCTTTGGATGCTTCTGAACATATAAAGCATCGTAAGTCCGGGGGCAGCCGATCTTGGTGCAAATAAAACGATCGGCGGTGCCATGCACTGCAATCACCTGTTTACTGCCTGCCCTCACATGCAGGTTGTCAATATTTTGGGTGACGATCGCACTGACCAGGCCCTGTTTTTCCATTAAAGCCAGCATCCGGTGAGCGTGACTGGGCTCAACATTGGTGTACATGAAATACCGCCGGTAGAACTCATAGAACTGCTGCGGGTCCCTGCGAAATGCCTCGATGTTGATGATGTTCATTACCCGGTGCTCTCCCAGGGTTCGATAGATACCTTGGGCACCGCGAAAATCCGGGATCCCGGCCTCCGTACTGATGCCAGCACCGGTTACCACCACAACCCGATGCGCAGAAGAAATCATAGAAGAAACTCTTTCAATTTCAATATCATTATTTTTCATATTGCATACCACCTTGATTGCGATGCAGTTATGATCATTTTAATATCTCAATCTACGGGAAATTCTTTGCAGATTATAATTCAGAAGAAAACGCCCCTTATGTAAGTTTGTAAACTTTACCCTTAGTGGGGCTTTTCTCATCGTTAAACCAAGGCCAACAAAGAGCTTTACGGCTACCTTACAGCCCCTAAGCCTGTAGACACCATGATCCCTGGCTAACGCCGTCGGGTAAACTCCCATAAACCGCAACAGGGCTTACAGCACAGAAGATACGCAGTCATGGCTGCAGGCGCGTACCAGCATTGGATACCCTTTATCAAACGGGCCGTCTGATCAGGCAGATTATCAAAGCGGTGACTGATCTGGCATAACTAAAATTCATCTTGGGGAGTTCACAAAGCTCTTGACACAGACTCCAGATGCACCATTGCCCATCCGGTAGCTTCCTATTTGGCAAGGAATAACCTAAGCGT
>Ga0187866_1003678_pt1 | contig 11289 bp, 9 predicted proteins | sample June2016WEW_11_1_3_FD_133013 | JGI IMG/M metagenome (GOLD analysis project Ga0187866, IMG submission 133013) | Peatland microbial communities from SPRUCE experiment site at the Marcell Experimental Forest, Minnesota, USA - June2016WEW_11_150 | ecosystem: Environmental > Terrestrial > Soil >... | reverse complement strand
TCACATCCATGGCTTTGTCATAGTGATATTCCAGCACCTCTCCCTTAGGCACCGCTATAACCGTAACCCCGACGTCCACATAAATATGCTCGTGCCTCTCCGCTACAATATCCCCCACGAGCTTCTGCCCACCCTTTAATACAACGACGTCCGCCCGCGCAAATCCGGCAAATAAACCGGTAAAAACAACAGCCAATACAATTGTCCCGTAATATCTCATAAATCACCCGCCAATCAACGATAAATCCTTTCCCTGTTTTACGCCATAACTCCCGCCTTTTCAAGCACAAACCGCCTTCATCGGCGAATTCTGTTGCAAATCATCGCCCTTTGTTGACAATTGCAAACCTTAAATGGCTTCGCCTTACGCAGACAAACATGTTGTCCAAAAAATACTTTCAAAAATGGAAAATCACGAATCAGACAACATAACCGTCGAATCGATGAATAAAATCGGAACAACCAAAGCCCTGCTCTTTTTTGTCGGACCGTGGCTGATTTTTGCCGTAATGTGTGCGATTAGCACTCCCCGGCAGGTTGTGCCATGCTGGTTATTCGGCATTGTCTTCGTAGCGATGGGACTGATTGCCTCTAAACTCCTGGGAGCCCAACGTATAGTCCTGTACCTTCTGTCCTTCTTAGTGTGCCTGTCCTTATTTCGTATATGGTACATCGTAGGCGTGCCCAACGAACTCAGCGGCGACGAGGCCCTTTATTGGCAATGCTCCAGATATATGGACTGGTGCTATGTGACCAAAGGGCCGGGCGTCGCATTCTGTATATGGTGCACGCGGATAGCTCTGGACAATACGGAACTTGGCGTCCGCGCAGCAGCAGTCATTCTTTCATTCGGCAGCAGCATAATCCTTTATCTCCTCGGCAGTCGGCTGTACAATCCAAAGGTGGGCGTCCTTTCGGCAATCCTTTTTCAGGTCACACCTGTCTTCGCCTTCTACGGCCTCGCTATGACCATTGATCCGCCGTTTATCTTTATGTGGCTGTTGTCGCTGCTGCTGATGCACTGGGCGTGGAAAACCGCCTCCCCCCTGCACTGGGTATTACTGGGGCTGGCCGTGGGAATGGGTATCCTCTGCAAATACACGATGGCCGCCTTCTTCCTGCCCGCTTTGCTTCTGCTGATGTTTTCGCCCGCAAGACGGCAGCTATTGACCCCCTGGCCGTATTTGGCCTTGATCCTGTCCCTGGCAGTAACCTCGCCGCTTGTTCTATGGAATTTGAACCACGACTGGGTGAACCTCTTCCACAATATAGGCCAAACCCAAATGTCCTCAGGGCCGCACGCATCCCTGTTGGACTTCCTCTATTTCGTCGGCTCGCAACTGGGTATCGTCACCCCGCTGCTTCTGGTAATGATGGTCTGGGCAACATTCAAGCTTCGCCGACAGGACCCGATGAGTTTTTGGTTCTCGATTCCGTTATTATTCCTGTTTCTGATTAAACGCCTCCAGGGCAAGGTTCAAGCCAACTGGGCTTTGTGCTGTTACCTCACCGGACTAATCAGCTTCAGCGCATACTTTCTGGCTCCTTTCTCCACGTTGAACATCCGGCAGCGAAGGTTGACTATCGCGGCAATCGCCATGGCTGTCTGTTGTACGATTTTTTTGCACGTGGCCTGTCTGATTCCATTTCCCAGCAACCTGGACCCTTTCAAAAAAGTCCGCCGCGGCTCTGTTCAACTCGGGCACGAAGTGGCACGTCTGGCCTTGGAACTCAAACCACAGCATTTCATTTTTTCTAATGACTATATGACTGCTTCCCTTTTGGCCTTTTACGTGGACGGCCAACCTGTGACATATTGCGCGAATCTGGATCGACGGATTAACGAATATGATGTTTGGCCGACTTTTCACAACCTGCTGCATTACGATGCTATACTGGTGATCTCGGGCGAAAGAAATATGCCCGAACAACTTACAGACAAGTTCCGGGATTATCAGAAACATCTGGTGAAAACGCGAAGCACCGTAGGCGGAATTGAAAAAATCTATTCTGTCTTCCTCTGCCACGACTTCAAAGGAATGGAGCAAGTGGTGCCCACAAAATACAATTAACAGAGCGATTTGTTCTGCACTTTTGGTAAAACACGCTCGATGTTTGGCTCATGTTGCAAGATTTATCAGTCGCTGACAATCCGGCCTCTAAAACCGTGTCATTGACAATCGACGGTCGTAAGTTTAAGATTAGCGGCCACAAATGGTTTTCACGCTTCACAGATATATCTTTCGCGAGGTCACTAAAGTTTTTGTCCTCGCCACCGTGGCTCTGACGCTGATGATGAGCTTGGGCAGCATTCTGCGCCCAGTCCAGGAATTCGGCGTCGGCCCGGGACAGGTCGTTCGCCTTATGATTTATTTCCTTCCAATCACCCTCACTTTTGTCCTGCCCATGGCCGCGCTTTTCGCCACTACCCTTGTTTACGGCCGGCTCACAAACGACAACGAACTCGACGCCTGCAGGGCAAGCGGCATATCCCTGCTGACGCTGGTTTACCCGGGATTGATTCTTGCCGTCATTGTCGCCACCGCCAACCTTCTGCTCGGCTTTTATGTTATGCCCGTCTTTATGCACCGGGCCGAAAATTCTCTCAAAAATGACGCCAGGCAGATACTTTTTAGAAATATCCAGCGTAAGGGGTACTACGCGCTCCCACCGGATGATCAATACAGGATTTACGCCGATAATGCCGACATGCAAAATAATGTGCTCTCCGACGTTGTCGCCGTCGAAGTCACCGGCAACGGCTCGATCAAAAGAATCATTACCGCCGAAACCGCGAAAGTTATCTTCGACCCTCATCAAACCCTTAACGAGGTCCGCATTAACGCCCACAATACCTGCCAGATGGGCCCCGGTGAAGACGCCGGATTCTCAGCCGAATGGCTCTCGCTCACCACTGAATTCGGCGCACTGCTCGGCGACAATATCCAGTTCAAAAAAATCGACGAAATGAAACAAATCCGCCGAAACCCCATGCTCTTCGATCCCGTCGCCAGAATCGCTCGCCGTGTATACGCGCAGTTCACCGCAGAACTCCTGGCACAGCAGATAAATGATGCCGGCTCTTCCAGCACAAACCCTCTCTTCAAACTGTTCAACGACCGACAGGTCGTCGAATTTTCCGCCAAATCCTGTACCGTCCTGGACGAAAAACGACTGCTGCTTGCAGATGACGTGATAATTACCGAACGCCCCGTCAGCGGCGACTCAGCCACCCGAACTCTGCGTTGCCAAAAGGCATTCCTGAATATCGAAGGCGATGAAATGGCCCCAACGCTTACTCTCGATATCCAAAACGCCAAATGGATTTCGGCCGACCCGCAAAGCCCGCAGGGAAAGGAAAATGTCCTCGCAAGACAAATCATCCGAGGACTTATTATGCCATCGGCCGTTACGAGTAACTTCAAAACGCCCTACATCCTTAATGAGATAAACCCCCAGGCCATATCCGCTGCCCTGCACGCCGGACCAAGCGAGCGACTGGTCGCCCTGCAAAACCAGTTGTATAGAAAAATAGCCAAAACCCTCGCCAATATAGGCGCCGAAATAAACTCCCGGCTGGTCTTCGGCGTCGGCTGCATAACGCTGATTATGATAGGTATCGGGCTGGGAATCATTCTCAAAGGGGGACACTTACTTACCGCCTTTGCCGCCAGTGCAGCACCTGCACTGGCACTCATTGTCTGTATTATGATGGGAAAAAATATAGCTGAAAACCCCGCTGCCGCTTCATGGGCCGGAATACCTCTTATGTGGGCGGGACTGATTATCCTCTCAATGCTGGGACTTGAATTATATCGGCGACTATTTCGTCATTAAGTGTTTAATAATAAACCGGCAAAAAAACAAAATGAAAATATTAGACAAATACGTTGCGAAAAATTTCCTCATCGGCTACGCCATTGCCTTTGCCGTCCTCATCGGCATGAGAATAACCATCGACCTCTTCGTCAATCTCGACGATTTCACAGAGCATGCCAACCTAAATACCCTGTCTATAATAGCCAACATCATCACTTATTACTCGCTCCAAAGCACTTTATATTTCCGCGACTTCGCCGGAATGATTACCGTTGTCGCCGCCGCTTTTTCCCTTGGTAAAATGGTCCGATACAACGAGCTGACAGCAATGATGGCTTCGGGCGTCAGCTTAAAAAGAGTCATTACTCCCATCGTCGTCCTCGCCATCGTGTTCTCTGGTTTCCTGATAATCGACCAGGAATTGGTTATCCCGCCCCTCAGCGCCAAACTCGTCCGCAATAAAGACGTTGTCCCCGGCAAAGAATCCTACAACGTCTGGTTCGTAACTGATGCCAGCGGCTCACTTCTCTCCGCCAAAAAATTCGACGTGGCTTCCTCGACTTTTGACGACCTTATTGTCGTAACTCGTTCCAAAAAACCAGACACCCTCCTTTGGGAACCAACAGGTTTTATCGAAGCCAGCAAGGCAATCTACGATTTCAAAAGCCAGACCTGGCTCCTCACCAACGGCTTTTTCACCCCCATCCCAAAACTCGGCCCGGGGCAGCCCGGCAGACAAAATGCCTCCGCCTCACGAACGCCACTTTCTACCTACCACACCGACTTAACACCAAACGACATCCCCGTCAGGCGAAAAGCCGAGCACAAATCTCTCCTCAGCTCTCTGCAATTGTCTCGACTGGCCTCGCAGGGAACCCAGCTCAAAGACCTCGCCAACCTTTACAGCCAGAAACATTTCAGAATTACCGACCCCATTATGAACCTCGTTATGCTCCTTGTCTGCCTCCCAGTCCTTGTTTGCCGCGACCCCAAATCTATGAAATCCGCTATCGCAATCAGCTTCGCAATCACCGCCGCCTCTCTTATCGTCGGCTTTGTCTGCAGAATACTCGCCACTGAGGATGTCTTCGGCAGAGTCGTCCCCGAACTCTGGGCGTGGCTCCCCGTCTTCATCTTCGCTCCCATCGCCGTTTATGAGATTGACTCGATGAAAACCTGATTCAGAAAACCAGATTTGACTTCAATTTTTCACGAATCTCTTTATTTATCCTCGCGCTGCACCATTGTTTGCCGCACATCGAGCAGTAATCCGCGTTCATTTTGCCGTTTTCCTCTATTCCCTTGCACGCCTCCTCATGCATTTTCGTTGCCGTTTCAGGGTCCAGCGACTGCGCAAAATGCTTGTCCCAGTCAAGGTTCGCTCTTGCAATACTCAATTCCCTGTCCCTGCCTGCCGCACCGGCAAGTCCGCGAGCCACATCGCCCGCGTGCGCCGCAATCCTCGCCGCAATAACACCCATTCGCACATCCTCAGCGTTCGGCAAGCCCAAATGTTCCCTTGGCGTAACATAACATAAAAACGACGCCCCGTAATACGCCGCCGCCGTCCCGCCTATCGCCGACGTTATATGGTCATACCCCGGCGCAATATCCGTAACCAAAGGCCCAAGAACATAAAACGGCGCATTATGGCAAATCTCCTGCTGAATCTTCATATTGCGCTCTATCTGGTTAAACGGCACATGCCCCGGCCCCTCAACCATAACCTGGCATCCCGCCTCAATCGCTCGCTGCGTCAACTCTCCCAGCGTCCTCAGCTCCGCAATTTGTGCCTCATCCGTCGCGTCCGCCAAACTTCCGGGACGCAAACCATCCCCCAAAGAAAAACAAACGTCATATTCACGCATTAATGCGCACAATTCATCGAACATCTCATAAAGCGGATTTTGTCTGCCGTGATACAGCATCCACTCCGCTAATAACGCCCCGCCCCTGCTCACTATCCCCATCACTCGCCTGCCCGTCAAAGGCAGATATTCCCTCAGCACCCCCGCGTGTATCGTAAAAAAATCGACCCCCTGCTTTGCCTGCCTCTCTATCACATCAAGAATTATCTTCTCATCAACTTCTTCAACCGTCCTGTCCGAAACCATCTGGTAAATCGGCACCGTCCCAAAAGGCACCGAACATTGGGCCAGCAATTCCTCCCTTATCGCGTCCAAATCGCCCCCCGTGCTCAAATCCATTATCGCGTCCGCCCCCGCTGCTATCGCGACCCGCATCTTCTCAATTTCTTCACCCACCGTGCTGCGAACGCTGCTCACCCCGATATTCGCGTTGACCTTAGTCCTCAACACCCGCCCTATACCTGCCGGCTTCAAATTCCGCTTCACATGAATCACGTTTGCGGGTACCACTAACCGCCCCGCCGCTATCTCATCTCGTACTATCCCCGCCCCGACCCCTTCGGCCTTCGCCGCGTATTCAACCTCCGGACTTATCCGCCCGGACTGTGCTATTTCCAGTTGCGTCGCCATTTTAATTTCTCACCTAAAACAAAAAAATCGCTTCCATAAGGAAGCGATTTCAATCTCATACTAACATCTTCGACTGTCTTTAATCACTTCCCTACGCAGGCCTTGCCTTTTACGGCTGTCCTGTTCAGGTTCAAAGGGTTTGCTCTCAGATTCGCGCCATCAGCGAATCACCCCTAGTGAACAACTGCGTTATATCTCAACGTTATCGGTTAATACCAAATCGTAATGATAATGCTCGGCTCCGTCTTCTTGCCGACAACATCGCCCGTAACAGTATTCGTCCGCTTTATATTAACGCCCGGGTTATCCATCAGCCATTTGCATATCTGCTCATCCAGAAAATCAATCGCCCCAGCATGCAGCTTCGTGTAGAAATTCTTGACGCCCGTAATACGGTCTGGCCAGCTCACCTTTTTACCCGTGTCCTTGATAACGGGCATAGGCGTCTCTTCGGATGACTCGCTTGCGCTGCCGGATGTGCCTGCGCCCAAATCCAACGGCGAATGAGACACCGAAAGCCCATCATCAAAAGGAATCGGCTTTTCCTCGCCCGGCTTGCCAACTTCAAACTCGTTCATTAAACTGCCCTCCAGAAAATTATGGAATCCACACGTTTCTAAAGCATTTTGAACTGTTATTTAGTATAACAACCTTGTGATACCCGTCAAACATTTTATGATATCGGCCAATGGATATTAAAAAGAACACAAAACGGACTACCGTCGGCTTCATCGCCCTCGGCTGTCCCAAAAATATGGTGGACAGCGAACGGATGCTCGCCCTCATCGCCCAGGCCGGCTTCGTCATCACACAGGATACCGACAACGCAGATGTCGTCGTCATCAATACCTGTGGCTTCATCGCCCCCGCTAAAGCCGAAGCCCTCGACGCAATAAACCTCGCCATCCGCCAAAAACAAAAAGGCAAAGTGCAGAAAGTCGTCGTCGCCGGCTGCCTGGCGCAGCGAATGGGCAAAAACCTCCTCAATGAAACCTCCGGAATCGACGCCATCCTCGGCCTCCAACAACGCGACAATATCCCCGACATAATCAAATCAACCCTGACCGCCGATAAAACCATAACCGCCGTAAGCCCAAATCCTCATATCCCCTATGACGACCGAACACGCCTTCGAATCACCCCGCCACACTGGGCATACTTCCGCATCAGCGAGGGATGCAACAAAAAATGCTCCTTCTGCACCATCCCCGCCATCAGGGGCAAAGCACGCAGCAAACCAAAACAACTCATCCTCGCCGAAGCACGCCAGCTCGTTGCCTCAGGCGCAGTCGAACTCAATATCATCGCCCAGGACATAACCGCCTATGGCCACGACCTTAATATCCCCAACGCCTTGCCAAAACTGCTCACCGAACTCGCCAAAATCCCGCGACTCCGCTGGATTCGACTCCTCTATCTCTATCCCACCGGCATCACCGAACGCCTAATCGAAACTGTCGCCTACTCCGATAAAATCCTCCCCTACTTTGACATCCCCCTTCAGCACATAAACCCGCAAATCCTCAAAGCAATGCGCAGACCTCACTCCAAAGACAAAATCTGCCGGCTCATCGAAACCCTGCGAACCAAAATCCCCGCCTGCGTCCTCCGCACAACCTTCATCGTCGGCTTCCCCGGCGAAACTGACGCCCGCTTCAACGAACTCCTCGAATTCATCGACTGGACTCGCTTCGATAACCTCGGCTGCTTCACCTTCTATCCCGAACAAGGGACCCCAGCCGCCAGCTTACCGCACCAGGTCCCCAACCGCGTCAAAAAATATCGCCTCGAAAAACTTATGCTCGCTCAGCAACAAATCGCCTTCGATAAAAATAAATCTCGAATAGGCAGCGTACTGACCTGCCTCATTGACAGCATCGACAAAAATCACACCGCCAAAGCCCGCTTCTTCGGCCAGGCGCCCGATATCGACCCCCTTTGCATAATCCGCGATTGTCACGCCTCCCCCGGCTCCTTCATTAACGTCAAAGTCACCGGCTCGAAGAACTACGACCTCCTCTGCCGTCAAATTTAATCTTGAATTACACAAACCAATATGTAAACTTTGCCTATGCTAAAACAGGTTCCTAACATATTGACCTTTGGCCGGCTCGTCCTGACCATACTCTTTCTCGGCATGCTTCTTTACTCCCCCTGCGCCCTCAACAGGACACTCCTCCTCGATACGGCCTTCACCATTTTTGTAATCGCCGGCCTCACAGACATCATCGACGGCCCTATCGCCCGAAAACTCAACGTCGCCAGCAAATTAGGCCGTATGCTCGACCCGCTCGCCGACAAAATCCTCGTCTGCGGTGCATTCATCTGTTTCGCCATCATCGGCGAACCCTCCCTCTTCGCCATTTCCGAAACTTATATGAACGTTATACGCTGGGGCATCGCCGCTATCCTGATTGGCAGAGAAGGATACGTAACCATTCTCCGTCACGCCGCAGAGGCCAAAGGCATCGACTTCCGTGCCGTCGCTTCAGGCAAAATAAAAATGTTCCTCCAGTCCTTCGCCGTCGGAACCGTCATTATCAAATCAGCCCACATCCAAACCGCCGACTGGGGGCATTGGTTTACCACCATTACCTTCCTCATTATGCTCACGGTCACCATCGTCTCTGGCTTTTCCGCCACCCGCCGAACCGCCCAAAAACCCGCGTAAAATTTTTTAAAATTTTGCTTGACATAACATAGTATGTAATACATAATAAGCATAACAATACATTGTAACGAAATACGAAATACCAAATACGACATACTAAATTTTATCCGCCACAGGCGAAAAAAGGAGATTTATATGAAATTCGAAAGTCAGTTGCTCAAAGGTATCGCCCCGGTAGTTGTGCTTCAGATTCTCTCACGAGGCGAAATGTATGGCTACGAATTGACCCGGACAATCGAACAGCGAAGTGACGAAATCCTCACGCTGGGTAAAGGCACCCTCTACCCCCTGCTCTACAACCTCGAAGCCAAACGCTTAGTCAAGGCCCGTGTGGAAACCACCAAATCAGGCCGCAAAAGACGCTACTACTCAATCACCGGCAAAGGCAAAGAATATCTCTCAGGCCAGACCGAGCAGTTGCGAAAGCTGCGTTCAGGCCTCGATTTCGTCTTCGGCGGCGCGATTAAAACCGCTTAAACTAAAGAGCCGTTAACCGAGCATCAATAATTCAGGAGCGACGTTATGGCTGAAAATAATAAAACATTCGAAAACCTGCCCAATAGCGCCGTCGAATATATCAACCTCGTCATCAAAAATATGCGATACCGCAAAAAATCACGCGACAAAGTCCGCGAAGAGCTGATTGACCATTTTGAGTTGTATCTGAAGGATTGCGCCACTAATGAGGAAAAAGAGCAAAAAGCACAACAGTTGATATCCGAATTCGGCGACCCTAAACTCTTAGCCGTCCTTATGCGCCGGGCAAAAAAACGCTGCCGGCCCCTCTGGCGAACCGTCGTCGCAAGAACATTCCAGGCACTCGCCGCGATGATAATACTCCTCATTCTTTACATCGCCTGGTTCTTCACCGGCAAACCCGTCATCACAACCAATTACATCGCGGAACTCAACAAAATCGTCCGCCCCTCCGCCGACGATTCCACGAACGCCTTCCCTCTTTATAACAAGGCCATCAAGACCATCGTGGACACAAACGATGCCAAAGAACTCTTACGAATGAATTTTTATGACGCTAACGACGAGCAAATAAAACTTATCAGGCAGTGGCTTGCCAAAAATGACGCGCCCCTTGCCCTTGTTACAAAAGGTTCAAAATTACCTTACTGTTGGCAGCAGTATCAGTCGAATGACCCCGAACAAAGCATGCTGTCGGTTCTCCTGCCGGACCTCGCACCTTCCCGTAATATTGCCCGTGCCCTTTGCTGGCGGGCATGGTTAAACGCGCAATCCAACGACTTTAATTCGGCTTTCCAGGATATCGAAACCTGTTACCGCCTTGGCAGGCACTATAAAGGCGAAAAAACATTGCTCGTTGAGCAGCTCGTTGGTATGGCCATCAAGGGCCTTGCCCTGCGAACATCTCGACAAATGCTGGATTCCTGTAAAATTGAATCAAGCACCCTCGCCGGTTTTCAGCAGCGTCTCCAACCCCTCATCGACAGCGATAATTTCAAGCCGGATTTTAATCTTGAAAAACTCCTTATGTACGATGAAATACAGCGGAGCTTTACCGAAAGCCGATTCGGCCCCTCTCATCTTTATCCAAAACGTATGATAGGATTTTACGAGTCAAGCAACGAGAACCCCAAACATGACCCGATGGTTGACATGATTCTGGTCTTAAAATATTCCCCGGACGTCTTATTCTCACCCACTAAGGCCGAAACGATTGCCAGTACCGATGCCTTCTATAAACGCTTCGATGAAATTTTCTCCAAAACGCCCGCCCGGGTAAAGGCCGAAGGAATCGACCCTGATTCAGAAATCAGCCGAATCGTGAACAATAACATCTTCCTTAAAATCCTGATGCCCGCGTTGGCCCGCGTTAATATGATCGCGTGGCGAAACAAAATCGACGTCGAAAGCACCCCGCTTATCATCGCCCTCGTCAGATACAAGCAGGATACAGGCGCCTTCCCTGAATCACTCGATAAATTAGTGGAACAGGGGTATATTAAACAGATTCCGATTGACCCCTTCAGCGATAAGCCGATTGCCTATCGCAAAACTGATAACAATTTCCTCCTTTACGGTTGGGGTGATAACCTCAAGGATGATGGCGGACAGGTGGCTCGTGATAAAAAAGGCAAACCCATAAAGTTCGCCGATACGGGCGACTGGGTATTCTGGCCTGTCGTAAAGAATTGATACAGAGCTTCTAATTCTCTTCTCTGTGTCCTCTGTGTGCTCTGTGGCTAAACCTATGCACTAAGTGGTCGGTCTGGGGCGGGGCGTAAAGGGCAACAGTATCCGCTGTGCCTTGCGAATCCGTCGGCGGTT
>Ga0187866_1003670_pt1 | contig 11297 bp, 8 predicted proteins | sample June2016WEW_11_1_3_FD_133013 | JGI IMG/M metagenome (GOLD analysis project Ga0187866, IMG submission 133013) | Peatland microbial communities from SPRUCE experiment site at the Marcell Experimental Forest, Minnesota, USA - June2016WEW_11_150 | ecosystem: Environmental > Terrestrial > Soil >... | reverse complement strand
TGTTGCGGCGGCCCCCTCCTCGGCATATTATCTTCCATCAGGCCGCCCCTGTCCATCGGCCCTCCTCTCCTCATACCATCGGGAACAGCACGCTGCTGCCCTTCCAACACGCCGGTACTGCTCCAGGCACGCCATGGTTCCTTGGGCCTCTTCTCAAGCGCCTTCAGCTCGCCATACTTCAAACGCAGTTCCTCAGGCCAGTACATCTGTTTCGCCGGCAATCTCTCCACACTCGTCCCATCAAAACTGAACAGCATATCAAAATACTGCCGCGACTGGAGAGTTTTGTCCCCGAACCAGTCGTTCATCGCTACCAGGTCCACCACAACCGCCCCCGTAGTGTAATCTATCATCTCAGGCAGTTTCACGTTTGCGCTTTTATCTTTATCACTCGGCTCGACCTTCGCTACCCTGCCTATCATGTCCCCGCGCTTGACCATAAACTGCTCACTGTGCCAATAGCCCAGCACGTACTTGCAAACCTGCACTTCCGCCGCCTTGGCTGCCTCCTGAACGTTTACCGGGAAGAAATACAGCCGCTTGTCTATCACCACTACGTCCGTCACATCCGAAAATTCGCTCCATAATATCACCTTGCTGTCATTCGCGGCGTCTTCTTCACGCACCTGGCCGGTCCCGGCTACAGGATTGAACACCCCAAGCCGGATACGATACTGATAACTCGCACCTGGCTCAACGGTATCATCATAGGCCCAGAATGTTATCGTCTCACGCAGCTTGCTGATATCCTTACTCGCCAGCAACATTTTTCTCATCTCGTCATATATCGTCGCCTCCGTCACCACCGGCTTGGTGGTCTTTTTCTGCTCAGCCGCCGTTGTCGATTCAGTCCGCCGGTCACGCTCCGGTGCCCTGTCCGGCTTGGCCGTCGTCGTTCTCGAAGGACTGCGAGCTGCGCCTCCCCCCATTTCCATTCCGCCTCGGCCCCCGCCACCTGCCGCTCCTCCCCGGTACCCGGTGCCGCCTGCCGCCCTGCCCGGCGTCGTCGTTCGACCCGTTTGTTCCGTCGTGCCACGGGGCTTTTCTGTCACCCCGCGATCCTCTCTCGCCGGCCGCGCCGCCGCCTTGTCACGTTCCTCCGCTGCCTTTGCCTCACGCTCCGTCGCTATCGTCTCCCGCCGATCCTGCGCCTCCTTCTCCCGCCGAACCGCCAAAAACTTCCTGTGCAGCAAAGGCGGCAGCCAGTCATCCTCAGCCGACGCTATCTTATACGGAGCCGGCTGCAGCAATTTAACCTGTATCTGCGGGTCACTGAACTTCGCGAGCTGAACCATAACGCCCCCGCTCGGCAGGCCGTTTACATCCTCTATTATCTTGTAGTCGTCTCTCTTTGGGTCTATCTTCACGCGGGGCACATCCTCCCACTGGCCCCACTCACCATTATCACCAAAACGCTGCCTCTGTAACTGAACCACCGCAAACACTGGCTTGGCCAAACCAGCGTCACGCCATCCCTCAGGAACCTCTTTGCCCGCAAAGCACTCCTGAAAACTGTCTATTAACGGCGCAAGGTCGAAGCTCGCCTGAACGGTGACCAAATCCAGGTCGTTCGGTTCATACGTCTCTTCTAACCCGACGTTCTCCGTCGTAACCGCAACTTTAGGCACATAGGCCACTGCCCTTATGTGTTCCACGGAAACATCATTCACGGAACCAATAACGGGCATGCGGTACTTCTTATCTACCATCGTCTCCACCGAACTCGGCACCGGCCAGAGAACGTTCAAATCCTTATCCAGCACTGAATTTATCTTCGCCAGAAAACTAACGCTTTGGGGCACGTATGGGGGCTTGGGAATCGGCTCCCTCGCCAGCCGCTCTTTCAGTTTTTCAGATTGCTCCGCTATGTATATGTCAAGCTGACCGGGACGAAACTTCTGGTTATCGAAAACCAATTCCGGGCCTCGCAGCGCAAACGCATACAAAACGCAGATAGCCGCCAGGCCGCCTATTACCAGCGCCACCTTTTCGATATGCTCATCTATGAAATTACTTTGTTTCCTAATCATAGTTCTAAAACCCCAAACCTGCCCAGCTACGCCGCCTAAATGCCTGTCTTTGCCACAGGGTTCTTTATCAACTCCGGCTTTACCGCGTCATACCCCTTCTTGTTGAATATGTATTCGCAAACAAGTTCAACTTCGTCAACCGTGTCCGCCCCATATCTATAATACCGATGGTCAGCCGACGTCAAATCCACCGGCCTTACCCTGCTCTCCAAAATGGTTATCTGGTTGTGCTTGAATACCTTCGCCGGCTCCTGACCCGTGAATCCCGCAAACCTGTGCTCCTTGGCGCTGCACAACTCCCGCATAAAAGGTATTATTGCCTTGCTGCTCAACACCACCACCATACTGAAATGTACCACGTCTATGTTCTCGTTGCTCACTCGACCAGTGAACGACTCAGTCAGCTGTTCTTCCGGCTTGGTTACATATTTAGGCCGTTCCTGAGACGTTTTCCCGGTCCCAGCGTTAAAAAGAGCATCCGGCGTCACAAAACCGACTCGCTCCACACGCTTTACAGGCGACGTTAACACGCTGCCCGAACCGGCATTCATCACCCCTGCCGTCGAAAACACATCCTCAATTATCCAATAACCAATCTGCCAAAACCAGCAGTCCTTGACACTGTCGTCCATATTGGAGTACTGGTATGCCTTCCAGAAATCGTACCCGCTCACCATTTCTGGATTGGCATATACGGACACCGACTTGGCCCTGGCATAACAAATCCCCTCGACTATCCTTGACGATGCCGATACCCCACCCGCTCCGCTCAACCTGGAAAACCCCGGGCTGCTCCCCGTCTGCCGGGCGGTATTCAACTCATCCGCGCTGGGACAATCGCCCCCACGAATCTTCGCTATCAAATCCTCAACCCCCTGACGAAACCTGGTGCCAAACCTGGTGAACAGCAACGTCGAAGTATCCTTCGGCTGAGGAAATATGTCGTAACTGAGCAGTTCACGTTGAGTACTCTCTACCGATAACAACTTTATCAGGTTCGCGTCCTGCCGGTAGGCATCCTGATACTGTCTCTCCACCTCTGCCTGACCGGCGGCGGGCAACTTTTTCAACATTTCCCTTACCCGGTTGCCCATCGGCACACTTTCCCTGTCCGCCTTCTGCTTTAAACCGCTGCCCATCAGCCAGGCCGCAGTCAGAACCGCGCCACACGCCAAAAGTATCACCGCGGGCCAAATCAACACAAGATACACCCGCAATCCCCCCAACCCCTTCATTAAATCCTTCAATTTAGACAAGTCAATCTTGCCCATCACTCATCCCCCGCCCTCAATTTGGGCTTGCTGATTTTCTTCTGCGGAGCAGGCGCTTTGGCAGGACTTGGCGGTGGCTGGCCTGCATTTGGCGGCGGCTGGCTTGCACTTGGCGCCGCCTCTGGGCTGCCGCCCGCCCCGCTAGCATCTGGTGCATCTTTCCACTTCAACTTAAAATTCAGCACAAACCAGGAGTCATTAACCTTCGCAACTTTCTTGCCACCATCGTCGGTATCCGTAACCTTGCAGATAATCTCGTTGGTCATCGGGTCAACAATCACGTCACCCTTGCCCTCAATGTTCTTTTTTACACCGATACCCAGAGGTATCTCCGCCGCCAAATCCACATCCCCTGTCTGCAGGTTAAAATGCTGTTTGTCCGTTTTCTTATAAAGCTCAAAGGGACTGTTGCCATCAAACATACTGTCCAAATGCATAAGCCGGGTGACTAATCCCCACTTGTTCGGATCGTCCTGCACTTTAACAGGGTCGAGTAGTTCGGTAATTGCCTTATACGGACTGTAACCGGAAATCGTTACTACAAAACCGCGAGCCGACTCGGCGCCCGGCACCGTCGGCTGAATTCCCGCCATCCTGCCTCGCGTCACAGGCGAATATCTACTCGGCGCCCCGCCTCGTCCGCCCCCGCCCCTCATCATCATATCTCTCGACACCATCTGACCGCCTGAACCTGTGTCTCCGAGCGTCTCTCTGGAATCAAGACCTTTCTCGAAACCCATCGTCCCGAACGTCGCGGTCCCCACGTCCAGCGTGTAGTAAATAGACATCCCGGTTACAAAAATCTGCTTGCGCTCCCTGCGGTCCGGAAACTTCTCTTTTATCGTCTCCGCGTCGCCGCTGGCAAAAGCACGGTAAAGCCCCGCCTGCTCCGGGTTGCTTTTGGCATTCGGCAGCGTCCCTATCAACTTCTGGTACAGCAAAGGCACCATATCACGATACTTGAACAGGTCGAACTCCTTTTTTATCACCGCTTCCGACTCGCCGGTCCTGGCCTCTTCGGCCTTGAGGTCGCTCTCCGCCTTCTGTGCGGCATCCAGCACCAACTTTGTTGCCTCTCTCTGCGATACCTTGCTGGTATAGCTGGCGCGGTCTATAAGCATCCTTGCAAACGCCAGCACCGACGCCACTAATATCAGGCACGCCGCCAGCACAAAAAACTTCGTCTTGCTTGCCCATACCATTGACTTGGCTATGCTCCGGGGCAACAGATTGCTCTCTATCCGCCCAAGACCAAGCGCCTGTACTCCTAACCCGTACACAACGCCAAAATCACATACGCTTTCATGGAACTTCGCCGCCGACACCGACGCGTTTATCCCGACCTGCTTGAACGCGTCTGGCCGCTCTATCTGCATCTGCAAGCTCTGCTGAAGATACTGGAGCAAACCGCGCATCTTCGTACCGCCACCCAGCGCGATAATTCTCGCCAGCTTCACATTCGAGTGCGAACTGGTATAAAAACCGAGCGAACGCTGAATTTCCGACGCCAGGTCCGTAAACACCGGCTTCATCGCCTGAAGAATCTGCCTGGCGTATTTGCTCATTGGCGCGGTCCGCTTAAGCTTCTCCGCCTTTTCAAAATTCAGCTTGAACGCGTCCGCTATCGCTTTGGTAAAGGCATTGCCCCCCATCGCTATCGTCCGCTGCCAGACGTCTGATTTCGTGCAGACCACAAGGTCGGTAGTTTCCGCCCCGATGTTCAGCACAACCGTTGCCTGCGTATCCGACTGCATCAGGTCAGGCCTGTCGTAAAAAATATAGTTATAAAGCGCCATCGGCGCTATCTGAACGTATGTAACCTCCAGGTTCTCCCTGCTGAAATGCTCGAGTTCAGCCGTCACCACGTCGTTTTTTATCGCGAATATCCCGACCTTCGCCTCCGCCGCCCCCGCCTCCGTCATCAATTGCCAATCCCATGCTACCTCGTTGATATCAAAAGGAATCTGCTGGCTGGCTTCGAATTTGACGATTTCAGGAATGCGTTTTTGCTCGACGGGCGGGAGGTTGACAAAACGAGCGAAACTGTTTGCGCTTGGGACGGCGACGATGATTTCGTCTCTGCCGAGGTCGTTGGCCTGGACAAACTGGCGAAGCGAGATAGCGATAAGCTCCTGCTTTTCCTGGTCATTGATTCCTGAGCCGGAGAGGACTTTTCCGTGGGTGATATTGTCGAAGCCGATGACTTCGAGGGTGCCGGATTCGTTGCTAAGGCGGAGCGCCTTGAGCGAGGTATTTCCGATGTCGATGGCCCAGACCGACCCGATTCTTTCCGCCATAAACTACGCCTCCTGCCCCAGCGAACTGGGACTTGTTTTCGCCTGCCAACGCAAATAGTATAACACAAAGAACTATATTATTATAGGAGCTATGAGAACTTTTTCCATATATACGCTTGGCTGTAAAGTGAATCAGTACGAATCGCAGCAGATAGCCCAGCTTCTCGAGGAGCTGGGTTTGTCGGCGGCGGTGTCGGGTGAGAAGCCCGATTTAGCCGTGATAAATACCTGTTGCGTAACAGGTACGGCGTCAGCCAAGAGCAGGCAATATATACAAAGAGCGTTAAAGGCCAATCCTGCCGGCGTAAGGGTCGTCTGCGGGTGTCTTCCGGCGATGAATAGCCGGGAAAGCCCCCCTTGCGACGGCGATAATGTTCATATCATCAGTAGCCGAGATGATTTGGCGCAAAGAATCACCCAAATTATCATCGGCGGTAATCCCCTTATTAAAGCAAAAAACGGCTCAAAAATCAAGGATGGAATGGCTAAATTCGCCAAATATCCCAAATTGCCACAATTAACCAGTTTCAAGGGGCATACAAGGGCGTTTCTCAAGGTTCAGGATGGCTGCGATGGCCTTTGCACGTACTGTATTGTACCAAGGGTCAGGCCTGATGTTCAAAGCAAGTCGATTGACGAGGCGGTTAGTGAGGCAAGGGCCCTTGTGGCGGCTGGGCATAAGGAAATTGTGGTAACGGGAGTCAATTTGGGAGCTTACGGAAGAAGCACAACGAAGAAAGCCCAGATTGCCGATTGTCGATTGCCGATTGTCGATTTGCTAAAAGAATTGGCGGATATTGAAGGATTGGCGAGGATAAGGGTGAGTAGTTTGGAGCCGGGGGACATTAGCGAGGAATTGCTGGACGTGTTCTGTGCGCATTCGAATATTATGCCTCATATTCATTTGTCGGTGCAGTCGGGGGCGAGCGCGACGTTGAAAAGAATGTGTCGGCAATATAACGCCGATGAGTTGCGGGCGAAAATTGAATTGATTAAACGTCGATTGGACAGGCCAGCGATTACCTGTGATATTATCGTTGGTTTTCCCGGCGAGACGGCTGAAGATTTTCAAGAGACGGTGGAACTTTCAAAGTGGGCGGGGTTTTCGAAGATACACACCTTCCCATTCTCTTCGAGAATGGGGACCCCTGCTTCAAGGATGAAAAACAAGGTAGAGCCAAAGATCATAAAACAGCGGGCACAGATTTTGCGGAAAGTTGGCGATGAATTGGGCCGGAAATTTGTGGAGCAGTTTGTGGGCCAGACGTGCGAAGTGCTGATTGAAGATGCTGAGCCGACGAGTGGGAGGTGCGAGCGGTACTTCATAGTCAAAGTAGAATGTAAAAATGAAAAAGTAAAAAGTAAAAATGAAAAAGTAAAAATGAAGAATGAAATTATCCTGGTTAAAATTACGGCGGCAACTTCTGAGGGAGCGGTCGCGGAAGCGGCAAGTTCTAAATCAGCCGGAGACGAACAAGCTCTAAACTCTAAATCCGAAACAAACACAAATGTTCAAAACTAGAAATTAAAAATGGCTGTCATCCTCTCAATTCAAACAACTTCAGCAAAGAAGTAAAACGGGTGTTCCCGAAAGCAGCAAGAAAGCACACAAAATATGCGAATAGACAGTACCGGATATATTCAGGATTAGCAGTTAGAGAGTATTCAGAAGTGTATAGATCAATGGTTGGCTATCAAGGCTACCAGCAAACCTTATCTTTAGTTGAAACAAACTCAAAATTAATGACGTATAGAAATAGAGAAACCGTGGTAGCGATGGTAGTATAAGGGAAGTTATAAGAATAATTTATGCCAGGCAAGTGCTTCTTCATAAAGGACTTATACGCAAAAAAGATGAAAAAGAAGAAATAAATAGGCAAGGGGGCGATTTAAGCCGATAATATAAATGTACATCTACCTAGAGTAGAAGGTACTCGGCGGCCGGTTTCGGTTAAACGAAGTCAGGCTGCTGCTTTTTTTTAAGGGCCTATTCTTCTCTCATACCGTTTTTGAAGGTCTTTTGTTTTCCATGAATCCACGTAGAATGCTGTGACCCAAACATAGTACGAAGGTTTTCGTTGTAATATGACTACATACTGATATTTTTCAAGCCAGATATAATGCCTGATTCCCTTACGAGGGTCTGTTTCCTCGTAGAAGAAGAACTTGATTTCTTTGTGATGTGGGTTTTCCATTATGGGTTTGGCCCACGGAAGGCGTTTTGCTCGTTCATGATCAAAAAGGCGTGTTGCCTCTGTAGGATCCTCACGTTCCACTACATGCCAGAAACCATTTACTTTGCCTTGGCTACGTTCGTCAATTACGCCATTGAATGTGACATTTTGTCCAAGATGGATAGCTCTTCTTTCAATAAAATCCCGACGGAAGACCGCATAAAGTCGTTCCATTATTTCCTCATAAGTACCATCGAGATTCAGCAATGGCGGAAGGAAATCAGGATTATCAGGCATTGCCCGGGCTCCGTGGTTTGAAAATGAAAAGGTTGAATTTTTTCTCCCATGGCGGAGATGTGTGATGCAGGTCAGTCCTTGAAAGCTGTTTTATCAGTTCTACAATTTGAACCTTTCCGGCATTGTTCTTGAGAATGTCGGTTCTGTTTTCGTAAGCAATCGCGCCTGTCAAGAAATCGGCAAGTTGAATCAGTTGCGACTCATGAGACCGAACGAGTTGCATATTTTGTATGACGTTGCTTGTCCGGTTTCGTAGTTTGGTTTCCAATACGTCACGGAGGATCGCTAGTCGTCTGCTTCCTCGCGTGTCTTTTATATCCAGATAGATGTTGAATAGGCTTTCTTCTTGGTCAACTATGTTCAAGAGCAATTGGTAATACATTTTGTAGTAAAAAGAATCGTGACTACCTTGATTGAAGTAATTGTGATCGAGGACTCCCTCTTTTCCGGCGACGACAAGACATCTGAAATTTAAGTTATCGTTGTCGAAAAAGTAACGCACTAAAGCTTCATAGAATGGCAGACGGCCCTGTGGTGAAATCTTACTCCACTTCAATTCGCCATTGGCATTGTGCTGGTTTTTAAGGCCTCTTATTTGGCTGGCGATATCTTGGATTCGTTTTTTCGGACACCATAAGGCTCCGAGAAGCATGATAGGAATATGGTCATGCTCCAAGTGGCAGCTTTCGTCGCAGTATATGTTATATATTTGGCACATATCTTGTCTCCTGAATGAAATGATAGGATATTATCATATTTGCAGGAAAAGTTAAGAGGTTTAAGTTGAGACACAAAACCCCACCATCAGCGGCGCAAGCAAAGACCTCTACCGCGAACGTCAAGCAAAGGTCACAAAACGTTCCTTATATAACTTCTTTAAATAGAAACAGCCTATTCTTAACTATTTTGATCTTGGGGGACCTTGTTGCACAATTCGTAGGATTATGAGCAATCCTACGAATGCGATCAAGGAATTTAGAATATCCATGACAACATTCGCCTCTGTGCGAAAAACGAGTTATACCACAGATAGTAAAGGCAGGTGAAATAATACCATATAGTGTAACACCCGCGAAATTAGTATCCACAGATTAACGATATTTCGAGAATGTGTAAAGGGCAAACTAACGATTTTTCATCGTTTTTTTTGCGCGCTTTTCATATCTCTTTATTATTTCACAATCTATGGCGCGAAATATTTTTTAAGTTCTACCACAAATACACATAGAAACATCGGATTTGAGATTGCCGCAGCCTATCTTTGGCGGATAAGGAGTCCCATCACGGGTTAAAGTTCAAACATGCATACTCTCCAAAAAACTTCCTCGCGGCTTCATCGTATGTCAAAGCGGCGTCGAGTTCGGAGGTGAATGAGCCGAGGAAGATTCGTTTGCCAGCGACGGAGATTCGAGCACGCCAAAGGCCCGTGGCTTTGACGAAGTCAACGCCTTTGAAACGGGAGGTGGTTTTGGTGATTGATTTGCGGGCGTTTTGCTGGTTGGTGGAATCGGTGGCGAAGCGGAGATTTGAGCGGCGGTTGTCGAGGCCATTGTGGTTGATGTGGTCAACGAGGAGGTCGTCGGGGGGATTGGCAACCTGGCGGTGCATCCAGATTACGCGGGGTTTGAGGAGCGGGCCGCGAGAGACGGTGCAGAAGGCGTAGAATGTCCGGGATGAGCGATTGAGCCGCCATTTGAATCGGCAAAGTCCGTCGTAGTCGGCGGGGTCAACGATGGCGAAGCGGAATTTTTTGATGTGGATGAAGCAGGCGGAATGGCCGAAGCGGAGGCGGTAAAAAGTGAGAACAATCCAGAGGCACAGCCGAGAGAACCAATCTGGAACTGTTACTGTAAATTTAGCAGACATAATTATTTCCTCCCTTTTGCCACTAAGGCACTAAGTTTTTATGACCCCCGGATAAATCCGGGGGCTAAACAGGGACCTAAAGGTCCCTCTATAATTGGCGCGAACTTGCGCGCTTTTGACGAAAAATCCGAAAAAGAGCACAGGCGCAAAAGTGCATAAGTGCTTATGTAATAAGGAATAGAAAAAATTTCAGAATTTCCGGATTTGCCAAAAAACACTTGCGCGAAATCGGCGAACAAATGTATCATACAACTGTTTTATACGACTTTTTTAGTCCTGTTTTATGTCCTTATTTTGCAAAAGGTTACAGCAAAAGGTCTGCGTAAAAAACGCGCAAAAAACAGGGTAAAAATGGATTAGACGCTGATTAACGCAGATTTACGCTGTTTTTTATTGATTCACAGAAGGGCAAGCAGGAAGAATGGGACGCTGTATGTCGGGATGACAGAGGATATAGCGAAGCGGGTAGTAAGGCATAAAGATGGTAAGGGGAGCAAATTCGTAAAAAAGTATAATATTGGGCGGTTAGTTTACTTTGAAATAGCAAAGGATTATCGCGAGGCACGCAGCAGGGAACGACAATTGAAATGGTGGGAGCGAAAGTGGAAACTGGCGCTTATAGAACAGATGAATCCGGAATGGAAAGATTTAAGTAAAGAAATCCTGGACCCCAGATCGTAGTCTGGGGCCTTCGCTGCGCTACGGGAGGACAGGCGGGCGGATGAGGAAGTGTTTATGGCTGAGCCCAGAGGCAGACGGTGCCGAGAAACTGGTGATCGTGAATGACGGGTTCGGAGACAACCATGTAGCCGTCGCAAGAGACGAATTTTGCCTTTGTAGGGGGCACCAGTTTGAACTCCTTGTTCCTGACGTCATCGCGATGGTAGGAGGAGAAGAGTTTGCCGTTGCAATCGTAGATGCCGGCGAAGGCGATATTGTTTTGAGTTTTGAGGGAATCGAGAATTCCATTCGCGTCTTTGGCGTCCTCGAAAGACAGTGCGCATTTGACGTTTGAGGAAATCAGTTTTGCCTGTGTGGAGGTAAAATACAGAAGGTTGTATTTGCTGTTTTTGTGCTGTGAGTTGATAAATGACAGGGAAGCGAAGAGCAGGCCCATAGACATACCTGCCGCAAAGATGATTATAATGAACTTTTTCCTGGAACTATCAGCCATAAATTTCCAGCTCACCAGGCAATAATTGTTTTAAGTCCCTCTTCTCCGCTGGGGATTGCGACCCGCGTCATATATTCGGGCGAGTTGCAATGGCGCATCGTTATTTTCGGCGTTTGGCAGGCGTAACTTAATGACTGTTATAACGTTATATAAGCTTAAGGCCGGTAAAAGTGCGGGAATCCGCGTTG
>Ga0187866_1003663_pt1 | contig 11309 bp, 9 predicted proteins | sample June2016WEW_11_1_3_FD_133013 | JGI IMG/M metagenome (GOLD analysis project Ga0187866, IMG submission 133013) | Peatland microbial communities from SPRUCE experiment site at the Marcell Experimental Forest, Minnesota, USA - June2016WEW_11_150 | ecosystem: Environmental > Terrestrial > Soil >... | reverse complement strand
GATTACTGGCCTCTTGAACGGGTTAGATGGGGACAATCTATCGGAGCCGCGTCTAAATCGGCGAAATGGCTGATAGCAGAAAAAATTCCCCTGTTGGCGATGTCGGCGTTTTTGAGCGTGATGACATTCGCCTCACAAAAAAGCGGCGGGGCGATGTCCACGACGGAGAATATGCCCTTGGATTACCGAATCGCCAATATATTCCTTTCCTATATAAAGTACATTGGCAAAATGATATGGCCGAGCCGATTGGCTGTATATCACCCGCATCCCCGCACGGGTTTTTCGGATGTCGCGGTAGTGATATGCGCACTGCTATTTGTTCTGATAACCGTCTTTAGCATTTATATGGGCCGTCGTAAAAGATATGTCGCGGTCGGCTGGCTGTGGTACGTCGGGACCCTTGTGCCGATGATAGGGCTGGTCCAGGTGGGTGCGCAGGCAATAGCATACAGGTATATGTACCTGTCGATGCTGGGCCTGTTGATTATCGTCGCCTGGGCCGTCAAAGACCTCGTTGCCAATCGGTTTCGCTGGAAAGTTGTCGCGGCGGTATCGGCGATAGTCGTGCTGTCCGCCTTTGTCATCCTTACGCGGATACAGGTCAGGCATTGGCAGAATACGATAACGTTGTTTGAGCACACTCTGAATGTTACTAAGGATAACGCGGCGGCGGAACACAACTATGGATACGCGTTGTCCGAGGCGGGCCGACTTGATGAGGCAGCAATACATCTGAACAGGGCGGTCCAGCTTGTTCCGATATTTGTTGAGGCAAGAAACAACCTCGGCAAGCTTTACTTAAAGCAGGGCAAAATCAATGAGGCAATTGACTGTTTTACTGAGCTTGCAAAACGCAAAGATGCCCCCGCGGAAGTGCACTACAATTTGGCATCGGCATTGCTTATGCAAAAGAGATATGACGAGGCCATAAAACACCTTGCCATAGTGCTGGAACTGGACCCTGACTATGCTCACGCTCCCAGCGCGATGGCGGTTGCGTTAATGTCGGCAGGCAGGACCGACGAGGCGATTGCCTGCTTTAATAAGTACCTGCGACTAAACGAGAATTCCGCGGAGCTGCATTACAATCTGGCAGTTGCGATGGTGATGCAGAAGAATTACGACGAGGCAATAAGACATTTTACCAGGGTCACAGAACTGGACCCCAACAATGCAGGCGCTCTTAACGGCCTGGCGCGGGTGTTGGATACTTTGGCTATTACTTATGCCGAGGCGGGCAAATTCGACGACGCGAAGATAACGGCGGAGAAGGCGTTGAACATCGCAAAAACGGCTGGACAGGCGGAACTCGCCCGTGAAATCGATAGTCGGCTGCAACTTTACAAAAAAGGTTTGCCGTATCAGGGTAAGTAATCTTCGGCTATACTATTTGGCTTTTGGAGTTTAGATAATGGCGGAGATATTTGATGTAGCTATAATCGGTTCAGGACCGGGCGGATATTACGCGGCGATTCGCTGCGCACAAAAAGGGGTGACGGTCGCTATTACCGAAAAGGCTGAGACGGGCGGGACCTGCCTGAATCGCGGCTGTATTCCCTCAAAGGCGCTTCTTGCCTCTGCTGAGGTCCTCTTGCAGGCGAAAAACGCAGGCGCTTTGGGCGTCGATATCCCGACGGTGTCGCCCAACTGGGTAAAAATGCAGCAGCGAAAAGACACAATCGTCGCCGGTTCCAGAAAAGGGCTGTCTGGTCTTTTGCAGGCAAACAAAATTAAGATGTTTGCGGGGACGGCCATTATTTCTTCGCCAAAGGTGGTCGTCGTTAAAACTCAAACAGGGCAAATCGAAATTAATGCGACAAAGGGCATCATAATAGCGACCGGCTCAATCCCGGTTGAAATCCCGGCATTCCCATTCGACGGCCAAACCGTCATCAGCAGCACAGAGGCATTATCCTTGCAGGCAATTCCAGCTTCGATGGTGATTGTGGGGGGCGGCATAATCGGCTGCGAGCTTGCCTGCGTTTACGCGGCCGTCGGAACAAAAGTTACTATCGTCGAGGCCCTTGAACGAATCATCAGCACCGAAGATAAATGGGTCAGCCAGTTACTCGAACGCGAATTCAAAAAACTCGGTATCGCCGTTTTGACCGGCCAGAAAGTAACTTCAGTCGATGCATCGACAGGAATTGCCAAAGTCGCCATCGATGGCGGACAATCAATCGAAGCTGAAAAGGTCCTCGTATCAGTCGGCAGAAGGGCTGTTTGCGACAAGCAGACAATCGACAATCTGAAATTGCAAACCAATGGCCCGGCGATAAAGGTCAACGACAGGATGCAAACCAGTGTCCCCGGCGTTTATGCGATTGGCGACGTGGTAGGTACGACGTATCTGGCGCACGGCGCATTCGCGGAAGCGGAGGTCGCCGCGGAAAATGTCTCCGGAGGCGATTCTAAAATAGGTGACTATTTGCTTATTCCCAGGGCCGTCTATACATTCCCCGAAATCGCCTCGGTGGGCAAATCCGAAGACAGGTGCGCAAAAGAGGGTATCGAGGTTACCGTCGGCAGGGGGTTCTTCAGGGCCAACGGCAGAAGCATTGCACACAACGAAACCACGGGCGAAATCAGGGTCGTTCGTGAAAAGGCAAGCGACAAGATATTAGGCGTTACAATGGTTGGTGCAAACGTTACCGAGTTTGTCTCCGCCGCCCGTCTTATTATTGGCTCAACCGAAAAATTCAATGCCGTCAGCTTCCCGCACCCGACCGTTTCCGAGGTTCTCAAAGAGGCGTGGGAAGACGCTTTTGGTCTTAGTATTCATCAACCTCCTCGTCAAATTTAGCCCCCGCTTTATTAGGGAGGTCTAAAGCCGACCTTAGGTAAAATATGTTGCGGAAAGGGCGATTTCCCGATAGAATACCGTATATCTGCAGTTCGGCGGCGTACCCAAGTGGCCTAAGGGGACGGTTTGCAAAACCGTTATCCGTGGGTTCGAATCCCACCGCCGCCTTGTTCTGTTTTAGTCAACCCCGGCCGCACTAAAATCCCCGCAAGCCATAGCATCAAATGCCATGAAAATTGCAAAAAACCACTTGACAATTCCGCCAAAGAAGATAATATTGTTCGTTGTCCATTACGTAACAAATACGTTGGAGGCCAACGAAAAGGATGTTAGAAGGCCAAAAACAACAATGGGCAGAGGAACACGCCCGCCGAATTCAGAAGAGATTTGAGCAGTGGCAGCAGCCGCTCGGTATCAACGGGCAGGAGTATGCCAAATATCTCAGGATTGAGCTGATTCGGTGCTGTGACGACCCGTTGCTCAAAGAACTGATTGAGTCGATGTCGCAGTGATGCCTGCCTCTTTCGACTGTGCTCAAGACAGGTGACTCGGCGTTACCACAGAGAGAGGGGAATTTCTGTTTGTTTCGCTCTGGACCCCCTTTAGAACCAACCAATCCTGACGGTATAACTTATTCTGGCCCCCCAAAAACAGGCAAAATAGCAAAATTTTGCTTGACACCGCCCGTCAATATAGGTAAGATGGGTATGCTTGTGAATCTCGATGTGGTATCTACTACTGAAAAGTGAAGAATCGGTGTCGGGCTTGTCGGCTGGATTAAAAGACGCCGAATGCTTTAATAGAAATCAACTGTAATCTTCACTGGGGCTTGCAGGAAGAAGAGACCTGCAAGTCCTTGTTTTTTCACGCTACAATTTTTGTTTTCAATCTGCGCTTCGGGGGTTAATCTATAAGCAGAATTATGAAGGTGGATATTGCAAATAGCGTCTTGGAGCTGCTCGATGGTGACATTACCGAAATGGACACCGACGCAATCGTCAACGCGGCCAACGCCCAATTGGTTCTCGGCGGGGGGGTAGCGGGTGCGATAAGACAAAAAGGCGGGCTGGCGATTCAGCAGGAGTGCGATAAAATCGGCGGGACATTCGTCGGCGGGGCGGTTATTACCACAAGCGGCAAATTAAAGGCCAAATACGTCATTCACGCTGTTGGCCCCCGAATGGGTGAAGGTGATGAGGACGAGAAGCTCAAAAACGCGACGCTCAATTCGCTCAAACTCGCTGATAAGCATAATCTCAAGAGCATATCATTTCCCGCCATAAGCGCAGGAATCTTCGGCTTTCCTATGGACCGATGCGCCGAGATAATGCTGCGAACGACTATTGATTATCTGAAGGCCAAAACAGGATTGAAAAAAGTCGTATTTTGCCTCTTCGGCAAGGAGAGCTACGCCGTCTTCGAGAGACAACTTGGCCGGGAAATTGCGCAATGAGGTCTTGCCGCAGATTAAGCAATAGGAGTTAAAAGCAGCAGGGATGGGACCTAAGGGTGTCAAGGCGGTTTATGAGAACCTTAAGGTCGAAAAGTATAGTTGATTTGAAGACGGCAATTGAAAACGGTAAATTACTTGAAGGATTGGCATTTGCCGGTTAAACTGAGGATGGTCAATCAAAATAGAGAAGGATATCGCAATGAATAGTTTGCCGCCTGTTTTATCAAACCGGTTATTAAAAGAGAGGTTTTGCATATGAGTACAAAATTGTCCGCAACACCCGTACTGAGTATGCCTATAGCATTGATGAGATGGGGAGTATATGCCTGTTTTTTCTTCTCTGGCGCCACTGCGATTATTTTTGAAGTATTATGGAGCCGGCAGTTTGTAACGGTTTTCGGCAATAGCGCTTATGCCATCAGCATTGTATTATGTGCGTATATGGCAGGCCTGGGATTGGGGGGACTTGTTGGCGGATGGTTTGCTGACCGCATTACACAGCGAGCGGCTGTTTACGGTATGGTTCAGATAGGAGTGGCGGCCTGGGCGATGGCGATCCCGACAATGTTGACCTGGCTGAGGGAGCTGGTGCCGGCACTGACGGTGTTGTCGCCGGAGTCGCTGTTTGTGAGCACGATGGCAAGGTTCGGGTTATCTTTCGCTATTTTGGTGGTTCCGTGTTTCCTGATGGGGACAACGTTGCCCCTGCTGGTGCGGGCTTTGACTGAATCCGAACAATTCATCGGCTCTCGCATTGGAATGTTGTATTGCCTTAACTCGTTAGGCGCTGCTTTAGGCTGTCTTGCCGCAGGATTCTGGATGATAGAGACGATTGGTTTGGGCCGGACTAATCTGGCAGCCATTGGCGTCAATATTGCGATTGCAGTTACGGCCCTGGCCCTTTCCAGACCGGTTGCCTGTGCGATTACACTTGGCGGAGCCAAAACTCTTCAGGATGTCCCGGCTAATTTAACTCTTGGACGAGAACAGCAACCTCGCGGTGTAATACTGCTGATTTTGGCATTTATGAACGGCCTGGCGGGGCTTGCGTGTGAAGTAGTGTGGATACGTTATTTGGCGTTTTTTAGCCACACAGCTTATGTGTTTCCCACAATTCTGTGCGTTTATTTGCTCGGTATAGGGCTGGGCGGGCTGGTTTACGGTTTGCTGGCGGGTCGGATTGAGCGGCCCATAATGGCGCTTGGTTTTATAGAGATGATGCTGGCAGTATCGGTTATCGCAACGTTCATAATAAGCGCATTTATTTACGCCAAGGGACCGCCGCCGCCGCTGGAACTCAAGGGAATGGCTCTGGTAACGGTGCTTTTTCCGACGGTGCTGATGGGTATCTCGTTCCCGTTGTTGTGCGCGGTGTATGGACGCCAGGTTAAGATGCTCGGCTGGAGAACCGGATTGCTGGTCGCGATTAATACGGCTGGTACCGTCGCCGGGTCGCTTTTGCCGGTGTTTGTGCTGGTGCCTATACTGGGTATTCAGAAGAGTATAATATTGATATCGACGATATACGGCGTAATGGGACTGGCGTTGCTGGCCAGTGGCGGTTCGGTAAACCGGGGGCTGGTGTGGCGAACGGCCGTGGGCTTTGCCATGGTTTTGCTTTTTTCGGTTAGCATGGTGCCCTCGAATCTGTGCCAGCGTGTGTTCTTAGCCGGGAGTTTTAATCTGGGCAAGCACACTGACATCGCCTTCTACCGTGAAGGTCGCACAGGCACGGCTGTTGTAACGCGTGACAAGGTGGACGGTTTGATGCAGGTTTATATCAACGGCATATCCGAGGTGCCGCTGCTATACTGTCACAAAATATGTTTCAAAATGATCGGCGACCTGGCCCCCATGCTGCATCCCAATCCGGATGAAGTGCTGATGATATGCTTCGGCGGCGGCATTGCCGCCGGTGCGACGTCGCAGATACCGGAGGTGAAGCGTTTGACAATCGTGGACCTGGAAAACAGCGTTATAGCGGCCGCAAGGTGTGTCGAAAAAGAAAATAATGGATTGCTGGATAACCCCAAAGCACATATCGTGATAGATGATGGCCGCAACTATATAATGACGTCGCGCCAAAAGTGGCCCGTAATTGTCTCGGATTCCACACACCCAAAATCGGGCGACAGCTGGGTGCTCTATACACAGGAGTTCTACCGCCTTGTGCAAGAGCATTTGACAAATGATGGTATCTTCGTTGAGTGGCTGCCGTTGCACAATCTTAGCGTAGAGGAATTCAAGATTATAGTGCGGACATTCCAGTCGGTATTTCCTCATACCAGCTTGTGGGTTACAGAGGGGTTAGATGAACACGGCAGCTTAGTCCCATATACACTGCTGGCTGCTACGCCGGAGCCGCTGAAGATAGACGTGGGCAGGCTGCGCGAGCGGCTTAATGTCGAGGCGGTGCGTCGTGACCTTGAGCCGTTCAGCTTGCATACTCCCGCGGGTTTTCTTGATACGTTTTTCAGTGCGGAGGAGCAATTACGGCAGTGGGCAGGTAATGGGCCGGTCAATACAGATGACCTGCCTTTTACACAGTATCAGACGGCCTATTCCGAAAACCCTATGTTTGAAAATGAAAATCTCATCGAGCCGATGGAGGATGTTTGGCCTTATTTGGCTGGCACAGGCAGTCCGCAGGAAGCAGAGCATCTGCGGCAAGAGCTTGCACTGCGGGCAAAGGCCTCTCGTCTGGTTTTGCTGGGTCGAATAAAAGAGGCGTACACCTTGTTGCCCAATGACGAGCGATACAAACAAATGCTGCACTTTTACGAAGTAACATCGGGGATATATATTAGAGGCCTTGTGAACATGTACTGGGACAATCCGAAGTTTCTGGAGCATCTGGTCGGAATGGCAGCCGGTGACAAGGCAGTGGTGTCTATTTGTGAAAGGATACTACAATTTGCCCCGGATAACGTGACGGCGCTTAACGCGTTAGGCGCGATATACATCAAAACTGAATCATGGCAGGAGGCGGAGAATTACCTCAGGCGTGCTGTGCATCTAAAGCCGAACTCGGGTGCCGCTCGCTTTAACCTCGGGTTAGTCCTGGACAAAACCGGACGTCACGCAGAAGCCCTTGAACAATGGAAGAAGGCGGCAACTACCGCAAAAGATGAGAAATCTGCCAACCAACTGGGGGTTCGCCTGGCAAAGGAGGGAAAATTGGGGGAAGCCATCCCGTGGTTCCGCCTCGCCACAGATATCAATCCTACAAATAAAATAACACGGCTTAATTTAGCTCGTGCGCTGTTTACGACCGGACGCACGGATGAGGCATTGACTCATCTGCGTTATGTCCTGAAGATTGACCCTCAGGACGAGACGGCTCTAAGTATGCTGGCAAAAATAGAAGCACGGGATAAAACCGACGGGGAAAATAAAGGCGGCTTGAAGTAGTTCTATGTCGCCCCCTTTGATATTTCCAATGCGCCCGGCAGAAAGTGTTGCGCGAATTGGATGTAATTTTTCTGCCGAATATTGTTTTGCTCGCCTCGCTTCGCGGGCGAAGCGGGCTACGTGCGCAATGGCTGCGTTTGGAATTACCAATTCCAATTTGTTGTTACAGGGATATAATTCCCCTTTATGAAAAACGCAGCGATAAGTGAATTGTTTTCCGAAATGGCGGATATAATGGAAATCCTCGGGGATGACCGGTTCCGCATCAACAGCTACCGCAAGGTAGCGCGGGTCATCGGCGATATGCCGACGGATATCGAAGAAATGTTGGCGACGGGGAAATTAGCTGAGACGCCGGGAATAGGGAAATCAAGTTTAGCTAAAATCGAGGAATTCACAAAGACAGGCAAAATCACCGCTCATCAGGAGCTTTTAACGAAAATTCCGCAGACGCTGTTAGAGTTATTAAAGATACCGGGGGTGGGGCCAAAGGGCGTCAAGGCGGTATATGAAAACCTCAAGGTCAAAAGTATAGCCGATTTGAAGGCGGCAATTGAAAACGGCAAATTAGCGGAATTAACCGGCTTCGGCAATAAAAAGGCGGCGACTATCGCCAAGGGTATTGAGTTTCTGGCAAAATCAACGGGCAGGATTCGCTTGGACCAGGCGTTTAACGCGGCCACTATCGTAATGGAATTTTTTGATGGATTGCCCGGCGTCAAAAAAATCGCGTATGCCGGCTCGCTTCGCCGATGCGCGGAAACAATAGGAGACGTTGATATTCTCGTTTCCGCAAAGGATGGTAAAAAAGTCATCGACACTTTTGTCGGGGCGGAATTTATTCAGGAGATTATCGCGGCGGGGGATACGAAAGGGTCGGCAATCATAAAAACAAACAGTTGCCCGGTTCAGGTTGATGTGCGTGTTGTGCCGAATAAGAGTTTCGGCGCTGCTTGGCAGTATTTCACCGGCTCGAAACAGCACAACGTGCGTCTGCGGGAGATTGCGGTAAAAGCGAAACTAAAACTGAACGAATATGGCCTGTTTCGCGGCAAAAAAATGATAGCCGGCGAGACTGAGAGTGAAATTTATAAAAAACTCGGTCTCGATTACGTTGAGCCGATGTTAAGAGAGGACAGGGGGGAAATCGAGGCCGCCCACAAACATTCGCTGCCCCGTCTGGTTCGATTGGAGGATATCAAAGGAGACCTGCACATACACACGACGGCCTCCGACGGTTCCTGCGAGATTGAAGATTTAGTCGAGGCCGCCAAAAGCAGGGGCTATAAGTATATCTGCATTACGGACCATTCGCCTTTCGTAGCGATTGCCAATGGGTTATCGCCTGCTCGCCTCTCTAAGCAAATCGACAAGGTTCGCAAATTCAACGACCGGCAAAAAGACATCACCGTTTTGGTTGGCTCAGAGGTCGATATACTCGCGGATGGTTCGCTTGATTATGATGACAGATTACTGGCCCAGCTTGATTTTGTGATTGGTTCGATTCATTCGAGAATGACCGGCTCGCGCGAACAGGTTACGACCCGGGTACTCAAGGCGATGGATAATCCTTATCTTCATTGTATCGGCCATCCCACCGGTCGGCTTATCGGCGAACGTGAGCCGATGGATATTGATATGCAGGCGGTAATCAAACACGCCGCAGAGACACATACCGCGATGGAGGTCAGCTCGAACCAATATCGGCTCGACCTCAAAGACGTTCACTGCAAAATGGCGATTCAGACAGGCGTAAAATTAGTCATAAATACCGACGCCCATAGATTGCACCAGCTTGATTATATGCCCTTTGGCGTGGCGACGGCGGGGCGGGGCTGGGCGACAAAAGCCGACGTGCTGAATACCTGGCCTTTGGCGAAATTGAAAACCTGGCTCGCCGCAAAAAGAAAAAAGTTCTAATCGTTCGTTATTGTTTTGGCGGGTCAGGGACGTATTCGAGCAAATCGCCAGGCGAGCAATTCAACGCCTTGCATATCGAGTTGAGCGTGGAAAATCGAATCGCACGCGCCTTGTTGGTCTTCAGGACCGACAGGTTATTCAGGGCGATACCGGTCGCGTCGGCAAGCTCCGTCAGTTTCATCCGCTTGTCAAGAAGAACATAATCGAGTCGAATATTAATCATCTTTGTTCTCCTTAAACAAGCGTTTTGGATTCGTCAATTACCGGCAAAAGCCGTTTGATTATCACGCCCACGCCGATTAGGACTAAAACTACGGCAAGCAGGGGAATCGAAAGTATCGTCTGGGTGAAAAGCGTACGATAGAACTGTGACGCCTCGAAATACTTGTTATTTGTGATCCATAAATGGGATGTGAAAATTTTTACAAATAAAAATGCCGCATAACAATAGCACAGCTTGTCGGCCAGCCGAAGCATCAGGCCGGCTTTGACTTCGGGCCTGATAAGATAATCAAGCAGTTGTGATATTACAAATGCCAGCAGGCCCGGGAGAAGAAAATCGCACGCCAGCGTAAAACAAGCTAAAGTAATGGTCCCCAAATGTTCCTGATGCGGCGTTTTATTGTGAATCATGTAGAGCCCCGAAAGGGCATAGGCCAGCCAGATGGCTCCGCCCACAAGCAAAAACCACCCGATAGTCCGGACAACCAGACAATACATTCGTAAAAGCCGGGAATTTTTTTCAATGAATTCGTTCATAATTTTCTCCTTTCTATTATATTTGTTTAATCTATCATCTATTGTCTTCCTTAGACCAGCGTTTTCGATTCTTCGATGACGGGAAGCAAACGATGCAGTATCATCCCGATGCCGATGAGGAGCAGAATTTTCGCGAAGGTTGTCACAAGCAACGGCTGCACTAACAGTATTCGGGTCTGTTCCGATATTTCTGGAATTGCTAAATACCTTAAATTTACAATCCAGGGACTGTCGCCGGATTTTATGGAGCCGATGGAGATGAGTAACTTGATAATCAGAAAGACGGCGTAGAAATAGCATAGTTTGTCTGTCATTCCCAGGATAAGAGGCGGCTTTTTCATGGGGCGGAGTAAATAATCCAGCAGCCCACCGATGGCGAAGGCCAGAAATCCGGGAATAACAAAGTCATAGACAAGAGCTGAAATAACATAAAGTAAAAAATTTATCTGTTGTTGTTCCTCTTTGATTGGCCAGCAATTTTTTCCAATAGCAAAAAGCCAGAAAACCCCTCCCAACATTAAGACCCAGCCGAGGATGCGGGCTATAAGGCAGTACGCCTGCAATAGCCGACGATGTTTTTCAATAAACTGTGTCATAAAGATGCCTCCTTTCTATTATATTTGTTTAACCTATCATCATTGATTGTTACACGATAAACGTGTATTTGTCAACGAAAAAAAAGAGGATTTTTGAAAATTTTTTGCGGCTCTTTACAGGGTAATACCGCCGATTTGTATAAGTCACGGGCAGAAAAGCGGTTGCGTTACCACTGTGCCTCGTAGAATGGGCCGATGTAGCCATCTTTTTTCGGGTCGGGGCGGGCCTTGAGAATGGCCTCGGCGATAGCGGTGTCGGCTGGATAGGTAATTTTGATGTTCGATGAATCTGTTTCGACAATTGAAACCTTGTGGCCGAGGGCCTCGACTAACTGTGAATCATCAGTGATTTTCTCAGTGTTTG
>Ga0187866_1003661_pt1 | contig 11319 bp, 8 predicted proteins | sample June2016WEW_11_1_3_FD_133013 | JGI IMG/M metagenome (GOLD analysis project Ga0187866, IMG submission 133013) | Peatland microbial communities from SPRUCE experiment site at the Marcell Experimental Forest, Minnesota, USA - June2016WEW_11_150 | ecosystem: Environmental > Terrestrial > Soil >... | reverse complement strand
GCTTGCGTTGTTTGGCGCCGGAGGAAGCATGGGGATGCGGGTGGTGCGAGCCCTTAAGGACGATCCGAACTTCCGGTTATGTTGCGTGGAACCCGGGGAGACCGGCAAAGCTCGCCTACGAGACGCTGGCCTCGTGACTGGATCAACGGATGATGCGGTCAAGCATGCTAGCGTCGTCATTCTGGCCGTCCCGGACCTTTTCATGGGCAAGATTGCGGCGAAGGTTGTGCCTATGCTCAACCCTGGAACCCTGGTGATCACGCTTGATCCTGCCGGCGCGCACGCTGGCAAGCTCCCGTGCCGGGAGGACATTTCCTATTTCGTAACGCACCCTTCGCATCCGCCGGTCTTTAACGACGAAATGGATGTCGAGGCGCGGCGCGATTTCTTTGGCAGCGGCAAGGCCAAGCAGGCGATTGTTTGCGCGCTGATGCAAGGGCCGGAAACAGACTACGCCCGCGGCGAAGCTCTCGCCTGCCGGATTTTCGGGCCTATCCTGCGGTCTCACCGGGTCACGGTCGAGCAAATGGCCATCCTTGAGCCGGCGTTGTCTGAAACCCTCTCCGCGACCTGCCTGACGGTGATTCGCGAGGGCTTGGACGAAGCGATCCGGCTGGGTGTGCCGCCACAGGCGGCTCGGGATTTTCTGATGGGACACATCAACATCGAGCTGGCCATTCTCTTCAACGAAATCGATTGGCAGTTTTCCGCAGGAGCAAAGAAGGCAATCGAAGAAGCCAAAATGGCGATCTTCCGGCCGGACTGGAAAAGGGTCTTTGAAGCCGAGAGCATTCGAGAGAGCGTGCTTCTGATCACGGGGGGCAAGGCCGTGAAGGCCTGAGGGCTCTCGTGGACGCCAGTGATGCATGTCCCTCCCCACCCTGTGCGGGAGGGACATACGACTCCTGGAACCGGCATGGATGTGCCAAGGAGGGTTTGTGACCGTTGACCTTGGATGGGGAATTGGCGGTGTGCTCATCGGTGGGCTGCTGAACGGGAGCTGGGTCCTTCCGATGAAACGTATGAAGGCCTGGAAATGGGAAAATGCCTGGCTTCTCTTCTCCGTTGTAGGCTTGATCCTCATCCCCTGGGCGGCAGCCGTGACAACTGTCCCCAGCCTGGGAAGGGTTTTTCACGAGACCTCCTGGTTGACGATTGGGAAGGTCCTCATCTTCGGCATCGGCTGGGGGGTCGGGAACATCCTCTTCGGCATCGGGGTTAGCCGTCTGGGGCTGGCCGTAGGGTACGGCATTATCTTGGGCCTCATCGCGCCGATCGGCACTTTCCTCCCCTTGATTGTCTTGCATTCGGAACGGTTGTGGACGCGCCAGGGTTACGCCCTGATCGCCGGCACCGTCTTGGTGGTTTTGGGTATTGTCGGCCTGGCGGTCGCCGGTCAGCGTCGCGAGAAGGAGGGCAAAGTTCAGGCCTCCATGATCCAACCCGGGTTCATGGTTGGGCTGGTTATCTGCATCCTGGCGGGGATCTTTTCCCCCATGCTGAACTTCGGGTTCGTGTTCGGGCAGGAACTCCAAGTCCATGCCCTGTCGCTCGGGGCCAAGCCCAGCATGGCGGCGAACGCTATCTGGGCTCTGACGCTCACCGGAGGGTTCTTTGTGAATGCCGGCTATTCCCTGTACCTGCTGGCCAGAAACCGCACTTGGGGGACTTTCTTCGCCCAGGCTGCCGGAGGAAGCCATTGGCTGGGGGGATGCCTGATGGGAGGAATCCTTTTCGGGAGCTTCATGGCCTATGGAATGGGCGCCACGGCCCTCGGACCCCTGGGAGGCATTGTCGGTTGGCCACTCTTGATGTCAATGAGTCTGATCACTTCGAACTTCTGGGGGGCTCTCACGGGTGAATGGAAAGGCGCCAGCCGGGGCTCGTATGGTTTTTCGCTGGCTGGAATTGCGTTTCTGATCGTCGCGATCGTGGTGATCTCCCGCGGCGGGAGTGCTTAGCGCACGGCTTCTGCGTTGGCGGCCAAATGGGTTCGGTGGTGCAGACCCTCGGTTACAACCGCCCAGTACCTGACCTTGCTTTGGGGGAGGCACATGAAACTCGGGATCGGAACGTACGCATATATGTGGTCGATCGGATTCCCCGGCGCCCCACCAAAGAACCCGATGACAGCTTTAGATTTGCTCGCCAAGGCGCATGAGTTCGGGTTGGAGATCGTCCAATATGGGCCTAATCTGTCGTTAGGCACGTTGCCCGAAGACGAACTAAGTGTGCTCCTGGAAAAAGCCGGGGATTGGAAGATCGAATTGGAGGTCGGCACCCGCGGCCTTGAGACCGCTCATCTCCGGCAACAAGTGGACTTGGCAAAGCGTGTGGGGTCCAGGATTGTGCGCACCGTACCCGAACTCGAAGGTGGCAGAATCCCAACCCCCGAAGAGATGACACGGCACTTGCAGGCCATCCTCCCTGAATTAGGCACGGCACAAGTGAGGTTGGCGATGGAAAACGGCAAGATCCCCGCGGCCACACTGGACCAGGTGCTGAGATCCCTGGCCAGTCCCTGGGTGGGGATAACACTCGACACGGTGAATTCGCTGGCCATCCCGGAAGGGACCGAGCGGGTGGTAAAGACCTTGGCGCCTCACACCCTTTGTGTGCACATCAAGGACTTTGTCGTGAAGCGTGTCTGGTACATGATGGGCTTCGTGGTGGAGGGCAAGCCGGCTGGCCAGGGCCAGCTCGATATTCCGTGGCTACTGGAGGAATTGCGCGCGGCGGGCGCGGATCCGAACGCCATCTTGGAGCTTTGGCCCCCCCAAGCCGAGAGCCTGGAGGAAACCATTGCGCTTGAGCACGTCTGGGCCGCGAAGAGCATTCCCTATCTGCGCCGCTTCATTCCTGACTGACCGGCAGCGGAATGGCTTGGGGCGGAATCTGCAGCGGCTGCGGAAACTCCCCTGCAACGAGGGGGCGGCGACTGGGGCAGGTGGAGAGAGTCCCCAGGACGTTTAACCATCAGGCACCCGGTCACGTGCCGGTGAGATCTTATCTTCTGCAGGAGCCGGAAATGACTTTACCGAAGCCCGCAGCAGTCACCTGTGCACACCCGACACGTGTCCGCCACATGGTTTTGGCCTGGATTTGCTCTCTCTCCGTCATTACCTATTTCGACCGGGTGTGCATCTCGGGAGCCGCACCGCTCATCAGCACGGAACTGGGCTTAACGCCGATTCAAATGGGAACGGTCTTCGGTGCCTTCGCCATTTCTTATGCACTCTTCGAAGTCCCCACCGGCTGGTTGGGCGACCGGATCGGCGCACGCAAGGTCATTACGCGCATCGTCATATGGTGGTCCACCTTCACGGCGCTGACCGGACTTGCCCACCACTTCTGGAGCATGGTGGTCCTGCGGTTCCTTTTTGGCAGTGGCGAGGCCGGGATGTACCCCAACTCCGCCAAGGTTTTCTCCTGTTGGTTCCCCAGGTCCGAACGTGGCTTTGCCACCGGTCTGATGTGGATGTTTGGCCGCATGGGTGGCGCAGTGACGCCCGCCATTGTCGTGGTCATGATCAGCCGGATAGGATGGCGTCCCACCTTCTGGGTCTTTGGTGCCATCGGCTTCGTGTGGGTGGCTTTCTTCTGGAGGTGGTATCGCGACACGCCGAGAGAAAAAGGCGGTGCCAATGCCGCCGAAGTGCAACTCATCGAGGAAGGCCGAGGGGGCAAGCCCCCGGACCATCGTCACATTCCTTGGGGAAGACTGCTGATGAGCACTAACCTGTGGGCGCTATGCCTGCAGTACTTTTGTGTTTCCTATGGCTGGGCGTTTTACATTACTTGGTTGCCTACCTATCTCAAGTCACGGGGGGTATCCCTGCTGAAGTCCGGTGTGTTCGGCGGGATGCCCTTGTTCTTTGGCGCCACGGGCGCGGTGCTGGGAGGTTTGCTGACCGACTTCGTGGTGAGGAAGACGGGAACGTTGAAGAGCCGCCGCTACATCGGGTTTGTCGCCTTCGTAGTCGGCTCATCGTTGATGCTCTCGAGTGTGTGGGTGAGGAATCCCATCACCGCCGTGCTGATCATTTCCTTCGCATCATTCTTCGGCGACTTGGTGCTGGCCTCCAGTTGGTCGGTATGCATGGACGTGGGTCAGGAATTGGCGGGAACGGTCTCGGGCTGCATGAACACCTGGGGGAATCTCGCCGGCTTTCTCTTTCCTATCGTGACGGGTTTCCTGATTCAGTACTTCGGACGCTGGGACCTGCCCATCATCGTCGCCTCCGCCATCTTCTTCTTGGGTGCGCTGCTCTGGTTGCGGATCGACCCGACGGAGGTCCTGCTTCCTTCCTCCCCGCCTGTAGAATAGCCGACGCACTTCCCTGACCCCGCTTGCCCGCCATCCTGCAGGCTGCAACCCAACCCCACAGTGTGGCCTGCCCGACGAAAGCCCGCGCTTGGCCTCCGTCTGCGTCAGATACGGCCCCTTTCTGGGAGAAGCTAATGACAGAATATGGCGTTTCAATCCATGCGTCCGTATTCCCGGGCCGCATCGCGAAAATAGATCAGGTTGTTCCACGGCGCCAGGTGGGAAGTGTTGCAGCTTGAAGCAAAGATGAAATGACGTTTGTCCCGCATCGACTCAAAAAGCTGGCGCGTGTATTCGTGCAGTTGCGCTTCCGCGTCCGTAGTGATTTCCTGGTGGGGCGCATCCATGCCACCGTTTACGGTGAAATTCTCTGTTCCCGCAAGCTTGCGTGCCTCAGGCAACTCCACGTCACCCAGCGGCGGCGGCGTGATTCCTTCCAGACAATCCACCCCCGACTTCCCCACAAGCGGCAGCAGCACGCGGTTGTGTCCGCAGGCATGGACCACCAGGAATTTCCCCCGGCGGTGGATGATCTCGGCCGCTTGCGAGAAGAAGCCGTGGCAATACTCCTCGTAGAAGTAAGGCGGATAAAAGACCGAGTCCAGGTCGTCGAGCGCAACAAAAACTTCCGTATCGGGATTGTCCACGACGCTCTCCAGTAGAGCCAGGGCTTTCTTTTCATGAATGCGCCCGAGCGTTTGCATTTCCTCCGGATGATCTAGAATGAAGAGGGAAGCATTCTCCGGGCCGGCCAGCCAATGGAACCTCTTGAGAGGCGACTCCGTCAGGTGGAGCATCACCACGCCGTCCGCGCCCACCCGGTCCACCCAGCGACGAAACTCCGCAGCCTCGAAGGTATACTCAAGGGACTCCAACATGAACCGCACGGCGGGATACTCGTCCCAGGATTTCCACCAGTACTTCAACTCGAAGTCCGCTCCTGCTTCTTTCGTATACGCCCAGGTCTGGGTCAGCGTGCCGTACGGGGACACGAACTTTCGCTCACATCGGTTCTTGCGGGGCGGATAGCGATTGAAGGATGTTACCAAGCGTGTATCCTCACCTGTTTCCCCACTATAAACTTCCAGGAATTCTCCCGCCGTATAGATCTCCCGCGTTGCCAATTGCGTGTCCCAGCGGGCGAGGATTTCAGCGCCCAGATGACGCAGGACTTCAAATGGATGTTGGGCGTGCGCGATCTGCGCAGGCAATTGCCTGTTCGCCAGATGGTAGTAGAACCATTGGTAAATATTGGGAGCAAAGGGAACAAAATCCCCACTCTCCCCTCGGAATGCGGCGAGGATGCGTTCCCTGCCCGTCATAGCCACGACCTCCACAGCTGAATCGAAACCGCCTCAGTATAACAAAGCACGGCACAACGCTCTACGCCCGACAGCCGCACAGCAAATGCGTGAGCAATCTTCGCGAAGCATGCCGGCATTATCATGGGGTCGCCAAGATTACATCATTGCACAGCGGTCCTGGTGTTTATGGGGAAGCAAGCTGGGACTGATTCTTCCAGAGCTTCCCTTTGAGTTGCGGGAACACCTCCAGAGCGTTGTCGCGCATGATTTGCCTGCCGATCCGCCGCGCTTCTTCCATCGTCAAGTCGCCGCGTTCAATCTTCTCGCTCAGGACCTCGGCGAGGCAGCGACGCGTCATCTCCGCCGCTGCGTATATTCCTTCCGCATGATGCAAGTCGGTACCCCACATGATCCGATTCGAAGACATCACCTCCAGCCACTCGTGGAAGGCGCGCTTGGCCATCGTGTAACTGATGGTGGGAAGCCAGTTGGAGTCTATCCAGACATTGGCAGCGCGGCTCATCTCCGCCATGACGAGGCCTCCCGTTTCGTCCACCCAAGGAAATCCCCCATGCATGAGGATGAATTTTGTCTTCGGATTGCCTTCGATCATCTCCATGAGCAACAACGGATTCGTACCTTGAAGGCGCGCGTCGCCGGTGTGGATCTGAAAGGGCAGGTCGTAGTGGGCAGCGAGTTCCGCCAAATACCACATGATGAAGTCTTCGAAGGCCTTAATGTCCGGCGCGGTCAGCTCGGATTGCGGCCGGCCGAACACCCGCGCTGCCGCGGCTTTGGGTACACGCTCGAACAGCAGGGTTCGCGAGTAGGCGGTGTCATCATCAATCAGACCCATAGCTCCCGCGGTCTTGGCCTCCTGGCAGATTCGGTCGAGCAACGCCATGTAGTCGTCCAGTGAGTTGACCGGCAAGTGCCATTGGGCGGCAAGCCGATAGGGATTGTCCGAGGGGTCCTCGAATTCCGCAGGATGGAAGCCGCGCAGCAGCGAGCTTACGTTGAACACCAGCACTCCAAACTTATAGGACGTGCGGAAATCGAACTTCGCCCAATAGGGGTCGATGAGCATCAGCTCGATGTTGGCGCGGCGCGTGACGACGTCGTAGGTCCATTGGGGGTCCTTATAGTTTTCGAAAATGCGTCGATCGAGGTCCTGCGCCTGTTCGTCGGTGAGCTGGCCAAAGTCGACGCCATAAAGGTCCCGGAACGCGGGAAGCAAGTAACGATAGAAAGTGGTGGCACGGGCATCATCAAAGTTCTGCTTGACCTCAGCCCACCAAGCACGGAATTGTTCCTCCGGCTTCCAGGGGGTGAGGGGTTTTATGCGCGGGTAGTAGCTGGTGTTGATCAGGCCGAACAGATTCATGCCGAGGCCGCGCTCCGTCTGAACGTACCCCTGCAACCGATCAAACGGCCGCAGATGGTCATGCGTGTCGATAGCCGGTATGGAGTCGAGATACGCTTTGATTTGACGGTAAAGGGTGTCCTGGGATTTCACTTGCCCTGGTGCCACCGCAGGTAACGCCAGCAATGCCCAAAAACCCGCAAGGGAAAGTAGTCGTCTATTGATCATCCATTCCATCCCGTTCGGCTGCCCTCCGAGGAGCTCTTTCCATTCCGGAGTCAACAACCGTTGCGTCCGCCCGGGTTGCATGCCAAGGTCGTGCATTCCTCGGACCACGTCGCCTTAGAATAACATTTTCAGGACGACAGGGAGATGCATTGAACATCATATCCATTCGTGCAACAATCCGGTGGCCTGATGGCATCAAGAGCTCAAGGATTCCCGGCGAAAGGCTAAGTGGCGTAAATGAGAACAAAACTAAGGAAGCGTCTTCGCTGGTGGATCGTGTGGACGCTTTTCGGCTCCACGGTGATCAACTACATAAGCCGTCAGACGCTTTCCGTCCTGGCTCCGGTACTCACCCGCGAACTGCATCTCAACCACACTCAATATTCGCATATTGTTTCGTCGTTCCAAATCGCCTACGCGCTGACGTGGCTGGTGGGAGGGATCCTTATTGATGAGCTGGGGACACGGCTGGGATTGGCGCTCGCGGTGATCTGGTGGTCGCTCTCCAGCATGTTGACGGCATTTGCGAACTCAGTGTTTTCCTTTGGACTTCTCCGCTTCCTATTGGGCATGGGCGAGGGATGCAACTGGCCGGGGGCCACCAAAACTGTGGCGGAGTGGTTTCCGGCGCGGGAGCGGGGGGTTGCCGTCGCGATCTTTGATAGCGGCTCGAGTGTCGGCGCCGTCATTGCCCCGCCCCTCGTCGCCGCGCTGGCTGCTACGTTGGGCTGGCGCTACGCCTTCGTGGCCTCAGGCGTATTGGGGTTTCTATGGCTCGCCGTCTGGCTCTTCATCTACCACCCTTTGAACAGTCACCCTCAACTCACCACGGAGGAAAGACAATTGATCGAGGCCGGGCGGGACACCGCCCCCACTTCCCCCCGATCAGGAGCCGGGCGATACCTTGACCTGCTCAAGGACGTGAACGTGTGGGGAATCGTGCTCGGCCGTTCCTTCTCTGATCCCATCTGGTGGTTCTATGTCTTCTGGGTGCCTCAGTATTTAAGCGATGCGCGGGGTTTCAGCTTGAAGCAGATTGGGGCCTTTTCCTGGATTCCATTTCTCGCAGCCGACCTGGGAAACTTTACGGCGGGGTTCGGGTCGGGGTTTTTCATCAAGCGGGGCATGCCCGTGATCCGTGCGCGGAAACTAGTGTGCATCCTGAGCGCCATTCCCATGCTTGCCGGGATCCCGGTCACACTGGCGTCCAACGCACATTGGGCTTTGGCCCTGATCAGCCTGGCGACATGGGGATACGCCAGTTGGTCGACAATGGCGCTGACATTTCCCTCCGACCTTTTCCCTCAAGATGTCGTGGCGTCCGTCTCAGGACTCAGCGGGTTCGGCGCTGGAGTCATGGGGACATTGTTCACTCTCGCGGCGGGAGTGATTGTCGACCGGTTTTCCTATTTCCCCGTCTTCATTGCTGCGGGAGTGACGCCCCTGATCGCCACAGCCGCCGTTTTGATCCTGCTTCGCGCGCCGCAAGCCGCGGCGAGATCTTCACGGAGTTAATGGCGCCGCTGCCTGCACGAACAGCGGTTCGGCGCTCACGATTTCGGCACCACTTCAAGAACCACATGGTTGGTGAATTTGGTGTCGAGGTAAGGATTTGAGCCCTTTACGGATCCCAGGCTTTTGCCGTGTTCATAATCCACAACCTCATATTCCTTGGAACGATCCAAGCCCCGCAGCTCCAGGCGGCCTTCCCAAACTACATCCTGCAAGGGCGGTAGATCAGGAGGCTTGTCCAGACCCCACGGCCGATGGGGGGGTGTAAAGAACGCGTAATACATCTTCTGGTCTTTCCGAATCGCGTAACCTTCTGGATCATCAAACCCCACCGTGTACAGATCCAAAAACTCGCCGCTGGAAATCATTTTTTGGCGATAGAGGTCAAACCATTTCTTCCAGAGAGCGTCTTTGTCCGGGGTAAGCAGAAGAGACTTCATGCCCTCCAATTCACCGCGATATTCCAAGTCGCCAGGGAGTTTGTCGATCTTCGGCCACACAAAGATCGTGCCCAGAACCCCCCCACTACCCATACAGGAAGCAAAATCCCGACCTGCTTCTGCGTCGGTCGAGAATACCTTTTTGAACTGAGTTGACTCAACGCGATCCGCGAAGACGGGAGCAGTCGAACCCATCAGCGCCTTATACATCTTTACCCGCCAACGAATCTGCTCTGACCCTACCGGGTCCGCCGTCACCGGCTCATTCGTCGTGGGAAGCAAGCAGTGGTTAATTGTGGTCCCACACGGGCAGATCATGAGCATGCCTTGGGGATCATACTGTTCGATGACTTTGCGAAAACCCTGAAAGAGATCACCCAACTGTCGCACCGAGTCATAGGGTGAGTGGTGGTGATGAGCGGGGTTATAGCAGGGCGGGACTGTGAATGTGACATCCATGTAAAAGCCATCTGCCTTCCAATCTACGATCATGCGTTTGGCCAGTTGCACGAGGTAATCCCGAGCAGGAGGATAGGCGGGGCAGAGAGCCGCCAGGTTTCGTGAAATCGGAGCAAGTTTGCCCTGTGGGTCCTGGATCAGCCAGTCGCGGTGCTGCAGCGCCACGTCGGCGGTTGCGCTCATCATTTTCTCAACCTCGGGAGGTTGTTTGGGGCGCCCTACCGGGTCGTTGTACAAGCCGCTGCGCGGGAGTTCACTGACTTGGACGCCGCACGGCATCCACCAAGGAAGGCTCTTAAGACCATCCTGATGCAGCCTCGCAATCATTGCTTTGAAGCCCGCCTCCCCACCGAATTTATCCGGACGCGGCATCCAGTCACCGTAATGATCCCACCACCGGTTGTTGAGGATAAGCCACTCGATTCCCAGTTCCTTGAACTTGGGGATGGAATTGTAAACTTCCGCGGGCCGAAAATTGTGACCGAAAGCGTACGTCCACCAAATGGGATGATAAAGGCTTTCCGAATACTTCAGGAAAGTCACGCCCTGCGCCCTCAGCATGGAGCTGTAAGTCGCGAGCGCTTCGTAGAAGTCGCCATGATGAACGGTGACGAAGCTTCGCGGCGTGGTAAGGGTCTCTCCCGGCGCCAACGCTACTTGCGGACGAGTCTCGAGGTGGGTTCGCGCGCTCCGCTCGCTCTGGGTTTCAATGGGGATCCAGCAAGCTGTGGCCTCCGGCTCAATGTGGCCGGTAGCCAGTCCCACCTGACCATTCCAGTAATCGTTCACGGGGATACCGCCGCCAACGTCCCGTGCAACCACTTGCCCCATGGGATTCTCTGAACGGAACGAGGCTGGCAGGGCAAAAACGGTGTCGCGGCCCCACAATAGACTCACCCCCTGAAAGGTCCACAAACCTTTCGGTTCCTGCTTGGGAGGTTCGATCGCTTGGGAAACTTGCACTACACGGTTGATTTGGAGAGGGCTGGAACCGAGGTTCTTATAGGTAGCCGTGAACACCGCGGTTTGAGGAAAAGAGGGGCAAAGGTCGATGTCGAGAGTTCTTTCCAAGCGCAGGTCACCGTCCGAGGCACGAGAGGGAACTGTGACTCTCACGCAATCGCCGAGCTTCGTATGCATATCCTGAAGCGCTATGTGGGAATACCGAATGGCGAAGTTTTGAATATCCTTCTCATTAACCGTCACGTAATCAGAAGGGATAGCATTCGTGTCGGACGCGTGGCTATTCAGGCTCAGTTCCTGGCCGTTATCAAGGAGCGATATTGATAGCGCATGTTGGGGGCTCAAACGGATGACCAAACTATGAGCACGAATGGTGATATCGCTGCCCGCACGATACGAAACGGTCACGCCTCCGCTGCTTATTTCCTTCGCTCCATTCGAAGTGCAGCCCAAAATCAACCCACTGAGGATGACAACTGGAATGAAACCAAGGAAACCCCGCTGGCAGGAACGCTGAAACTGGAATCTCTTCATGGAAACCTCACAGGCATGAGAGTCGTGAAAACAAACCTCGCCTCGTGTCCGGAATAATAGGGCTGACAGTCTACCATACGCGCCATCGCTGATTGGGCCGTTTGCGGGCGACCTCCGGCGAGTTTTCTTCTGACGCGTTTGGGGTCGGCATTTACTCACACCGGAGTCGAGGTCATGATGAGTCGGAAG
>Ga0187866_1003658_pt1 | contig 11324 bp, 9 predicted proteins | sample June2016WEW_11_1_3_FD_133013 | JGI IMG/M metagenome (GOLD analysis project Ga0187866, IMG submission 133013) | Peatland microbial communities from SPRUCE experiment site at the Marcell Experimental Forest, Minnesota, USA - June2016WEW_11_150 | ecosystem: Environmental > Terrestrial > Soil >... | reverse complement strand
CTCGGCTGCTACGGTTCGGAAATCTCCACGCCGAATCTCGACGGCCTGGCGCACCGCGGCGTGCGCTTCACGCAGTTCTACAACACCGCGCGCTGCTGCCCCAGCCGCGCCTCCCTGCTCACGGGCCTGTATCCCCACCAGGCCGGCATCGGACACATGGTCGTGGACCGCGGCGTTCCCTCCTACCAGGGCTACCTGAACGACCGCTGCGTCACCATCGCCGAGGCGCTGCGCCAGGGCGGCTATCGCACTCTGATGTCCGGGAAGTGGCACGTCGGCGAGACCCGCCCGCATTGGCCCACTGACCGCGGGTTCGACCGGTACTTCGGCCTCATCAGCGGCGCCAGCAATTATTTCCGGCTGGACCCGGGCCGCCAGATGGCGATCGACGATCAGCCCTTCACTCCCCAGCCCGGCAGTTTCTACATGACCGACGCGATCACCAGCCGCGCCGTCGATTTCCTGGACCGCTACGGCCGCCAGGAGAAGCCGTTCTTTCTTTACGTTGCCTACACCGCGCCCCACTGGCCGCTGCATGCCCTGCCGGACGACATCGCCAGGTACCGCGGCAAGTACCTCAAGGGCTGGGATGCTCTGAGGAAGGAGCGGCACGCGCGGATGATCGAGATGGGAATCGTGGACAAGCGCTGGCCGCTTACGCCGCGCGACCCGGCGGCTCCTCCCTGGGATACCGTCTCCGACAGGCACGCGCGCGACCTCAAGATGGCTGTCTACGCCGCCCAGATCGATCGCCTGGACCAGGACCTGGGCAAGCTGCTCGCCAAGCTCAGGCAGATCGGCGCCGACCAGAACACGCTGGTGCTCTTCCTCTCCGATAACGGCGGTTGCGCCGAAGAGGTGGATCGCGGCAAGCCTGCCGTGCCGGCCGGCGATCCGGATTCCTTCCTGAGCTACGGCCTGCCCTGGGCCAACGCCAGCAACACGCCCTTCCGGCTCTACAAGCACTGGGTGCACGAGGGCGGCATCGCCACTCCGCTGATCGCGTCCTGGTCCGCGGGGATCCACCAGCACGGCGTCATCACCCGCGCTCCGGGCCATGTCATCGACCTCATGGCCACCTGCCTCGACGTCGCCGGCGTCGAGTATCCGGAAACGTATCAGGGCCGCCAGATCACGCCGCTCGAAGGCCGGAGCCTGGTTCCCATCTTCCGCGGCGGCCGCCGCCAGGATCACCCTGCCCTCTTCTGGGAGCACGAGGGCAATCGCGCCGTGCGCCAGGGGAATTGGAAGCTCGTCTCCCGCTACCCGAACACCTGGGAACTCTACGATATGGAAGCCGATCGGACTGAGATGATCGATCTTGCCGCCAAGTACCCGGAGAAAGCGCGCGAGTTGCTGGCCAGCTACGATGCCTGGGCCCGGCGCTGCGGCGTCGTCGAGCCGAAGGACCTCCCCAAGAGACTCAGCCATGGACGCACGAACCGCCACTCCTGACGACGCTCCCTCCATCGCACGCATCTACAATCAAGGCATCGAAGAGCGCATCGCCACCTTCGAAACCCGCCTCCGCACGGCCGCCGACGTGCGCGCCTGGTTCGACGGCCGGCATCCGATCATCGTTGTCGAGGAGGCGGGCGCGGTCGTTGCCTTCGCCGCGACGTTCTCCTATAGCCCGCGCCCATGCTACGCCGGCGTCGCCGAGGTCTCCCTCTACGTCGAGCGCTCGGCCCGCCGCCACGGCGCCGGCCGCCTCGCCATGACCGCCCTCTTGAAGGCCGCCGAACAGGCCGGCCTCTGGAAGCTCCTCTCGCGGGTTTTCGTGGATAATGCCGCCAGTCTCGGCATGGTCCGCGCCCTCGGATTCCGCGAGGTCGGCGTGTACCAGAAGCACGGCCGCCTGGACGGCGTCTGGCGCGACGTCGTCATCGTCGAGCGGCTCATTCCGGAGAACCTCTGATACCGTGCTGGTAGGGCGGTCCCCCTGGACCGCGCCGGAACCCCTGGTCCGGCCCTAAACGCTCGGTTCCGCCGCGGAGAAGCCTCCTGAATTGGGAGCGCGAACCCGGCCGGCATAGATCTTCCTCTCGAGGAGCTGGTTGGATCGGTAGCTCAGGTTGGTGACCAGCATGGCAAGGAACTTCCTGGGACTGTGCGTGTTCCTGGCAACCCGCAGCATCCGTCGAAGGATCTGCGGATACGCGTAAAACCGATCGTGGAACCCGTTTACTTCCTCCACCAGTTCCGCCCACGTAAAGTTCCTGTAGTCGGCGACGGGATAAGTCAGAGTGTAGTACGTCCAATCCCCTGGGTAATTGTTCGACCGGATCCTGCCCTCGCGCTCCATCTGAGCGTATAGAGTCGTTCCGGGGAGCGGGGTAAGGATCAGAAGGTTTGCAGCGTCGACGCCGTATTCCGCGGCGGCGCGAGCGATGGTCTCGCCGATCCCCGGCTTGTCTGTGTCGATCCCCACGATGAACGAGCCCACGACGCACATGCCGTGTCGTTGGATACGGCGAACGGCTTGGCGGAAATCTCTGCCGATGTTGAACTTCTTGTGAACGGCTATGAGCCCTTCCACGGTTGGGGATTCGAACCCGATGAACACGCCTTGGCATCCCGCGCGCGCGGCGAGATCGAGCAGCTCTTCATCGTCCGCGAAGTTGATCGTGGCCTGGCAGATCCAAGGCCGGGTCAGCCTTTCGCGAATCATCGCCCGGAAGAGTTCTTTGGAGTAGGCGAGATGATCGCGGCGGGTACCGATGAGGTTGTCGTCGACGAACAGGATGACCTTTTCCTGGATCATCCGCAGTTCCGCAACGACATCGGCGACGGGCCGGTGGCGGAACGTGCCTCCATTAAAAACGGTCACGCTGCAAAAGCTGCAATTCAAGGGACAGCCGCGCGTGGTTTGCAGCGAGCCGAAGTAGTACCTTCCGCGCAGCAGGTCGTGGCGGGCGGGCGGAATTTCGGCCATCGAACTGATCCCGCCCCCATACACCCTCTGGAGCGCATGGGTCCTGGCGTCCTCCAGGACCTGCCTCCACACCGATTCCGCCTCTCCCGTGACCACCGCGTCCGCATATCGGAGTGCCTCATCGCAACAGAGGGTGGCATGAATGCCCCCCATCACGACCGGCACCCCCATCGCGCGGAACCTTCCGGCGACCTCATAAGCCCGTGTCGCCTGGGAGGTGAATGCCGTTATCCCCACGAGATCGGGTTTGGGCAGGCATCCGTAGTCGGGGTGGTGCAGGTTTTCGTCGATCAGTTCCACCTCCCACTCCGGCGGAGTCAGTCCGGCCACCACGAGAAGCCCGAGCGGCTTCCAGACCCGATAGCTGTTCAGGCGGTTCCAGTGGACCTTGCTCAGGCTGACGACCGGATTGTCCGGATTCACGAGACAGAGTCGCACTTCTTCCATTCTCGCCGATGAGCGGCGCAACTGGACGTTCGGCGTCCCTTCCGATCTATCTATCGAGGCTCGAGCGGATTCGCGAGCGCTCGGCGCCGAAACCTGCTATACTTAAGGTGCGTTTGATTGTCCCGCCAACCTGGCCGTAACGCCAGCCTGCCTCGTATAGCCCGCTCTCAAACGGCAAGGAGATCACGTGAAGAACATCTTTGTGGGCAACTTGGATGCGGGCACCAGTGTGGCCTCGATCCGCTCGCTCTTTCAACCACATGGAAATGTCGAACATGTCAAGCTCATGACCGACAGGGGAACGGGCCTCTCGCGGGGATTCGCTTTCGTCGAAATGCTGGATGCTGAAGCTGACCTGGCGATCGCCGCTTTGAACGGCAGCATCGTAGATGGCCGGACGGTCGACGTGCACGAGGGGCGGCCGAAGCTGCACTGCGACGGCGCGCCACGCGAGCGCCGCGTACCCCGCCCGTAAACCGCTCCCATTCGCGACGGCCGTCTGCAGCCAGCCGGTCGCCAAGAGGTCCGAAGCGGGCACGTAAGCTTCGTGATCGCACACCAACTGCACTTTTGCGGGTTTGGCGCCGGACCCGCGTCGGCGGAACAAGGAGTTCTCCGTGCTCACGAAAAGGGTGAAGCTGGTTTCGATCACCGGTCGCACACCAGGAAGTGAATCGCTGTGATCCTGCCATGGCTGTGGGCGCGCCCGTTTGCGGAAACGTGGGACTTGAGCCCACGGGGGATTGCACGGGGGGAGACGATCCGGCGAGCGGTGGGCCGGTTCGTTGCATTCTTCGCGCCAAGCGGGCTGGTCGAAGCGCTTCGAGCGGCAGAGTTGCGGAGCACAGGCAGCTTTCGGAAGCCCGCTGCCGCCGGTTTCCCCTCAGGAGGGTTTCATCAATGATCGGAAAAATCAAGAGCTTGAGCACGATGCGTCGGTCGGGTTTCATCAGGTCGGATAGCGGTCTGAACTTGTATTTCGAATCGTCCGCGGTACGGCCGCGCGGCGCCACTGGACTGGTTGCGGGGCAGTTGGTTACTTTTGATCTGGACGGAAACAAGTGGCCCGCGGCGCTCAATGTCCGCGTAGCGGCTCAATCCCAAGCCGCTCCCAGCGCGCCGCAAAGGAGTTCGGCGGGCGCCGGTCTTCAATACATGGGTTTCGAGCAGAACGGGAGTATTCGGGCCTATCGGTTCAAGCGAGTTTTGCGGGGCGAGGAAACACGGGAGTACATCGTGAATGCCGACATGGCGCTGTTCGTCAAACACCATGTCGGGATCCAGGAGGGGCCGGCCTTGTCTTTGCGCCTGCTGTCGGCAGGCCCGAACTGCTTCGCCCCGGCGGCGTGGCCGCCATCGAAGTCGCTCTCCGATGGGGATATGCTGGCTCACTTGGCCCGCCGGGCCGCTGCGGGAACGATGCGCGGCCGCAAGCGATACCTGGATATTCCGGTCCCCTTGCCAGGCCACCGCGTCAAGAGTGCTCCGGGATGGAACACCGAGTAGTCACCTTCGTTCTCGCCGGCGGGAGGGGAAATCGCCTCTACCCTCTCACCAAAGAGCGTGCCAAGCCCGCGATGCCGTTCGGAGGCAAATACCGAATCGTCGATTTCGTCCTCAGCAATCTCATCAACTCGGGCGTCTTCTCGATCTATGTATTGGTTCAGTTCAAGAGCCAGTCCCTGTTACGGCATCTTCGCGATGGTTGGCAGTTCGGCGCGTTGTTGCAGGATCATTTCATCATTCCGGTTTCGGCACAGATGCGCTCGGCCGGAGAGACCTGGTACAAGGGCACGGCCGACGCCATTTATCAGAACGTCAACCTCATCGAAGACGCGGATGAGCATCTGGTGGCCATCTTTGGCGCGGACCACGTCTACCGGATGAACATTCGCGAGATGATCGAGTTTCACGAACGGATGGGCGCTGAAGTGACGGTCGCGGCGATGCCGGTCTCGTCCAGCCTGGCGGCGGAGTTTGGCGTCATCGAGGCCGCGCCGGATGGAACGATCCTGGGATTTCACGAAAAGAAGGCCGAAGCGCCGACCATGCCAGGCGAGCCGCAGCGCGTCTACGCGTCGATGGGCAACTACATCTTCTCGGCGCGGACGCTGCTGCGCGAACTTCACACCGACGCGCTGCGAAACGGCAGCACGCATGACTTCGGCCATGACATTCTGCCATCCCTGCTGGGACGTGTCCCGATGTATGCCTATGATTTTCAGGCCAACCGTATCCCCGGCGAATCGCGCGATAGCCCGGTTTACTGGAGAGATCTAGGCACCCTGGAGGCCTATTATGAAGCGCACATGGATCTCTGCGGCCTGGTTCCGGCGCTCAATCTGCATAACCGGCGGTGGCCGATCCGAACGGCCAGCTATCCCGACCCCAGCGCCAAGTTTACGTTCGACGAAGAGGGGCATCCCGGCCAGGCGATCGGCTCGGTAGTGTCGGGCGGCTGTATCCTCTCGGGCGGACTGGTTCGCAATTCCATACTCGGCCGCAATGTGCAGGTACACAGCGGCGCGCTCATCGAGGACTCCGTCGTGCTTGACAACTGCGACATTGGACGCCGCGCCACCATCCGCCGGGCCATTCTGGACGAAAACGTTGCGGTGCCTGATGGGACCTCGATCGGCTGTGACGTGGAAGCCGATCGCCGCCATTATCACGTCGCCGAGAGCGGAATCGTCGTGGTGGAAGGGTGCTCGCCAATCGAGATGTGGACTCGTTAGGTTCCCATACCAGTCCTGTCGCGAAGGGCTGACTGGCGTCGTGCTGGGCGACCCGGTCGCGCCGTCATCCGTTTGGGACACGCGTTCCAATCAGCCCGGCCAGCGTGTGATGGAGTTCTGAAACGTCCACTCGCGGGCCGAGTTTCAGGCTTGCACGGATGTGGTGCGGCGTTCTGAAGCCCTCTGCGGGCTGCCGACGGGCAGTGGCTAGGCCGGTGAGCGGCGCAGCATCGACGGACAACAGGCGGGCGCGGGCCCCGGACAGGACTCGGGGGCTGTTCGGCTCAAAGGCGTAGACGCACAAGGCGAGCTCTCCGGAGCGGAGCAGGCGTACAATTCGCTCCCCCTGGGGGACCGCAATGCGGCACCAAAGCAAGTTCTTGTCCAGCGCGATGACGCAATTCTCCGCTCCACTTTCAGAAATGGCGGCGACGTCACGATCCGATGGCGAACTGAACGGAACCCTGGCGACCAAACAGAGCAAAGCCTGATCCCGCAAGCCGGCTCCACAAAGTAAGTGTGTTGTTCGCCACAACGCGAAGTAGGACAGCATCAGGAATCCTCCCGCATCGAGTTGGAGTCGCCCCTCTGAGCGGGTTCTGAGTGGCGCCTCATTCGCCCATTGCAGGCAGGGTTGAGTTCCAGAATGAGCCGGCGCTGGCGAGCAACCCTGCGATCAGGAGGACAAAGCTGGAAGCTGAATCCCGTTCGAAGTGCTTCTGTCCGGAAGGTGTTCGTTTCCTCCAGGTGCTCGAGCAGTCGAGCCTGAATGTTATCGGTTTCCCCCACGTAAATCCATTCCCGAGCGTTTGAAAGGCCGTAGACTCCGGAAGAAGCTGGGGCCTCTCGCCGGATTGCTGCGGCCTTGAACGTCCGCGCAAGACAATTCCGAAATGGCATCTGGTTTCAACCTGAACGATCATGGCGGCGCAACCTTGGTCCGCCGGAAGCGCATGTCTTCTTGTTCAGTGCGCTGCAACCGATCGCGCCAGTCGCGGTCTCAGGGCGACCCTCGAAGCCGCAAACGGAGCGATGCTCGCTAGCACGATGGCGTGACTGGTCGGGCTTGAGGATCGTGGCCGTGCGTTTGACGTGAATTGACATGGGCTGTTTGTTCCACAGAAACTAGACACAATTGGTTACTAGTCTTCGACGGCGATCGGTTGCTTGAAGCTCGTCAGCATATTCTGCGCCAAGCGCGTTTCCGCCAACGAAAGCAAGAACGCCAAAGTGGATTCCGCCCCCTCGTTCCCATTGACCCGATCCACGTGCAGCCCATCGCGGCAGCCGCCTGTCTCGGGAGAGTAGAGTTCCAAGCCCAGATCATTCCAACCGATGAACCAGTCGAAGGCGCGTTGTGCCTGTTCGTGCCACCAGAAGTCCGATGTGGCGCGATAGGCTTCCAGACAGGCTGATACCGTTGCTTGCGCCTCATTGGGCTGCTGGTCAAAGTTGGCGCGCGTGCCGCCACGGCGGTAGAATCCGTTGCTGCCAATTGGCCGAAAGTGACCCTCCTCGGACATTTGCAATTCCGTCAGCCAGCGTAGGGCCTGCAGTCCTCGTTTAAACACCGCCTGTTGTCCGGTTGCCCGTCCGCTCAGAATCAAAGCGTGCGCGAGCTTCGCGTTGTCGTACGACAATTCCTCTTCAAACCATTGCCAGTCCGGTCGCGCGGTCGCTTCGAAGAGCTCCATGAGCCGGGAAGTAAGTGTCTCTCGGGTTTGGTTGACCAGGCTGTCGCCGCTCAACCGCCGTAGGTATTCATGGATGCCGATAAGGCCGAACGCCCACGCCCGCGGCGAAGTGAACCCCGTCAGCGCGGGCAACGCCAGCGCGAAGAGTTGTCCAGCCATCATCTGGAAGCTCCGATAGGGGGAACGCCCGACTCCCACGCCCAGCGCCCAGAGCGCTCGCCCTTGACAATCCTCTGACCCTTGCTCATCGAGCCAGCGCCGGTCAAAACTCAGGTGGTTGTGAAAGCGCTTTGTTTTGAGGTCGAACGCGTGATGGAGAAAAGCCGCATAAGTGGTGGCCAGTGTCCGAACGCACTCCGGATCCTCTCCCAATTCACCGAGTAGCACCGCGAGGATGAATGCACGTGCGTTATCGTCGGTGGAATAGCCTTCGGAAAAATTCGGAACGCTGAAAATCGCGTGTTGGAAGACGCCGCTCGAATCGGTCATCCGCGAGAGATGACTCAACTTAAACTCCGGCAACTCCCGCGGCTTTTGGTCGAGTGTCTTGGTAGCAAGAGATTTTCTCGACACCGCCGCCCCTTCAAGCCGCGAACACTCGAAGGAACGCATATATAGCTGTGCCACGTTGCTCCACACCATCTCGCGCCCTATCCTGTAGGCGTTCTTGCGAATGGCATGCCGGCGGGTGTCGTCCCGCAGCAAGCCAATCACCTCGCGTGCTATGGCCTTTGCATCGCCGAACGGCACCAACACGCCGCGGTCTTCCGCCAACAATTCTGCAGCGTGCCAGTACGGTGTGGAAACTACCGCTTTGCCAGCGCCAAACGTGTAGGCTAGCGTGCCCGACGTGATCTGCGCTTCGTTGAGGTAAGGCGTTATGTAAAGGTCCGCGGCGCCGATGAACTCCTTCAGATGTTCAAGGTCCACGAATTGGTTGTAGAAGATGACGTTCTTCTCGAGTTTGTTCTTCTTAGCAAGGATTTCGAGGCTGAGCCGGTAAGCTTCACCGTGCTCGCGCAGTTCGTTCGGATGGGTGGCGCCCAGGACAATGTAAACAACCTCGGGGAACTCGGCCAGAATGTGCGGCAGAGCGTTGAGCGCATATTCGATGCCCTTGTTCGGCGAAAGCAGGCCGAACGTGAGCAGCACCACCCTTCCTTCCACCCCGAACTGGTCCTTGAAATATGTCGGATCGACGAAACCTACGTCGGGAATGCCATGCGGGATGAGATCGATCTTGGCCGGCGGTGCCTGGTAAATCTCCTGTAGCATCTGTCGCCCCCGCTGAGCCATGACAACGAGCCGGGTCGAGAGGGAGACTAACTCCTGCATTACACGCCGTTGGTCGGTCTTTGGCTCGCGCAAAACGGTATGAAGCGTCGTCACAACAGGCATTCTCAATTCGCGCAGGAGTGCCAGGATGTGCCCACCGGCGAGCCCACCGAAAATGCCGAACTCATGCTGCAAGCAGACGATATCCACGTTGCTGATGTTGAGGAAGTCCGCTGCACGTAGATAGGACGGTAAGTCCTGCTCCTCAATCTCGAAGCGAACTACTTCTGGGTACTCGTAGCCACCTTTAATGTCATTGACCGACACGGAGAGACACTGGCTTAGGGGATGCGCAGTTGCGACAGCCGCAAGCAGGTCAGACGTGAACGTGGCAATGCCGCACTTCCGCGGTAAGTGGTTGCCGACAAAAGCGATCTTGCGAACTTTAGAATTTGTTTTCATGAGGCATTCCTTTTCATTCCTTCCGGCCTGCGCTTCCTATGCGCCAACCGAGCCCGACCTCGGGACGCGGCGTCTCCAGCTTGGCTGAAAAAGAGGATCCGCCACCGTGTCCTGGTACAGGGCGCGCAAAGACTGGGCGGGACTGCTCGTCGTTACCGGGCACTGCGGAGCCATGCGCTTCTTCAGTCAATCTGACTCTCTCGGTTGTCCTGAAGTGCGGAAATGAAGAGGGTCCCTCAGATTTTGCAGCTCCCGGTAATAATAGATCGGAGCAGGCCGTCTTTCTCGGAACTTCAGCATCTTCAGAAACGCGATCTCTTCTTCGGTGGCATCGCCGCTTAAGGACGTATTCTTGAGGAACTCTTCCAGGCCTGGCTCGACTGCGAAAGGCAGGTCAGGTTCTCTTTCAACAAACTCAAATCGCTTGAGGTGGCCAAGGGCCAGTCTGCGGTTCAGGACAATTTCCACGCCAAAACTCTCGAGGTCAATGTCCCAGGACTCGATCAGCGGATCAAGGAACGAGACGCAGTTTTCAACAGTCACGTTGAAGACATCTGTATCCAGGAACTCGAGAATCACCACCCGCGTCTGCTCGTAGCTTCGGTCGCTGAGTTGAGCCATCAGGCGGAGCCAGTCTTCACTTTCCAATTCCTCTTTGGCAACTTTCTTGGCCACATCCAAGAGCTTCTGTGTGACTAGGCGTTCGAGTTCGCCGAAGGGCTCCTTCTCAAAAATCCTGCGTAGCTCTCTTTGTCTGTTTCGTTCGCATTTTCGGAGAATCAACTCTCGGAAGTCTCTGAATAAGGGCCTCGGTGGCTCCGCGACTCTTTTCTTCAAGTCCTCCTCACGCTGAAGGTCAGCCAATTTCGAAAGCTCACCGCTCGGGAGTCTCAGGAACCTGCCCATCTTGTCGTAGATGTCCGTACGGCTCGGCGCGGGAGGAGACTTCTTCCGAGCCAGCAACTGTGAGATGTAGGATTCGGTGACTTGAGCAGCAGCAGCCAGATCCTTCTGCTCAAGCCCGAGTTCCTTCAGGCGACGCCTGATCACGAAAGCGAGATCCATTGGGTTTCCGCTGGCAAGACTTCACCTGTGTTGGTTAATCCACCTGCCAATTCTCTCATGGCTGGGCTTGAGAAGCAAGGGCGACTTCACCGACGCTGGTTAAGGAGCCAGCCTCCTTGCTTGCTCTGCGGATCGTCTGAGGTAAGTCGGCTGACCCGCCCCACCTCTCGTAGCGAACAGGACATCCGAGGAGGTTGAACATGTTTGATCCCTGCCGGAAGTCCACGGGAACCGAGTACAGCCTAACGGTCGCTCTGCTTGCCGTTGCCTTCATTTTCAGCCCAGCGGTGTTGGTCGCCTCACGCCCGTTTGGGTGTTTGTCTGTTTCGCTAGCGGTCGCTTGCAGTGCGATGTGCGTGACCTTGGCCTGGGTCAGTTGGAAGAGGTCATCACAACTCTCCATCCCTTTGATCGCGATTCAGAGCACGGAATCCAAATGACCGGCGCTCGCGCTCTCACAATTGGACTGTTATGCGGCGTCCTTGGGACGTCTGTGCTATGCGCGGGAGATCTCTCCAGGTACCGCGAGTTTCAACTTGGGATGAACCTGCCCGCAGTAGTGAAACTGGTAGGGATGAACCCGTCCGAGGCGAGGGTGATCCATCAACGTCCGGAGCTGATTCAAGAACTGGACTGGCAGCCCGGTCGATATCCAGGCTCATCCCCCGATGCGGACCCCGTGAAAAGAGCGTGCCAAGCCCGCGATGCCGT
>Ga0187866_1003657_pt1 | contig 11326 bp, 9 predicted proteins | sample June2016WEW_11_1_3_FD_133013 | JGI IMG/M metagenome (GOLD analysis project Ga0187866, IMG submission 133013) | Peatland microbial communities from SPRUCE experiment site at the Marcell Experimental Forest, Minnesota, USA - June2016WEW_11_150 | ecosystem: Environmental > Terrestrial > Soil >... | reverse complement strand
GCGCAGGTCCACGACCTCCGCATCGATGCCCTCCGCGGCAAGCGCCTCGGCGGCCTCCAGGACCATGCGGACAGGCTTGGAATACGTGACGATCGTGACATCCTTTCCCGGGCGTTTCACGTCGGCGGTCCCGAGGGGAATGATGTGCTCGCCGTCCGGCACTTCGCCCTTCTGGCCGTACATCATCTCCGATTCGAGGAAGAGCACCGGGTTGTCGTCCCTGATGGATGCCTTCAGGAGGCCCTTCCCATCCGCCGGGGTCGATGGGGCCACCACCTTCAGCCCCGGGAAATGCGCGTAGAGAGACTGCAGTGCCTGCGAATGCTGCGCGCCGAGGTGCTCGGCCGGGCCGTTCGGGCCGCGGAACACGATGGGAATGGAGAACTGGCCGCCGGACATGTAACGCGTCTTCGCCGCGTTGCTGATGACCTGGTCCATTGCCTGCAAGGAGAAATTGAAGGTCATCCACTCCACCACGGGGCGAAGGCCGGCCATCGCCGCGCCGATTCCGATTCCCGTGAAGCCCTCCTCCGAGATGGGGGTGTCAATGACCCGCTCGGGTCCATACTTCTCCAGCAGACCCTGGCTCACCTTGTAGGCGCCGTTGTACTGGCCCACTTCCTCCCCGATGAGGATCACCGAGTCGTCCCGGGCCATCTCCTCGTCCATGGCGGCTCGAAGGGCCTCGCGGAAGGTGACCATGGTCATGCGAGGATGTCCTCGTACAGCGCAGAAAGTTCGGGTTCGGGGCTCTCCTCGGCAAACTTCACCGCATCGTCGCAGACCGCCTTGCACTCCGCGTCAAGGGCCGCGTATGCCTTCTCGGTGAAGTGCCCGGACTCCTCCATGCGGGATTTCAGGATGAGGATAGGGTCCTGCTTCTTATACGCTTCCAGCTCCTCGGGCGTGCGGTACTTCGCCGGGTCGCTCATCGAATGGCCGCGGTAGCGATACGTCTTGATTTCCAGGAACACGGGGGTCGACTCGGTGCGGGCCCGTTCCGCGGCTTCTCCCACCTCCCGGAACACCTCCAGGACGTCCATCCCATTCACCTGCTTGCCGGGAATGCCGTAGGAAGCACCCATGACGACGAAATCGGTGACCGAGGAGACACGGCGGAAATCGGTGCCCATGCCGTACTGGTTGTTCTCGCAGATGTAGACGATCGGCAGGTTCCAGATCTTCGCCATGTTGAGGCTTTCGTGGAAGGATCCCTGGTGAATCGCCCCGTCGCCGAACCAGCACAGGACCACGCCGCCGTCCTTGCGGTAGCGGCACTTCAGGGCAACGCCCGTGCCAACGGGGATCTGCGCCCCCACAATGCCGTTGCCGCCGAACATGTGCCGCGAGGCGTCGAAGAAGTGCATCGATCCGCCCTTGCCCTTGGACACCCCCGTGGCCTTGCCGAAGAGCTCGGCCATGAGGCCCTTCGGATCCATGCCGCAGGCCAGCGCGTAGCCGTGGTCGCGGTAGGCGCCCACCGTGTAGTCCCTGCTCAGATCTATGGCGGCAATGGCTCCGACGGCGGCCGCTTCCTGCCCGATGTAGAGGTGGCAGAAGCCGCCGATCTTCTTCAGGCCGTACATCTGCGCGGCCTTCTCCTCGAACCTTCGGATGAGGAGCATCTTTTTCAGGAGGTCGAGCTCGAACTGCGCGCCGAGGCGCTCCTTCTTCCCGATGGCCATGGCCGCGCGCCCCTTTCAGAAATGGACGACGTCTTTCCTGCCCAGCATCGGCAGGTACCGGATCGCCTCTTCCGCAACCGTCTCCAGCACGACCAGGTCGCGCGCGTCGTGCGCGAGCTTCCAGAACGTCTGCAGGCGCGGGCCGAGGACCTCGAGGACTTCCGAACGGAGTGACGGATTTTCAACGACATTGAGGGGACCGCGGATGCTGATCACCTCGTCAAGCGTCGGGGTCTGGAACATCCATTCCACGCGTGCGTGCGCGCGAACCTGGACGACCTTGGAGAACCGGGGAGCCGTGAGGGCATACACCGCGCCCGGGCTGTCCGGGAGAAGCGTCGGGGTGAGCCAGCGGAGGTGAGGATCCCCGTCCTCGTCCACGGTGGCGAGCAGTCCGGTGCCGTGGGCCTCGATGATGGCCCCCACCCTGTTCATCACCTCGCGGCTGTCCATGCGTGGAAGATAGATTAAACCGCACCCACTTTCAAGTTGGCCCGCGGGCAGATATTCCGCTATACTCCCCGCCATGCACGTCTGGGAAACCCACGGCATCCACGTCGGCACCGGCCGCGACCACGTCAAACACGGCATCGACGACCTCGACGCGGTCGTCGAGCGCGCGATCGAGCTGGGCTTCCCCTCCGTGACCTTCATCATCCACACCCCGCGGCTCACGCGCTTCCGCTACGAGGCGGAGCGCGCCACGGACGTGAAGTTCATCAGGGGTGATTCTTCCTACTTCGATTTCGCGGGACGGATGGAGAGCCTGCGGGACCGCGCGGCGGGCCGCATCCAGGTCCGCTGCGGCGTCGAGCTGGAGTGGCTGGGGACGGGACTGGGCCTGCAGTGGAACCGCGCGAAGCTCTTCCAGGCCCACGGCGTGGATTTCGTGGTCGCCTCCGTCCACTTCGCCCCGGAAGGCATCCCGTACGACGGCACGGCATCGGACACGCGCGAGTTGCTGCAGCTCCGCGGCGGCGTCGAGCCGTTCTGGGCGGCGTACTTCGACGAGTGCATCGAGATGGTGGACGCCAGCTGGCAGATGATCTCCGTTGTCGGGCACCTCGACCTTCCCAAGCTGCACGCGCCGCTTCCGGCATGCCTCGCCGACCTCGAGAGCGCGGACAGTGAGACCGCGCGGAGGCTGTCCACGCTCCTGGAGATGATCGCCGAGCGCAACCTCGCCCTCGACGTGAATCTCTCGGGCCTCCGCAAGGGCGTGGGCATCTATCCCCATGCCGAGATCCTCCGCCGCGCGCGGGGCCTGGGAATCCCGGTGGCGATCGGAACGGACACGCACTCGCTGGACGACCTCGGCCGCGACTACGCGGCGGGGCTGGAGGCCGTGCAGGCCGCCGGGTACCGCTACTATGTCTCCTTCTCCCGCGGCATTCCCGAGAAGCGGCCACTCCGCCACCGGGACGAGTCTTCATTCCGGGTCCTCAACCTCGGAATGGAAATGCTCAACCACCGCTTCGCCAGAGAGAAGAGACTGAAGATTCCGCACCTCTCGTTCGGCGGCGGGTTCAAGGCGCTGGTGAAGGACTTCCCGGAATCCTCCTCGCTCGGCTCGTTCCACGCGCTGCGCGTCAGGAAGGAGGAACGGTCCATCACCATCCCCGACCGGATTCCCGCCTGGGAGGGAGGCGAGATCGTCTGCCTCTTCTCCCATCACCGCGACATCCCCGGCACTCTCGCCGTGCTGCTGAACACCCTCGCCTCGGAGGAGATCAACGTCGAAACCGCGTGGCTGAACTCCCTGCAAGACGGCACGGCCACCGCCTACCTCACGCTCGGCGGTCCCCGCGAGCGCATCCGGGAGGCAGTGGAGTTCGTGCTGGGCACCGCGGGAGACCGGTTCCTGCGCATCGAGCCCGAGGTTCGGATGCGGCTTCCACCCCTGAAGCCCGCCGCGGCATACCTTCTCGAGGTGGATGGGGTCTGGCTTCCGATTCCGATTTCACGGCACATGATCGTCGCCGTGCACGCCAACATGCCCGGGGTCGTCCTCGTCCTTCTCTCCGCGCTGGCTTCCTGCGGGGTGAACGTGGTAGACCTCCAGCTGGGGGCCCGGGGAGACAGGAACTTTGCGGCCCTCGGAATCGAAGGGGACGAGCGCGACGTGGCGGAGGTGCTGCGCCGGCTCGGACCGACGTACGTCGAGGCTTCTCAAATCATTCTCGGGAGTGTGCCCTCATGAAACGAAAGGTGACCGCAAAACAACGGAACTCGCGGATGTGCTTCGTCTGCGGCCTGAAGAATCCGGCGGGCCTCCGCGCGGCGTTCTACGAGCTGGACTCCGGCGAGCTCATGGCGGTGTTCACGGCGCGCGAAGAGCACCAGAGCTACCCCGGGCGGCTGCACGGCGGGATCAGCACCTCGATTCTCGACGAGACGATCGGCCGGGCGATCCTCACGAGCTCGGGCGGGGAAACCTGGGGCGTGACCGTGGAGTTCAGCACAAAGTTCAAGAAGCCGGTTCCCACCGACCGGCCGGTGCGGGTGGTCGGCAGGATCGTGAAGGAAGGCTCGCGCATCTTCGAAGGGACCGGCGAGATCCTCCTGGAGGACGGATCCGTTGCCGTCGAGGGGCAGGGGAGATACATCAAGATGCCCCTGGACAGCATTGCAGACTTCGATTTTGATGCCCAGGAATGGAAGGTGGTGCCCTGCGCGGATGACCCGGTGGAGGTGGAAGCCGGGGACGGCGGCGCCCCCGGGCGCGCCGTGCGGGATCGGAGGGTCAAGTGACCAGAGCTCTGTCCGCCATCGCGGTCACGGCTTGCGCAGTACGTCGCGCAAGATCCGTGACGTTCGCGGTCACGGCTTGCGCAGTACGTCGCGCAAGATCCGTGACATTCGTCCTGGCATTTCTCGCGGCGCTTCCCGGATTCACGCAGGCCGCGCAGCTTCCCGATGGCCTGTACGCCGAAATCAAGACTGAACGGGGGATCATCGTATGCTCCCTGGAATACCAGAAAGTGCCCATGACCGTCGCCAACTTCGTGGGGCTTGCGGAAGGAACCCTGAAGGCCAACGGGGCAAGCGGGCGCAAGTACTACGACGGGCTGACGTTTCACCGGGTTGATGCGGGATTCGTGATCCAGGGCGGTGATCCGAAGGGCGATGGCAGCGGCGGTCCCGGGTACCAGTTTCCCAACGAGACGCGTCCGGAGTTGAAGCATGACGCCCCCGGCGTTCTGGCAATGGCGAATGCCGGCCCGGACACGAACGGGAGCCAGTTCTACATCACCATGAAGCCTGCACCATGGCTGGACGGCGGGTACAACATCTTCGGCCGCGTCGTTCAGGGGATGGAGGTGGTGAAGGCAATCGCGCCGGGCGACCACATGATCTCCGTGCGGATTCTGCGCGTGGGCTCCGCGGCCGGTGCGTTCAGTGTGACTCAGCAGGGTTTCGATGCCCTCGTGGAGAAGGCGAAGACCGCGAGGGGAGAAAGAAAGAAGATGGAGCGCTCCGATGCCCTCGCCCGGATCGCACAGAAGTGGCCGGCGCTCACCACGACCAGGTCGGGCCTCATGTTCGAAGTGTTGAAGAAGGGATCCGGCGGGTCCCCGAGCCCCGCGTCCCAGGTGAGCGTGAACTACACCGGCACCCTGCTCGACGGCAAGGTCTTCGACAGCACGACCGCAAGGGGGCAGCCGGCCACCTTCCAGGTGAACAGGGTCATCCCGGGTTGGACGGAAGCCCTCCTGGGGATGAAGAGGGGGGAGAAGCGCCTCCTGGTGATACCGCCCGAGCTCGCGTATGGAGAGCAGGGATACCCGGGGGTCATACCCCCGAACTCCTTCCTGGTCTTCGAGGTTGAATTGATAGATTTCTGAAACTACCTGTTGACAACCGCGGTTGTGGGCGTGTATACATGCGGAGATGAGTTGCGCAAAGGCCGTCTGGACAGTGTCAGTGCCGAAGAACTGGTGGTGGACCACGGGGAGGAGACGCCCGGGGTCCGCCTGAACTGACATTGCAGCTCAGGAGACCGCAGGCGGTTTCCCTCCCCGAGTGAGAGGAACCGCCCGCGGTTTTTTTATGCGCGAAACCCGGGCCCGGAATGCCCGGGTTTTCTTTTTTCCGCCCCGTTGGGGCGGCCCGCCAAATCCCGCGTGCAGCGTGCATGGGGTTCACGGCGGAAATCGTTCGAAAGGAGTCCTCCATGCTCGATGACCGTATCTTCCAGCTCCCGACAAGGGAGATCCCCCGGAAATGGCTGAACATCCAGCCCGTGCTTCCCGAGCCCGTCCCGCCGATGCTGAGCCCGGCCGACGGGAAGCCGGTTCCCCTGGAGGCATTCACACCGCTCTTCCCCATGGGCCTGCTCGAGCAGGAGGTCTCCCAGGCGCGGGAGATCACAATTCCGGACGAAGTGCTCAAGGTCTATTCCCTTTTCCGCCCGACGCCGCTCATCCGTGCGAAGTTCCTGGAGGAAGCCCTCGGCACACCGGCAATGATCTTCTTCAAGAACGAGAGCGTGACGCCCACGGGCAGCCACAAGCCGAACACCGCCATCCCTCAGGCCTACTACAACCAGCGCGAAGGGGTGAAGAAGCTCGTCACCGAAACTGGCGCCGGCCAGTGGGGGAGCGCACTCGCCTTTGCGGGCGCACACTTCAACCTCGACATCAACGTGTTCATGGTGCGGGCTTCGTACGAGCAGAAGCCGTACCGCAAGATCATGATGGAAAGCTACGGCGCGAAGGTGCACGCGAGCCCGAGCAAGGAGACGAAGATCGGCGCAAAGATGCTCGAGGACAAACGGAACTACCCTGGATCCCTCGGCATCGCCATCAGCGAAGCGGTGGAGGTTGCCGCGACCTCGGGGGGCACGGTCAAGTACTCCCTCGGTTCGGTCCTCAACCACGTCCTCTTGCATCAGACCGTGATCGGCCTGGAGGCACGGGCGATCCTGGAGGACCTGGGGCTGATGCCCGACATCATCATCGGCTGCCACGGGGGCGGGAGCAATTTCGGCGGGATCAGCCTCCCGTTCATGGAGGACAAGATCTCCGGCAAGAGGAAGATCGAGTTCATCGCCTCCGAGCCTCTCGCCTGCCCTTCGCTGAGCAAGGGAGTCTATGCGTATGACTTCGGAGATGCGGGCATGCTCATTCCCCTTGCCAAAATGTACACCCTGGGCCACGGGTTCATTCCGCCCTCGGTGCACGCCGGCGGCCTGCGCTACCACGGCGCGGCGCCCATCGTCTCGCTGCTGAACCACTTGGGGCTCATCAGGGCGGAGGCCCTGCGCCAGAAGGAGACATTCGAGGCGGCCGTACTCTTTGCGCGAACCGAGGGGATCATCCCCGCCCCGGAAACTGCGCACGCCATCGCGTCCACGATCAGGGCGGCAAAGAAGTGCAAGGAAACGGGGGAGAAGAAGGTGATCCTCTTCAACCTCTCGGGACATGGCCATTTCGACATGGCAGCGTACGAGCAGTACTTCAGCGGCAAGCTGGAAGACTTCGAGTATCCGGAGAAGGAAATCCTGAAGGCCGAAAAGGATCTGCCGAAGGTCGGGTAGCGGTGAGAGCCTCGCGCCCTGCACCGGCGCGGGGCCCGCTCTTCAGGCGGTGAACCGCGCCCGTGCCTGCTCGAACCACCTGTGCACGTTCTCGAACAGGTCGAGGTAGTCCTCGTACTGGAGCTTCTCCTGGATGTATCCGACCAGGGTTTTCGCATCCATGCTCTTCCCCTTGATCGTCAGGGGGCTCTCGGACTGCACCCGGCGTGCGAATTGCCGGTATTCTTCGATGACCGCGGGATCTGCTCCGTTGCGGGCCAGGGCGTCGAGGAAAACCGAATCCGTGTCGATGAGCCACATGTACACGATTGCCATCCCGTGGATCACCCGGAACTCCTTCTCCGTGAAGATGATGAACGGCAGCTCGTTGTCCACGATCCGCATCTCCTGGAAATCGAAGAGGCCGTCGCGAAACAATCCCTGGGCGGGCCCGGGGGGAGCGCCCGTGTCACCGCGAGCCCGGTCGGCCTCGGTTTCGATATCCGCCAGCCGTGCATCCGCGGCGTCCCGTACCAATCGGTACAGCTCCTTCTGGTCACCGTCTCCGGTGGGGGGATAGGGAAAGCGCTGGAACAGCCGCGAGTCGGGGTCCTCGTCGAGCCACGCCATGAGCGCGGTAAGCGTCTCCCGTACCCGCCGCGTGTGGAGGTTGAAAGCCTTCCCCGAGCACCTCTCGTTCACCAGGGGGATCACGATTTTCAGCAGGTTCTTCACGAGGCACGCCATTTCCAGCTGATCGTGTCTCTCCCGCACGCCGTTCCATATCTCCAGCGGCTTCACTCCCTCCACGGTCTGCATGTCGAAGTAGAGCCCGCGCACGAACTGCACGAGACTGTTGTCCATTACCCCTGCTCCTGTTGTGGTGCCGCGTCCCGGGTGACGATGAAGTGAGTGGTGATGCCCCTGATCCAGGCCGCCGGCGTTCCAGTGTCTCCGTCCATCGCCCTGCGGACGGGACCGGCCTTATCCGCGCCCGCCGCGAGGAACACGACGTGACGTGATGTTCTAAGGAAATCGGGGCAGAGGGTCAAGCGCCAGCCCGGAGGCGCGCCGCCTCCCCTGATCGCCGCCGCGGGGAATTGAGCGGACACCCTCGGGGCGACGGGGACTGTCCGCCCATCGGGCAGAAAGGCCGTCGCGCCGGGGAACAGCGAGGCGGTGTGACCGTCGGGACCTACCCCCAGGAGGAGGATGTCGGGTTTCTCTCCCCGCAGATCCGCCTGGAGCGCGCCTCCATAGCTGCGGGCGCAGTCGACGGGATCACCCCGTCCCGGCTTCCACGAGTGGATGGTGCTCTCGGAGGCTGCGATCGGCGCAAGGAGAGTCTCCCGCGCCATGCCCTCGTTCGACTGCGGATCGGTCGGCAGGACCCAACGTTCATCGCCGAAGTACCAGTCGACCGCGTGCGCGGGAAGGGACCGGGCCGAGATGCCCGATGCGATGAGGGAGTACGTCCTTCTCGGGGTCGAGCCCCCGGCGAGGATCACCCGCGCCCTGCCGCGCTCCCCGACTGAAGCGGCGAGATACGAGAGCACCAGTCCGCTTGCCTCCTCGGCGAGAGCTTCGAGGCTGTCCGCGACGACGATCAGCGGAGACGCTGCCTCAGGTACCGGCGCGGCGCGCAACTGAAAGGACCTCGCCGAAGACGGCATCCCGGGAGAGGGTGTCCACTTCCTCGAGGAGGATCTCGCCGTCGGAGGGGAAGCGGTATGCCCCCTTTTCCTCCCCGCGGGAGAGGCAGCCCCCCCGCGTGCACCCGATGTCCACCGCCGGTGCCCCGTCGATCGTGAAGGTGAGCCGGAAGCCCTCAGTCAACGGGCCCTCCCAGGCGTGATCGGCGTCCACGGACCGGCCCAGCCGTGAGACGAGCCATTGGAAGTACAGCCACGCCTCCATCCGCGAGCCCCCGTACAGCCTCACGCTCTTCACCGAGGAAAGGAGCGGCCTCATCTCCGCCGGGTCGAACGCGCGGGCGCTCTGCTCTCTCAATACTCTGCCCCGGCGCCACGAGAAATCGGCGACGAGAATCCCGTCCGCCGATGCGTCTCGAAGGTCCTGGATCGTCCGCATCGAGGCGGCTTCCTGTGCGGGGCTTCGCGACGAATCGACGAGCAGCTTGTCGATGAGGCCCGCCGAACCGCTGAGCGCCGCGGTCCACTTCGTCGCCCCGTCCTGCAGGCTGTCCGGCATCCACGCGAACACGGGGAGATCCCGGATGACCAGCGGCGCCCACGCCCCCGGGTCCGCGCCCACCCCGTCGTCGCCGGACTCGATGCGGACCTCCTCGAAGCAGACGCCCCTGTTCCGTCTGTCGGGGAAACAGCGGCCGCTCACCCACGCCTCGGTGTGCGGCGAGCGCGCGCGGCGTATCGTGATGATGCGCGCCGGCCTCTTGCCCAGGAGATACTGCAGGGCGGTTTCCACGTGATCGGGTGCTCCCGGCTCGGGAGCACCCTCCGAGCGGAAGATGAGGAGGGTGAAGATGTTCGTCTTGGTTCCCGAGGAATACGGGTTGGATTCCTTCTCCCGGATCCGTGCGATTTCTTCCTCGATGACCCGGGGGTCCAACAGGACGCTCACAGCCGCCTCCAGCGTCTTTCCGGCGAGCCGAGGAGCGCGGCCGCCGCCTCGGGCCCCGCGCTGCCCGCCCGGTACGGCGAGACCGTCGGCGTGCCATTCGCCTGCCAGCCGTTGAGGATCTCCGTGATGAACCTCCATGCCGAGTCGACCTCGTCCTTGCGCATGTACAGCGTCGAGTCGCCCAGCATGGCATCCAGGAGCAGGCGTTCATACGCGTCGGGCAGATCCTCTCCGAAGGCCGAGCCGTACGAGAAGTCCATGTTCACCGTGCGCATCTCCGTCGTGGGCCCCGGGATCTTGGAGTTGAAGCTCATGGTGATGCCCTCCTGCGGCTGGATGCGGAACGTGAGGACGTTGGGAGGGGTGGCGGCCGGCTCCTTGTCGGCGAACAGCAGGAGCGGCGGCCGCTTGAAGTGCAGGGAAATCTCCGTGGTCCTTCGCGAGAGCCTCTTGCCGGTGCGCAGGAGAAACGGAACGCCGGCCCAGCGCCAGGAATCCAGAAAGACCCGTATCGCCGCGTAGGTCTCGATGCAGGAGCCGGGTGCCACCCCTTCCTCCTGCCGATACCCGGGGGCTTCGGTCCCCTCCACGATGCCCTTCTCGTACTGGCCTCGCACGGTCTCCGTGGCGACGCGGCTGCCGGTGATCGGCGCGATGGACTTCAGGACCTTCACCTTCTCGTCGTGGATGCTGTCGGGGTCCAGGTCCACCGGCGGCTCCATCGTCACCAGGGAAAGGAGCTGCAGCATGTGATTCTGCATCATGTCACGCAGCGCCCCGGCGCTCTCGTAGTAGCGGCCCCGGGTTCCCACCCCGATGGTCTCGGCCATGGTGATCTGCACGTGGTCCACATAGCGGTTGTTCCACACCGGCTCGAAGATGCGGTTCCCGAACCGCATCAACATGATGTTCTGGACCGTTTCCTTTCCGAGGTAGTGGTCGATGCGGTAGATCTGCTCTTCGGGGAAGGCCATTGCGATCCGTTCGTTCAGGCTGCGGGCGCTCGCGAGGTCCCGGCCGAGCGGCTTTTCTACTATTATACGTGAGAGTCCCCGGGTCTGGTCGACAAGCCCCGCGGAGCTGATCCGCTCCACGATGATCTGGTACGCGTCCGGCGGCGTCGCGAGGTAGAACAGCCGGTTCGGTGGCTGCGCGTACTCCCTTCCGATCTGCGCGTACCCCTCGGGGGACTCGAAGGACGAGCGGATGAACCCGACGCCGGAGACGAAGGCGTCCTTCACTTCCGCGGTTGCCGCGGGCGAATCCTCCGAATCCAGCCATCCCCGCACGAGCGCGCGGAACTTCCGCGTGTCCCACTCCCGGCGCGCGAATCCGATGATCCTGACCCCCGGAATGCTGCCCTTGAGATACAGCGAGAAGAGCGCGGGCACGAGCTTCCTGCGCGTGAGGTCGCCGCTGGCGCCGAAAATGACGAGGCTGAGCGGTCTCGGTTCGCGGGGCAGACCCAGGCCGGCCATCAGCGGGTTGTCCTGCATAGCGTAAAATGGTACATAATCGATGG
>Ga0187866_1003655_pt1 | contig 11332 bp, 5 predicted proteins | sample June2016WEW_11_1_3_FD_133013 | JGI IMG/M metagenome (GOLD analysis project Ga0187866, IMG submission 133013) | Peatland microbial communities from SPRUCE experiment site at the Marcell Experimental Forest, Minnesota, USA - June2016WEW_11_150 | ecosystem: Environmental > Terrestrial > Soil >... | reverse complement strand
TCGCGGTTGAACAGCAGCAGCGGGTGATAGCAGGTGGACTCGAAGTGACCGTTGTAGGCGCTCTGCTCCTGAATTCTCTTGTAGGAAAAAACTCATGTTTTCTCCTCAGCACGAGTCTTTAGTCCAGGTGGATTTCAGGATTACTATTCCTGAACTGATCCAAACCTGCCGCCGGGTAGCCATTGGAAAACGTCAAGCACCCACTCACCGCGTTCTATCGTCCTGAATGCGTGTGACTGGGTCTTCGTGGGACGCGTGGAACGGCTGGCCACGATACCTGACCACCACTTCGTCGTCGCCTTCGGCATTCAAATCGGCGGCTTGACTCCCTTTGTGACCCTGGCACGAGAACATGAGCTACCATCAACCTATGCCGGTGAGCCGGAGAGAGCCTTGGCAGCGGACCAGAGACCGGCGAAGCGGGCCACGTCCCAGACAACCATACCTGTATGGGGTCTATGGATGGCCCCCCCACACTTATGCGACCCCGACTCAAGCTGTTGAGCGATGACCTGATCGCCAACGTCGTGGCCGAAGCCCGCGGCCTGCTATGCACGCTGGGTGTCGAGATCCATAACCAAGCCGTGGTTGCCCTGCTGTGCGATCACGGCGCCGGGACTGGCGGAGCGGATTCGCGTGTCCGGTTCACCGAAGACCTCATCGACCGGGCCCTGCGAACGGCGCCGCATTCCTTCCGCCTCTTCGATGCGCTGGGCAACCTGACCCACGACTTCTCGGGCGACAACGTCTACTTCACGCCGGGCTCGGCGGCCATTCATATCCTGGACGGCCGCACCGGCGAAATGCGCTTGCCCACCACCGCCGACTACGTCCGCTACGTGAAGCTGACCAGCGGCCTCGGCCACATCGCCTCGCAGAGCACCGCCTTCATTCCCGCGGACGTGCATGAAAAGATCTCCGACAGCTATCGCCTTTACTTGAGCCTGCTGCATGGAGAGAAGCCCGTGGTGACCGGCGCCTTCACCATTGAGGCGTTCGAGGTGATGCGCGACCTGCAGCTCGCTGTGCGCGGCGGAGCCGAGGCCCTGCGCCGGAAACCGCTGTGCGTTTTCTCCTGCTGCCCCACGGCTCCGCTGAAATGGAGCGCTGTCACCAGCCAGAACCTGGTGGACTGCGCGCGCTGGTCCATCCCAGTCGAGTTCGTCTCCATGCCGCTTTGTGGATTCGTGGCGCCGGTGACGCTGGCTGGAAGCCTGATTCAGCAAACCGCGGAGACCCTGAGCGGCGTCGTTATCAGCCAACTGGTGAATCCGGGACACCCGGTGCTTTACGGAGGATCGCCGGCCGTTTTCGACGTCCGGTACGAGACTACGCCCATGGGCGCCATCGAGACCATGATGCTCGACTGCGCCAACAGCGAAGTGGGAAAGAGCCTCGGCATGCCGACCCAGGGTTACGTGGCGCTGAGCGACGCCAAGCAGCTCGACGCCCAGGCGGGCCTCGAAACCGGTATGGGCGCCCTGCTCGCGGCCCTATCGGGGATCAACAGTATTTCAGGGCCGGGGATGCTGGATTTCGAGAACTGCCAGAGCCTCGAGAAGCTGGTAGTCGATAACGAGATCTGCGGCATGACGTACCGGCTGCTGGCAGGCATCCAGCCGCGCGAAGATTTCCCGGCCCTCCCCATCCTCCAGGAGTTGCTGCGAGAGAAGCATCTTCTGATATCCGACCACACGCGCCGCTACCTGCGCAGCGAGATTGCGTTCCCCGGCCCGGCGATTGATCGCGCGAGCCGCGTACGCTGGACCAAGGACGGGAAGCCGACCTTGCGCGAACGCGCGTCGCGCGAGGTGGAACGTCTCATTGCGCGGCACACGCCATCCCGGCTGCCCGATGACTGCAAAGCCGAGCTTACACGCCTGATGGAACGCGAGGCTAGGCGGCACGGCATGAGCGCTTTGCCCCAGAGCCCTTAGCAGGGGATGTCCCCCGTTGCGTGAAATCGCCCACAAGCCCATGAGGCTCAAGGACTTGGTCCCCACTCCACGACGCGGCGGAAACACCGAAAAGTTGAATCAGGTCCTCAAGACCGAATTATCCTTGAATCGGCTCCAGGGACAGTGTATAAACATGTAAGGGCTATCAGAGCCCTTGGTTAGTTTCACGGGATTACGGGAAAGAGGAGTTCAATGTCTATTCAGCGGAAAGTGTATTTGTTAATCCTCATCCTGGCGGTATCGCTGTCCGCACAGGAGACACGAGGTAGGGTCCAAGGCGATGTCCGCGACCCTTCCGGCGCTCTGGTTGCAGGCGCTAGCGTGACGTTGTCCAACGACAATACCGGCGTCAGAGCTGAAAAGTCGACCAACGAAATGGGTCACTACATGTTCGATTTCGTGACCCCGGGCCATTACACTGTCAGCGTCACAGCCGCGGGTTTCCGCGAGTTCGTGCAAAAGAACGTCCTGGTCGAAGTCGGAGGTGACGTTACCGTCAACGCCGCGGTTCAGGTGGGCAACGCGACCGAAGCCATTACGGTGGAGGCCTCTCCGGTCAGCGTGGAGTTTAATACCTCGACCATGTCGAACACCGTCGACATGAGGATGGCGGACTCGCTGCCGGTAATCAGCCGGAATCCGTTTATGCTCGTCAGTATGGACCCGGCGGTGGTCGTGCGCTCCACGACCCAGCAGGAGCCCTTCCATTTCTGGGCCGCCAACCAGTTTGACGTCGGTGGGAATACGTATGACAGGAACGACGTCATTCTGGATGGGTCGCCAAACATGACGGTGGCGAAATCGGGCTACACGCCGCCACAGGATGCGGTGCAGCAGACCAGCGTGCAGCAGAATGCGGTGGATGCGGAGTACGGGCACAGCGCGGGCGGAGTCATTGGCGTCATCACGAAATCCGGCACCAACGAATTCCACGGCTCGGCCTATTACATGAACCGCAACCCGGCATTGAGTGCCATGTCCAACCGCGTTACTTTTACCGCCAACCTGACGCGCCAGAACACCTGGGGCGGCACCGTCGGGGGCCCCATTCGGAAGAACAAGCTGTTCACCTTCTTCGCGTATGAGGCGATCCACCTGAACAACCCCTACCAAACCAGAATTGAGACGCTGCCCACCGCGGCGGAGCGCACCGGGGATTTCTCGCAGCAAAAGAACACGGCGGGCGCTCTGGCCGTGATTTACGATCCGTGGACTACGCAGACCAGCGGCAGCACGGTGACCCGGACGCCTTTCGTGGGCAACGTGATTCCGGCCTCGCGGATCGATACTACCGCGGCGAAGATGATGAGCTTCCTCTGGCAGCCCAATAACCCGGGTGACGGAGTGACGGGGGCCAACAACTCCAGGAACCAGCTCTATGACATTTACCCGTACTACAACTTCATGGACCGCAGCGATTACAACATCACGGAGAAGCTCAAGTTCTTCGCGCGGTACAGCTATTTGCACACCGTGGAAACGACTTCCGACTATACCGGCACCGGCTCGGTAATGCGTTACTTCCAGGGCTCGACCCGCAACGCCGTGAATGCCAGCGGCGACCTGGTCTGGACCATCAACCCGACCACGGTGTTCGACATCCACACCTCCTACAACGGTATCAACGATTCGTTCGATTCCCCGCCGACCTATTTTGGGGCATCCGGAATTGCCAGCCTGTGGCCCAACAACTGGTACGCGTCGTACATGCCCAATAATCCCCAAGTCTACTTCCCCAACATCAACATCACCCAGGGCGGCTTGGTCTTTTCTTCCAGTGTTCTCACCTACTGGATTCAGACGCCCCAGACCCCGACGGTGGCGGCCAAGCTCTCCAAGAACATCGGCCGTCATTACCTGAGGGTCGGCGGGGAGTTCCGCAAGGAAATGGTGGACGCGCAACGGCCCATTTTCACGCAATTCACGTTCGACGCGGGCCTGACTGCCAATACCTACAACTCGCCCAATACGGCGCTCAGCGGCAACGGCTGGGCCACGTTTCTGCTGGGTGCGATGGACGGCAATTCCACAGCCCAGAGCATTCCGTTTCAGCACATTAAGTCCACATTCTTCGGGTACTTCGTGCAGGACGATTTCAAGGTCAACTCGCGGCTGACGCTCAACCTCGGCCTGCGCGCCGAGTACAGCGGGCCGCTGGTCGATTATCAAAATCGACTGACTCGCACGCTCAACCTGACGACTCCCATCCCCGAACTGTCGGGCGCCAACGCTCCGCAAATGCCCGCGGCGGTCACCGCGTTGCGGACTTCCAACCCCATCTACAACGGCGCCTGGATCTTCACTGACGACAGCCGCCCTGGCAACTGGGATCCACCGAGCGTGTTGTTGGAGCCCCGTATAGGTATGGCTCTGCGTGTGAATGACAAGACGGCCATTCGCGCGGGATGGGCCCGCTACATCACTCCGGCCACGCTCACCTCTGGATTCGCCAGCAACCTGCTCGGCAGCGTGAGTTACGACGGTTTCAGCGCCGTTACGACATCGGTCGCGGCGTTGCAGGGCGTGCCGCAGGAGACCCTCTCGAATCCCTATCCTACCGGGCTGCTGCAACCGATAGGCAAGGGCTACGGGACTTACACGAACATGGGCAGCACGGGCACCTGGTACAACCCGGATTTCCACCCGGAAACCAGCGATCGTTTCAACATCAGCGTGCAGCGGCAATTGCCGTCGCGCATGGTTCTCGATGTCACGTACTTCATGTCGTTGAGCCGGAACGTCCCGTATACCCTCAACCTGAACCTGGCGGATCCGAACATTGCTTACAAGCTGGGCCCTGCAAACGGCAACCAGACCACCGCCAAGGTGAACAACCCCTTCTATAACTTGCTGCCCGCCAACAAGATGCCGGGCACTTTGCGCAGCCAGGCCACGGTTGCGGTAAGCGCCCTGCTGACGCCGTATCCGCAGTACAGCACGCTCAATCAGCAGTTTACGACCGGCGCGGGCGACCATTACAAGGCGCTCCAGATTTCGGTCCGGCGCGCATATTCGAACGGCCTGACCTTGACCTTTGGCCTCAACTACAACCACGAAGTCGGGCAAAGCTATTACGACGACATCGCCACCTTCGCGCGCAACCTGACATGGATCCCCGCGAACACGGCGAAGGCGCGTGTGACGGGAGCGGCCATTTACGAGCTGCCTTTCGGGAAAGGCCGTCACTTCATGAACCATGTGAATCCGTTCATCGATGGCGTCTTGGGCGGCTGGCAAATGAGCGCTTTGTTCACGTACAACACCGGTACTCCAATCCGCCTTGGTTCGGTAGTAGTCTCGGGCGACCCGGCGATCTCCAACCCGACCAGCGGCCGATGGTTCGACACCAGCAAGGTCTCGGTGTTGCCGGCCTTCACGCCGCGCACCAATCCGATTCAGTACAGCGACTTGGTGGGTCCGCGCTTTGTCAACCTCGACCTGGTGCTGGGCAAGCAGTTCCGGCTCGGCGAACGCGTCAAGTTTGAGCTGCGGAGCGAGGCCTATAACGCTCTGAACGCGTTCACTCCCATCGATCCTGTTACCAGCGTTACCAATGCTAGTTTCGGCAAATGCACCGACCAGAAAGCCGGCATCTCCGGCCGCCAGGTCCAGCTCAACGGCCGCTTTACTTTCTAGACGGTTTGTGATCGACTGTATTGCCGCCGCCGCGTCCTCCTCATGATGGAGGCCGCGGCGGCGGTCATCTCGTCCCACAGGAGCACATGCCAAGGTGCTGCGCAGGAGTTTTCTGAAATCGGCCCCGGCTATCGCGGCGCTGGGCCGTGCCTGGAGCCAGAAGCCACAGCAGGAGCAAGAGAAGGATGTCGCCAGCGCGGGGGCAACTGAGGACACGGCCCCTCGCGTGGGGATTGTTCTGTCGAGTTTCACGGGTTCCGAAGACCACGATGGAACCAAGATCGAGGGACTCGCCAGCCCTGCCCCAGCGGATGCCGAGTTGAGCTCCAGCCAGATCGATGCGATGCTGCGCAAGGCGATCTCTCTGGGAACCACCAGGCGCGGCGGGCTAACCGCTATCGTCGGCCCGCAAGATTGGGTCGTCGTCAAACCCAGGATTGAGACTTGCTACGAGCCTGGGCCGGATGGCGCTGGTGGCGGCTCTCGTCGCCGCTACCTTCGTGGTTCGGTCACGGACCTCCGTGTCGTGCGCAGCTTGATCGAGTTTCTGGTGGAGCACAAGTGCGGCGCGCGATTCACCATCGCCGAAGGATCGGGTGAGTGGCAGCCGCGCGAGAGGTCCAAGCGGGTTGTCGACGGTTGGACGACGGAGTGGGGCGGCGAGTTCGGCGGGCTGAGTTACGACAAGATGATCGGGGAGTTGTCGCGGAAGTATCCCCAGCTCGCTTTTGACCGGGTCGATCTGAATTTCGACGAGTCCATGGCGCTCCCGCTGCATGCTAAGGCCGTGGCGCGGAATAACTCCGACAGCGCGTATTTCGTGCCGAAAACCATCCAGCAGTGCGACCGCATCATCTCCGTGGCTCCGCTCGCCACCGACGAGCAGACCGGCGTGGCACTCTCCGTCGCGAATTACCGGGGCATCGCTCCCGGTGAGCGGTACGGCTTTCCGAAGAGCGGGCTGCTGAAGCTCGGGCATCCCGACGAAGTCGTGGTCGACCTGTTCAGCTACCATCCGGCCGACTACGCGATTGTGGGAGGCGCATGGGGCCTTGAGGGTGGCGGGCCGTCCGGCGCCGGCCCGCGCGCGGTCCACCACAACGTACTGGTGGCCGGGAACAACGCCGTCTCCGTCGATGCCGTCGGCGCCGCCATCATGGGGTTCGATCCCACCCGAGTGCTGCACCTTGCGCTGGCGGAACGCCGGCGATTCGGCGACGCGGACTTGGGGCCAATCTGGATGCGAGGAAACGAAATCGAGCAAGCCCGGCGCGCGTTCCGCAAACCGGCGAACTGGAAGCCTTTCGGGAAACCGCGCGGCTGAAGCAGCCCAACCAGACCACGGCCGCGCCGCAGACGCGCCCATGGAGGAATACTGGTACGAGCCGCACTCGGGGCGATGCTGGCCGCTCGGAAGGCCACCGCTATGGAGTGACGAGTACGGAACTGGATTCCTGCCCTGTCTTTCCATTCGTGTAGAGGAACAGGATTCCCTTCTGCGAAGGGGAGTTGCCGTTGTATGGAGCACTAAAGTACGGGTGCGCGGCGTTGTTCGGAACGACGGGGATCGATCCGGAAGTCCCGGCCGTCACGGCAAAACTCGACGTTGTATACTCCTGAGGCATGTCGAGTTCGTATTTCATCCCGGTAATCGAATCGGTCAGGTTGCCGGTGTAGTAGTTATCGAATGCCAGAACGGAGAAGGTGAACGGTTGGTTGACTGTCACGCTCACAGCGCCATGACTAAGAGCGCTCAGCGGAACCGTCAGGATCGCATTCGCGGAGTCGAGGTCCGCGCTGGTGTAGAAGAACGGACCCGAAAGAACAGGCGGATTTGCCGCAAGGTTGGCCACAAACACACCGTTCTGCCCGGAGTTGACGCCACTAGATGCGTACCCGATGTCTTCGTTAAAGACGACAAAATCAGCCTGGCCATCGTTGTTTGCGTCAATGTCGACGTCAAACTCGGCCGGATAGTCGGGATGGGATCTCTGGCCGAACGTCGTTACCGCAAACTGGACGCCATAAACTGGTGTGGTCGTGCAGTTGCTGATACACACCAATCGCACTCCGGTCGCCTGTAGGTTGATGACAGCGTAATCGGAGCCTGGTGCCGGAAGCACCGAAGGCGGAAATTGAACCCCGGTGCCAGTCAGCGAGAAGGCATCCGTCTGGCCGTCGATCGGCGCGGAAAGGTTGGAAATCGGGAGCGAAGCAATGTTCCCGTTCAAAACCAGCGAGCCGGCGCCAGTCTGTACATTGGCCGACTTGTGGGGCAGGATATGCCACGGCAGGTGAACGGTGTCGTTCGAATCGGTGAAGGTCAGGTAACCGGCATACTCAACGGTGTTGAGCAGATCGCCGCTGCCTCCGTTGGATCCCCCGTTCAGCGTCCAACTCGGAAGCGAAGCGGCACTCACGGTGGCCGAGACGGTGAAGCTCGCGCTGCCGTTGGCGGGCACGGAAATCGCCGGCGGGTAGCTGAGCGTAAAACCGGTGGTGTTTGGCGCGTCCCGGTAAGCATTGCCGATCGTATAGATACGGCTGGTGTTACTGTAGTTGCGAACCACCACCTTCTTTTTGAATGTCTGGTTCGCGCTGACCCGGTAGGTGCCGAACGACATGCTGACCGACAGCGGATTGCTCGCATCCCAAACGGAGGTGGTTGACGACGCCGCCCGGTCGACGCGCAACTCGCCCGCCCCGGTACGGCTCAAGGGCCCGAGCACTCCGGGCTGCGTGAGAGCATTACTATAAACGGCGGGCTCGGTGTTCTCCATCAGGAGCGCTTTCACGTCGAGCGGACTCAGGTTGTGGTTCTTGGAGAGAAGCACCGCGGCGGATCCGGCCGTGATCGGGCACGCGAACGAAGTTCCGCTCTCCGTGAACTGGCCGTTACCAGTGCCGAACTGGGCGCCCATAATGGTCCCGGGCGCGCTCATATCCGGCTTCAGCATGTTGTAGCTGTAGTTCGGACCGCGCGAAGAATAGCTGGCGACATTGCCCGCCAGGCTGACCGCATTACTCGAACTCAGCGTCGCGTTGACCGCGGACGTTCCCAGCGCGCCCTTGATCGTATTGCTGGTCGACTGCGTAATGACCAGGGTTGGAACGAAATTCGATCCGCCGCCGTTTGAGAACGAAACCGCATCGCCTGCCGCGACCAGGCCGATCAGCACGCCGACCGCACCGGCGTTGGCCGCCCGATCGACCTTCAGACTCACGGAGCAGACCCCGCGATCGATGAGAGCGATAGCGCCCGACGGGCTGGCGAGGTACGGGTCGGCCGGAGTCCCCCCTGAGGCGGGGCAGCCCCTTCCAACATAGACCACGTTGCTCGTCACGGTGGTGTTGACTGGGGCCCAGTCGACCGTAGCCGTGTTGGTGTACGTGCCCGCGATGCTACCGGGCGAATTGATAACGAGTGGAATTCCGAACGCCACAACGCTGCTTGTCGCCGCCAGCGACAGTACTTCCGGGGTGGCTGCCGGGTGCGCCACGATGTACGGAATATTGCCATCGTCGCCAGCCGATATGACGCTCACCACGCCGAAGTTCACCACGTCTGTTAACATCTCGCTTACGTCGTCTTCCCGCTGCCCGAAGGCGCCGCCGGTCGACATGCTGATGATGTCCACCGCGTTGTTCAGAGTGCCCGTGTTGTTGGGGTCGAGGGCAAAATCGATGCCCTCAGCCATGGCGATGCCGCTACAAGAGGTGGACACGGAACTGCAGACCTTAACCGCGTACAACTGTGCACCCGGCGCCGCCCCGAAGTGAATTCCGTCGAGGCTGTGGCCGGCGGCGGTATCAGCCGTGAGAGTGCCGTGCCCGTTGAGGTCAATAGGATTCGCATCGGGCGCCAGGGGACCATTAGGCCACGTCTCGCCGGTGAAGTCGAAACCGCCAATTACCTTGCTGGTAGGGAAAAGACTCGGCGGCGGCGTTCCGCCGGCGACGGCCTTCGCAGCGGCGTAATCGGCGACGTTGCCAGATCCACCCAAATTGTAATGCGTGTAGTCGATGCCGGTGTCCAACATCGCAATCTGAACCCCCTGGCCTTTGTAACCGGCGTTCTGAGCCGTCACACCACCCACGTAGGCGAGCGTGGTCGCAAGGTCGGGTTGCGCTGGTGTACCACCGGTGAAGGAGACCTCGTAGTCGGTAATCGGACGCACTGCGATTACGCCGCTGATGCCGCGGAGCACCGGAAGCCGGCGGGCATCAATCGATACCATGAGCGCGTTGTGGCCCTTGCTGACGCGCCCCAGCTCGACCCCGCCGAGGCCCCGTATTTGCGACATGACCGCGTCCTGCTTCTGCTTCAACTGCGCCAGGTAGGCACTCTGCTGTCCCGCGGTCATTGTGATGCCATTTTGCTTGGCGTTGGCGCCGACTGCAACCACCAGCGGCGGGTCTTGCAGTTTGACCGCCAGTTGCACCTGCCCCGTTAAAGTACTCTGGGAGGGCGCCGAATACGGTGCGGTCATAACGGTTCCGGGATAGGCGGCTGAAGACATATCCGGTACCGCTGGGAAACGAGTCTGAGCGATCGCAAAGGTGCAAATCAACGCGACGGTGGTGAGGATACGGAAAAGGCGCATCACGACACTACTCCTCTCGATCTAACTCGAATACCAGCAATGTCAGCGGAATGTCAAGTGCTTTTGACAAGAACATCAGTACCAATTCGCACGAAACATTCGTACTAGTACTATCGGCTGTTGTTTTTTGTAGCCCGTTCGATTAAAATACGACGGAACCTATGAGCCGAGGAGGCTTGAATTGCGAAGACTGGTTGGTATTTGCGTACTATCGTTGACTGTGTACATGATCACACCTTGCTCTGCCGCCCTCATAGTTGCCAGCGGCGCTGGCCCGACCCTCGCCACCGCCGAGGACCTGACGGGTCTATTCCCGACCGAGATTGTCGGAACGCTGAGCGGCACCGACCAGAACGATGTCAGCATGTTTAGGATTCTCAACATGGATCCTGAGAACTTCTCGGCGCTCACCGTGCTGCCAGGCGCGTTCGGCATACCGGACACTGTATTGACCTTGTTTGACTGGAACGGTGTTGGGGTGTACCTGAACGATGATATTTCCGGCGCGAACACGCTGTCTTGTTTGCCCTCGGCCGGCGCTGGGAACCCATGCCCCACAAGTGGAACGGTGTTGGCTGCTGGAATCTACTATCTTGCAATTTCGCGTTCCCAGAACTACCCCGTCGATGGCTCGAACTCCGAGATTTTCAACCCAGTGTTTTCGACCGACCTCGTTGAACCTTCTTCAACCAGCCCGGTCGCGGGATGGGACGGTAACGCTTTCACTTCACCTGACTTCGATTTGGTCAACTACGACATCGTCCTTACCGGAACAGTTCCGGAACCCGCTACGTGGTTGTTTACCGCAGGCGCAGCCTTGGTCTTTGGGTTGCTTCGACGGCGTCGACAATGAACTGACGATGTTTCTCGACAACTTCACGCGGAGTGGCACCCTACGCTGGCCCTGGGAGCGTACTCCTCCCGGATCATGAACGCGTAAGAAAGTACGCCCGCCAGCAGCGCCACCAGGACCGCCATCATCGGGGCTTCGTAGCTGCCGGTCTTCTGCAACAGCCAGCTAGTCATGATCGGAGCGACGATTCCGGCAACGCTGCACGCGCAGTTTTGAATCCCCGAGATCCGCCCGATGGCCGCGCCCGGGATCAGCGTTTGCGTGAGCGCCCAGTAGTTGGC
>Ga0187866_1003650_pt1 | contig 11343 bp, 5 predicted proteins | sample June2016WEW_11_1_3_FD_133013 | JGI IMG/M metagenome (GOLD analysis project Ga0187866, IMG submission 133013) | Peatland microbial communities from SPRUCE experiment site at the Marcell Experimental Forest, Minnesota, USA - June2016WEW_11_150 | ecosystem: Environmental > Terrestrial > Soil >... | reverse complement strand
TCCGGCAAAAAATGGTGGAAAGCCCGAAGGAACAAGCCAAAACCGGCAATCAAGCCGCGATCCAACAGCCGGCCGGCTTGTTGCGCGAAGCGGAAAAAACATCAATTACTCATTCTTACGCCGATTATAGCGTGCCGGTTTTGACTACGCCGGCCGCCGCATTGCTAAACGACCGCAACAACACCATACAGGCGTCTTTTGACCAGCCTCTGGAACCGGACTGCCAGGGCATTATCAAGTATTAATAGCGCCTTGAACTCGCCGGATGAACCGGGTATCTTGCTTGTGTAATGAATTAGCCTTGCTTAAGCGGCGGTTTAACTGTCGCGGGGGACAATTATAAGCAAGCCGGTTTGCATTTTTTCCGACGTCATCGCTATGCTCATGTCTGAATACGGGTTGTTTTTTCGCGAGTTTTTACGGAATTTTCACACCACCGGAGCGATCTTGCCCAGCGGTCGTCACTTGGCCAAAGCCTTGGCGCGATTCGTGGCCGAACCCGCGACAACAGGGCGGCGGGTCCTCGAAGTCGGACCGGGAACAGGCGCGGTCACGCGGCATATTATCAGCGTGTTGCAGCCCCTTGATCGGCTCGATCTGGTCGAGCTAAACGATTCGTTCGTACGCCGGCTCGAGCGCCGCTTTCAAACCGAACCGCATTTCCAGTCCGTCGCCGGCCGCACCCGAATACTGCACTGCCCGGTGCAAGAACTCCCTTGCGAATCGACTTACGATTTGATCGTCTCGGGCCTGCCTTTGAACAATTTTTCCGCGGACCTGGTGGAAAAGATATTGCAAATATTTCTAAATCTGCTCTCGCCGGGCGGAACCCTTTCTTTCTTCGAGTACATTGCCATGCGGCGCATGAAAGCGATCGTAAGCGGCCCGGCCGAACGGCAACGCCTCAGCAGCATCCGCCGCGCCATGCACAACGTGCTGAAAATTCACGAAATCCGCCGCGACGCCGTGTGGCGCAACATACCGCCCGCCTGGGTCCACCACGTTCGAGTATAACTTATTCATTTGGGAGTTATCATAATGTTGCGACGCTGCTGCGTAATGATGCTGCTTGCGGGATTTCTTCTTGGCGGCGCCTGCCCGGCCGCTTTGCCCGACGAAAAACAAACTATTAAAGAAAACGAAAAAAAACAAACCGATTCGGAAAACGGCAAACAATCACACGAAGAAAACGATTACGAGTTGTATAAGCTCCTGGTCGATTCGATCGATCAAGTCCGGGAGAATTACGTCCAAGAGCTTGACCGCCGGGAACTTATCGAAGCGGCCATCCGCGGCGTGATGGAAAAACTCGATCCCTACTCCTCCTACATCGGCCCGAACGACATCGAACAACTTCGCACGGCCGTGGAAAGCGAGTTCGGCGGCATCGGCATTCAAATTACGCTCGACAACGGCGAACTGAAAATCCTCAGTCCCATCTACGGCACGCCCGCCTATAAGGCCGGATTGCTGGCCGGAGATAGAATCGTGGAAATCAACGGCAAAAGCACCGACAACCTCACCCTTGACGAAGCCACCCAGCGCCTAAAAGGCAAAGAGGGAACCACGCTTACTCTCACGGTGATCCATCCCGGCGGCGAAAAAAAAGAACAAATCAGCGTCACCCGCAAGCGAATCCACGTCGAAACCGTGTTGGGCGAACGCCGGAAACCCGACGGAAAATGGGACTTCATGTTCGATCCCAACCTTCGCATCGGCTACGTCCGCCTGACCGCCTTCAGCCGCGACACCTCCGGCGAACTGCAACGGGCCATGGAGCAACTGCAATCGGCCGCAGTGCGCGGGCTGATCCTCGATTTGCGCTTCAACCCCGGCGGATTGCTCAATGCCGCCATCGAAGTAAGCGATCTGTTCATCTCCGAGGGACGCATCGTCAGCACCAAAGGCCGCAGTTCGCCCGAACGCTCCTGGGACGCGCATAATAGCGGCACTTTCGAGGGTTTTCCCATGGTCGTCCTGGTCAATCGTTTTAGCGCCAGTGCGAGCGAAATCGTCTCGGCCTGCTTGCAAGATCACAATCGGGCCGTAATCATGGGCGAACGCACCTGGGGAAAAGGCAGCGTGCAAAGCGTGATCGAACTGGAGGACGGCAAAAGCGCCTTGAAACTCACCACCGCCGCCTATTTCCGCCCCAGCGGCAAAAACATCCATCACTTCCCCGATGCCAAGGATCAAGACGAATGGGGCGTTTTGCCGGATAAAGGTTTCGAACTGAAACTAAACGATGAAGAAATGGTCGAACTCCATAAAAACCGCCGCGATCGCGATATTCTACGCAATGGAAACGCCGATAAAGCAGCCGCCGATAAAATCCTCCCGGCCGCCAAAAAAGAAAAACCGTTTGTCGACCGCCAATTGCAAATGGCAATAAAATACCTGACCGAAGAATTGGCAAAACAAAAGGAAGACGCCCGATAGCGGACAGTGGTCAGCGGACAGTGGGCAGTGGACGGTGGTAAGTTTAGCCGTGACCCGAAGGGGAGCGCGGGATTAAGGTAAGTTTAGCCGCGACCCGAAGGGGAGCGCGGGATTAAGGTAAGTTTAGCCGCGACCGGGCACCATACGCAGTATGGCCGGGGAGCGGGAAAAAGACGGCGGGCGGCGCGAAACCGCAAGCGATTTCACTGCAGTTTTCAGTAATCAGTTTTCAGTTCTCAGTTTATGGTTATTAGTGGTCAGTAAACTGCCCACCCCAAAATAACAAATGTCCGCTGTTTTCATCCCTCATCCTTCATCCTTCATCCCTCATCCTTCCTGCTAATGAACATCCTCACCCTGGAGACCACTTGCGACGAAACGGCCGCGGCTATTGTGACCGACCGGCTGGAAGTGCTCTCTTCGGTCGTGGCCTCGCAAGACGATCTGCATCGGCGCTTCGGCGGTGTAGTCCCGGAGATCGCCTCCAGGGCGCACGTGGAACGCATCTTGCCCGTAATCCATGAAACGCTGCTCAAGGCGGGCCTGACTCTGAAAAACATCGATGCCGTGGCCGTGGCCAACACCCCGGGACTGGCCGGATCATTGCTCGTGGGACTCCTCGCCGCCAAGGCAATTTGCCTGGCACAGGGCATTCCGCTCCTGGCGGTCAACCACCTCCAAGCCCACATCTACGCTTGCCGGCTGGCCGCCGATGAAGAAGTGTTTCCTTGCGTGGGCCTGATCATCAGCGGCGGCCATACCAGTCTATACCTCTGCCGAGACGCATTGGAATTTGATTTGTTGGGATCGACCATCGACGATGCCGCGGGCGAGGCCTTCGACAAGGTGGCGGCCATGCTGGGCCTGCCCTATCCGGGCGGGCCTGCCATTGGGCGCGCGGCCGAAGGGGGTAATCCCAAGGCCCACAATTTCCCCCGCGCACTGCTGGGCGACGACAATCGCCTGGATTTCAGCTTCTCCGGATTGAAAACCGCCGTACGCTACGCGATTGCCGGGCCGGGAAAGCCCGATTTCTCCAATTTTAATCCATCGCCCGGGCAAGTGGCCGACCTGGCGGCGAGTTTTCAAGAGGCGGTTGTCGATTGCCTGGTCGGCAAGGCCTTTGCGGCGCTGCGTAAAACCGGCATGAACGTGCTTTGCGTGGGCGGCGGCGTGGCGGCCAATGCCCGGCTCCGCCAACGCCTGACCGAACAGTCGCGGCGGCAAAACGTCCGCCTGCACGTCGCACCCTTGCCCCTATGCACCGACAACGCCGTAATGGGCGCGATAGCCGTCGAACGCTTGAAAGCCGGACGCATCGAAAGCCTGGACCTGGACATCCAGCCCGGCATGATCCGCCCGGCAAAGTAACCGTTTGTTATTAACCGCTTTAAAATTTTCAAGCCTCCCCGGAAGTAATATAATATAGTTCCATTAATAGCCCCCGATCCTTCCCATTGGATAGCCCGCTTATGTCCCAGAGCATGGATTCTTCCAAAGTGAATGTTCCGCGGTCCCGCTGGGGAACCTCGGCCGCGCGGGCGCTGTCTTTCGGCACGCCGGTGGGAGCGGTACTCATCGTACTGATCGCCTTCATTGCCTACTTCCCAACGCTCGGCAACGGGTTTGTTTCCGACGACGACGTCCTTTTGATAAACAATAACCTTGTCAAAAATTCAGACGGCCTGCGCCGCTTCTGGTGTTCCGTCGAAGCGCTGGATTACTGGCCCGTGACCAATACCACTTTCTGGATCGAGTGGCGGATGTGGGGAATGAATCCGGCCGGCTACCACGTCACAAACCTAATTTTACACGTCGCCGAATCATTGCTGATTTGGATTTTATTGCGGAAGTTGTCCATTCCCGGGGCATTCCTGGCGGCCCTGATCTTTGCCGTGCATCCGGTGAACGTGGAGTCGGTGGCCTGGATCGCACAGCGGAAAAACCTCACGGCCATGCTGTTCTTCCTGTTGTCGATTTTGTGGTATCTAAAGTATGTCATGCCCACCGCAGGCGTGGGCATGGCACCCGCCATGGCGCCCGCGCGTTCCCACGGAGGACCGTGGGAACGAGAAATGACGCCGGCACGTTCCCAGGGAGGACCCTGGGAACGAGAAAAAACATTTTCATCCTTCATCCTTCATCCTTCATCCTTTCATTTCTGGTATTGGCTCAGCCTGGCGGCGTTCATTTTGGCGATGCTCGGCAAAGGGTCGGCGGCGGTCTTGCCGGTAGTGCTGCTGGGAATCATTTGGTGGTTGCGGAATTCGGGGACTGTCCCAATTTCTGTCTCGACAAAAATCAGACAGTCCCCTTATATGCGGAAAGAACTCATTCGGACCGCGCCGTTTTTCCTGGTTGCCGTGGTTTTTTCGGCGGTGAACGTGTGGTGCCAAACACACGGCATGGAAGTAGCGATCTGCAGGGCCGGTTTTTTTGAACGTCTGCTGGGCGCGGGCTGTGTGATATGGTTCTATCTATACAAGGCGATTTTGCCCGTCAACTTGGCCTTTATTTATCCTCAATGGCGCATCGAAACCGGCAATTTACTTTGGTGGCTGCCGCTCTTGGCTGCGTTGGCCGTTACGGCTGCGCTATGGTGCTATAGGAAAACATGGAGCCGGCCGTTTTTGTTAGCCTGGGGATTTTTCTGCGTCGCGTTGACGCCGGTTATGGGATTTAGGGACTCATTATTCATGCAGGTCTCGCTGGTGGCGGACCATTATCAGCACATCGCGCTGATCGGCGTGATTGCACTGGCCTCGGCAGGATTTAGCGCATGGAGTTTACATACGCGGGCCGCAGTGCGCCGGGCGGCAATCGCCGCCGCCGGCCTGGCGGTGGGAGTTCTCGTGTTGGCGACCTGGCAACAAAGCGCACTGTACCGCGACAATATTACGATATTCCGCGACACACTGCAAAAAAATCCGGCTTGTTGGATGGCCCAATATAATTTGGGCGTTGCAACGGCCCGCGCGGGCTTGCCGGAGGAATCAATTGAACATTATCGGCAAGCTTTGCAACTGTATCCGGAATTCATCATGGCAAACTACAACATGGCGAATGTATTTTTAGATATGGGCCGATTGCAGGATGCAATCGAACGTTACCTCCGTGTCCTGCAACTGAAGCCCGACCATGCCGCGGCACACTACAACCTGGGCAAGGCACTGGCCCAAACAGGTCGGACTCGGGAGGCAATCGAACATTACCGGCAGGCCGTGGCAATTAATCCCGATTTCACCGAGGCGTACTACAACCTGGGTAATATATTCGAAGCAGCGGGCCAATATCAACAGGCAATCGATTATTACCGCCAGGCCCTGCATCTAAAACCCGACGACTTCGATATCCACAACAACCTGGGCATCGCATTGGTTCAAACGGGCCGGTCTCAGGAGGCAATCGAACATTTTCAACAGGCCTTGTCGCTTAAACCTAACTTCGAGACCCACTATAACCTGGGCCTCACTCTGGCCCGGTTAGGCCGGCTTCCGGAGGCGATCGAACATTACCGGCAGGCTTTACAGTTCAAACCCGACTACTACGCGGCATATCTAAATTTGATGTCGGCCTATGCCGAAACGGGCCGATCCGCCGAAGCTCTCGCCACGGCCAAAAAGGCCTTGGCGATTGCGCGTTATCAGCAACAGACGGCCCCGGCCAGACAGATTGAAGATTGGTTGAATTCCTATCGCGCCAAGTTATCAAACAAGCCTTAGAGCCTATCCCAAAAGTCATCCTGAGCGTAGCGAAGGATCTCCGTATTTGGCAATATATTGCCCATTTTAGCTATATTTTCCTTCTAGATTCTTCGCTTCGCTCAGAATGACATTATTGTTTTGGGATAAGCTCTTAGAATTGCCCGCTGCCGCTTGAACTACTGCTGCTGCTGCTGCCGAAGCTGCTCGAGCCGCCGCTGCCGCCGCTATAGCCCGAACTGTTATTACCGCCTGAACCTGATGTTGCGTTGCCGACTGCGCCGCTAGTGGTGTTAAACGTGGCGACGTTGCCGATGCCTTGGAAAATAGGTGAACAGCTAATGCGTACATAACGGCCATGATTAGTGATAACCGCAGCGGCTGTCAGAGTGGCGCCCGCGGGTATCCATTGTATCTGAGGGTAATATCCTACCGCGCCTCGAGGCGCGAAGGGTATGAACTTGGCGCCCGCGCCGTCGGCCGCGTCGTCAACGCCGCCGCCGGGGGTGTAGCCGCGGTCCTTGGCAAGACTGCCAAGTGCGCTGGGATCGATCGCGGCGGCGATTTGTTGAGCTAAAATTTGCTGATTGACGGCAAGTTGCCCTTCCGCCGCGTTGGCAATCTGCTGCTGGCGGAGAGATTCCTTGCGTCGCCCGTCTTTCAGGTCAAATACCACCATCACTTCGTCTTTTTCCAGGGGAAGTATCTTGCTGACGGTAATGGGATTTTTGTCGCGGAAGTGGGTTGTGACTTCCACCGTGACTTTGCCGGTGTTCACCTTTCCCCAAACGCGCCAGACCTTCAAGCGGTAGGTGCCGTCAAAGCCCTGGGGGCAGACGTATACTTCCGAATGTCCTCCGGAATCGTCGCTTTTGGTTTGCGAAAGCACGTCGCCCAACATGACCCCTCCCGCCGTTGTTCGCGGGTTGCGCAGCGAGCATACCGTGCCGCTGGGTTCTTGCACCATCAGGTCAACGTCGGCATCTCCGGTCCAATGCACGACCGCCACGCAATCTCGGATCATGGCCTGATCCAATTCAGCCTGAAACTCTTTGGCTTCTTTATCGCGGTTTTCAGTCTTAAGCCGCTTGAGCACTTCGTTGGCCACGCCCATGCCGGCCTGCCATACTTTGGCCTGATCCTTGGGCCATGACTGATTCACAATGCCCAGGCTGGCCCAGCGCAATGCGTCCAAATCGTTTAGTTCCCGGGCCGCTTTCAGGCCCAGCATATATGGTTCGGGCCGCATGGGATCCTGCTGGGTCGCCTGATGGAAAATATCCAATGCCCGTTCGGTCAAGCCCAATTGCATGAGATACGTGCCGATGTACGTTAGGTCAACCGTGTTATCGCAGAAATCCAGCGCCGACATTACCGCCCGCTCGATCTCTTCCTTCGGACGACCGGAGGCCTGCATTGCCAAACTCATCGCTTCGTACATCCACGGCTGCGACTGGCGATGCCGCAGGGCGGAGTCAATAAGCGCGATCACGTGGTCGTATTTCTTGTCTTTCATCAGTCGGCGGACCGTGTCGCGGACCGCCGAGGGCTTGGGCGTATGCGCGGAAAAATACTTATCCCAATACTGCCGGGCATTAGCGCCCGGCGCGATGTCGATGGGAATTTTTTCAGGTTTCGGCGCAGCCGAGACCGGGATTTCAGTTTTGGCCGGCGTATCGGCGCTCGGGGCCGCTTTGGCGTCGCCTATCGGGCCGATGTCGTCTTTTACCGCATAGACATGGAAGTTACCGGATTGGATTCTCTGCTGCAGTTCCTGCCGTATATTAGACGGTAGTAAATCGCGGGCCACATTGAACATTCCCCCGCCTCCGCCCATGCCTCCGCCGCCCATGCCGCCCATGCCACCGCCCATGCCACCGCCCATGCCTCCGCCCATGCCTCCGCCGCTCATGCCGCCCATCATTCCCATGCCTCCCATCATCCCGCCACCGCTCGACATTGCCATACTTTGCAACCGTGAGGCCGAGAGTACCAAATCTGCAACTGGATAAACCTTGAGAACCAAATTGGCATCTGCTTCCTCCTGAGTGGTGATCAATAACACTTCATCTTTAATCACATAAGTCAGATCACCCAAATTACGAAGCATCAGGCGCAAAGCCGATCTTAAGGAAATGCCCTTGAGATTCACCGTAACGGGCGTATCTGAAGTTACGGCGCCCCCTTCGCCTAGGGCCTTTTTGTCGAGTTGAATTTCGATCTTATGTCTATCCTTCAAATAATCAATTACCACCGACAGCGGCTGTTCAACAAACTCCAAGTTGGTTTCCGATTTCAGCGCTTTCCTGATATTTTCTTCTGACTTACCATAACTTACCGGTTCTAACGGTTTATAAACGTCATTTGCCAAGCGCCGGGTCGTCAACTCTTGCCATTCCTCGGCGGATTTATATACAATAGGCACATCGTCGGGGAAAGGTTTACTCGACGTATCTACCTGGTACATCGTGTCGACAAAGGCCTTCTCCTTGGCCAGTTTTAAGTCCATCTGTTTCTGATAGTAACCCAGTGTCCGGGCATTAAGCTGAGCTAAAAGCGGCACCGGGGAATTCGGGGCCAGCTTGACCGCCTCGGCCGCGGCTTCCTCTTCGGCAAGTTGATACCTGCCTTCGTTCATCAACGAATCAAAGCGATCCATCAATTGTTTCAACTTCTGCTGCTCGTGAAGCAGATTATCCGTAATCAACTGCCGTTCCCGGGCCGCCGCCATGCTTTCTTGCTGCTGCTGCCGGCGGAATTCCACCTCGACTTTCATCCGTGCGGCCTCGCGCAAGGCGGTCCGCAATTGATCGGACAACTGATCGCGAACGTCCGGATTAAGATCCGCCGCCTGCCGCACATTTTGCAGCATCAGATTCAAATCCGTGGATGCCGCGTCCGGTTCGCTGCTCATCAGCTTGCGGGCCTGATTGATTGTGTTTACCACCTCGGCCTGAACCACCTGGGCAATGATTTTACGTTCCTGCTGGAATCCCTCGGCCAATGCGCCGGCCTGGGGGTCGTTGACCACGGCGCCAGGGTCGACCAGATTCAATTCGCCCTCTGCGCCCGCTTGCGGCTGCGGGGCAATTGCAATCGCACCGCCCGCCGATCCGCCGCCTTGGCGTTTCTTAGCCAGCGCGCCCTTTAAGGCCGATGCTTCCGGATCGTTGGGATCCTGGCGCAGGGCTTCGCCGATGAGTTTTTCCGCGCTCTCGAGATTGCCCGACGCCAACGCCTGGCGCGCCAAGGCCTTAATGCCCATGGCGCCTGCGCCGGCCGCCGCGCGCAATTGCTCCAAGGAAGCGGTTCCCGCAAGCGGCAAGGTCGCGCCGCCGTTTTGGCGCGCATACTCGACCAGTTGCATTAGGTAATTGTTGGCGTCGTCCGACATGCCGGGCTTCACCGAGGCGGAGAGTTTTTCCGCGCCGCCGGGAGTCTCCGCGGCATATTGAATGTCAAAGGGGCCCGCCCCCTTGAACGTGCCGATCACCACCGTGTCGCGATCGACCCTAAGCGGAGGCGTATGCTTGGGAAATACTTCCGCAAGCCCTTCCGGCCAGGTCACCGATTGCGGCCACAACACGGGAGAGCGGATTGCGGCGCTGAGCGCCGCGGCTGCTTGCGCCGCGCTTAAGTCGCTACTGTCGTTGACGACCACGCCGCCCGTCTGACCGGCCAGTGCGCCCGCGATTTGCAGATCCGCCCGAGGTCCGATCAAGTAACTGTCGATGGAAATGCGTTTGTCGGTCAATTTGTTGACCAACTCGTCCGATTCCTGCGCGGTAAGGTATTTGGCCGTGCTCCGCCCGTCGCCGATGTAGATTACCGTTCTGGGGTTCTTCGCATCCGCGGCAAAACTGCCCGCCGCCGTAGTCATGGCCTTTTTCATGTCCGTTGCCCCCAGCGGAACCCGGGCCTTCAACTGCGCCAATGCATCGGCCATTTCCTTGCTCTTCGGATCGACGAACGTCTTGGTCAAGGCAACGGCATTCAGATCCACGGCCATCACTTGGACTCGATCGCCTGCCGGCATGGCGGCAATCATGCCTTGAAGCACTTCCAACGCCTTGTCGCGAAACTCGCCCGTCTGGCCGGCGGATGTATTGAACAAAACCACCACGTCGCGCGGCCCGCCGCCGCCGGCGATCCCTTCCGGCTTCAGACTGATGGCGAAATAGTTAGTTCCGTCTGGATTTGAAAAAATGTCCATGTGTGCCGTAATCGAAGCGGCATTAGCGGTCGCGGGATTGTGAACCGGCACGGTTACGGACAATATGGCTGCCGATAAAATAACAGCCCAGCGAACGAGATGTTTTTCAGTCATCTTAAAACTCTCCAAATAATACAGACACATACAAGATCGACGCGGACGCCGGATATGGCAATGTTCCGTTTCAGAAATCCGGACTTGCGAAAGATTCTCTTGCATAAGCCCGGAAAACTGTAACTTAATAACCGATAACCAGTAACTGCCAATTAATAACACTCAATTACCAACCTTATTTTATCTAACTTATCAAGTATTTGCCACTATAAAAACAAGGAGTTACGATTGTATCGCTTAAGCGAGCAAATCGCGTGCCATCGGGGGGATACAAATACTCCCCCAAATCGGATTTATAAAGGCTTTAAAAAAACGTCCAACTTTCTTTGACACTGCCGGCCCGATCTGAAAACTATCCTGATTAAATCCCAAAATCCCCATTCATTTAAACATGCCGATCGTCGCAACTCTTTACAAAATTTATACTTGCATCCATGCAAAACATCGCCTTCCGTGTTGAAAACATCTATCGGGTTTCTCGTACTTTTCCCGGCATTATCTCCCAAACTCGGGCACAAAGGTGTATTATTAAACACGAAGCTGTATTATTGAACACAAAGACGTATTAATAATGGGGCAACCCTTTAATAACTCTTGTTTTTGGTGATCTACATGCGAAAACTCATTTTCCTTTGTGTATTATCCGGCATCGCGGGCATAGCAGCGGGAGTTGTCTGGTTCGGCGGATCAGCCGTGGAACACAGCTCAGCCGCCCAGGAACCGGCGACTTGGTCCCCGCAGACAAACACTCGCCTGAACAATGCCCCTGCGGTCAATCCGATCAGCGCCGCGGATAATCCGGAGAATATGGCCGATGCGCCGCAAAGCATCCCCGGCCAACTAACAGCCGCCGACTTGCAGCACCTCACGCCCGAC
>Ga0187866_1003635_pt1 | contig 11373 bp, 9 predicted proteins | sample June2016WEW_11_1_3_FD_133013 | JGI IMG/M metagenome (GOLD analysis project Ga0187866, IMG submission 133013) | Peatland microbial communities from SPRUCE experiment site at the Marcell Experimental Forest, Minnesota, USA - June2016WEW_11_150 | ecosystem: Environmental > Terrestrial > Soil >... | reverse complement strand
GGGTGAGCTGATAGACGCTCGCCGAATTCTGGCCGCTGACCGTGATCGGCGGCGGGTTCTGCATGAACGTGAACAGCGCCGGAACGGCCGCCACCTTGGGGCGCAGCTCCTCGATGATCTGGTCCACCGAGAGCCGCCGCTCGGAACGGGGCTTCATCCCCGCGAAGAAAAACGCCTGGTTGCCGCCAACTACGAACGCCCCCACCTCCTGAACGTTCGGGTCCGCGCGCACGATCTCGGCGATAGCGTGGTGGTGCCTCGCCATGGATTCGAACGAGATGTCCTGCGGGCCCTGGGTCACGCCAAACATGAAGCTGCTGTCCTGGCTGGGAATGAAGCCGGTCGGCATGGCAAAGAAGAGATATCCCGTCCCCACCAGCATCAGAATCGCCACCGCCAGCGTAGTAAAGCTGTGGCGCAGAGCGATTCTGAGCGTGAATTCGTACCAGCGCAACAGCAGGTTGAATCCGCCCCCCAGCGCGCGATAGAGAAGGCCGTGCCGGGTCTCGTGCTCCGATTTCAGAAAGCGGCTGCCGAGCATCGGAGTCAGGCTCAGTGACACGAACCCCGAGATGAGGATCGCCACTACGATGGTCACCGAAAACTCGTGCAGCAGGCGGCCCACAATCCCGCCGAGGAACAGCACGGGAATGAACACCGCCACCAGCGAAAGGGTCATGGAAACGATGGTGAAGCCGATCTCCCGCGCGGCGTTGACCGCCGCGTGCATGCGCGTCTCGCCCAGTTCCATGTGACGCACGATGTTCTCGAGCATCACGATGGCGTCGTCCACCACGAACGGCACCGAGAGTGTCAGCGCCATCAGCGAGAGATAGTTCAAACTGTAGCCCAGCAGGTACATCACCGCGAACGTGCCCACGATGGAGAAGGGCACCACCGCACCTGGAATCAGCGTGGCCGAGACGTTGCGCAGGAACAAGAAGATGACTATCACCACGATGCAGACGGTCAGCAGCAGCGTGAACTCCACGTCGCGAATCGAGTTGCGGATGGATTGCGACGTGTCGAAGGCCACCGACAGCCGCAGCGAAGGCGGAAGCTCCCGCTGGAACTCGGGGAGCAGGCGGCGGATGTTGTCCACCACTTCCACCGTGTTGGTTCCCGGCTGGCGATTGATCGCCAGAATTACCCCGCGAACGTCGTTCATCCAGGCGATCAGCTTGTCGTTCTCGACGCTGTCGATCACGTTGGCCAGTTGCGCCAGCCGCACCGGCGTGCCGTTCCGCCACGCCACTATGATGGAGCGATAGTCGGCCGCTTTCGCCAGGGTGCCGCTCGATTCAATGGTGAAGGCCTGCTTCTCGCCGTTCAGCCGGCCCGTGGGAAGATTGGTGTTGCTGGCCGCGATGGCGCGCTGCACTTCGTCGATTCCGATGTTGTGCGCGGCCAGCTTGTCCGGGTCTACTTGCGCCCGCACGGCGTACTTTTGCTCGCCGAAGACCTGCACGCGCGATACGCCGCCGACCATGGAGATGCGCTGCGCCAGCATGATGTCCGCGTAATCGGTCACGGTGTACAGCGGCAGCGAGTCGGAATTGAGCGACAGGTAGAGCACGGCCTGCTCGGCCGGATTGACCTTCTGATAAGACGGCGGGCGCGGCATGCTGGGCGGCAGGTGGCCGCCGGCCGAGGCAATATGCGCCTGGACGTCCTGCGCGGCCGCGTCGATATTGCGGCCCAGCGTGAACTGCACGGTAATCTGGGTGCTTCCCTGCGAGTTGACCGAGCTCATCTGCGAGATGCCTGCGATGGTCGAGAACTCGCGTTCCAGTGGCGTGGCCACCGTGGATGCCATGGTCTCGGGACTCGCCCCCGGCAGGAACGCATTGACCTGGATGGTAGGATAATCCACGCTCGGCAGCGCCGCCACCGGAAGCGTTCGGAACGCCACCGTGCCAAACAGCACGATGGCAAAGCACACCAGCACCGTCATGATGGGGCGCTGGATGAAGAGTTGGGAGAGGTTCACAGCGGCCCCGATCCGATCTTGCCGGCGTCCACCGCCCGCACCATGGCGCCCGGATAGAGGCGCAATTGGCCATCCGTGACCACTGTGTCGCCGGGAGCGACTCCTTTTTCGATCACCATCCTGTTGCCGAATGCCCGGCCGGCGGCCACCATCCGGATTTCCACCGTGTTGTCCGGCTTCACCACGTACACGAACTGGCCCCGCTGGCCGGCCTGCACGGCTTCGGCGGGAACCACGGTCGCGTTCCGGATGGTATCCAGCGTCAGGACGGCGGTGACGAACTGGCCGGGCCAAAGCAGGCCATCGCGATTCTCGAACGTGGCCTTCAGATGGATGGTGCCGGTGGAGGTGTCCACGGCATTGTCGATCACCGAGAGATACCCCGAGGCGGTGCGCCCGGGAGTGTCCTGCGAAGACACGCGCACTTCCAGTTTCCGGTTGGCGCTGAGACGCCGGATGGCCGGCAGGTGCTCCTCGGGGACGCTGAAGTTCACAAAAATCGGCGCGATCTGGTGGATCACCACCAGCGGCACGTCGTTCACCTTCACCAGGTTGCCCGCATGCACCAGCAGGTTCCCGGTGCGTCCCGCGATGGGCGCGCGGATCTCGCAATAACTGAGGTCGAGCTTGGCCCGGTCCACGGCGGTCAGGTCGCTCGAGAGCGCCGCGCGCGCGCTTTCGATGCTGGCCTCGGTGGCGCGCGCCGAGGCGCGGGAGACAGCGGCGCTGGTCCGCGACTGGTCGGCCTGCGAGCGCGAAGCCAGCCCGCCCTTTTGCAGCTCGGTTTGCAGAGCGGCGTCGCTTTCCGCGTACTTGGCCTGCGCCGAGTCGCGCGCCAGCGTGGCTTCGGCCTGGGCGATCTGCGCGCGGTCGCGCGCCACGTTGGCTTCCGCCTGGCGGATCGCCTCCTCATACGGCCGCGGATCGATCAGGAACAGAAGATCGCCGTGGGCGACGTTCTGTCCCTCCGTGAAGCCCGTGCGAACGATCTCGCCCGCGATCTGCGATTTCACCTGCACGATGGCGGATGCCTCTACCGTTCCCACCACCCGCAGCTCCGTGGGGACGGACTCCTCGGTGGCCTTGGCCACCGAGACTGGCACCACTGGAGGCCCGCCCATGGGACGCGCCTGCTCCCGCCTGCACCCGCCGAGCGCAAGCAGGCCTGCGCTGAAAACCAAAATTAGAATGTGCCGCACTGATGACTCCCCAATCTTCGAAGTTTAGCAGAGATCCCGGGGGTGTCTTGCTGCGATTCTTACAAGACCGGCCGGAAGACAACAGCAGGAGGTCAGGCTTCGCCCCGGCGGCGCCGGACGAGCCAGGGCTCGATGGCGCCAGGTTTCTCGAGAATCTCCCGCTCGAGCTCCTGGAATTGGCTGTCGAGGATCACCCGTTCGATGGACGCTCCCAGCGATCCGTCGCCGGTGGCCGCGCGCTTTTTCTCGATGAGGTCCAGGATCGCCTCACAGAGTTCCAAACGGTCTGCCACGGTGCTCATATCCCGTCCTGCCCACCCAATCAGACGCGAATTCGGGGCCGAAGTTCCAGAAAACTGGAGATCGCGCGAGGCTTATCAGTCGAGTTTCCGCACCAACTCCTGGAAACGCGGATACTTCCTCAACGGGTCGAGGTTGCTATCGTGCTGGTACCAGCCCTTTTGGGTCAAGCCGTTGCGGGCAGCTTTCTCCAGGCACTCGATGGCCGGCTCCACCCGGCCAAGCAGGGAGAAGATGCAGCCTACGTTGTAAAGAAGCATGGGGTCATCCGGCCGGATGGTCAGGGCGCGCTCCGCCCACTGCTGGCCCTGGGCGCGTTCGCCTAGCGCCACCAGCCCGTTCGCAGCCATATAGAGGGCGCGAGCGTCATCCGGGTTCAACCGCAGGTGGCGCTCCGCGACTTCGATTCCACGCTTGCGTGCCGTGATTGCCTCGGCGGGACGCCCGAGGTCGTCGTAAATCTGGGCCACCAGGAGCGGTGATTGGTAATCATCCGGGTTTACCCGCATGGACTCCTCGTAAAATCTCGCGGCTTTCTCAAACTGGCCCAATACAAAACAGTGGCGGGCATGGAAATAGTACGCCTCGAAGAGATCCGGGGCCAACCGAATGGCCAACTCAAAGGCCTTCTCGGCCTCTTCGTCCTTTCCGTTCAGTGAGAGAGACAGGCCCCGGGAGGCCCAAGCCTGGGCGGATCGGGGGTCCATCTCCACGGCCTTGAGGCTGGCGCAATCGGCTTGCTCGCGAACCGCTTCGCTCCGGCCGGAGTAAAGGTAGATGTAGGACCAGCAATCCGCCAACCCGGCGTAGGCTTGAGGATAGTTCGGATCCAACTCCATCGCGTGCATGAACATCTGCAACGCAAACTCCACCGCCTGCGGGCTGTATTGGTAGTAGAACTTGCGTCCGCGCAGATAGCAGTCGTACGCGCGGACATCAGCCGTACGGGGCTTCCGGAGCGCCGTCCTCTCGTTTTGACTCAGGGTCACCTCGAGAGCACGGACGACGTTTTCCGCTATTTCGTCCTGGATCGCGAAGATGTCGCTCATCTCCCGGTCGTAGCGGCCCGACCAGAGCTGAAATCCGCTTTCCGCATCAGTGAGTTGAACCGCGATTCGCAACCGGTCTCCCGACTTGCGCACGCTCCCCTCGAGCAGGGTGCCGACCCGCAGCCGGCGCCCAATCTCGCGGGTGTCTGCATCCGGCGTCCGAAAATGAAACGATGCGGTTCTGGATGAAACCCGCAGGCCCTGTATCCTGCTTAGAGCGTCCAGAATCTCCTCGGCCATGCCCTCACAGAAGTAGGCTTGGTCTTTTTCCTGGCTCATGTCGGCAAATGGAAGCACCGCTACCGTGGGAGCGGCCTCCGCCCGCAAAGGGGCCTCGTTGGCAAGTTCCGCCTCGCGGCCGGACCACCATGCGTCCAGTTCCGACTCGTAGGCGTAAATGGAGCCGAGTTTGTCGTGGACCAGCCGGTGAACCGGCAGACCCTCCTCGTGTTCCCAACGCTGCACGGTTCGCGCGCCGCGTTTGAGGTAGGCGGCGATCTCTTTCCAAGAGTCCAACCGATCTCCGGGCCGGTCTGATCGTTCAGGCCCGGGATGTGCGACAGCGGGCATTTTCAACACTCGCTGGTTGCTCATAGGCGCCTGTCTGAAAGGCAGGATAACCTCCCGCTACACACGCTTCCTCTAGACTCTGACGAATCTCGTACACAAAAGTTCCGCCCCGAGGACTGCGTCCCCTCGCCGCCGGGGCGTTTTGGCGGCAGGTAACACGCCAAAGTACGCCATTGTGCGCCATCCCTGGCCACACCCGGGCCGGCAAACAACGGCAAGGAGAGATCGCCGCCAGGGAGTCGTCTATCCCTGTGACGGTTTGCGGAAGTGCATCGCCTATCCGCCAACCGGCCGACAAAAATGGAGAGACGATCATGAAGAAAGCTGCGGTAACGTTTGCTTCGCTGTTCCTGCTTGCGGCGTTAGCAACTGCAAACGCCAAGACATACTCTGTGACGCTGTCCGGACCCTCGGTTGTGTCCGGGACCCAACTGAAGGCTGGCACGTACAACATAGACGTGGGGGACTCCAGTATCGTGATCAAGGGCGGCAAGACCCCCATCACAGTCCCGGCCAAACTGGAGAACGTCGACACCAAGTACCCGGCCACCTCGGTACGCTACCGGGTCACCGACGGCAAGTATGAGATCCAGGAGATCCGTTTGGGCGACACGAAACTGAAGCTCGTGCTGGGCGCCGGCGAGTCCAACGCTGCGACAACCTCCGGGCAGACGGTCCGCTGAGGATTGACACGGATGTGTCCTGCCGCTCGCTCGCGGCGCGCCATGAGCGAGCGGCATCTCGGTCCGTTTAGCTCACAAACGGATTGACCACGCGCACCCCGCCTAGGACGGCCCCGGGTTGAAGGTCCTCGCTGTAGAGCACTGCCGCACCCGCCGACCGCGCGGCGTGAACGATCAGAGCGTCCCAAAATGAGATCTGAGTAAGCCGATGGAGCTCGATCCCCGCGATCACATCGCTCGCCTCAAAACGCACGACTCTGCTGCGAGCCAGGATCTCGACCTTCCGCTGTGCCATCTCCGGAGCCAACCCGAGCTTGCGCGTCACGGCCGCAAAGTACTCCTGCAAGACTTGCAGCGACACTACAGCCGTCCCGCGGCGAAGATGCTCCGCAAACAGCGCGATAGATCGGTCTTGTTTCTCCGGCGACGAGGCATCGTCGGCGTACACCAGCACGTTCGTGTCGAAGAAGGCGAGCCCGCTCATCTCCGGTCGTGCAATTCCTCGCGGTTGAACTTCCACCCGCGCGCATTGCCCTGGGCTGGGCGCGAGAGGCGCTCAAACTCCGCGGCATCAGCCTTCGGATCGGTCTTCCCCGCGAGTTGCTCTAGGTACTCGCGCACAAGCTGGTTGACGCTCGTGCCCATGGCTTTGGCGCGGCGCCTCGCCTCCTGGATGACCCCGTCATCGATGGACAGAGTGACGTTCATATACACATAATACGTGCGCACGTAGCCTGTGTCAAGCTGGAACCGAGGGGCCGGTGGCATGGCGTGAGATGTTAATTCTATCTGGCGGAGAGAGAGGGATTCGGACGCTGGCGGGATGTTGAGCCGGCTCAAGTTATTGATTCCATTGTGCGCACGGTGCGCTCTCTCCGCTGATATGGCGGTTCCCATGTACAAAATCGTGTACAGGTCGCCCCCCAAGAAATCGGCGACTGGATGATCCCGTGCTGACAAAAAGCGCGCGCGATTTGGATGCTGCCGACGGTTCCAGCAGAGGTCGGATTCAGCTCACCCAGACTTCATTGACAAGCTCTGTGACGGCATCGTCTATTTTTCTCCTGCAACCAGCTTCCACATTGCAGAGCAGCCTCAACACGAGGTCATCGTCCAACGGCATTATCAGCCCCCGGTCGTCTTTGAAGGTATCGCGACAACGCTCAACGAACACAGCACGATCTTCAAACGCCCGGCAACAAAGAATCCCAAACTTCCCGCGATTGACGGAGAACCGGCCCGCGAGCTGATCCAGTTCCGGGTTTGCGACTTCGGTTGTGTAGTTCTTGCATTCAATCGGAACGAACGCGCAGGGAAGCTTCCGAATGTCGTGCAGACGATGAAAGACCCCTCCGCGAGCACCGTTTTCCATCAGGATGTCGATCCGCTTTCGTCCTTGGTGAATTTCCTGCTCTTTTGTCGGGTTGAGCAGGTTCGGGAAGAACAGGAACTCGACTACACCAATCATTAGGCTGTGGTACTGAGACGCTGCCGTGCTGCCCTTCGGAATAGATTTCAAAGCGTCTTGGAGCGCTTGCGCGATCAGCTTTTCGTCGCCTTCTTCCACGGGCGTTGAGCGCCCGGCCTTCTCGATTCGCCCTAAGCCCGAGCGATACTTGCCAAGGACCGAAGGATTGTCCCGAGAGAACCGATACAAGAACTCCTTGGTGCATGGATAGTGCTTCTTCAGATCCTTCTTGTAAACGACACGCTTGCCGTTCTTCAGCGTGCGAACCAAGCTCGAAGCCGCCTCCAACGCCTCATTCTGGAGGTAGTTCAGGACGAAGTGCTGGTAATACACTTGATGATCGTAGGCCAGCGAGAATCGCGCAATCGCCTTCGGCACGAGAACAACCGGCAATCCCTTCCAGACTGGCAGGTCGACATAGCCCGATACCCAGTCAAGCGTGTCTGGATCAAAGTAGGCCGCGATTGGGACACTGTGAACAGGAACGCCATGAAGTTCGCACTGCCGCTGTGTGTATTCGACGAGATGCCGCCTGATGACGTTGGCTGTGAGATCGGAGATCTTATCCCACCCGATGCCTTCGATCATAAGCTCGCATTCTTCAAGCGAAGAGAGAAAGCCGGTCTTTACGGCAGAAGAGTCCTTCAGTGCCTCGAAAAGCTGCTGCGCCTGGAACGCTCCGATACCCGCTCCCGCTGGTCGTTTGGACGACAAGCCAAAGCGGATCTCGTTTGGCTCGCGCAAATGGGACAACAACTCGCGCGCTTCGCCCAACCGGTTCGAGCGAATCGCGTCAATAACTCGCTGGAAGAAGGCTGCTAGGGTCCTGTGACACTGCTGCGACCACGGATCAAGACGCTGGCTGATCGCGAACGGATCAATGAAAAGCCACACGTCGGTATGGAGCGGCACGTTAACGAAGTCTAATTCGGCCTGGGATTTAGGAATGCCAAACGCTTTGGAAAATCTGGGCATGGATGATCAGAGTTCGCCGGAGAAGGCTTTGGAGAGGATGGAGGGCATGAGGGCGTCCAATTCCACAGCGGTTTCGGCTTGCAGACGCTTCAGCGCGTGCAACTCTGCCTGCAAGGCGTCCAGTTCCGCGACGATCCGGCGCTGCTCGGGGAGCGGGGGCGTCGGGATTTCCAAGTCCCGAACGTCACCGAGCGAGATGTTCGGGCGGGCCGTCTCGACCTTGCCGCCGTGAATCTCGTCTTGGGCAACCGGGCTGAGAAGAAAATGAACAAGAAAATCCGGTAGCAGGCATTCCTGGTTCGGGCTAATCACGCCGACTGCTTGGTTCACATTAGCATCGCCTAGATTCTCTGGAACAGAACAAACGCGCCCGATGGAAGCGCCGACGAGATTTATTAAAACGTCATCCTTTCGGAGTTGTGAGCGGGACAGCTTGGCGTGAAACGCTCTTGGAATATGGACGGCGTTGCGCAGGTCAAGGCTGCCCCAAAGAACATTTTCGCTGCGGACGAAGCACGGGCCAGACTCTTGGTAGGTGAAGCCTTGCCATTCCGGAGACTCGCCCTTTGTGATCCTTGTCGCCAAGTCTTCCAATCGTTTCGAGCCGAAGTGCTTTTTCGCCTCAATGAAGCGCAAATTGCCACCCGCCTTTCCGAGCGCCTCGGCCTCTTCGGCGGCTTGGTGGCGTAGGACGCGGGCCTCGCCGATTTGGGCCGCCAGTTCCTCAATCCGCCCCACCAGTCGCCGCTGCTCCATCAATGGTGGGAGCGATATTTCCTGAGTCAGAAATTTATCTTCCTGCAACCGCACGCGATTAGTCGTGCCTTCGCTCGCTCGTTTGCATTGCTCCACGAATGACTCTGTTCGGCACATCCAACCGAGATAAGTTGGCAACAAACGCTCCTCGACGACGTTGAAGACCGGGAAGTCGTTCGTGACGATAGCTTCGTCTAGTTCAGGTGGCACGATGCCAAGGGCACCATTGCGAGCATCAATTCGGGAGAGGATAAACTGACCACGCCGCGCAACCATCTGGCGCGAGGCTGCGATTTCCGCTCCGGTTAGGATGCCGCGCAGCACGGGGCCTTTACCCCAAAGCTTCACGGTGATTTGTCGATACTCCGCGTCGGGTTGAAGCTCGATCGTTTCCTCCGATCGGCGCAGTACCTCACCCAACTTCGCTTTTGGCCAGGGTTTGCTCATGCGTCATATTTCGCTAGGAGTTTGGTGATGGTGCCCATGATCTCCATGATGCGTTGCTCTTTGTTTGAAATGCCCACAGCGATTTGGGCGGGAGGCAGGCGCTTAGTGTCTTCCTTGGCGTTCGGGTTCTTTCGGTCGAGATTACAGCCGTGGGCAAGCAGTTCCGCGGTGGGGACTCTCCAAGCGCGCTCGTTCTCCTCACGCTTTTTCCACCACGTCAGGCAATCGGTGAATTCCTCAAATTGTATTGGAGCAGTCTTGGTGTAGTTCTTCCGGCCTTCGGGAAGAGGCTGCTCGTAATACCAAACCTCTTTTGTCGGGCCGGAACGATCAAAAAACAGGAGGTTTGTCTGGATACTCGCATAAGGTGCAAAGACGCCGTTTGGCAGCCGAACGATTGTGTGAAGGTTGAATTCCTTGAGGAGGTCTTCCTTGATCCGGGCACAGATGCCGTCTCCGAAGAGTACTCCGTTGGGCACGACCATGCCGCACCGACCGCCCTTCGAACCGCCGACTGGCCGCCGGAGCTTACGCATGATGAGCTGCAGAAAGAGGAGGGCCGTCTCAGAGGTCTGCTTATCTTCCGGGAAATTCGTCAGGATGCCTTTTTCCTCTTCGCCGCCAAAGGGCGGGTTTGTCATGATAACGTCCATCCGGTCCTTGTCGCCGATCTCGCGGAGCGGAAAGCGAAGCGCGTTTTCCGGATCGATCTCCGGGTACTCAAGGCCGTGCAAAAGAAGGTTCATTTGGCACAGAAGGTACGGCAGGGATTTCGGTTCGATGCCAGACAACGTTCCACGCTGGAGCCGTCTGAAATCACCCGCGGTCTTGCACTGCTTCTTCAAATGCTCGAACGACTCAACAAGGAAACCGCCGGTGCCGGCCGCCGGATCGAGAATGGTCTCGCCGGGCTGCGGGTCTATCACGCTGACGATTAACTTGATGACCGGCCGAGGGGTGTAGAACTCGCCTGAATCTCCCGCCGAGTCCCGCATCTCTTTCAGCAGTGACTCGTAGAGAAGGCTGAGTGTATGGATTTCGTCTTTAGATGTGAAATGGATCTCATTGATTTTGTTGATGACATCCCGCAAGAGAAATCCGTTCGTCATACGGTTCACGGTGCCTTGGAACACCCGCGCGATCACGTCGCGGCGGTCACCGTTAGCGCTCTGGAGCGATTTCAAGTATGCAAAAAGGCCGGCTCCGCGCTTTCCGTCGGGCCGGACAGCTTCGTCCTGATTGACGAAGGCGATGAGCTCGGCGCCGGTGATACCGTCGGGCTTTGCCGCCCAATCGCGCCAGCGGTAGGGCGGTTCAATCGCCGGGCGGAAGCGCTTGCCGGCCAGTTCCGCCTCTTCCTTCCGGATGTCCTCCATGTCATCCAGGAACTTCAGGAACATGATCCAGGTGAGCATGGGAAGGCGGTCAAGGTCGCCGTTCAAGCCCTTGTCCTTGCGCATGATCTGACGACAGGTTTTGACGATGCTGCCCAACTGCTGGGCGGTCGATTTCGGGACTTCTTTCTTTGATGTTGTAGTTTTCGTCCGGGCCATAGAATGTCTAGCCTATGCAGTATAAAGTAGCGTTTGCAGCTCGGCAACTGCGGAGCGCATCTGGGCGGCGCCACCGAAGAGCCGGGCGATTTCCATCACGTTTCCGCGTCTGGAGATCGGTTCGACTTTCAGGATATCGGGAATCTGGAACTGGGCGGTGCCGAAATCGATGTACTTATCCAACATCTCATCCAGCACAGCGTGAGCTTCAGGCGAATACTTATCGAAGAAGTTCTTCTTGTCGGCGCGCAGAGCTTCCGCGCGCTCGCGGCGCGTGCGGAGCGGAGCGTTGAAGGCGACATTGCAAAGGAGGTCGAAGGGATCTGTAGAGTGGACCCCATTGTCAAGACCATTTTTTGCTCGCAATAAGCTAATGCCGACGG
>Ga0187866_1003634_pt1 | contig 11378 bp, 11 predicted proteins | sample June2016WEW_11_1_3_FD_133013 | JGI IMG/M metagenome (GOLD analysis project Ga0187866, IMG submission 133013) | Peatland microbial communities from SPRUCE experiment site at the Marcell Experimental Forest, Minnesota, USA - June2016WEW_11_150 | ecosystem: Environmental > Terrestrial > Soil >... | reverse complement strand
CGCTCGAGCTGGAGGCGGCACGTGCGGAGACCTGGAACGCGAAGAACCAGACGATCCTGAGCGACGCACATTTCGTCGAGTTCGACGACAAGGGCGGAAAGGCGACCGAGGGGGAGGCCCGGACGGTGATCTTCCACTCCGACACCGAAAACGCGGAGATATCGGGCGCCGTCCACGTGCATTCGGCCGCGGAAAAAGGCGATGTGCGTGCCGATACCCTGGAATGGGAGAACAAGCCCAGGCGGCTCACTGCGCCTCCGGCCGAACAGGTGACCATTCTGAAGGAGGACGGTTCCACCCTCACCGGGACCGGTTTCACCGGGGATTTCATGAAACGCCAGGTCACCTTTGCAGGGCCCGTGCAGGGCACATATGTCTGGAAAGAAAAATAGCAGATCGGGTCCGCGTGCGGGCCGGCGCTTTTCCGCAGCGCGCATCGCGGCCGTCGTGCTGTATGTCGCAGCCGCGGCGCTCCTTCACGCCGAGACGTTCAGTTTCTCAGGGGACTCGACGACGATGAGCCTCGCGGAGGGAGGACAGCACGCGCTGCTGACCGGTCATGGCAGGCTGGAGTCCCAGAACCTGCGCATCACCGCGGACAGCATCGAGCTGTTCGGCAAGGATTTCATCTACGCACAAGGCCACGGGAACGTGCATGTGGTCGACGCCCGGCGCGGCCTCGACCTCACGAGCCAGGACCTCTTCTATGACCGGGACCGAAAGATCGCACGGATCCGTGGCAACGCGATGATGGCCGATGTGAAGAACGAGATGGTGGTGAAAGGCGGTTTCATCGAGGACCGGGACACCGAACAGATCACCATCGTGCAGATCGGCGTGCGCGTCTTCAAGAAGGACATCATCTGCCGGTCCGAGTTCGCCCGCTACCAGCGGGACAAGAAGATCCTCGAGCTTTCCGGCATGCCCTGGGTGTCCAAGGGCGGCGACGTGTACCAGGCGGCGCGCATCACGATCAACCTGGACACGGAGGAGATCACGCTCGAGGGCAGCGTGCAGGGCACCCTGGAGGACAAGGGAAAGAGCAAGTCGGGCAGCACCGGCGCCTCCCCCGACTCGACCACCAGCTCGGGCGCCCCTCCCGCCTCGACAGCTCCCAAGGCGACGGGCAGTGGCCGGTAGGGGCACGCTCTTCCTCGAAGGACTTGCGAAGAGCTTCGGCCGCATGCAGGCGGTGCGGGAGGTAACCTTCCGCATGGAAAGCGGGGAGGTCGTCGGTCTGCTCGGTCCGAACGGCGCGGGCAAGACCACGGTGTTCTACATGGTGGTCGGGTTCATCCACCCCAGCTCCGGCAGGATCTGGCTGAACGGGAGGGACATCTCGGGGCTCCCGATGTACCGCCGCGCGCGGCTGGGTGTGTCCTACCTGCCGCAGGAGCCCTCGATATTCCGCAAGCTGTCTGTGCAGGACAACATCCTTGCGATCCTCGAAACTCGCCGCGGGCTCACCAGCAGGGAAAAGCACATGCTCCTGGACAAGCTCCTGGAGGACCTCGGCATCATCGCGCTGCGCAGACAAAAAGCATACACCCTCTCGGGCGGGGAGAGGAGGCGGACCGAGATCGCCCGGTCGCTTGCGATCGAGCCCAAATTCCTCCTGCTGGACGAGCCTTTCGCCGGTATCGACCCGATCACCGTATCCGAGCTGAAAATGATCGTGCAGGGACTTTCTGACAGGGGCATCGGTGTGCTGATCACGGACCACAACGTCCGCGACACGCTCCAGATCACGCATCGCTCGCACATCATCAACCGAGGGGAGATCGTGGTGAGCGGGACCCGCGAGCAGCTGCTGGCGAGCGAGGTCGCCCGTTCGATCTACCTGGGGCACGAATTCGAGATTTAGAAGCCTCGCCCACCGAAATCTCTGCCTGACTACCGGGGTTGTGGACGATTCCGGACCGGCAGAGTGCCATGGAGTACCATGGCCGAATTGACAAATCCCCCGGCCCTGCCGCACAATCGTCGCGGAGGCATCGTGCAGTCCCAGAGACCGGTCCTGAAGCAGGTGCAGAAGCTCAAGATGACCCCGCAGCTCTACCAGGCTGTGAGGCTCATGGCACTCCCCCTTCAGGAGCTGAAGACCACGATCGAGGAGGAGCTGGAGAAAAACCCCGCCCTCCAGGTGGAAGAAGACCGATCGACGGTGTCGCTGGACTCGCTGCCTGCCCGGGAGAGCGGCGACGGGGAGGGGGACTGGTTCGATCACAGCTCGGACTCAGGGTACTCGAGGGCGGACGGAGAGGCGGCGAGTGACGCGCGGCGGCAGTTCATCGAAGGCGCGCTTTCCCAGCCCGAGAGCCTGCAGGAGCATCTGTTGTCGCAGCTCGCGCTGCAGCCGATTCCGGAGGACGTATTCCGCATCGGGGAGCTCCTGATCCGCAATCTCGACGAGAACGGTTTCCACAAGGAGCCGCCCGAGATCCTCCTTCAGGACGAGGACAAGGAGCTGATCCCGAAGGTCCTCGAGCTCGTGCAGGGTTTCGATCCCGTCGGCACGTGCGTGAAGGACGTGCGGGAGAGCCTCCTCGTGCAGATCCGGATCCATCCCCATCCTCATCCCCGCGCAGCAGAGGTCGTCGAGCGCTGGCTGGAGTCCCTGGAGAAGCAGCGCCTGAGAGAGATCGAAAGGGGAATGCGCATCTCGGAGACTGCCTTGAAGGAGATCGTGGCCTTCATCCGCACGCTGGACCCGCTTCCCGGCCGCAATTTTTCCCGGGACGTCGTCCGCTACGTCCTGCCCGACGTGCAGGTCGTGCTTCAAGATGGGGAGTTCGTGATCGTCCTGAACGACGAGATGATCCCGGTGCTCGGGATCAACCCCCTGTTCGCCGACATGGCCCGCCGCAAGGGCGAGGCGAAGGATCAGAAGACCCGGCAGTTCGTGACGCAGAACCTGCAGGACGCGCGGTGGTTCATCCGCACGATCGGCCAGAGAAACGAGACCCTCCTGAAGGTGTGCCGCGCCATCGTGGAGTTCCAGAGGGATTTCTTCCTCAAGGGCCCGAAGTACATGCGCCCGCTCACCCTGAAGGACGTGGCAGCGGAAATCGGCGTGCACGAGGCGACGGTGTCCCGTATCACCTCCTCGAAGTACATTCAAACGGAGTGGGGTATCTTTGCACTGAAGCACTTCTTCTCCAATTCGGTGCCGGCAACCGGTACCACCGGGAGAAGGTTCTCGAAGGAGGGTGTGAAGGAGATCATCAGGGAGATAATCGATCAGGAGAGACCGAAAGAGACGCCACTGGCGCCCGTTGCACGGGGGGGGACGCGGGGTGAGGCGCACGGCTCAGGCGGGCGGGGCCTCTCGGACCAGAAGATCGTCGAGATCCTCGCCGCCAAGGGAGTTTCTCTGGCACGAAGGACAGTCGCCAAGTACCGCGGCGAGCTGGCCATCGAATCGTCCTACCAGAGGAGGCGGACATGAACGTCGAGATCAAGGGAATCCACGTCGAAGTCAGCAAGAGGGTCCAGGATTACATCGATACGAAGATGCCCCGCCTGGATTTCGGCCGGGACCTCATCGTGGATTTCCTCTTGAACATTTCCAGGGAAAAAAGCCTCTTCAAGCTGGAGACGACCCTGAACTTCCGCTGGGGTGCCTCGAAGCACGTCGGAGTGGAGAACTTCGACCTGAACAAGGGCATCGATGATCTCTACGACAAGCTGGAAGCCGTCATCGAGAAGGAGAAGTCCCGGATCAAGGACCACCACAAGAAAAGTGAGCCCGGCATGGTGGAAGAATAGGCGGGGCATAATGGCGCAGGGATCCAAGGAACGGTTCCTGGTCCTCGATCTCCTGCAGCTCGACCTGCGGGAGAACGACGCCCTGGACCTGAAGTGCATCGGCGGACGGCCCGGGCTCATCCGCGAGATCACCGTCACCGAGATCAACAGGCCCGGGCTGGAGCTGGGCGGCTTCTACGAGAACTTCGCCTTTCAGCGCATCCAGATCTTCGGGCGGGGAGAGAACGCGTACCTCCAGAAGCTCGCCAAGGAGAAGCGCCGGGGGGAGATGGAGAAGCTCTTCACCTACATGATCCCCTGCTGCGTGTTCACTCATTCGCTGCAGCCCACCGAGGATTTCACCGAGATCGCGGAAAAAGCCCAGTGTCCCATCCTCCAGACCGACCTCTCCTCATCCGAGTTCACGATGAGGATCCTGCGCGTGCTCTCCACGATCTTCGCGCCCAAGACCACCGTGCACGGCGTGCTGGTGGAGGTGTTCGGCATCGGCGTCCTGCTCATGGGGGAAAGCGGCGTCGGAAAGAGCGAGTCGGCCCTTTCGCTCATCGAGCGGGGGCACCGGCTCATCGCCGATGACGCCGTGGAGATCCGCAGAGTCAGCGGCAACATTCTCATGGGTACCGGCGCCCAGGTGGTGAGCCACCACATGGAGATCCGGGGCCTCGGCATCATCAACATCACCCATCTCTTCGGGGTGGGCGCCATCAGGGACAAGAAGCAGATCCAGCTGGTCGTCCAGCTGGAGTTCTGGGACGCGGAAAAAAACTACGACAGGATCGGCGCGGAGGAGGCGACCATGGACATCCTCGGCGTGCACGCGCCCTGCGTGACGGTGCCGATCAAGCCGGGGCGCAACATCCCCGTGATCATCGAGACCGCGGCGCGCAACGAACGGCTGAAGAAGATGGGCTACTACTCCGCCCGCGAGTTCAATCGCAACGTGATGAACTGGCTGGAAGGGGAGAGTACGCGGGGAATCTTCCTCGACGGGAAATGAGGGCACATGGTCGAGCGCATCGTCACGATCCGCAACCGCGCGGGCATGCATGCCCGGCCCGCGGCGCTGCTGGTGAAGACCGCCAGCAGCTTCGTGTCGCAGATCTCGATCGAGAAGGACTCCGAGAGGGTGAATGGCAAGTCGATCATGGGCGTGATCACCCTCGGAGCCACCTTCAACACGCCCCTGAAGATCATCGCGGAAGGGCCCGATGAGTCGGAGGCCGTCGACGCCATCCAGAGACTTTTCGACAACCGTTTCGAGGAGGAATAGGGGGCGCCTCGTCGGAATGCGCGCCATGCTCTCCCTGCTCCTGCTCGCCTCTGCCGTGACGGGCTCGGCCCAGGCCATCGAGCTCTCCCTCGCACCGCGGGGCGGATATCTTTCCGCTTCGCTCTCCTTCCGCTGGGCCCGTGCTGATGAAGTGATCGATTCGCTGCGAAAGGGCCTGGAATCCCGAATCACCTTCACCACGCGGCTATACGAGAGGCGTAGACCGGCGTTTGCCTTTGCAGGCGACCGGCTGCTGTCGGAGCGGACCGTTGCTCGTAGCGCCTTCTGGGATTTCCTCGACCAGGTCTTCGTCGTGGAGGAGGAAGGCAGCCCCCAGAAAACCTACAAGGAGCCCGCTGAGCTGATCCGCGGCTTCTTCGCCCTTGACGAGGTGTTCGGGTTCGACATGGCGGCCGCGGCGCGCCGCCGCCTGTTCGTGACGGCACGGGCCCAGTTCGAGCCGGTGCGGCTGATGCCGCCGCTCACCGTTGTCGGACTGGCCGGCGCCGCGGCGAACGTCGACACGCCGTGGGTACGGAGGGACGCGCCATGAAGGGCATCGCCGACCGGGCCGCAATGACGGAAAACACGTCCCGCGGGCTCCTCGTGCTGATCCTGCTGTTCCTCCTGCTTATCGGGATCATCATCGCTTTCTCCCGGACCTTCATCACCACTGTTGCCGGCGCCGATCCCGCAACGTCGACGATCGTCCTCATCGTGGCGCTGGTCCTCCCCCTGGTGCTCATGGGGGTCACGGCCTTCCAGCTGACGCGGCTGATCCGCCAGCGGGCGCTGCGCCAGCCCGGGGCCGGGCTGCGGCTGCGGCTCCTGCTGTTCTTCATCCTGGTCGCCGTGCTGTCCGCCGGCCCGCAGGCCATGCTGGGCATCACCTTCGTCAATTCCGCCATGGGTACGTGGTTCAGCTCCTCGATCGGAGATGCGCTGCGCAGCGCACGGGACCTCGTCATCTCCTACTACAACGAGCGCCTGGAGAGCCTCGGATCATTCATGGACGGTCCCCTCGCCCCGACCCTCCTCGGCCAGTTCGTCCTCTCCCCCGAGCGCGCGTGGCCGGGAGTGCAGGCGGTAAACCAGGGCATCGGGGCCCTTCAGCTGTTCCGGGCCGACGGCAGGGAGCTCGCATTCGCCGGCGACCTCCGCGCCCGCCTGGACACGGTGCCCGCCACGGGCGGCACCCAGCGGGAGGACAGGCGGGACGTGACGATCCTCCGGGACTCGAAGGTGCTCCTCGTCAACGGCCAGAGGCTCACTGCCGTGGCGAGCGCGCTCCTGTCCAAGGACCTGTTCACCAATGTGCGGCGGATCACCCAGAGCCTGACCCTCTTCACGGCCCTCGACCAGTTCCGCGATCTGTTTCGTCTCGTTCTGGTAGGCTTCTTCTTCCTCTTCTCCCTGCCCATCTTCTTCATCACCATACTCGTCAGCCTCCTGCTCACCGAGAGGATCATCAGCCCCATCGCCCACCTGGAGGACGCCACGAGGCGGGTCGCCGAGGGCGACTTCAGCTTCCGCATCCTCACCCGTCCGAGGGACGAGCTCTCCGCGCTGGTCGACTCGTTCAACGGCATGATTGCGGAGCTCGAGCGCTCCCGCCGCAAGCTCCTGCAGGCGGAACGGATCACCGCGTGGCAGGAGATCGCGCAGCGGCTGGCGCACGAGATCAGGAATCCTCTCACGCCGATCAAGCTTTCCGCACAGCGGATGCTGAAGAAACACGGCGAGAACGCGCCGGACTTCGACAAGGTGCTCCCGCCCGCCGTCGCCTCGATCATCACGGAGGTGGACAACCTGGAGACGATGCTTCGCGAGTTCGGCGACTTCGCGAAGCTTCCCCTGCCCCGGCCCTCGGCGTTTCCCCTGCGGAAACTCCTCGAGGAGGTCGGCGCGGTGTACTGGAACCTCTCCAGCACGGTCCGCATCGACCTCGCCGAGGTGCCGGAAACCCTCGTGGTGTCGGCCGACAGGGACCAGCTGAAGCGCGTGTTCGCCAACCTGTTCACCAACGCGATCCAGGCCATGCCGGACGGCGGCCTGCTGTCCGTGCGGGCCGACGTGGTGAAGAAGGCCCAGAAGGGATTCTGCCGCATCGCGGTGAGCGACACCGGGGTCGGGATTCCCGAGTCGGACATGGACAGCGTCTTCGACCCGTACTTCACCACGAAGCAGGGCGGCACCGGCCTCGGCCTTGCCATCGTGCAGCGCATCGTCTTCGACCACGGCGGGAATGTGTGGGCTGAAAGCGACGGGGTGCGCGGCGCCACCTTCTTCATCGATCTGCCGACGGCGGCGCCAAATCCGCCTACGGCGGCGGGGGGGACAGAGGGGTGAGAACCATCCTCATCATCGACGACGAGCCGGGCATCCGGACCGTTCTGAGGGACGTCCTGGAGGACGAGGGTTACACGGTGCTCGCCGTGGAGGACGGGATCCGGGGACTGGCCGAGCTGGCCGCCGCCACGGTGGACCTGGTGTTTCTCGATGTCTGGCTGCCCCACATGGGCGGGATGGACGTGCTGAAACGCATCCGCGAGCAGTTCCCCGACCTGGAGGTCATCATGATATCGGGCCACGCGAACATCTCCCTGGCCGTGCAGGCCACAAAGATGGGCGCCTTCGACTTTTTGGAAAAGCCTCTCTCGCTTGACAGGACGATGACAGTGGTGCGCAACGCCCTGGCCATCGAGGATCTACGCCGGGAAAACAGGACGCTGCGCAACAGCATCTTCATGGATGACAGGATGGTAGGGGACAGCAAGGGGATGCGCGCCGTGCGCGACCTCATCGCGCAATCGGCCGCGAGCGATTCCCGCATCCTCATCGTGGGAGAGAATGGAACGGGCAAGGAGCTGGTGGCCCGCGAAATCCACGCGCGCAGCCCGCGGGCATCCGGCCCGTTCGTCGAGCTGAACTGCGCAGCCATCCCCGAGACCCTCATCGAGAGCGAGCTTTTCGGCCACGAAAAAGGGGCGTTCACCAACGCGCTGCAGCGCCGGCGCGGCAAGGTGGAAACGGCCGACCACGGCACGCTCTTCCTCGACGAGATCGCCGACATGTCGCTGATCACGCAGGCCAAGGTCCTGCGGGTCCTGCAGGAGATGCGCTTCGAGCGGGTCGGCGGCGAGGAATCCCTCACCGTGGACGTGCGGGTGATCTCGGCGACGAACAAGGACATCCGCGCAGAGATCGGGCGGGGCAGGTTCCGGGAGGACCTGTTCTTCCGCATCAACGTCGTGCCGATCCTCGTCCCCCCCTTGCGCGAGCGGTTGGAGGATCTGCCGGCACTGGTGGCCTATTTCATGGAGAAGTTTAAGCGGCCGTCCGCGCAGGAGCCGCGGACGGTCTCTCCGGAGGGGATGAGAGCGCTGGGGGGTTACCACTGGCCCGGCAACATCAGGGAATTGAAAAACTTCGTCGAGAGGGTTAATATCATGACGGAGGAGGCGGTCATTTCCGCAGCATCGGTGAAGTCATTCCTGGGGGCCGCCGCGCCGGCAGAGTCGAGCAATGGGATCTCTGCCTACGAGGGAATGACGCTTGCCGAGGCGCGTGACGACTTCGAGCGGGAGCTGATCGCCGCACGGCTGCGGGAGAACGGGGGGAACGTCTCGCGCACCGCGGATGCGCTTGGTGTCTATGCGAGCAACCTTCACAGCAAGATGAAGAAGTTGAAGATGACAACGGAGAAATAATCGGAAATGAAAGGCCTCACCCAGCGGCAGCGCGAAGTCTTCGATTTCATTCGGGAGTTCATCCGCATCAACCGCTATCCTCCCACCATCCGCGAGATCGCCACCAACTTCCGCTTCTCCGTCAAGGGCAGCTACGACCACGTGAAGGCCCTGGAGAAAAAGGCCTTCCTCCGCTGCCACGAGAACCGCTCGCGCGCGATCGAGATCGTGCGGGACGCGGAAGCGGACAAGGACGAGATGGCCTCGGTGCCGCTTCTGGGCAACGTGGCCGCGGGCAGGCCGCTGTTCGCCGAGGAAAACCTCCAGGGCTACGTGCAGGTGCCGGCCGCGTCCCTGGGCGCCTCCACTCACTTCGCCCTGCAGGTGAAGGGCGACAGCATGAAGGACGCGGGCATCATGGACGGCGACGTGGTGGTCGTGACGCACCAGGACACAGCGGACAACGGTGACATCGTCGTGGCCATGGTGGACGAGGCGGTGACCCTCAAGCGATTCTACGTGGAGAAAAACCGCGTGCGTCTGAAGGCGGAAAACCCGAAGTATCCTCCCCTGTATACTCAGAATGTCCGCATACTCGGCAAGCTCGCCTTCCTCATGAGAAGCTACATGTGAGCCCCGCAGGGCCGCAAAAGCTGTCCCCCTCGCACGAGCCGCCTGCCCGCCTCCTCCTCGGACCCGAGGAAGGGGAAAAATTGGCGTTCATCGAGAAGATCACGGAGGCACTCGCCGCACGTCTCGGCGAGCCACCGGAGAGGTCGCGGTTCTATGCCGGGGAGACCAGCATGTCGGAGGTCGTTCGGTGTCTGCGCAACATGTCACTGTTCGCGCGGCATCGGCTTGTGATCGTGGCAAACGCGGAGGAGGTGAAGCGCGCGGAGGAGGTGGCCGCGCTCGTCGAGTACCTCGCCTCCCCCGCGGAGGACGCGACCCTCCTCCTGCTCAGCGCGGGCTTTCCCGGTGACATCGATCGCAGGATCACGGGAGACCAGAGGAAGAAGACGCCGGGCGCCGTGCCCTTCGAGCACCAGAAGGTCTTCTGGGAGATGTTCGACAACCAGAAACAGGGCTGGGTGACGAGCTTCTTCCGACAGAGAAAGATCTCGATCGCCGCGGAGGCGGTGGAGTACATTCTGGACATGGTGGAGAACAACACGCGCGACATGCGCGTGGAATGCGAGAGTCTCGCGCTGTTCTTCGGCCCGGATGCCGCCATCACCCTGGAGAGCGTGGAACAGTACATTTATCACTCCAAGGAAGAGAACGTCTTCACCCTGTTCGACAGGATCTGCGAGCGCGAGCTCCTGTCGGCCGAGGAGGTCCTGGACAGGATCCTCCTCTCCCGGGAGGCCGATGCCACACAGCTGGTCGGCGGGCTTCTCATGCAGTTCAGAAAGCTGGCGGGCTACAAGCGGATGCTGGCAGCCAACTACGAGAGCGCGGAAGCATTCCCGAAGCTGAGGATCTTCAGCAAGAAGAACCAGAAGACGTACGTAGAGGGCAGCCGGAGGTTCAGCGCGTCGGAAATCGAGACGATCGTCCAGCTCCTCGTGGAGTTCGACGAGCGGTTCAGGTCGGTGAAGGCCGACCTCCACGACCTGCTTCTGCGCCTGATGGTGTACTACGTCGTCCAGAGAGCCGGGCAAGGAGCATGGCGGCTGTCTCTCTAGGGAGGCCCGCCCTCTTCTGAAGCTCCTCGGGGGTCGAACCGAGGATCGACTCCACCGAGCCGAACGCCTCCATCAGCCTGCGGCTCCGCGTCGCCCCGATCCCCGGCACCCCTTCGAGCATCGCCAGCGTCATGCGCTTCGTCCGCCTCTTTGTGTTCAGTTTCGTGGCGAACCTGTGTGATTCGTTGCGCACCGCCTCCAGGATCCGCAGGCTCGGCGAGGCCTCGTCCAGGACGAGCGGGCCCTCGCGGTCCGGCATGAAGATCTCCTCCTGCTTCTTCGCCAGGCCGATCACGGGGATCGCCTCCAGGCCGAGGCTCTCAAGGACGCCCCGCGCCGCGGAGAGCTGGCCCTTGCCTCCGTCGATGAGGATGAGGTCAGGCCGTTCGAGCTCCTCGTTCAACACGCGGGTGTATCGGCGGGCCACCGCTTCACGGATGGATTCGAAGTCGTCGACCTTCCCGTCAAGGCTGCGGATGGAAAAGGCGCGGTAGAGCCTGCGGTCCGGCCGGCCGTCGGTGAACCGCACCATGGAGGCGATCGTGTCGGTGCCCTCGAGGTGCGCGATGTCGAAACCCTCGATCCGGCGGGGCACACCGGGCAGGAGCAGATCCATCTTCAGTCCCTCGAGGGCAGCGGTCATCTCCGCCCCGCGGACGGCCTTGGCGGCTTCCTCCCGCGCATTCGCTTCCGCCATCGCCAGGATCTGCGTGTGCTTCCCCCTCTGGGGCACCTTCACCACGATCTGGCGGCCCGCAAGCCCTCGGAGGAACGCGGAGAGATTCTCCGCGTCGATCTGCCGGCCGACGTACACGGCTCCCGGAATCGCCTTGCGCTCCGCGTAATAGCGTGAAATGAAGTGGGACAAGGCCTCCTCGTCGGGGGAGTACTCGGCGACCCGGAAGACCTCCTTGCCGAGGAGCTTCCCGTCCCGCACCTGCAGGACCACCACCACCAGCTCCT
>Ga0187866_1003630_pt1 | contig 11396 bp, 10 predicted proteins | sample June2016WEW_11_1_3_FD_133013 | JGI IMG/M metagenome (GOLD analysis project Ga0187866, IMG submission 133013) | Peatland microbial communities from SPRUCE experiment site at the Marcell Experimental Forest, Minnesota, USA - June2016WEW_11_150 | ecosystem: Environmental > Terrestrial > Soil >... | reverse complement strand
GCGCCCGGCTGGCCGGTGAGCATCGGCAGCCGACGCAAGGCGCGCGAATGGCTGGAACGCGCCGCGAACCTCGCGCCGGAATACCCGGAAAACCAACTGAACCTCGTTGAATCCCGTCTGCGATGGCGGGAACGCACCGAAGCGGAACGCGAGTGGCAGACGCTCGACGCACTCTGGCCGGCGGCGCAAACGAATTTTGTCGGCGAGGCGTGGGAACGAAGCTGGGCGGACTGGACCGCCCGCAAAAACGCGGTGGAACAATCCCTCGCCCAAGGCCCCCAACCGGTGAAGCCGCCGGAAAACCGTCGCTGACCCGCTGGAAATTTTCTGTGGCGGCATCCGCACAGGCAGGCTATTGTTCCATCAATTGCTAAATCCAGACTGAACCGGAAACCATGGCCAAGAAACTTTTAGCGGCGCTCGGCGACACGACCTTGTTCCTGCAGGAATGGCTTGCCAACCCCTTGCGGACCGGCGCCGTCGCGCCCAGTTCTCCAAAGCTCGCCGCCGCCATGGCGCGCTGGCTGCCGGCTGATCCGGAAAGTTACGTGCTCGAACTCGGCCCCGGCACCGGCGCAGTCACGCAAGCGCTGCTCGAACGCGGCCTGCGCGAGGACCGGCTGGTGGCCATTGAAAAAAATCCGAAACTGGCGCAACTGCTCCGCGAACGTTTTCCCTGCGCGCAGATTATCACCGGGGACGCCTGGTGCCTGGACGATTTGTTGAATGCGCGGCGCGAGCCGATTGAAAGCGTCGGCGCGGTCATTTCCAGCCTGCCGCTGTTGAATTTCCCGCCCGCCGAAGCTGAAGCTCTGGCCGGGAAAATCCGCGCGATTCTGGAGCAAGGCGGCAAATGGGTTCAATTCAGCTACCACTTGGGCAACCACCGCCTGCATGGCACCTCCCATTTTCGCCGGCTGGCTTCCAAAATCGTCTGGTTCAACCTTCCGCCGGCCCGCGTCAGCGTTTATCAGAAGTGACGGCTGAAAGTCATTTCGCCTTTTCTAATCGTTTCAACTGGTCAACGAGACTTTGCATTTGTTTGGCATCAAACCCCGGCCGGGAAGGGAATTCCGCCGTCGTTTCCGCAATCAGCAACGCATCCGAAGTCCGGTTCCGGCCTGTCAGGAAATTGACATACCGATAGACCGCTTCCGGTGAATACGGGCACAGCGCCCAAGCCTGACGGTAGGCAAGGTCGGTTTCGCGAATCAGAGCCGCTTGGACTGCGGGCGTTTTCTGCCGGTATTCGGGGGGGCATTGCGCGCTGCAGCGCCACGCATACACACCGGCGATGGACGAGCGGAATTTGGAAAACATTCCCCGCGCGTAATCGTTCTGCACAAACTGCGGGTCGCCTTTGAAACCGCTGAAATTCCGCTTGAGTTGCACCTTCTCCACAAACGCGGCAACTTGCGACACCGGCGTGTCGTCGTTCAGCCAGTCCCCAAGGGCCGTCGTGGCGATACGGGTCCAGAAATCGTGGTCTTGACGAATGACGTCCTCGGACAATTGTGGCAGCGGCTGACGGTTGATTTTCATGATCAAGCCGTGCGGCTCGAGATACGGATACATCCAGTCCAGCGGAAAGCTTTCCTCGATGTAAAATTCATTGGTGGGGTTGTGATCGAAGATGACCTTGCACAGCAGCCTGTTGATTTTCATCACGGCGACCTGGCCGCTGATCTGAAGTTCCCCGTTTGTGCCTATTCTGTCATTTTCGCCGGGTTCGAGTTGATGATTTTGAAGCCGTTTTTTCGCGTCTTCCACGTAATTCTGATAACACTGTTGTAAATCGTTGGTGGTGGGAGTGTAAATTTTTCCGCCGTACATTTTCCGCAAATATTCAAGATACGTCCCGTCGGCCATGGCATTTTGCGTCAAGATGTAAAATGGATCGGCATCCGGCTGCGATTTGCTGAAAGCCGTGGGTAATCCCCGGCCCGGATCCGTCCCGCCAAAATAAATGCTGCCTGCCGGAATGGAATTGATGATGTCGTCAGCCGCAATTTGGGTGTATTTCGGATCGCACAGGGCGACATGGCCGTAGGCCAGACAGATTTCCAGCACCGGAGACCAATAACTGGTGCGGAGATGGACATCCTCCGGAACACCCTTGACTCGCTCATACTGCGGATGCCGTTGCTTAAAACTTTCAAACATGTTCGTCACGGTCTGCCAATCGCCGTTGGTGGCCGCATTAAAGAAGCGTTGAAACTCCGGCGAAATTTTTTCTCCGGCCGCCGCCGCCAGCGTCTGCGACTGTTGGAGCTTGGCCGCTGAGAACACTTTGAGCCGGTCAAGCTGCTGCTGCCTGAGCGATGTCTCCTCAGCCGTTCCCGTGCGGTTGAAATCAGCACTCCAGCCGCCAACGCAAAAAATCAGTCCGCCGGCCAAAATCAAAACGGCCAACGCTGTCACCGGACGCAACCGGCGGACGCGCGAGACATCCACGATGGCCGCGATTCGTTTTTCCAATCCGGACGGGCGGGCCATCGCAATCGCCGCCACCTGTGGCACGCGCCGAAAACTTTTCGCGATTTCCACCAGTTGACCGGCGTAGTCCGAAGCCTTGCAGCCACCAGTCAGCACCAAATCATCGCAGGCGCGCTCCCGTTCGACGCACATCTGTCGCGCCGCCAGCCAGACGAGCGGGTTGAACCAGTAAAGCGCGCAGACAATCCGCGCAACCAGTTGTGTCAGGCAATCCCAGCGTTTGATGTGCGCGAGTTCGTGCAGCAAAACAATCCGACGCCGCTCCACCGGCCATTGTCCGGCTTCGGCGGGCAGCATCACCACCGGTCGCTGCCAGCCCCACGTCAGCGGCATCATGTCGTCAGCCGACTGCAACAGCATCACGGCCCGATGCAGACGCAAAGTTGCGCCGGCTTCCTCCAGCAACCGAGCCCAGTCCGCATCGTGCAGCGGCTGCGCGTTTCGGGAAAATCGGCGGAGACGAAAGTGTCCGATGACCGTGGAAAGCAAAACGAGGGCGGCCCCGGCAAACCACGCGGCCAATCCAAACACCATCCAGTCAGTGCTGAAACTGGTGGCGATTGTCCGGCTGCCCCTGGTCGAATTGTGGCTGGCAGCGGGAGCTTCCGCGGCGTTCGGCGAGGCCGGCGCCTTTGGCGCGAACGTCCCGGGCGCGAGTTCCAATGCCAGTGAAATCTGGTTGCCGGAATTAAAACCGGTTGAAACCGACCAGAGCGGCCTCTGCCACGATGGCAGCATTGAGGTCAGCAACGGCAGGCAGGGCAGGCTGACCACGGCCAAAAACCAGATCAGATGCCGCGTCGCGGCAGAACCGCGCCGCCACAACGCGCAAACTCCGCCGGCCAGCGCGAGCACGACGAAACTCTTGAGCAACGTGTCGAGAAACAACGCGGCAAAATGGAAATTCTGAATGCCCTGGAAAACAGGTTCGATCCACGAATTCATATCAACGGCCCTCCTTTTTTGCCTGTTTGATGATCTGTTGCAGTTTGTTCAATTCCGAATCAGCCAGTCGGGTGTCGGCAGTTTCCAGCAAAGCCGCCATGGTCTGTGTCACCGACCCCTGAAAAAAAGTGGAGACAACCCGTTTCAAGGCGGAACGGCTGGCGGCCGCCTTCGATATACGCGGCAGATAAACGTAACGCGCCCCTTCCTCCCGATGCCGTGCATGCCCCTTCTCCTCCAGAATCCGCAGCAAGGCACGGACGGCAGAATAGCCCGGAGGATTGGGCAATGCCGCGCGAACTTCGGCGGCGGTGGCGGATTCCCTGGCGTGCAGAACGTCCATAATCTGGCGTTCCCGCCGGCTGAGATGTTGTTCGATGTTCATGCTGTGCTAATTTTTTAGCATAAGGCCGGAATCTGTCAATAGAAAAATGCTAAATATTTAGCATACCGGTTTTCGGTAAACGGTGCCCGCCCGCGTGAACGTTTAGCAGAAGTGGCGTTCCTGGCTCCTTTTTTACTTCGCCTTCTGGAATTTCTTCAATTGTTCAACCAGCGCCCGCACCTGGGATCCGTCACTGCCCTGCATGGCCGGCATTCGCGCCGCCGTTTCCGCCACCAACAACGCGTCGGGAACCCGGTTCTGGCTTAACAGGAGGTTGACGTAACGAAACACTGCTTCAGGCGAATACGGACACAATGCCCACGCCTGCCGGAAGGCGAAATCCGCCGCAGTGTTCATGCGCTTTTTTTCCACAGCATCGGTGGCTTGTTGCCCGCGCCAAGCGTAGAGTCCGGCAATGGAGGCTCGCTCCTTTGAAAACATATTGTGCGTGTAGGCGTTTTGGACAAAACGAGAATCGCCACTGAAACCGCTGAAGTCGTGCTGGAGAAAAACTTTTTCAGCGAACGAGGCGACGTCCGCCACCGTTGCATCAGGTTTCAGCCAATCGCCAATCATCGGCTGAACGCAGTTCGTCCAGTAATCACGATCCCGCTGAACGATTTCGTCGGACAATCCCAACAGAGGCTGACGGTTGATCTTGAAAATCAGGCCGTGCGGCTCCAGATAGGGATACATCCAGTCGAGCGGAAAACTTTCCTCGATGTAAAATTCGCGGTCCGGATTTTTGTCGATGATGACTTTGCAGAGCAGGCCGTTGATCTTCATGACAGAAACCTGGCCGGAGATGGCCATGCGGCTGTCCTGAGTTTTGACGCCCTCACCGGGCTGGAGCTGGCCAAGGGCCGCGCGGCGTTCGAAGTCTGCCCTATATTCTTCAAGACAGCGCGCTGAATCTTCAGCGGTAGGAACGTAAATTTTATTGCCATAAATTGAGCGCAGGTAGTCGAGATATGTGGCATCCGCCAGCGCATTTTGTGTGAGCGTGAAAAACGGATCGCCTTCCACCTGTGACCGGCACATTGCCGTGACGATGAATCGGCCCGAATCCGTTCCGCCAAAATAAATGCTCCCGGGCGGAATGGATTGGATGATGTCCTTGCCAAAGGCGGCTGAGTATTTTTCCTCGCCGTTGCTGAAAGCGTCGAAAGCACCCCAGATTTCCTTCACCGCCTCCCAACGGGAACCGCGCAAACGCTCGTCTATCGCGCCGTGATCCTCGTATTGCCCTGCGTGTTTTCGGAAATCCTCGAAAGCATTTCTGACTGCCGGCCAGTCGCCTTTTTCCGCCGCGGCAAAAAATGCCTGGAACACCGAAACATCGTTGGTCCCGGCCCGGGCCTGCGCCGCCTTTTCAGCCACAAATGATTTTAATTGGGCGGTTACTTCCGGATTTTTAATAGTCTGCCGCGTGGAAGGCTGCTTTTGGGTGCAGCCGACGACTAACAATCCGATGCTAAACATTATCAATCCCAGGAATTTGCCGGTAGTTTTCATAAGTGGACTTTTGTCAGAGGTTTAGCCGAATCTCTCGGCACACTTGGTGCATGGTTTTCAAGACACCGCCGACGCCGAATTTGTATAAAAAATCCGGCTGCGCCGCCAGCTTCGATGGGCGAAAATGGCTAATTTAGAATTATTCTAAATCTTGACTTGGTCCCGCGATCCGTTATCTTTCCCCCTGCCATGACGACCGAGCATAACCGATTGGAGCGGCGGTTGAGCGAACACCTGACGACGGGCGGGTTCCGGTTCACGCCGCAGCGCGAGCACGTCTATAACGTGCTGCTGGAAAGACGCAATCACCCCACCGCCGAGGAAGTGTTCATCCGGACCAAAAAGGCCATGCCGGATATTTCCATGGCCACGGTTTACAACTGCCTCGACGCGCTGGTAAAGTGCGGGCTGGTCCGCCTGGTCGTGCTCGACCGTGGCGCGACCCGCTTTTGTTCGAATATGCGCGAACATTGCCATTTTTACTGTGATACCTGCGATCGGGTCTTTGACGTGGACCTGCCGGCCAAGCCGGTTTCGCCGGTTGCCCTGCCAAAGGGCTTCAAAGCCGAGCATTGCGAAATTGCCATCCACGGCCTCTGCCCGGATTGCGCGAAGAAGAAAAAATGAATTTTGCGAACGATGAGCACCGCCACCGAAACGATTGAGGGCCTGGTCAAACAGGAATACAAATACGGCTTCTACACCGACGTGGAAACCGATTCCGCGCCGCCAGGTTTGAGCGAGGACACCATCCGGCTGATATCGCGCCGGAAAAACGAGCCGGAATGGCTGACCGACTGGCGGCTCAAGGCGTTCCGCCACTGGCAAACGATGACGGAGCCGGCCTGGGCAAAGGTCCACCACGAAAAAATCAATTACCAGGAAATCACCTATTATTCCGCCCCGAAGCAGGCCACCGAAGGGCCGAAAAGCCTTGAGGATGTGGACCCGAAACTGTTGGAGACCTACGAAAAGCTTGGCATCCCGCTGCGTGAACGCGAACGGCTGGCCGGCGTGGCGGTGGATGCGGTGTTTGACAGCGTGTCAGTCGGCACCACGTTCAAAAAGCAGCTCGCTGAAAAGGGCATCATCTTTTGCTCAATGAGCGATGCGGTGCAGGAACATCCCGACCTCGTGAAGAAATATCTCGGCATGGTGGTGCCTTACACGGACAACTATTTTGCCGCGCTGAATTCCGCCGTCTTCACCGACGGTTCGTTTTGTCACATCCCCAAGGGCGTGCGCTGTCCAATGGAGCTGTCCACCTATTTCCGCATCAACGCCGCCAAATCCGGCCAGTTCGAGCGCACGCTCATCGTCGCCGACGAAGGTGCTTACGTCAGCTACCTCGAAGGTTGCACTGCGCCGATGCGCGATGAAAATCAACTGCACGCGGCGGTGGTCGAACTCATCGCGCTCGAAGATGCGCAAATCAAATACTCCACGGTGCAGAACTGGTATCCGGGCGACGAGAACGGCCGGGGCGGCATCTACAATTTCGTGACCAAGCGCGGCCTGTGCAAGGGCCGCAACTCGAAGATTTCGTGGACGCAGGTCGAAACCGGCTCGGCCATCACCTGGAAATATCCAAGCTGCATTTTGCAGGGCGACAACTCGGTCGGCGAATTCTATTCCGTCGCCGTGACGAACAATTATCAGCAGGCCGACACCGGCACGAAGATGGTCCACATCGGCAAGAACACGCGGAGCACGATTGTGTCGAAGGGCATTTCCGCCGGGCACGGGCAGAACAGCTATCGTGGCCTCGTGAAAATCCAGAAGAGCGCCGCGAACGCGCGCAATTTTTCGCAGTGCGACTCGATGTTGATCGGCGCGAAGTGCGGCGCGCATACGTTCCCTTACATCGAGGTGAAAAACATGTCATCGTCCGTCGAGCACGAAGCCTCGACGTCCAAGATTGGCGAGGACCAGATTTTTTACTGCAACCAGCGCGGGCTTTCCACGCAGGACGCCGTGAACCTGATCGTGAACGGGTTCTGCAAGGAGGTCTTCAAGGAACTGCCGATGGAATTTGCCGTGGAAGCGCAGAAACTTTTGGGCGTGAGTTTGGAAGGCAGTGTGGGCTAATCTTAACCACGGATGAAATCACGGCAGCGCAACATCGATCTGAAAGTAAGAGCTTTGATCAAACCGATGATGGGAAAGCTTTGTTGTAACAAGCGCGTGTGGAGCTTCAAGAGTCTGGCTCTAGGATTTGGGAAAAAAGTCCATCACGGTAATAAAAAATTGGTGGATAACTTTTATGGCGAATGGGAAATAAGAACTTATTGTTACGCTTGGCGAGTTGTAAAAAACGGGAAGATTCTGTGCGGAAGCAAAGATGCAGTTGATTCTGTTGATGAGTTAAACGCCGTTTTGAAACGAATAAAATTCGGACATTTTATTTCGTTGGAGCAGCTTACAAATTTTGATGTCCGGGTTGCATTTGATACAGGCATTGCTGTTGATTTTCTAGCGGCAGTCAGTGACGAAGATGAAGGGCTTGTTATCTTTTGTCCTGAAAACAAAACTATTAAGTTCACAGTCGGCAACGGGTGGAAAATTGGCCCATCCAACAAACCGTGGCCTGAATGGTAAATTTTGAAAAATGAGCAAACAACCGATTCTTGAAATCAAAAATCTCTCGGCGGGCGTTGAGGGCAAACAAATCTTGAAGGGCATCAACCTGACCATCAACGCGGGCGAAGTCCATGCCGTCATGGGCCCGAATGGCAGCGGCAAAAGCACGCTGGCCGCCGTCCTGGCCGGGCGCGACGGTTACGACGTGACCGCCGGCGAAGTCATCTACAACGGCCATGACCTGCTCAGCCTCGACCCGGAAGAGCGCGCCCGCGAAGGGCTGTTTCTCGCGTTCCAGTACCCGGTCGAAATCCCCGGCGTCAACAGCACCTATTTTCTCAAAGCCGCGCTCAATGAAGTCCGCAAATCCAAGGGACAGTCGGAATTGGACGCGATGGAATTTCTCAGCCTCGTGAAGGACAAGATCAAACTATTGGAGCTGAACGAGGATTTGCTCAAGCGTTCGGTGAATGAAGGTTTCTCCGGCGGCGAGAAAAAGCGCAACGAAATCTTCCAGATGGCCGTGCTCGAACCCAGGCTGGCCATCCTCGACGAAACCGATTCCGGCCTCGACATTGACGCGCTGCGCATCGTTGCCGGCGGCGTCAACAAGTTGAAGCGGCCCGACAGCGCGCAACTGGTCATCACGCATTACCAGCGGTTGTTGAATTTCATCATTCCCGATTTCGTCCATGTGCTCTACGACGGCCGTATTGTGAAATCCGGTGACAAGCAACTGGCGCTCGAACTCGAGGCGAAAGGTTACGACTGGATTACCAAGGGCGCTTAATTAAACTGGCGGCATGAATTTGGACGAAGCCCAACGGCAACGCGTCACCGCCTGGATTCTTCAGGGCGCAAAGCTTTCGGAAATCCAAACCCGGCTGGCGGAGGAATTTGGTTTGCGGCTCACCTACATGGAGGTGCGGCTGCTGGTGGATGATTTGAAATTGACGCCGAAAGATCCGGAACCGCCCAAAGGCGTGGCCCAAATCGGCTCCGCGCCGGCAGCGGGTGCATCCCCGCCCCACGCCGGCAAAAAAGCCGCCCCGGCACCCGCCGCGCCGCCGCCGCCCACCGGCAAGGTGTCCGTGACCGTGGATGAACTTGTGCGGCCCGGCGCGATTGTCAGCGGCAAGGTCACATTCAGCGACGGCCACCAGGCGGACTGGTATCTCGACCAGACCGGACGGCTCGGCGTTGTGCCCAGGCAACAGGGTTACAAACCGTCCGCTGCCGACGTGCAGCAGTTTCAGGCCACACTGCAAAATGAGCTCGCGCGGATGGGTTTTTGATTCCTTGCTTAACTGGCGGCACAAGCGTCCCGCAATCCGGGTGTCAGCCAGTCTCTTTGGCTCAACTCGCTCAATGAATAACGAATGACGAAGCCCTAATGACGAAATAATGTCCGAAAAGTTCCAATGACGAATGCGGGTTCCAGTTATTCATCATTCTTTCGTCATTCGGATTTGGGAATTGGTCATTGCCCACCGCCTTGCAGTCTGCCAGCAGTCCCATCCACCAATTACAAACTGCCAATCCTTGCCGCACGCTTGGCGACTTGGCACATTGAAGCGCGATGCGCGAACATTTCCGGGTCTGGATCGAAAGCCTCGAAACCTTTGCCCTAGAAGTCATCTCCGGCGAACGCCGCGACACGAAGGCGGCGTTGATGCGCGGTCTTTTATTCGGCAGTTCCAAGCTGTTTCAAGTGGGTGTCAAGATGCGCCGCTGGCTTTACAACATGCGCATCCTCCGCGACAGAACCCTCGGCGTGCAGGTCATCGCCGTCGGCAACCTCACCGTCGGTGGCACGGGCAAAACGCCGGTGGTGGAGAAATTCGCGCGCGAACTCCGCGATGCCGGACGCAATGTCGCCATCCTCTCGCGCGGCTACCGCTCCAAACCGACGCCCATCCACGAGTTGCTGCTGAACAAAATCCTGTTGCGTGAAGACCGGACGCCGCCCCGCGTCGTCTCCGACGGCAAATCGCTTTTGCTCGATTCCGAAATGGCCGGTGACGAACCTTACATGCTCGCGTCGAACCTCAGGGATGTCGTGGTGCTGGTGGACAAGGACCGCGTCAAGAGCGGGCTGTATGCGATTGAAAAATTCGGTTGCGACACGTTGCTGCTCGACGACGGTTTCCAGTACTGGGATTTGCGCGGGCGACGTCACGACGTGGTGTTGATTGACCGCCAGCAGCCGTTCGGCAACGAGCATCTGCTCCCGCGCGGCACGCTGCGCGAGCCGCCGTCGCACCTCGCGCGTGCCCACACGATTTTCATCACCAAGAGCGATGGCCAGACCGCCGAACTCCGCCAGCGGATTGCCCGGCTGAATCCCGAGGCCGCCATCATCGAATGCGTCCATCACCCGCTCTACCTTGAGGACGTGTTCACCGGCGAACGGCGCAAACTGAATTTTCTGCAGAGGCGCAAAGTTGCCTCACTCAGCGGCATCGCGCAGCCGGAAAGCTTCGAGCACAGCCTCGTGAAACTGGGCGCGGAACTGGTTTATTCCAAACGCTTTGCCGATCATCACCGCTTTACACAGCAGGAAATCCTGAACGTCATCAACCGCGGCAAGAAACGTCAGGCCGATACTATCATCACCACGCAAAAGGACGCCGTGCGCTTCCCGAAACTGGATCGGCGCGACCTGCCGATTTATTTCATGCGCGTCGAAATCCAGATCGTCAGCGGCGCGAACGACTTTCAGGACTGCGTCCGCAAAATTTGTTTCCGCTGAAAATGGACACGCTGATTTACTGGTTCGCCCGCACGCTGGTCGCAGGCATTCAGGTGCTGCCTCTGAAATTTGTGGCCCGGCTCGGGCGTTGGGCCGGCGCGCTGGCGTACCGGCTCGACGCGCGGCACCGGCGCGTCGCGTTGCAAAACCTGACGATGTGCTTCGGCCGGGAAAAATCGCCGGAGGAAATCCACGCCATCGCCCGGGAAAACTTCCGGCGTATCGGGGAAAATTTCGCCTGCGCCATTAAAACCGCTGCGATGAACTTCGAGACCCTGCGCCCGCATGTCGAATTTGCCGGCATCGAGCGTCTGCCCGGGAAAAACGCCGGGCAGCCGCCTCCCAATGTTGTCGTCGCCATCGGCCACTTTGGCAACTTTGAACTTTACGCGCGGTTCGGACAATTTCGCCCCGACTACCAATGCGCCACCACCTACCGCGCGCTAAAGCATCCGGTGTTCGACCGCCTGTTGCAACATCTGCGCGAGCGCTCCGGCTGCCTTTTTTTCGAGCGCCGCACCGATGGCCCGCTTCTGCGCGCCGCGATGCACCGGCAGGGAATCATCCTCGGATTTCTTACCGACCAAAGCACCGCCGGCCTTCGCGGGCCGTTCCTCGGCCATGATTGTTCGACCACGCTGGCGCCGGCGGTATTCGCGTTGCGCTATCACTGCGAACTTTACACCGCCATTTGTTGGCGGGTCGCGTCGGCGAAATGGCGGT
>Ga0187866_1003623_pt1 | contig 11410 bp, 7 predicted proteins | sample June2016WEW_11_1_3_FD_133013 | JGI IMG/M metagenome (GOLD analysis project Ga0187866, IMG submission 133013) | Peatland microbial communities from SPRUCE experiment site at the Marcell Experimental Forest, Minnesota, USA - June2016WEW_11_150 | ecosystem: Environmental > Terrestrial > Soil >... | reverse complement strand
GTTCGTGAACCCTCACCCGGCCCGCGCCGGCTGGTGAAAGCGCCGGTCGCGGTCCACCCTCTCCCCAAGGGAGAGGGCGGGAATCAACCCTCGCAGCCCTCTCCCTTGGGGAGAGGGTGGCCGACGTAGGAGGTCGGGTGAGGGGTCTTTCCCTTTTCCCTCGAGCAACTGCGCAACATTGCTTTCTGCGCTCGCGTTAGTACCCTTTTGAATGCGACTTAGTGTTAGCCATTCTCAGGGCCAGTTGCTCCGCCCGTGCCGGAAGCGCTCGCGGGCGTCTCCTCCCCGTAAGAAAGAGCGGCGGTCGCCACCAGCGCCAGAATGATTCCAGCCACTTCCCGGTGCGAGATCTTTTCGTGCAGGAAGGGAACCGCCAGGGCAACCGTAACCACAGGATACAGGGCGATCAAAGGAGTAACCACGGAAGCTTTGCCGCCATGGTGAAATGCCGCCAGGCTGGCCAGTACTCCCAGCCCATTGAGGACGCCGCCCAGGATGGCCAGGAACCAGGCCAGGGCTGAGATTTTCCAGTCCAGCGGTTGAGAAATCAGAATCACAACGGCGATGGGAAGAAAGGCCGCCGAGAAGAAAATAAGAGAGAGTTCAACGGAGATGTAGTTCGTCGCCAGCTTCTGGGTCAACCCGGTGAGGCCCCACAGAACCAGCGTCAGCAACGCATAGCCCATCCAAAGTGACATGATGATATCTCCCGCTAGGCGCGGCAGTCTCGCCCAACCCTAGCCAGTGCTGAAAAGCAGAATCGCGATAATGGCCAGGCCTATCCCGGCGGCCTGCACCCAATTCAGCTTCTCTCGCAATAAAGGTATGGCCGTAACCACCGTAAATAGCGGATAGAGCCCCGTAATGGGAACCACCGTGGACGCCTTACCACCGTGGCTCAAAGCCTCATACATGGTCACGTTGCCCACCCCACCCAGAATCCCGGTGACGAAAGCGAAGGTCCCGCCGCGCCAGCGATTCTGCCCCGCCCAAGCTTGTCTGGAACGAGCCACGATCAAAACCAGGGGAATCAATCCCAGCGTGAAAACGACCTGATTCACCATGGGCGACATCATGTTCATGGCAACTTTGGAGACGACTCCCCAGGCGCCCCAAAACAGGGTGGTCAGGATGCTGTACCAAAGCCATTTGGGCATCGGGTGGACTCTCCTCATAGCTCCTGGGAATCAATTTCATTTCCGGAGGGAATAGGTCTTGACGGTCTCGGGATTGATTTCAATCCCCAGACCCGGTTTGGTCGGGACAGCGACGCGGCCTTTCACGACTTGGAAAGGTGTGGTCAGGAGTTCCCGGCGCAGGGCCGAATCCGTGACGGAAAACTCCAGAAAGGCGGAGTTGGGGATGGCGGCGATGAGATGCAGGCAGGCTGCCACCAGAACCCCGGTGCGGAAAGCGTGCGGGACGCACAGACGATTGGCCTCGTGCGCCATGTAGGCGATTCGCTTCGCTTCCGTCAGCCCCCCCACGCGGGAAATGTCCGGCTGGATGACGTCCAGGCACGCTTCCCAAATCAACCGGCGAAAAGTCCAGCGCCCCGCGTCCTGCTCGCCGGCAGCAATGCGCAAGGAGGTTGACCCGCACAATCGCTGGTAGCCCTCAATATCCTCGGGGGGGAGGGGTTCTTCCATCCAATAGATGCCCATGTCGGCGAATTCCCGGGCGGCCTGCATGGCCATTTTCAACGTGTACCCGTGCCCAATATCAATCATCACCTCAACGTCACGGCCGGCAACTTCCTTTGCGGCAGCCGCCAACTCGACGTCTCTGCGCACATCCGTCCCCAGGGGCCCGTAGCCCAACTTCACCGCGGTAAAACCCTCCGCCACGTAGTGACGAACCGCTTCCCGGACTTCCGGAACGCTTTCCGGCATCAACATGCTGGCGTAAGCGCGCACATCGGAGCAGTAGCTTCCTCCCAGCAGTTTGTGCACCGGTTTGCCGACCGCCTTTCCCAGGATGTCCCACAGGGCCATGTCCACACCACTCATGGCGTGCATCACCACGCCCAGGCGGCCGTAGTAATTCGTCTGGCGATACATGAGCTGCCAGATCTGCTCGATATCGAAGGGATCTTTCCCTACCAGGATCTCGCGGAGGCCGTAACAAGTGCCATGCGACATCTCGGCATCGACGACCGCTTTCCCCACCTCCGGGGAAGTATCGACCTCACCATATCCGGTGATTCCTTCATCGGTTTCAACTCGGATGAGCAGGTCGTCCTGGGTCCCATCGGCGACGGCTTGCCGCACCGGAAGACGCAAGATGATTCCTTCCACGTTGGTGATCTTCATGTTACGTTTACCTCCCGGCTGCTTTTCTCCTCCAGGATTTCCCCAGGACCGCCAGGCCTTCGGCCCACGGGATGGTGAACAATACCCGAATCGCCCGTCCGGATTCAATTGCCTGAGGCCGGCGCACTCGTCCAGCGGTCCTCCCGAGCCATCTCATAGGCGACTTCCTCGGCGCGAACCTTCCGATCCAGCGCTTCCAGTCTCTTCCACTGGGCCAGGGCGGCCTCGGCCGGCGCCGCTTGATGGGACCTCGCGAACGCCAGGTACAGGTAATACTCACCCTGGGTATGATCTGGTCTGAGCCAGAGCACACGCTTGAATACGTCAATGGCCCGCGCAAACTGCTGCGTCTTAAACCACACGAGACCCAACTCGTAGTTCGCCTGAACATGGTCAGGGTCGTGCGCGAGCGCCGATTGAAGGAATCTCTCCGCCTCCGGGAAGTGGCCCTGTTCTATCGCCACAGTTCCCAAGCCGACGAGCGATTCCAGGTGATCTGGAACCCTCGTCAAATGCCGCTGGTAGAACTCCCGAGCCTTCTCAAACTGGCCGTTGCTCTGGCAGGCAAACCCGATGAGAAAGTTGATATCGGGCAGAAGCGGGTCCAGCCGCGCGGCCTCGTGGAAGGCGGCGATGGCCGCTGCCAGGTCATGGGAACGGAAAAGAACACCACCCAGGTGCAAGCGATGCACGGCTTGGGCCGGCTCAATTGCCGCCGCCTGCCGATACGCAGCGGCGGCTCCTTGCCAGTGCCCCACCCGGGAGAACTCCTGACCGAGCTGGGCCTGGTAGTCCGCCCGGCGTGGGGCGCGTTCGGTGGCGTGTTGGAATTCCAGAATGGCATTCTCATGGTCACCGCGCTCCGCGGCAAGGAGGGCAAGTGAAAAATGTGTTTCGGCAGGCTTCCCGTCCAGATCGGCGGATTCGGCCAAGGCTCCTGCTGCCAGATCCAGTTGCTGACAGTGGTAATACGCGACGCCCAGATTGTAGAGCACCTCCGGCGAATGGGGGCGAAGTTCATTGACCCGGGCAAAGAGCGTGGCGGCCCGCGCGTGCTGGGAATGCGCCGCTAACAGGCTGGCGAGTTGAAACAGCGCCCCGGGATGATCAGCATTCTCGCGGGCAAAACCGTCCGCGGCCTCCAGCGCTTGGGCGGTCTGATCTTCCTCCAGGTATTTTCTGATTGACGATAAATCCTCCCCGGTGGCGGGTTGGGAGCGCGGCGCCGGCGGGGTTTGACAGGCTGCGGAAAAATGCTCCACTGCTGTCATTCTGAGCCCTTCGCTGTCATCCTGAGCGCAGCGAAGGATCTTGCTCTGCCCGCGCTCAGGGTAAACTGCGCGAAGAATCTCGCTCTGCGCATTCTCATGGCAATACGAGATTCTTCGTCGCCTGCGGCTCCTCAGAATGACAGTCCCGACGGGTTTCTCCGCAGCCTGTTGAGCCATCCCCGGGCCCCAGGCAGGCGGGAGAGCCGCCATTACTAAGGCCACCAGCCCGGCTAAACGCCTTGTCCGGAGGATCATGGCTGCTTCTCTCCCCCCGGCGCCCGGCGCGCTTGCACTTGACCCAGCAGGGCGCGCGCTTCCGCGGAACCGGGATTCAAGCTGAGGGCCCGCCGCGCCGCTTCTTCAGCTTCCGCCAGGCGTTCGGTGTTCATCAAGGCAAGCGCGTAAGCATAAGCCAGGCGGAAGGATCCGAGGTTATCCCTCGCCGCGGGTCCCAGCACCTCCAGTGCCTCCACCCAGCGCGCGGCTTGCGCCAGCGCGATGCCCAGCGCCTCTCGCGCTTCCCCCAGATGCGGATCGCCGGCCAGCGCCTGGCGGAAGTAGTCGATGGCCACGGAAAGTCTTCCCTGGTCGGAGGCCAGCAGCCCTTCGACGTACAGAACTCGCGGATCGTCAGCCGGGAACTCGGTTTGAAGCAGACGCAGTTGCGCCCAGGCGTTGGACGCGTCGCCGGCGGCGCGATAGGCCATCACCAGATCAAAGTGCGCGTCGGTTTCCTGCGGGTTCAGGCGCGCTGCCTCTTCCAAGTGCGCAAGGGCTGAACTCCGATCCCCACCGAGCAGAAGCAGCAAGCGCCCGGCGTATCGGTGCGCGGAGGCATTGTGGGGATCCAGCGCCAGAGCCGCGCGGGCTGCCCCCAGGGCTTCCTCGAGATGACCTTGCATCCAGAGGCCATACGCCAGATCGGTTTCGGGCTCCGCCTGATCGGGAGCCAGCGCGGCGGCACGGCGGAAATCCGCAATGGCGGCATCCACTTGCGCCAGAGGGAGGCGCGCCAGGCCGCGATCCAGAAGCGCCTTCACATCGGTGGGATTTGCCCTCACCCGCGCTTCGGCCTCCCGCTCGGCCGAGCGCAACTTCTCCGCTGGGGGGGCGAAACGCTCCGCGTGAGTCCGTTCTGCCTTCTGCCCGGCGGAGAATCTGGCACTGGCCCCCAAGACCAAGAGGAGGACACCCAACGCCCGATAACCCTGGCGAGCGGAACCTGAGAATCGCATGAACCAATCACACCTTGTTCGGCAGCCCGCCACCCGTGGGATTGCCCGCCGAGGGCGCAGGTTCCCGGCGTAGGGTCGGCACCACGTGGCAGACTCAGCCCTGCGGCCGCGTTGGGTATACCCATCCCTTCCCGAGGCAACGAAAGCCCAGCTTGATTCCAAAACGAGCATATAATGGCCTTCGAACAGGCGCTTGTGTCAAGAGGGTTTTGTCCCCGGCAAAGATCCGCGTTCAGAAGGTTGAACACATTCTAAAGTTGCTTTCATGCAGATACTACTGCTGACGCGAAGCATCAGGTTAGGTTGGTGACGGTTCACGACCCCTCACCCGGCCCGCGCCGGCTGGTGAAAGCGCCCGTCGCGGCCCACCCTCTCCCCAAGGGAGAGGGCTGGGATTGGTAATTCCGCGTATATCCAAGGAGTTCAGCGTGGCTGGCCAGAAGGTTTACGCTGTGCCGTCAATCGTGCGAGCGATGAATGTGCTGGAATTCCTCGCCCGTTCCAAACACGGAGCCTCCGTTTCAGAGATCAGCCGTGACCTGGCGCTTCCTAAGAGTTCCACCTACTTGATCCTGACGACCCTTGAGGAAAATGGATATTTGCAGAGGAACGTCCAGACCGGCAAGTATTACTTCGGCTTGAAACTGGTTGCCCTCGGCCGGAAGGTTCTGGAGCATCTGGATTTGCGTGAGGTGGCCAGGCCGTTCCTGGGCGCTCTGATGCGCCGGACCGGCATCATCGTCCACCTCGCGGTTCTGGAGGGGAACGAGGCCGTGATTATCGATAGAGTTGAGCCCCCAGGTTTGAGCGCCGGGGCCGACTGGGTCGGTCGCAGACTCGACATCAATTGCACGGGAGTCGGCAAGGCGCTGGTAGCCTACCTCTCCGACGACCAATTCGGCCAAATCATTACGGTCAAGCACTTCGCCCGGCACAACGACAACACCATCGTGACCATCCGAGATTTGAAGAAGGAACTGGCCCGAGTCCGAGAACAGGGTTACGCCTTGGACGACGAAGAGGATGAGATCGGGCTCCGGTGCATCGGCGCTCCGGTCTTCGATGGGCGCCAACGGGTAGTCGCCGCCATCAGCCTGGCGGCAACCACAGAGCAGATGCCCATCGACCGAGTTCGGACCTTGACCGCTGCCCTAAGACAAACCGCCTTGGACATTTCAACCCAGCTTAAATCACTGAGTGGACAGGACTTCGTTGGTTCCGAGACAATGCCACGACCAGTCCCCCCGGAGCATCCCTAACCGGAGACCCCAGCACGCCTCTGCCCGTTGAGGACCAGCGGGTAATGCCGGATGCCTTTGTATGAGATTTGGAAGTCCTATCTGCCACACTTTCCGTTCAACCTATTGAACAAAACGCTGATTTCTTGCTGCAATCGGCTTGACTTTTCCCAGTGCAGGTCTACCCTCCGAAGTATCAGAGATTAGGACGGAGGTCTTTTCGGCCATCGGGCCTGAGATCCCAATCCAGCGGAATATTGCAGGCAAAGAGAAGCTCGCCGGGGCGGGGGGAAACCTTTTTGCCGGCTGCCTGCTCGAAGGAGGATGACATGGGTTGCCTGCGACGACATGTTTGGTTCTTCAGCGTGGTTGTCCTGTTGCTCACCACATTGAACCTGAAGGCGCAACTGAATCGTGGGATCGTCGAAGGGCTTGTCACAGACCCGCAAGGTGCGGTGATCCCCGGGGTTGACGTCAATGTCACCAATACCGACACCGGCGTGACAGCCCCTACGAAGACGAATAACTCTGGTTATTTCAGGGTCGCGGACTTGGTTCCGGGCACCTACGCCGTGCACTTCCTTAGCGCTGGGTTTGCGCCCCTCGACATCACGGGAGTCGAAGTCCCAGCCGGGCAGGTCATCAAGGTTGATGCCAAGCTAACACTTGGGGCCACTCGCCAAACGATCGAAGTAACAGCTGGAGCAGCCCTTCTCGAAACTGCGGCGTCCAATTTCAGCAGCACTTTGGGAACCCGGACTGTGGAGAGTATGCCGTTGCAGGGCCGGGATATCCAGCAACTGATATTCCTGCTTCCGGGAATCAGCCAAGCGGCTGGGCCGCCAGGAAGTAACTTCGGTTTCAGCAGCGAATTCGGGTCCTTTCCGGATCCAACGCATGCCTACGGGTCCGACATTTCTGTGAATGGCGGACAGGGTGGTGACAACGCGTGGTATCTGGACGGCAACTTGAACCTATCGGGGTTCGCCGAAAACGTTGCCGTGAATCCCACTCCTGACGCCGTGGAAGAATTCCAGGCAGTCACCAGCGCTTTCGCCGCCGAATATGGGCGTACAGGTGGAGCGGTATTCAATGTGGTCCTCAAATCAGGAACCAATAGCTTGCACGGGAATATCTATGAGTATGTTCGCAACGAGGCCACGAACGCCCGGAATCCCTTCACCTCCATCGATTCGCTAGGGAAGAAAATCAAGGACCGCCAACTCCGTTACAACAACTTCGGTGGGACGTTGGGTGGCCCCGTCGTTCTTCCTCATCTTTACAATGGGAAGAACCGGACCTTCTTCTTTTTCTCTGGGGATTTCAGCATACTCCACTTGTTAGGAAATAAGGTCTTAACAGTTCCCACCGCGCTCGCGCGCACTGGGGACTTCAGTGAGGATGCTTCCGTCGTAGCCAACGGCCTCTGGAATCCCTACAGTACGGTGGGGCCAGATGTGAATGGCCTTTTCCAGCGCACAGCGTTCGGGACCCCTGTTCCCGGGAATCCGTTCGGCGCCAACGGGTGCTTGAATACCTCGGTAGAAGCCGGGGCCGCGCAAGGCATCTCCACCTGCAACTTCTCCGCTCAAGTCCCGACCACCCTGCAAGACCCAACCGCTATGTTTTTCATCAAGTCATTCCCCCTGCCCAATTACCTTGATCCGTTGAGCGGTTGCCCCCTGGCCAGCGGTGGCACTACCAGGATCTGCGAAAATTTCCTGGGTGCGGTGGGAAGTAGCCTGGACCAGGAAAACTACTCGCTCAAGATTGATCACCAGTGGAGCGACAAGAGTAAATACTTTTTCGAATACCTCTTCGGTCCGGGGAAGTACAACAACTACCGAGTCCCCTGGACCGGACCCACCTTCCCCAACGACGCGACGGGATGGAGATCGAACTTCCCCGTGGATATCGCCAACACCGACATCGGGCTCGGGAATACCTATACGGTCACCCCGACGCTTGTTAACGAGTTTCGGGCCAGCTTCACACGCCAGTACCTCAACGCTCATCCGGATCAGTCTTACCCGGACAGCATCACCGACCAGTCTGAGGTTAAGAAAGTCCTGGCCCCCATCCGCATCCCCCAAGATCCCCAAATGCCCGTCCCCAATTGGGGCATGTCGATGCCCGGTGGTGCATGGATCAATTTCGGCCCCACGCAATGGGTCAACATGATCACGACGGCCGAATCGTACAATTTCCTCGACAACGTCACGAAGGTCTCCGGAAAACACACCTTCAAGGCTGGCTTGGTATACCGTCTGGAGCATACGACCTACGAGGGACCTTACCCCACCTATTTCAACTTCGGTGGGGAACTAACCGTGGATCCCACGTCATACCTGGGTGGAGGCGGCTTTGAGCAGTTCATGATGGGAGCGGTGGCAAGTGCCGGCCGTAACTCGGCCACGGGACTCCAGAACAAGCCCTATAACCGTTTTCGCTACTGGGCATTTTATGCTCAGGACGACTTCCGAGTTACCCCCCGATTCACTGTCAACCTGGGGCTCCGATATGACCTCAATGGAATGTTCAAGAATCGCAACCACCCCATGACGAATTTCTGCCTGGGTTGCCCAAATGACGTTACAGGTTTGAAAGGAAAACTCATCTACGAAGGCGATCCTGAATTCCCGAAAGGTCACGATATTGCCCCGGCCAACAAGGACAGCATCGCCCCCCGTATCAACTTCTCATGGACGCCCAGGGCAGATCGGAAGACCGTTATTCGAGGCGGCTACGACATCTTCTTTACCAACGCCTTCGCGGCCATCAACGCACCAGGCCAATCCTCGAATAACATGCCGGGTTGGGCGCAATCCTACTCCTGGAACGGTAGTTTTTACCCGCAATGCAGTGGAGTTGCTGGCCAATGCGTGGCTTGGCCGCTCAGTGATACGACTACCGACAAGGCGACCACGACCAACCCTCCCTTCACCGGTCAGTTCCTGGCTGCCACGCGTGATCCGCTGCTCGGTGTCAGCCACGTAGAATTCTTCACGCCACCTTCTCACGACCCCATGGTTCAGAGTTGGGGATTGGAGGTCGAACGCGAATTGCCGGGTAATATGATGCTCAGCATAGGTTATGCCGGTACACACGGAACTCACTTAATGGGGGAAGCTTTCCGCCAGTTCAACTACATCCATACCAAGGATCTGATCAAGTATGGTACGGCGGTCAATGGGAATGCTCCGATTAGCCAATTCTATTCAGGTAAGACCGCTGCCATGCTGGCCCAGGTCTATGGTCCGGCGGGTTTCACTGGGACCGACGCAGAAGGAAATGTCACCCTCCCGTTGAGTATCATGCTGAAGGACTATCCCTTCTACGGGGCGATTAACCAACTTCAAAACCAGACGGCGTTCGAAGGAACCAGCATCTATCATGGGATGAATCTACGGATTCAGAAGCGCTATTCGCAGGGCCTTAACTTCATCGTGGCGTACACCCTGAGTAAGAAGATTGCCAACGCCGCTGTGTCACAACCCGCGACACTGGTTACGGACCCGCTTCACTGGGGCATTGGCGGGCAGATTGGCGGACGAGTGGGCGAGTTGAGCTCGGCGCTCTTTGGGGCCTTTCAAGACCCAGACAATAGAAAGGCGGACCGGGCTATCGCCGCCGACGATATCCCCCAGATGTTGAATATTGCCGGCAGCTACGAGCTACCCTTTGGACATGGTAAGCGCCTGTTGAACCAGAAGGGTCCTTTGAACACCATTTTGGGAGGTTGGAGCCTAACCGGGAACTTCAATGCCGAGAGCGGCGTGCCGTTGCCCGTTAGCTGCCCCGGCAATCAGGTGACCAGCAGGTGCAACCTGATCGGCAACCCTAGTTTCTCGGGTGGTCGGACAAAGGAGCAACGTATTGCCGACTGGATCAATCCCGCTGCTTATCAGCCTGCCTTTGGCGGTGACCAGAGTTTCTGGGCGAACTACGATCCCACGGACCCACGCGCCTACCTGTTTGGAAGCATGGGCCCACGGATGTCTAACCTTCGGTCACCCGGCTTCTGGAATGTCGACGCCTCGCTGGCGAAAGCATTCCATCTTACAGAGGCCAGGTATTTTGAGTTCCGCTGGGAGGTTTTCAACGCTCTTAACCACCAGAACCTGGGCCTTCCCCATACCGGTTTTTGCTTACCGGTGGCGGAGGGCGGCACCCCCGATGCAGTACATCAGGAGGGCTGCACATTCGGGCGTATCACAAACGTCCAAACCGACCCACGTTCGATGCAGTTTGCATTGAAGTTCTTCTGGTGAGACAGTTCCCACCGGGCGATGACTCTGCCGGGGGCGGAAGGAACAAACTTCCGCCCCCCGCTATTCCGGGTGAATCCGGGACTAGCGAAAAGAGAACTTGAAGGCGCCCGGATGGCGCCTATCCTTGCAGTCCAGATCCCGCCTGGAGCATGCACATACTTGTGTCCCCACCGAGGAGATTGCCATGTCCCGATCAGCTAAGAAGACAAGCGCTCCAGGCGCAATTTCGCGGCGAACTTTCGCGGCGCGCTGCCTCGCCGGTTCGGTCCTTTCGGGTCTGGCTTCGCAGACCGCGATCCCGGCGCTAGGCGCGGCCTTGCCCGGGAACAAGAGGTCTGAAGGCGTGATGGTGCCCACGCTCACAGGTCCTGTCAGGTGCGACTCCTTGGGGACCACGCTTATCCACGAGCATGTCCTGTGGTTCGCTGGCAGGGACTCCGAGGATGCCGGCTACACGCCCATTCCGGATGACAAGCGTGCCGAATCGGTCGACTATGCCGTTTCACTGCTGAATGACGCCGCGCGGGTGGGAATTGACACACTTGTCGACCTTACTCCCCACCGGCCGATCGACCTCTACGAGCAAATCGCGAAGCGGACGTCCGTAAAGATTGTGCCCTCGACCGGTTTCTACCGGCGAGACAAGATTCCCAAGGCGTTGGCGGATATGGAAGACGAAAACCAGATGTACGACCGCATGCTCAGGGAAGTTTCGGAGGGCATCGACGGTACGAAAATTCGAGCTGGAATCATCAAGATCGCTGGGGAAAACACCCCCCTTTCTGATTGGGAGAAGAAGGTCTTCCGGGCCGCCGCCCGGGTCCAGAAACTGAACGGAGTCCCGATCGCCACTCACGACGGCTCCGGGGCGCGTGAACAGTTCAATTGGCTCATACAGAATGGTGCGACTCCCCGTCGAGTTTTCATCTCGCATGTCGATATGGGCCTGCACGGCAAGCGAACCCGCGAACAGGTATCCGAGGAGCTGATTTCGATTGCCAAGGATGGCGGATACATGGAGTTTGATACTTTTGGCCAGGAGTCCTACACTCCGTGGCGTGATCTCGTCTTTCTTTGGCGCTC
>Ga0187866_1003617_pt1 | contig 11426 bp, 7 predicted proteins | sample June2016WEW_11_1_3_FD_133013 | JGI IMG/M metagenome (GOLD analysis project Ga0187866, IMG submission 133013) | Peatland microbial communities from SPRUCE experiment site at the Marcell Experimental Forest, Minnesota, USA - June2016WEW_11_150 | ecosystem: Environmental > Terrestrial > Soil >... | reverse complement strand
TTGTTACAGGCTCGCTTGGTTCGAGGATGACCGTGTGACTATTGACGCGAGAAGTATCGTCTGTAGGACATGGACCAAGTCGTCACGCCCAAAAAAGGGAATTTAGGAACACGCTAGCGCGCTTGTTGGGGGAGTCTTCGCTTACGCTGTGCCCTTGAATATTCGCAGAATACGTGGTTTCTGTGTGTTTTCCAAAAATGTGCGTGTTCTCGCTGCGTTTAAGAGCATGTTAATCGTGAAATGTTCCGCTGCAGATGAGTTGACAAAAAAAATTAGGGGGTTAAGGTTGTTGATTCTTCTAGCTCGTCTTATGGATAGATTATGCCAAAGGACGTCGTTGGGGACTGTGGCCCGTAGGGTGTTCCACCCAATCTTGGCCAGTTTGTCATTGCGTATCCTATGACAGTTGCTGTGCCGACTCTTGCCCATGTAGGAATGCCCTGGATCAAGTTCGGATACACGTATATGCCGCCTGTCGTCGTTGTGGTGTTGCCAGTGAATGGGCACGTGTTGCGAGTTGCGTTGATGTAGACCCAGAATGCGTTTTCGTTTAACGGGTAGCCCTGAACGTCGTATGAGTCAACTGACACGAGTACCCAGAATGGCTGTTCGTGGATGGTCTGTACGGTTGCTGTGAAGTTCATAAGATCCGTGTACTTGTGGTAGGGTGCGTTGATTGCTGCTACGCTTGTGACTTGTGCTTGCCAGCCGACTTGGTACGCCATTGTGTCGTTAAATTGTAGCTGGTCCACTTCTACGGTAGCGGTTATGTTCCACCATCCGAAGATGGCCGGATCCCAGTGGCCTGGAGTCATGTCTGTCATTGGAATTCTGAAGCACACTGACGCTATTCCATTAGAGTCTGTGTAGTTCTGCAGTATCGTGACCTTCTGGCCGAGTGCGTTGTCAACTTCGAATATCACCAGCTTGTTGGTGACGCGGTCTCCAGCATAAGTGACTTTGGCGTAGAGACAGACTTCCGCCTGTGGTGCGAATGAGTCACTGTGTTGGTTTGCCCCTTGTCCACCATATGGATCTGGGTATTGGTCGTACAGGTCGATGGCTGCACCTAGCGGAATGTATGGGACAGTGTATGTTCCGTTTGTCAATTCAGATGGCGAGTATGAAGTGATGTCGACGGCCGTGATGAAGCTGTTCCATGGTGGGTACCACCTCTCTGGGTGAGCCCATGATGCCAGATCGTATGGACCTATTGTAAGAGCACTGGGGGGCAGTGGTGCAGAAGAGACGTTCATAATTACCATGAACGTCATGGTGAACAGTGAGTCTATGCCGAAACCTTCCAATCCAGGTCCGTCTACGGTCCTAGTCCATATTCCTTCGACTGATCCGGGCGTATTGTTGTAGAACCAACCGAATGGAGACCCGCCGTTCTGCGCCAAGAAGCCTCCCACAACACAGTTTTCCAGTTGAATCTGGGTGGCGTCGTAGGTGAAGTTTATGTCGAAGCCTGCTACGTCCCAGTATGCAACGGTGTTGATCATTACGCTGACAGTAAAGTTGTCACCATTCTTCGAGCCTGATGGTGGTGATGTTGCTGGACTTACGAATAAGCTCGGTTCTGCTGGTTCTGGCGGTGGTGTCAATGGCTGTGCATCAAGCTGTAGTGTTCCCTGGATTATGTCGAAATTCATGCTGCCTGATGTTACATAGTCTGTCAAGTCGCAACTGGTTGTGTTCAAGTACAATGGAAGAAGCACGTTGGGGGCTGGTTGCAGCGGTATGTTGTTCAGGATTTTGAACGTTATTATCGCTACCAAGCCGTCTTGACCGTTCCATCCACTGCCAGAAGCAGCGACAACATCGTATGAAGCAGCGTCAGGGTAAACGCCCCCGCTGAGTGTTGCTGCTGTGCCATTGGTGGTGTATAGTCCTCCGTGAGTGACGTATGTGAGCGAACCTTGCGGTGCTGGAAGAACTCCGCCTGGCATGCCCAGTTCATCTACGAATGCGGTAGGAATGGCGTAGTTCAGGAAACCCGAGATGTTGAAATCGAAGTGAACTTCAACACCTCCGATACCATTCGGAAAGTCTAGCGCTGTGGCGTTCACGAGGTGTATTTCAACGTTGAACGTGCCACCGACAGCCGATGGTGTTCCTGGTGCTTCCAAACCATATATGCTTGCGTTAACGTCCGTCAACGATGGAATAGCTACGGGTTGTACGGTGTATACGGGTTGGGCTTGTGCTGTATATGATGCCCTTGTGACAAGTATTGGTGCTGTTAGCATTGCAAGAGCTAGAATCAGAGTTATTGCTTTAATCGGTTTCATCTCTCCTTCTCCCTTCTTTATTTTCAGCGTTTAATAGTATGCCTTGCTTCTGATTTAAAGGTTTCTGGAATTATCTTCTATTTCTCTGAGCACCGTTTCCATGCTCACAATGTTCTTTGATATGAAAACCTCGAATAAAAACTTAGCCGACCTTTGTGGATACGTGTTTTCCATCATGATTAGAAGTGTTCTCATTCCTACAAGTTGGCGCTGGGCGCGCGCGGGAAAACTCCGTTTGAACAGGATTTGCTGGAGCAGACGCTCCTATCTTCTTTTAAAACTGCCAAGATGGCCGACAGAACGAGTGTCGTGCAGGATTCCAAATGAGCACTGAGTCCCTGCTCAGAGTATTCAAGTGAACAGTCTTGGACCTCTCTCATTCCTTGGGAACAAAGGAAGCACCTTTGGAAGTGGCAGGAGATGAAACCAAAAACACAGAAGCCAAATGCAGATTTCAAACTGACTCATAGAATAATGTTCCAGAAGCCTTTAATTCGCCTTTAACGACAATTGCTATAGTGAAGCAGCAGATGTATAAATATAATAAGATTTTCGTGAGTGTTCCTTTGCTGCTACTGGTAGTAGGCATCATTGGGAACTCGTTTACCAGTACTGCAGTTGCCTCAACCACGCCCTCCCTGTATGTAAATCCTAGCAGCTACGTGGCTGCATCCTTAGGAGAGACTGTGCCCATCGAAGTTGACGTATACTTGTATAACATCAACCTGACCGGATACCAGTTTCAGCTGAGTTTCAATGCAACCTTGCTACAATGCCTGAACGCATCCGTGGGTAGGTTGTTCCAGGCTCTACCCAACGTAATATCCACGGTCACCAAGGACAACGTCAACGGAATCATATCAATCTCAGCGAACATTCAAACTGGCGGAAACCCCGTGAGCGGTTTTGGGCCGTTGCTTTCCGTGTTTTTCATCGCCACCTATTCGACGTCGTACCCACAGCAAGCCGCCTGCCCACTCCAAATCAGTAATGACACACTCTACGGAACAGGAACCCCTCCTCAAATCCTCGTACACAACGTGGCGAACGGTTCGTACCAAGCTCCGATTGTCCCACCACAGCTTAGTCTAACAATGAGCACGAGCAGCGCATACAATGGCAAGTATTACTTCGAAAACAGAATCACCGTAAACGGCAGCCTCACCGGAAACGGTTACCCCATACTGAATGGGCTTGTAGCCTTAGAAATCAGAGACCCCAGAAATTACCTCGTAGTAGCCAGAACCCTTCCGACTTCTAGCCTCCCGGTGAATTGTCCACTGCAAATAACAGCATTGACCCCCTGCGACTCAGGCGGGTCCCCGCAAAGCTCGTTCCAAGTAGGAAGCAGCGAACTATATTTCGACCTCATGATAAGAAACCCTAGCTCAAGCAGCATGATCGCACGCGTTACAGAAAACCCGTACGATTCAAGCAACGACTCCTTAGGAGTGCTCTCCCAGCAGGTTCTTATCCCCGCTGCTAGCACGTATGAGGTGTTAAGCCAGGGTATGCCGTTGCAGACGCCTCCCTATTACACTCCAGCAGCTTCAGCAAATGCAACTGTCTATGCAAGCGTATGGACAGACTTGCTCGAAAATGGAGGAGTACCCATTTCCACCGAGAGCATGGCAAAGTTCACGATAACAGGCACAGCCCAAGGCACACCCGTATACACGAGTCTGCCGACTCAGGGAACTTACAAGGCCGACCCCATATTGCATTGGGCATATAGCAATACCGGCACCTACGCGATAAACGTGGCCACAACATTCATGGGAAAGAACGCGACTCAGAGCAAGCAAATATTGATAAAGTTATGCGCGGACATCAACGGGGACGGAAAAGTGGGTCTCTCCGACCTAACGCTGCTTGCAAAGGCTTACGGTTCCACACCGGCCAGTCCAAACTGGAACGCCAACGCAGACATAAACGGCGACGGCAGAGTCAGCCTGTCGGATCTGAATTTACTAGCGAAAAACTACGGGAAAGGCCTGGTATGATAATAGCGCAATCCTGCCACGACCAGCGGAACCAGAGAGCCTCCGAAAGATTTTCGAACGTCACAACAAAATGAAATTCGAAATTACACACTTATCGCGGCTCAAGGTCCTGCACACCGCGTTCAATCATCGTGTTTGTCAAAGAGCGTGTTTTATAAAAGTCAATGAAGACTATATCAAGGCGAAAGAGGGCTTGAAACTTGCTTCGTAAACCTATGCTCGCGGTGCTGATACTCAGCATATCGTTACTGGCTTCAAAAGGATACATCAACTCCGTTAAAGCGTCCGCCAGCCTAACTATTTTGCCAACAGATTCAGGATACCTGAATAACAGTTATTTCTATTATGTCGTGGGTGAAGTGCAAAACACGGGGGACACCGCGGTAACGGATGTCTACATCAACGCAACATTCTACGACTCGACGGGTGTCAAGCTTGCCGAAATCTCCCAGCCCACGAAACTGTATACAATTCTGCCTGGAAGAATATCACCTTTTGACATCACTCTCTTGAGTGTCACGGTGTCTTCGAGGGTGGCCAATTACACGCTTCACGTAGCAAAATATAGCACTACTCAAAACGGACAGGTCGGCCTCAGGGTAGCGTCCAACAGCTCATCTCTCGACTCAAGCGGATTCCACATAGAAGGCACGATAAAAAATGTGGGAACGCAGAACACCACCTACGTTGAAGTAATCGCAACACTCTACAACGCAACCGGACACGCCATCGCCACAGTTGTCGACTATTCAGATCCAGGCTCACTCGACATCAACCAGACTGCACAATTCAACACACTACTAAACAGCTCAGTAGCAAACAAAGTGGACCACTACGCCCTAGAAGCCGAATCCTACGACTCCCAATTCATTCAGGATTACGAGTCAATCCCTGAATTCCAACCATTACCATTCATATTCACGCTCCTGATACTGACCACTACCATCATCCTGACACTGAAGCATCCAAGAAAAACAATGCGAAACGCCCGGCAGCAATCAGCAAAAAAACAAGCAGCTCAAAAAAAGCTTCCGTCAGAAGACCTACAATGAGATAACACTAGGACAGAGAAGAATCTTCCGTGCAACATCGCGGAAGAAGCAGAGAAGCAGGAACTGACTAAGCGCATTCTGACAGTAACACTATGTGTTGGCTTATATTTCCAAAAAAAAGTTGAGGTGATGTTGGACAGCAAAGCTATGTGCGGTTGGTGTAGAAAGCGTATGCAAATGAAACTAGATCGCCAAGGTCTATCCTGCTGTTATTGTTAAAGTCGGCGGCGCTGGCGTTGAGCCAATCATTGTGTATCGGTTGGGTCCAACTGGGACTGGCCGAAGTCATGTGATATACCAAGACGAACCCCGCAAAATCTGACAACGTTACGTTTCCATCTTGGTTCAAGTCCGCTCCCGCAAGCCCAGGCGGCAAAGGACTTGCTCGCACACCGCTCATCAGGAACGTTGAAGCAGTCATTGACACCATAATTAAGCTCAGAATCGCAATCAAAGCCAACCTTCCAAGTTTCTTCATGTAACTTTCTCCTCCTTTCACTCTCTGCCAAAACTGACGTGAAACTGGCCATATATACTTTGTGTAACATTGTTCCAGCCGACCTCGAAAGAGCGATGTGCACATTCTAATGCGCGGTACTAGTCGAGCGAGCTCGCAAGCTTTCCTCTCTTTTTCTTGTCCATCAACCAATCTTCGTAGCCTGCCACGATTCCCCATGAGAAGATAATCGTCCAGACAAAAAAGGCCCCCAAAACTCCGGGCATCTCAAGAATCAGCCAAATAACCAACCACGGCACAACGCCTGCCACGATGCAAGCACCTATGATTATCCAAACCCATTTCTCGCGGATAATGAAGGACATACCTTCACCATAACCATAAAGGTTCAAACGAATTCTTAATCCTTTTGCATTACCGCTTGAGTGCAGCTTACAAGGAAAGCCCATTCGGTTATTGAACGATATTTCAGCGTTGCCTCGCCCTGAATGACACTCTTGAGGAGTTCTTGAATTGCAAACGAAAATGAGAATATTGTTTCAAGAACACAATATTCTCACTCCAGAAATATAGAGGTTAGTTACATACCTGGTTAAATAACGGTCTAATCTTTTTTTAGTTCAGGCAAGGAGAAGGAGGGAAGAACGAACAAGATTTCTTCAGACAGGCCAAAGTGCGCGCTGTTGTCATAGGACCATGTCGGGCGCACGCCAAGAGAAAGCTATGGAATTGCAGAAGCTAAAAACTGCAACGTTGTCCCCATGACAGCGCACCCACGCCATACTCCTCAGGTGAGAGGTGAACACATGAAAACAAGAACTGCATTTTTCAAACTCGCAATAATCGGTTCATTAATGATAACTCTCCTTACAATTCCTCACCTTACTTTTTCACAGGAGGACTTCACAGGAAACGTGGATCTGTTCACCCAGAAAACGCCTTTTAGCGGAATAGGACCGAACAATCCAAGTGACGCATTCGCACCCCAAGAACTGGTCATTCTCTATGCACGTGTAACATTCAATAAGGCTCCCATATCGAACAATATCGTGGGCTTTCAGGCTGACGGCCCCATAAACGCAATACAAAACATAACATTGATTGGAGCCGCAACGACAAACGTTAGTGGAATAGCCGAGTTCTCGTTTCGCATGCCAATACCTCCCGTCAATGCAGAGGAGACAATCTTCGGCGAATGGCACGCGATAGCGACGGTCGAAATAGACCAAGTAGTCGTGAACGATACTCTAACCTTTAGAGCTGGCTGGATAATAACTATAAAAAGCATCGCAACCCTTAATGACAAATTGAGCCCGCAAACGGACTTCACCAGACAAAGCACTGTAGTTTTCAACTTAACGCTGGAAAACATCGCGTTCACTCCCAAACCTGCGGCAATAACAATAGACACCCAAGACGGTGCAGGGCATCCCATAATGCACACAGAACTGGACAACTTGACCATTCCGCCCGGCGAAAGCAACGCACAAGCCTCTTCAACGATACCCGAAAACGCAACACTCGGAGAAGAAAATGCTTCAGCCACACCTTTCACATCTCCGCCCACAAGCGGAGGAACACCCTACAGTCCATCTGTTTACACCACGTTCAACATCGTGACCACAGTTGAAGAACACGATGTTGCGATAACGGGCGTCAATCCGTCTACAACCCAAGCCTACGTGGGCCAAAGCGTAGAGATAACGGTCGAGGCAGCAAACCTCGGCGACTTCTCAGAAACCTTCAACGTAACAGTGTACTACGACACCAACCCTATTCAGGTCATACCCGTGATTTCACTGTTGCCTCACTCCTCAAAAACGATCACGGTAGAATGGAACACTGCAAACGTCAGCCCAGGCGTCTACACAATAAGCGCAAACGCCACGATTGTGGAAGGCGACGTAAACCCCAGCAACAACAACTTCGTAGACGGCAGAATAACCATAATTTCTGCACCCCCACCTTTCGCCCCATCTGGGATACTTCTCACTCTAATTCTAGCAGGCCTAGGCATCCTAGCAGGACTTGCCTTCCTAATACTACTGCTAGCCCACTACTCCAGAAAGAGAAAAAGAAAAACCCGCAGAGCGCCACAATATGTGATAATCGTGCACCCGCACATATAACGAGTGTCATTGAGCGCGCGCGTTATCGCGTCTCCTCCGCCCGCGCTAACCGACAAATCTCCGAGGAGAGTGATGGCCACCATTAAGACCACTGTCCCCTTCCCCCCATGCCCCTCCCCCCTCAGGTTATCATTAATACAAGCAATGCCAAGGCCATTAAGCCTTTTGAAACTATCTTCTAGTCTTAACACAGAATGCGAAAAAAGATTCCATCGAACTGAATTCAAAGACTCCTTGACACATCTACGTACTAAGTGTTCGTGCTTCCTATGAATGGCTCCGTGGAGAACAGGAAGGCATGTTGAAAACTCAAAAGCACACGTCGTTGAACGCACGCACTCAACGCAAAGTATTTCCCAAGAAACCCGAGTCTCGTCACATATTTTTTGAGTAGATCTCTTTTCGACTCGGAACCTTGGCCACTAGACAAGCCAAGAAACTGCCCAATGGAGCGAACGCGCTGGCAGCAGACGTGCTCTTGGCTTCTTTGACCAACTCGGACACGGTCAGATCTTGTTCTGACTGAGGATAAAACCGCATTTCACTCGTGACCTTTACCACTTCGGTACTGTTGGGGTACAGCGTTCCAGAATACGTGTAAGGACTCGTTCCAATTACTGCGTAGCCTATCGTCAGGTTTTCATCCAGCAACATGCTCACCAGACGCGTTGTCTGATTGTCTGTGTCCTGTGGAAAAATAATGTCCGACCAGCCCATGTAGGCTTTGGCACCCCTGTGAATGAAAGCCGTGGCCATCTGTTCACATCCTGGCTTCAAGCTCTGGCAGCCCATGGCTATCACGATGCTGTTGGAGAAAATCCCCTCCATGTAATCTTCAACAAATTTCGACGTGACAACAAAATATTCCTCGCCTGGCCTATTGTAGAACTCACCCAATGCCAAGTAGCCATCATCCAATTCTTGATCATGAATCCCGGAAGCGTACTTCTCAGACGTGAACAGATCTACCGTCGAGTTGTCGTTTCTCAGCGCCGAGTGAGCCCTCAGTACTATGATTCCGTAGTTGTAGGTCGCTAGTTTCTTGTAGAATTCAACGTCTATCGTCCCTCCGTAGTAGGTCACGTTGAAGCCGTGATTCTGCAGAATGCTGGTAACGTTGGCCACAAATGACGGGTCTGGAAAATCCGCTCCCAGCTGATCAACTATCGCCGCGGTAAGCGGGAACTTGGCTTCAGGCCGCAGAAATAGACCGGAAAAAACAAGTCCCAAAGCTATGATAAGCACAAGAATTCCTGAGAATATGGCAACCCGGCTTTTTCTCCCTAAGGTCTTCTTCTCTTTCTTTGGAAAATCCTTAGCTTTCTTAACCATCAACAGATAGACTCCGAGATACAATCAACGTCTTTCACACTTCAAAGAGAAGAAGTGCGCGGAGTCGCCTATCTTCTTTTCCGTCTCATGAAGCTTAAAGCAAAGGCGAACATGGCCACCAACGTCAAGTAGGCGCCCATCTGCCACGCGGAAGGCTTCCTTACCATCAGCATGGAATAACCTCCCACCGAAGTGGTGGAGGTGGGGGTGTTGGAGTTGTAGTAGGCTGTCGCCACGTGCGGCCCATCCATGGTTACACTTATCGATGTAACACCCGCTCCCCGGAATGTTCCGTCAACGTCCCAAGTCAAGAACGTGTAACCCGAAACTGGCGGCGCTACCAGATTAACGTTGGTGGAGGAATCATACCAACCCGCTCCCGGCACCGAGGCTGGGTTGGTAACCAAGGTCAGGTAGTATTGAGTCTTCCAAGCCCAAGTTATGCTCGAAGCTTGTGATATTGTGAAGGAGGTACTCGAACCTGTTCCCGAAATTTGAGCGCTTCCAGATCCAGTCCAGCCAATGCAGAGGTACTGAACCCCCGTTGCACCTGGAGTTGGAGATGTCACCTGAGCGGCTATGCTCGCACCGTCGTCAAACCACCCGTTAGCCGGAGTTGGTGAACCGTGGGGAGAGGAAGAGCTGAAGTAGAACTGCGTCTTGTAAGTGCCCGTGAGGTTCCCCGAGCCGGAGACCACCAGCGTTCCCACTCGAGAGCTTGATAGCCCTGTGGTGCTCGTCCAAACGTACTGCTTGCCGTTTACAGTCACGACCAGAGGTGACTGGAACGTGAAATCATGGGATGTGCCGTTGTCCAGCCAGTACATTCTTGGCAGTTGAGCCTCGGTGTAGTTGACCAAATCCATCGAGACGATGGCGTCTGTGAAGTCTGAGCCCACTCCTGCCTGGTCGACGGTTACTCTGTACTGGGCTACGTAGTTCGCGGTTACAGTCTGTGCTACGTCCATCGAAACGTTGGTCGGTATTCTTGTCGGATCTGAGATTTCAGTCATGTTGCTAGTCGTCCATCCGTTAAACCTGTATCTCGAAAGGCCCGGCACGATGTCAACGTACGCGTCTGTAGATATCGTTGCGTTGGTTCCAGCGTCGTACCATCCTGCACCGGTTGGAGTGTCTGTGCCCGTCGGGCTTGTCGCGAGCGTGAGATAGTACTGCGTCTTGTAGTATCCTATGACACTTCCTGAGACTGTCACGACTATTGACCCACTCTGAGATGTGGACAGCCCTGTGGTGGAAGTCCAAACGTACTGCTTGACATTGGGACTAACTACGAGCGGTGACTGGAAAGCGAAAGAGTGCACCGAATCAAGAGTCCACCAGAACGAAACCGGCAGCTCAGCTTCGGTGTAATTGACGCCATCAACCGTTAGAACTGTGCCTGTCCAGTCTGGACCTACGCCTGGGTCGAAAGTGATTTGGTAACTGATTTGAGCAACGTAGTTGCCTGTCATGCTTCCAGATCCTGACACTAAGAGAGAGCCGCTCTGTGTTGTTGCTAGCCCTGAAGTGGAGCTCCAACTGTACTGTAGACTAGCGTTGACAGAAAGCGGTGACACGAAAGCGAAGGAGTGCGAAGAGCCACTGTCCCACCAGAACGAGACTGGCAATGTGCTAACAACGTACGTGTTTGAATCAACTGTTAGGACGGTTCCCGTAGCGTCAGTCCCTACACCTGTCTGGCCAAAGGTTATCTGATATTGAATCTGATAGTTGCCCGTAATTGTCATCGTTCCCGTTACGGTTGCGGGCGACGGTAGGCCAGAGACGCCTAGCAGATTGAATCGTTCTCCGCTGTTTGAACTCGACACGTTGCCGTATGAATACGTGATTGAGGCGCCGTTGTCCACCCAAGCATTGTACGGTAGCTGCCCGAAGTTCACGGGGACCCCACTGACGATTACAATCGTGCCGGACGCCGATGAATCAAGACCTGTGTGGCCAAATGTGACCGTGTACTGAGTCTTCCAGTTCCACACGATATTTGATGGTGTAGCAATCGTGAACATCAAAGACAGACCGCTCCCAGACGCTGGAACACTTCCCGTACCAGTCCACCCCGTACAAACGAACTGAACCCCTGAACCGCCCGACACGGGTGACGTGACCGACTCGGTGATGCCTGAACCAGAATCAAACCA
>Ga0187866_1003610_pt1 | contig 11444 bp, 9 predicted proteins | sample June2016WEW_11_1_3_FD_133013 | JGI IMG/M metagenome (GOLD analysis project Ga0187866, IMG submission 133013) | Peatland microbial communities from SPRUCE experiment site at the Marcell Experimental Forest, Minnesota, USA - June2016WEW_11_150 | ecosystem: Environmental > Terrestrial > Soil >... | reverse complement strand
TGTTCTTCGCGGCTTCCAGGACGTCGTTCGCGGAGGAGAGAGTGTCGCTGCCCTTTTCGAGGATCGAGGTGACCTGCGGCCGGGTCCCGTTGATGAAGTCCACGAAGCTCTTGATCTGCGCGGTGATGGCATTCACGTTTTTCAGGGCGCTGTCCACCTGGCCGTACAGCTCGTTGGAGTCGTTGAGGAAAGTGTCCATCGATCCCTGCGGATCGAGAAGGCGCTTCGCCAGCCCCTGGGTGTTCTTCAGGGAGCCGGTCATCTCCTTGAGGTTCTGCGAGATGACATCCAGGTTTGTCGAGAGGTCCCCGATGACGCCCCGGGTCTGAACGGAGATGGCAGTCACGTTGTCCGAGATGATGGACACCTTGTCCAGCACCTTGTTGATTTTGCCGCTGATGTCCTCGACCGCCGTGTTCACCCGGCCCGGCGTGCGCGAAAGATCCGTCACCATCGTGCCCATTGGCCCGCCCGCGCCGTTCAGCCCGGCATTGACAGTCTCCGCGATGCGCCGGATATCAGCGATGGTCTGGCGCGTCTCGTCCAGGATGGGGTTGAGCTTGGCGATGACCGAGCCGATGACGTCCGCGTCCTTCGGGATCTCCACCTTTCCGTCGGCAACGAGCTTGCGGCCCTCGTCACTGTCGAGGCTCGGGATGAAGGATCCCTCGGCGACGGGCGGCAGCCTGTTCTTGCCCGAGTGGAACTTCAGCGTGGTGCCGAGGCCGATGGGGCTCGACGTGAGCTCCAGGACGGAATCGGGCTTCACGCGGTCGTAGTAGGTGTCTTCGATGTAGAAGCGGACGTCCACATCGTTCTGCTCGTTCAGGGACATGCGGGAGATCTTGCCGATGTCGAAGCCCTTGAAGCTGACCGGCATCCCCACGAAGAGTCCCGAGCCGGACGCGAACTCGCTGGTGAAGTAGTAGTTCTTCGCGAACCACCGCTGGTTGACCCCGATGAGGATGAGGACAACCGCCACGGCAGCGATCGCCGCGAGCACGAAGATGCCTACGATCTGGTCCGCGAAACGGATTTTGAACTTCATTCGGTTTCGATCCTATCCCCCGGCGGCGCCCGCGTCAACGATCGGGCAAAATCGCCGCCGCGGGGTCAATCAGGGTCCCGATCGAGAAGCTCCAGGAGATCCGTGTCGTAGGAGGCGATGTCCTTGAGAACCTCCGAGAGAATTGCGCGAACGCGCGCGTTTTTCGAGCGTTTCACTTCGTCGAAATCCCCCGAGGCCAGGACCTGACCGGCGTCCATCACGACGAGCCGGTCGGCGAGGCTGGCGGTGAGCTGCGCGTCGTGGGTCACGGCGATGATCGTGCTCCCGCGCCCCTTCTGGTCGCGGATGATCTGGTTGATGCGCCCCGTCATTGCGTGGTCGACGGAGAGCGTGGGCTCGTCCATGAACAGGAGGACGGGCTCGGTCATGAGGGCGCGGAGGAAGGCGGCAATCTTCTTCGCTCCCCCGGAGAGGGCCGCGGGCCGTTCCGAGGCGGACTCCTCCAGCCCCACGCGCTCCAGCGCCCGGATGACGCGGCGGTTCCTGTCCGCCGCCGCTACATCGGGGAAGTGCACCTGAAGGGGCAGGGCGAGGTTCTCGAAGAGGGACTTGTTCTCCCACAGGGCACCGTCCTGGAAGACGAACCCGTTCTGACGACGCATGTCCATGAGCGCGCGCTCCGACATCTGGAAGATGTCGCGGCCCTGGAAGCAGACCCTGCCCCTGTCCGGTGGTATCAGGCCCGCGGCGACCTTCAGGAGGGTGCTTTTCCCGCAGCCAGAGGGCCCCATGATGACGGTGCTCTTGCCCTCGGCGAATCCCACGCTCACCCCCCGGAGTGCGTCGAAGCCTCCGAGGGTCAACCGGACATCATCCAGGGCGACTATGTCCCCCATGTGCACCTCTTCAGACGTAGTACATCAGCGTGATCAGGGCATCGGCGAGGAAACAGAGCACGAAGCCCTGCCCCACGGCCTTGATCGCCGCGCGGGGTATCTCGGTGACCGAAGCGCTCACTTTGAACCCCTGGTAGGTGGCCACCACGGAGATGATGACCCCGAAGACGAAGCTTTTCAGGAGCGTCGAAAGGATGTCCCGCAGCTGCAGCCTGCGCAGGAGCGCGCTGAAGTACTCCACGAAGGGGACCGGGTGGATCAACTGCGCGACAAGGAAGGAGCCGACGAGCCCGAAGAAATTGAAGTAGATCGTGAGGGCCACGACGGAGATCGTCACGCCGAGGACCCGGGGCACGACGAGGTAGGAGATCGGGTTGATGCCCACCGACATGTACGCCTCGATCTCGTGGGAGACGACCATGTTTCCCAACTCGGTGGCGATCGCCGGCCCGGACCGTGCGGCGATGATGAAGGCGGTGAGGATGGGGCCGAGCTCGCGTGTGATCACGACGATCAGGATCGAGTACAGCAGGCTGGTCTGGCCGAACCGTGGGAGCACGGTCCCGCCCTCCACGATGATCACCGCACCGAAGGAGAGGGCGATCAGGGAAACGATGCTCACCGCTTCCACGCCGGTGAAGAGAATCTGCATTACCAGCACGTGGAAGGCCACCTGTCTGCGGCGCATGAACAGGGCTGTTTCCTTGAGCACCTGGAAGCAGAACCCCAGGGCGTACGCGTAGTCCCGCGCCTTGCCGTTCGCCCATCTCCCAAGTGCTGCGACCATCGACGTGAGTATAGTTCAGGCTTCCGAGGGATTCAACGAAGTCGCGCCGTCGGAGCCATCCGAGCGCGAGGCATCGGGGGGCACGGCGTCCAGGAACCGATCCGGGATTTCTCTCCCCCCCGAGCTGAGCCCGAGCCTGCGGCTCGGAATATGCTCGCCGTGGAAATCCGATCCGCCCGTGACCGCCATCCCGAGGGAGCGGGCGAGGCGCTCCAGCCTGCGGGATTCCTTCACCGAGTGATTCGGGTGCCATGCCTCGATTCCGGCGACTCCCTTGTCCCGGCAGGCGGTGACGTACCCCCGGAGGGCCGGCCCTTGCAGCCCCAGGGAGAGGGGATGAGCGATCACCGGTATCCCCCCGGCGCCCCGGATCAGGATCGTTGCTTCCTGCAGCTCCAGGCACGCGCGCGGCTCGTAGAATGGCATGCCCTTCCCGATCAGCCGCTTGAACGCGGCATCGATCGAGCCGACCACCTTCTTGCTCACCAACACCCGGGCGAAATGCGCCCTGCTCACAATGTCGCCACCGGCAGTTTCCGTGACCTCCTGCAAGCTAATGGGGATGCCGCCGGCCTGCATTTTCTCCACCATCCGGTGGTTCCGGCTGCGGCGCGCCGCCTGGACCCGGGACAGCGCCTCCAGGAGCGGGCCCAGGTCTCTGCTGAGCCCGATTCCGAGGAGGTGGAACTCCCCGGTCTCGCTTTCGATCTCGATTTCCACTCCCGGGATGAAACGCAGGCGTGTCCCTTCGGTGCTCGCGCGTGCACGGGGCAGCCCGTCCAGCGTGTCATGGTCCGTCAGCGCGATGGCGGTTAGCCCCGCGGCGAGTGCGAGCTCGATGAGCCTTTCTGGCGTGCAGGATCCGTCAGACGCCGTGGAGTGGGTGTGGAGGTCGATCATTTGACAGCACTATAACTCATCGCGTAAGCTCGATCCATGGACCCGACTTTCCGCGCGCCCCGGGGGGTGGGAGGAGCATATGTCCCTCCGCCTGACAAGTCCATCACGCACCGGGCGCTGATGCTGGCCGCGGTCTCGAGCTCACGGTCTCGAATTCGGCGGCCTCTCTCCACCGGCGACTGCATTTCGACCCGCCGCTGCCTAGAATCGCTCGGCGTGCCATTCGCCGACTCCGGAGACGGAGTCGAGGTGCAGGGAGTCGGGCTGCGCGGATTCGCCGAGCCGGTCAGGCCCCTGGACGCGGAAAACTCCGGGACGACCGCACGGCTGCTTTCCGGACTCCTCGCCGGCCAGAAAATCTTTGCCGTCGTGAGCGGCGACGATTCCCTGGTACGCCGGCCCATGGGCAGGGTGGTGGAGCCCCTGCGCCAGATGGGCGCTCGCATTGAAGGAAGAGAATCGGGCAGGTTCGCCCCGCTGTGCTTCATCCCCGGCTCCGGGGATCTCCGGCCGCTTTCCTGGGACCTCCCGGTTCCCAGTGCCCAGGTGAAGAGCAGCCTCCTCATGGCCGCCCTCCGGGCGACCGGCGCTTCCCGCATCAGCGGAAAGATCGGCTCCCGTGACCACACGGAGAGGATGCTGCGCGCCCTGGGCGTACGCCTGGATCGTCAGGATTCATGCCTGCGAGTGGACCCCGTGAAAAGTCTTCCCGGATTCGATGCGGACATCCCGGGCGACGTCTCATCCGCCGCGTTCTTCGTTGCCGCCGCGCTCGTCACCGGCCGAAAGCTGACGATTCACGGCTGCGGGGTCAACCCGACGCGATGCGGGTTTCTCGAGGTAGCCCGCCGCATGGGAGCCTCGTCGGACATCGTCGGGGAAAGCTCGTCTCTCGGAGAGCCCGCCGGGTCCATCACGGTCAATCCCGCCGCGCTCCGGGGTGCGACGGTGACCGCGGAAGAAGTCCCCGAGCTCATCGATGAAATCCCTCTCCTGGCGGTGCTCGCCCTTTTCGCGCACGGCCGCACCGAGGTGCGGGGCGCGTCTGAGCTGCGTGTCAAGGAGAGCGACCGGCTTGCCATGATTGCCCGCATGGCGGAATGCCTCGGCGGAAAGCTGGAGGTCTTCGAGGACGGCTTCGCGGTAGACGGCCCCCAGGCTCTGAGTGCCGGTGTCGTCGATCCCCAGGGCGATCATCGAATCGCAATGGCGGCAGCAGTGGCGGGCGCGGGCATCCCCGGCGGCGTGAAAGTAGCCGGTTTCGACTGCTCGCGCGTGTCGTACCCGGATTTCATCCGCGATTTCACCGCCCTGGGAGGCGAGGTCGCATGACCGCGGCGATGTCCTTCGATGTGGGGGGCGTCACGACCGAGGTGAGGTTCGAGACCGAGCCTTCCTGTCCCGAGGCGTCGGTCACGGTCTTCGACGCGAACACGGCCGCGAGGTTCGGCGCCGCGGGTTCGAACGCGGTCTGCCTGCCCGCGGGGGAAAAAGCGAAACAATGGGAGAGCGTGAACGCCGTGCTCGCGCGGTGCACCGAGCACGCGCTGGGGAGGGACGCGACGATCGCGGGAGTCGGCGGAGGTGTGATCTGCGACATCACCGCTTTCGCCGCCTCCCTGTACATGCGGGGATGCCGGCTCGTTCTCGTTCCCACGACGCTCCTGGCGATGGTCGATGCGTCCCTTGGGGGAAAAACGGGCATCGATTTTCTCGGTTACAAGAACCTCGTGGGCACGTTCTACCCCGCCCATCGCATCGTCATTGCCCCGGAAGCGGTGAGAAGCCTTCCCGACAGGGAGTACCTGTCCGGGCTGGCCGAGGTGATCAAGACCGCCCTGATCGGCGATGCAGGCCTGCTGATCCTGCTGGAGAACGCATCGGAGCGCATCCTTTCCCGGGAGCCCGCCGTGGTGGAGGAGATGATCAGCCGAACCCTTGCAGTGAAAGGCCGCATCGTGGAGGAGGACCCGCGGGAAAAAGGGAACCGCGCCATCCTGAACCTCGGACACACATTCGGTCATGCGCTGGAGAGCGCGACAGGGTTCACGGGTTGGACGCATGGCGAGGCCGTGGCGTGGGGGATCGGGCGGTCCCTCTCAGCCGGACTTCGATTCGGGATGACGGACCCTTCCTTCGCCCGGAGGGTCCGCGCCCTGCTGCGCCGGTATGGGTATCGGCTCGAGGCGGATGCGGGTTTCGACGCCTTGGAGCCGTATTTCGGACTGGACAAGAAACGAAGGTCGAGCGGCACCCGGCTGGTCATCCCCTGCGACGTCGGAGACGTGCGCCTGCGGGATGCGGCACCGGAGGATCTTGCCGCCGGGCTCGCAGACCGCGAAGGGTGATAAAAGGAGCGAATCTCGTCATGAGAATCGACAAGGGCACCTTCGATCAGCATGTGCGCTTTTTCGACCAGGGACGCGTGATATTCAGGGAAAACGACGACGGCAACGAGATGTTCATCATCATCCAGGGGATCGTCGAGATCCGCAAAGCCACGGGGCAGTCCTCGAGCAAGATACTCACCACGCTTCAGAAGGGCGACATGTTCGGGGAGATGGCCATTATCGAGAAACAGCCCCGGTCCGCCTCCGCTGTTGCCGTGCAGCCGACCCGGGTGCTCGTGCTCAACGAGAAGCTGTACGACAGCATGATCGGCTCGAACCCCGATTTCGCCCGGAAGATGAACAGGGTCCTTTCCGAGCGGATTCGCCGGGCGGACGCGATCATCCAGAACATCATGACGACCAACAGGCAGAACCAGCTCTGGTCGGGGCTCGTGCAGTACGCGAGGGAAAAAGGCGTGGCCACGTTCAAGGGCAACAGGGTGAGAATCGCGGAGTTCACTTCGTGGGCGGTGCAGCACCTCGGGATGAGCGACAAGGACGTGCAGGGGATCCTCGCGCAGCTGCTCAAGCGCGAGGTCATCGCCTACTCGGCCCGCGGGAAGGAAGAGATCATCATCGAGACCAAGGAAGGCGTCGTTCTCTCAGACGGGTAGGGCCTCCTCGGAGTCTCCCCACCGCTCCCGCCGTCCGCCCGAGCACGGTACCCCGTGCGGGGGCGGACGGAATGTCGCCAGGAGCGACCGGGCTGCCACGGTCACGGTACTCCGTGACATTTGCGCTGGGGCTCCTTTCGCGTTTCCTTCGGAAGTGCTCCTACTGCTCCAGCATGTCGGAGATAAGGTGATACAGCCGGGCGGCGGTCTCGCGATCCTCGGGCGCGAGGATTTCGCCGGGCTCGTCCGCCAGGCTCTCAAGGCTGGCAAGAGTTTCGGTGCGGGCCGTCAGGAGGCTCTTTTCCGACTTGAACCAGTAGTTGCCTTTCCAGTCGGTGTACATCGTGAGAAACCCGAGCCTCCTGCTCTTCTTCTGCAGCGGGCAGAGGCAGAGGAGCCTGGGCAGGTGCTCGCACAACTCCCCGCCGTTCGCGGCGAAGGAGTAGGTCCGGCCCTGCGGCCACTTCTCCCAGACCCCCTCATCGGTGTGAAGGTAGGGAGCGAGGGAGAGGACGGTGCCCAGCTTCATTCCCTCGAATATCTCATGGCCGTTCCACACGATCGTGCCCCGAAGGTTCTTGTAGCTCGGCAGGCTCGCCGGAGCGATCTCCTGGAGCACGGGCCGCAGCTTTTCCCATTCCAGCACGACCATTTTCCGCCCGCCCTTGATCGCGCGGATCGGGAAGGCCTGGGGCCCGATCCTGATCTGGTTCGTGAAATCGCGCGCTTTCTCCCGCGCCGCCTCCCGTTGCTCTGATGCCGGCACGCCGCCGCCGAAGGCGCCCTGGAGGACCGGGGAGATCCGGGACAGAAGCTGCTTCCGAAGGGGCGAGACGGAGCGCGCATACATCCGGGACGTGCGGACGATTTCCCCGGCCACGATGTACGGCGGAGTCTCGCGGAACATCAGGGAGCCCGGGTGGATCTGGATCCGGTCGGCGGTGAGGCTGCGGTAGATCCCCTTGCCAGTCCGCTCGCAAACGAACTGGATGAGGCCGCGCGAGATTGCGCAGAGGTAGTCGTCCCAGGGACCGCCGGACCCGATGGGCACGCCGAGCGAGCTCACGATCTCCTCCAGCTGTCCCTTGATGTTGGCGATCTCGTTCATCGTGCGCAGGTCGAGGTAGTGCGAGTCGCAGAACCTGCTCTTGTTGCCCGCGCGCAGGAACGCTTCGAAGATCCGCTGGTAGGAGACGAAGTCTCCCAGCGGGTCACGGAAGGTATGGTGAGCGCGGCGCGCCTCGAGCTCTTCGCCCGCGGGCAGCAGGAAAGGGGAGTTCACGGAGAGGAATGTGGCGGCCAGGATGACTTCCGCGAGCACCGACGGGTAGGAGCGAATGGACTCCACGATCATCCGTGCGTGCTTCGGAAGGATCGGGAAGATGCACATCATCCGGCCCGTCTCGGTCAGCGCGCGCTCCTCATCCAGCGCATCCAGCAGGCGGAGCGTCTCCACCGCCGCCTTGATGCCGTCCTGCCCGGGCGGGGAGAGGAAATCGAAGGACTCGAAATCCCTGATGCCCAGCTCCGCCATGCGCAGGACGACCTCGGAGAGATCCGTGCGGAGGATCTCCTCCATCGTGTACATGGGTCTCCCGTCCAGGTCCTTCTTGGTGTACAGCCGGTAGCATACGCCTGGCGCTGTCCTTCCTGCACGGCCCCGGCGCTGGTTGCACGAGGCGCGGGAGACGGGAACCTCGATGAGCGACTCGGTGAATGTCTTGGGGCTGTAGAAGTTCACCTTGCCCAGCCCCGAATCGATGACGAAGACGACGCCATCGATGGTGATGCTCGTTTCGGCGATGTTGGTGGCGACGATGACCTTTCGCTTCCCCGGGAAATCGAAAAAGACCTTCCCCTGGTCCTCGTGGGCGAGACGGCCGTACAGGGGCAGGAGGGCCAGCTCCTGGTCCCTATCGAGGTCCGCGAGCAGCTGCATGCAATCCTTGATGGCAAGCTCCCCCGGCAGGAAGATCAGGATGTCCCCGGCCTGCTTCTTCTGCATGATCCCGGCAACGATGTCACGGATGCGCAGGAGGAGGCTTTCGTGGTCACCCTCGCTCTCGGGCGGAGTGTAGTGCACTTCGACCGGGAACATCGGGGCGTCGATGCTCACGATCGGGCATCCGTCGAAGGACTCGGAAAACTCCTCGACGTTGATCGTCGCCGAGGAGACGATGACGCGGAACTCGGGTCGCGCCGCCATGATCCCCTTGAGCATCCCGAGGATGAAGTCGATGTTCAGGCTGCGCTCGTGGGCCTCGTCGACCATGATCACGCGGTAGCGCGACAGCAGGCGGTCGCTCTTCAGCTCTTGTAGCAATATGCCGTCGGTCATCACCTTGATGACCGTTTCCTCGTCAGTCTTGTCCTCGAACCGCATCGTGTAGCCCACGATTTTCGGGATTGTCGTGCCGATTTGCCGGGCGATGAACTCGGACACGGACACGGCGGCGATCCTTCGCGGCTGGGTGACACCGACCATCCCGTGCGCTGTGTAGCCGGCCTGGTGAAGGATCAGGGGGATCTGGGTCGTCTTGCCGGAGCCGGTCGGGCTCTCGACGACAATGACCTGGTGCCCCTGGAGGGCGGTCAGTATCTTTTCCCGCTGCTCGTAGACCGGCAGCCTGTAGGGGTCCATGCGGAGGCTTCCTCTCTTGTCCGGGTGATTGCCGGCGCAGTACACTATAGCCCGTAGGGAGGAGTGCGCCTATCCTCACGCCAGGCAAAAAGGCAACGCGCGCGGAGAGATTCGACCAGGAGGTCGCGTCCTTCGTGCGGTCCATCCCCGTCATGCTCCCCCGGGACATCGAGTCCCACGTGAGCGCCTGCGGGTACGTCGGGCAGCAGAAGGCCGTGCGTGCCATCGCCCTGGGGGCCTACCGCCACGTGAGCCGTCTCCGCCGCATCTGGCTGGAAGGGGCGCGCCGGGAAAACCTTCCACCCAAGACCACGATGCTGTTCGTCGGGCCCACCGGCTGCGGGAAAACCTACCTGGTCGAAATCCTCTTCCGCGACATCCTCCGGCTCCCCACCGTCGTCATCGACATGACCGGGTTCTCAGAAACCGGCTACGTGGGGCAGGACGTGAACTCAATCCTCACGCGTCTCCTGTACGCCTCGGACATGAGTCTCGCGTACGCGGCCATCGGGATCGTCTGCCTGGACGAGTTCGACAAGCTGGCCTCGGGGCAGAACAGCGCGGTGTTCTCCGGCGCCGGCACGACCAAGGACGTTTCGGGACTCGGCGTGCAGCGCGAGCTGCTGAAGATGCTTGAATCCATCGAGATCCCCGTGCCGCTGGAGTATACCCACTCCGACTACGCCCCCAAGGCTGTGATGACCACGCAGGACGTCGGTTTCATCGCCTGCGGCGCCTTCTCGGGGCTGAAGGGGATGATCGAGCAGCAGGGCGGAGAGCACATCGGGTTCGGCCGCTCGCCCCTGTCGGGCGAGCAGGAGCGGATCGCGGTCTCCTACACGGAAGACGACGTGATGCTCGCGCACAACTTCATGAGCTACGGCTTCCTCCCGGAGCTGATCGGGAGGTTTCGAAGAATCGTCCCGTTCTCCGCACTCACTCGCGAGCAGCTCTCGCAGATCCTCCGCTCCACGCTCCTCGTGCAGTACGCGAACGAGTTCCAGCTCGAGGGCAAGGAGCTCGTCGTCTCCGAGATGGTCCTCGACAGGGTCGTCGAGGAGAGCCTGAAGAAAGAGACCGGCGCCCGCGCGCTGGAGGCGAGCCTCATGCGCTACCTGGAGGAAGCCGCTTTCGAGGCGTTTTCAGAGCCTGCCTCACGCCGCGTGGCACTCAGTGTTCGTGAGGATCGAATTGTCCACGACATCTCCTGAAGTCACGACCGGCACCGGAATCCTGAGGCTCGTCGAGGAACAGGTGAGCCTCGGCCCCCGCGTTCCCGGGACCGACGCTCACGATGCACTTGCACGCATGCTCGAAGAACGGCTGCGCACTCACGGCGCGGAGGTCACCGTGCAGGAGTTCCCCGTGGAGTTCCGCGGATCGATCCTGGCGTGCAGGAATCTCGTCGGTGTCTTTCGGGCTGCCGACCCGGCCCCGGGGTCGGCCCTGCTGCTGGGCACGCACTATGACACGAGGATTCGCGCAGACCGTGAACGGGATGCAGCCCGCCGTGAATTGCCCATCCCCGGCGCGAATGACGGTGGATCGGGCACCGCCGTGTTCCTCCACATGCTGCCGCGTCTTGCGGGGCAGGCGCTCTCCCGGGACGTGGCGCTGGCGTTCCTGGACGTGGAGGATCTCGGCAACATCGAGGGGAAAGAGTTCGCCCTTGGCGCGGAATGGCTCGCGGGTCACCCGCTGCGGGACTTTGCCCCGTCAGAGGTCGTCGTGCTGGACATGGTCGGGGGGAAGGACATGGTGCTCGACATTGACGCGCACATCCTCGACCATCCGCCGAGCAGGAGGCTTACGACTCAGGTGTTCCGCATCGGCATGGCGCAGGGATGGGAACCATTCCTGCGCGACAAGAAGGACCGGCTGAAGTACATCATCTCGGACCACACGCCCTTCGCGCGGCGTGGCACGCCCGCGTGCATCCTCATCGACATCGACTACCCGGAGTGGCACACGCAGGCGGACCTGCCGGAGGCCCTGTCCGCCGAATCTCTCGGAATTACGGAAGAAGCTCTCTGGCTTTTTCTGACAGGTCGGCCGGCTTCAGCCCCTCGTAGCTCTCGCGGGACCTGAGGTCCTTCAGGGTGGCCACCCCGGCCGCCGCTTCCTGCTGGCCGCACACGACGGCGAGTGAGATTCCCTTCTTGTCCGCGTAGGCGAACTGGACTGCGAGCTTCTTTTTTTCGGGGTAG
>Ga0187866_1003604_pt1 | contig 11457 bp, 9 predicted proteins | sample June2016WEW_11_1_3_FD_133013 | JGI IMG/M metagenome (GOLD analysis project Ga0187866, IMG submission 133013) | Peatland microbial communities from SPRUCE experiment site at the Marcell Experimental Forest, Minnesota, USA - June2016WEW_11_150 | ecosystem: Environmental > Terrestrial > Soil >... | reverse complement strand
CACGTGGAGAACTTCACCGATCCCCTGATCGACTGCAAGAAGTGCAAGCAGCGCTTCCGCGCCGACCAGATCCCTGAGGAGAACCTCAAGTCGCACACGTGCCCCGAGTGCGGCGGCGAGCTCACCGACGCGCGCAAGTTCAACCTCATGTTCACCACGCACATGGGCCCGGTGGAGGACGCGGGCGGACTGATCTACCTGCGTCCCGAGACGGCCCAGGGAATCTACGTGAACTTCAAGAACGTCCTTCAGACGGGGAGGGTGAAGGTCCCCTTTGGCATTGCCCAGGTCGGCAAGGCATTCCGCAACGAGATCACCACCAAGAACTTCATTTTCCGCACCTGCGAGTTCGAGCAGATGGAGATGCAGTTCTTCGTGCATCCCTCCGAGGACATGAAGTGGTTCGAGTACTGGAAGGAGAGGCGGTTCCAGTACTACCTGGACCTGGGCGTCCGGAAGAGCAAGCTGCGCTTCCACCAGCACGGCCCGGACGAGCTCGCCCACTACGCGAAGCTCGCCTTCGACATCCAGTACGAGTTCCCCTTCGGATGGAAGGAGCTGGAAGGAATCCACAACAGGACCGACTACGACCTGAAGCGCCACACCGAGTTCTCGGGCAAGGATCTCACCTACCTCGACGAGGTGAGCCACGAGCGGTACATCCCCTACATCATCGAGACTTCCGCGGGCCTCACGCGCACCGTCCTTGTCATCCTCTCGGATGCCTATGACGAGGATGTGGTGGAAGGTGAGAAGAGGGTCGTGCTGCGCTTCCACCCGCGCCTGGCGCCGATCACCGTCGGGATCTTCCCGCTGGTGAAGAAGGACGGGCTTGCGGAGATGGCCCGGAAGCTCGACGACGAGCTGTGCGAGGACTTCCGCACCTTCTACGACGAGAGCGGGGCCATCGGCAGGCGGTATCGCCGGCAGGACGAGGTGGGGACGCCCTTCTGCGTGACGCTGGACTACCAGACGAAGGAAGACCAGACCGTCACGATCCGCTTCCGGGACTCGATGAAGCAGGAGCGCGTGAAGATGGCGGAAATCAGTGGCACGCTGAAAAAGGCGATCGGGGACTACAGACGGGTAGGCGAGTGAGCTCGGTTTTCGACGCGCTGAAGGAGCGCGGCTTCGTCAGCCAATGCTCCAACGAAGAGGGACTGAGGAAACTGCTGGACACGCAGGCGGTCACCTTCTACATCGGGTTCGATGCCACCGCCCCGAGCCTCCACGTGGGGCATCTCCAGCAGCTGATGTGCATGGCGTTCCTCCAGCGCGCCGGACACCGACCGATCGCCCTGATGGGCGGCGGGACCACCCGCATCGGCGATCCCTCCGGCAAGACGGAGATGCGCAGGATCCTTCCCGTGGAGACCATTGCCGCGAACGTGGACGCAATCAAGGCCCAGGCCTCCCATTTCCTGGACTTTTCCCCGGGCAAGGCCCTGCTCCTGGACAACGCGGAGTGGCTCGCGCCGCTGAACTACATCGAGTTCCTCCGGGACATCGGAAAGCATTTCTCGGTCAACCGGATGCTCTCCTTCGAAACGTACAAGATGAGGCTGGAGACGGGACTTTCCTTCATCGAATTCAACTACCAGATACTCCAGTCCTACGACTACCTCGTGCTGAACCGCCGGCATGGCTGCCTGCTGCAGATGGGCGGCGACGACCAGTGGGGCAACATCGTGGCCGGCATGGACCTCATCCGCCGGATCGAGGGCGTCGAAGCATTTGCCCTCACCTCACCGCTTGTCACCCGTTCGGACGGGAAGAAGATGGGCAAGACCGAGCAGGGCGCCCTTTTTCTCGATCCCGCAATGATCCGCCCGTACGAGTTCTACCAGTATTGGGTGAATGTCCCGGACGCCGACGTGAGGCAGTTCCTCCTGCGCTTCACCTTCCTGCCGGTCTCCGAGGTCGAGGAGCTGTGCGCGGCGAAGGATCAGCGGATCAACGACGCCAAGCGCCGCCTCGCCCTCGAGATCACGACGCTCGTTCACGGGAAGTCCGCTGCCCGGGAGGCCGCGGAGGGTTCACGCGCTGCTTTCTCCGCCGCCGGTGAAGGCGCGGCCGCGGGCCCGGGGGACCTCTCCGGCGTCCCCTCCGTCGAGGTTGCCCGTTCCGAGCTCGTGAAGGGCGTCGGCGTCGTCGACCTGTTCGTCCGTTCCACCCTGTGTGCAACAAAGAGCGACGCGCGGCGGCTGGTGAGACAGGGCGGGGCGTACGTGGGCAGGAAGAATGTCACCGACATCGAGACGCTGATCACCGAGGCCGATGCGGAGAACGGCGTCATTCTTCTCAGGGCTGGAAAGAAGAGGTACTTCCGTATTATCGTGGCCTGAGGGCATGAAAAAGCTCAGGGACACGAACCTCGGCAGGTACGTGATTGCCATTTCTGCAACGGTGCATCCCGTGCGCGCGATCTTCGAGATCTGCGGCACGGTCCTGCTCGCCATCCCCTTTCTCGCCGCCTTCGCGATGACGCGTTCCGCGCCCCTGTATCTCTACCTCCTGTACCCCCTGCTTTTCCTGGTTTCTCATTTCGTCTGGTTCCGCCTGCCCTCCGTGGAGAGGAGGCTTCGCTGGATCCTCTTCTGGTCCACCCTGACACTCGTGCTTGCGCTGGGTGCAGGTTTCATGTACTGGAGCTATCGTGAAGCCCACGCGCACGGGGGCGCCTTCCCGGCCGAGGGCATCTTCGCAATCCCGCACTGGGTTGCCCCGAACATCGACGCGGATTTCCCCACGGCAGCCGTGTACTTCCTCGTCCCTTCCGGTGCAGGTGCCGCCCTGTACTGCCTTGTGCTCGCGCTGTTCCTGAGGATCTACAAGAAGTACCGCGCGGAAGAGCACCGCCGCAGGTCCCCCCCGGACGGAAAAGGAGCGTGACGTCCCGGATCCTGTACGATGCCCTCCTGTTCCTGCACCTCGCCGGCGCGGCTGCCGCCCTCCTGTTCTTCCTGCGCGCAAGGACAGGTGCCCTGACGGGAGTCCTGCTCATCCGTCTTCCCGAAATCCTTTTCTCGGTGACGAGTGTCTTCTTTCTCTTCACGTTCATCTACGCGACGAACGCGAACATGGACTACGTCCAGCGGTTCATCTCGTCGCACGGGAATCACCTACTTGCCCCCGACAGCGCGCAGGAGAGGCGCGAGGCGTATGTGCAATTCCTGCCCCTCCTCTCATTCGATGCCCTCTGGTACCTCGCCGTGCGGGCGCGGCGGCCGGGAAAGGAACGATGGGCTTCAGTCTGGGCGCTCCCGCTCTCCATCGGCTCCGGCATTCTCTCCGCCCTGGCGTTTCCCTCCTTTCTCCGCACTGACGGTCTGCCCGTCCTGGGGTGGTTCTGCCTGGTCCCGTTGATGGTGTGTCTTGCGGAAGTGCCGGTGGGCCGCGGCGTGTTCTACGGGACGCTCGCGGGCGTGCTTCAGACCATGGTATCCAACTACTGGCTGGGCACGTTCAACCTGCTCACCCTGCAGTTCGTGAGCGTGGTCACTGCACTGGAGTACGTCCCCTTCATGCTGATATCCCTCGTGATCCTCCGGCGGAGCGGCCGGTTGAGCTTCCTCGTGTTCCCTGCCGCGTGGACGATGTTCGACTGGCTGCGATCGATGGGTTTTCTCGGCTATCCCTGGGGGATGCTCGGGGCATCACAGTACGCTTTGATTCCGATCATCCAGGTTGCCTCGCTGACCGGCGTGTGGGGAGTCACGTTCCTGGTGACCCTGTCCAACTCGGTGCTCGCGGTGTACGCGCGCGCGGCGATGACACGGGTGCGGGCCGGACCGGGCCCGGGGATCTTGCTGGCCGCAGCGATTGTCGGCTGCCTTGCCTGGGCGGGAGTCGGCGCCTTGTCAGATGCCTCCGCCGCCCGCGCGCGAGAACCCCGCGGGCGGACCGTGCGGCTGGCGCTCGTCCAGCAGAACGATGACCCGCGGAAGGACGACTACCGCGCAGTGTTCGACACGCTGCGCCGGCTCACTGACAGCGCGCTCGGACAGCACCCCGACATGATCGTGTGGTCGGAGACCGCTTTCGTCCCGAACATCCGGCGCTGGGGCCGCGAGGATCCGAAGGAGTTTCCCCTGGCCGCCCTGGTGAAGGATTTTCTCGCCTACCAGAGAGGAATCGGCACCTGGCTTCTCACCGGCAATGACGACTACAGCCTCGTGACCCGCGACGGGGTCCAGGAGAGGCTCGACTACAACGGGTCGGTTCTTTTTTCCCCGGAAGGAGAAAGGATCGAGACGTATCACAAGATTCACCTCGTTCCCTTCACGGAGTATTTCCCGTTCAAGAAGCAGCTCCCCGGGATCTACGCGCTCCTCCAGAGTTTCGACGCGTACCTGTGGGAACCGGGAGACCGGCGGGTCGTCTTTCAGCACCCGAAGTTTTCCTTCTCCACGCCGATCTGTTTCGAGGACGCCTTCCCGGACGACGTGCGAAGATTTGTCACGGCAGGCGCGGAAGTGATCCTCAACATCTCCAATGACTACTGGTCCCTCACAGAGGCGGAAGGCATGCAGCACGCGGCGAATGCGATCTTTCGGGCGGTGGAAAACGGCAGGCCGCTCGCCCGCGCTTCCGCCTCAGGTCTCACCTGCCTTGTCGACCCGCACGGCAGGCTCCGTGCGCGAACCCCTTTCTACCAGGAGAACTTCCGGATCGTGGACGTCCCACTCTCCTCGTCGAGAGCGACACTCTACACGCGATGGGGGGACTGGTTTCCCGCCGCGCTCGGTGCGTTCCTCGTGGTTCTGCTGATCGGAGGCATGCGACGCCGAAGATCGCGCTGAAGAAACGATTGGGGACGCTCTACGAGCAGCTCCTCCATGCGTACGGCCGGCGCGGCTGGTGGCCCATCCCGGGAAGCGCGGGCCGGCACGGGTTCGATTCGCTGGGGTACCATTCGGACGACTTCGATCAGCCCGGTTCTCCTGCCGGCAGGTTCGAGGTGATCATGGGCGCCGTTCTCACGCAGAACACGGCGTGGACGAACGCTGCCGCGGCTCTCGCCCGGCTCCGGGAGGCCGGCGTGCGCGTACCGGCCGATGTCATGGTTTTGTCACACAGGCGCCTGGCGGGACTCGTCCGGAGCTCGGGATACTTCAACCAGAAGGCGAAAAAGCTGAAGGCGATTGCCGTGCTGTTCTCGCGCCCGGGCGCTCTCACTCCCGCTGGTGCGCCCTCCCGCGAAGCTCTCCTCTCCCACTGGGGGATCGGGCCCGAAACTGCGGATTCGATCCTCCTGTACGCGTTTCATCTGCCGGTGTTCGTCGTCGATGCCTACACGCGAAGAATCCTTTCCCGTATCGGGTTGATCGGGAGCGGCGCAGCCTACGAGCACATCCAGGCCATGTTCCATGACTCGCTGGAGCGAAACACGGCTCTCTACAACGAGTATCATGCCCTCATCGTCCATCATGCGAAGCAGCATTGCCGGGTCCGGCCGGAGTGCACCACGTGCCCGGTGAAGCCCTGCCGCCATCGAGATCGAGGAGGGGACCCGGCCCGGCCCGCCGGAGCTCCGCGATCTTGAAGCGCCGGAGATTTTCGGCCACACTGGGCCCTCATGGCACACACCGGCGCGCCCGAAATCGTCGTCTGCGGGCACCTCTGCCTGGACATCATCCCGGGCTTTCCGGCCCTCGAGGGCGCCCACGACTGGTTCCGTCCGGGACGGCTTTCCCTCGTTGGTGCGCCGGTCATCTCCACCGGTGGTGCGGTCTCCAACGTGGGGCTTTCCCTCCATCGCCTCGGGCTGCCGGTCCGGCTCGTGGCGAAAATCGGCAACGATCCGCTCGGCCGGCTGATCGTCGAAAGGGTCAGGGCGATGGGGGAGAATCTCGCTCGCGGGCTGACCCGCGCGGAGGGGGAGGTCACCTCGTACTCGGTCGTGCTCAACCCGCCCGGGATCGATCGGATCTTTCTGCACTGCCCCGGTGCGAACGACACGTTCACCGACGCCGATGTCTCCGACGAGGTCATCGAAGGCGCCTCGATTTTTCATTTCGGCTATCCGCCGCTCATGAAGCAGATCTGGTCCGATGGCGGCCTGCGGCTGGAGAGGCTCCTCGCCCGCGCGAAGGCACAGGGCGCCCTGACCTCGCTCGACATGAGCCTGCCCGATCCTTCGAGCCCTTCCGGCATGATCGACTGGGCCGCACTTCTCTCCCGTGTGCTCCCGCGAGTCGATGTGTTCGTGCCGAGCGTCGAGGAGCTTCTCTTCATGCTGGACAGGCCCGGTTTCACCCGCCTCACCGGCGCAGGCGGCGGGGAGGAGATCATCCGACAGGTCACATTCGCAGATCTGGCCCGGCTCGCCGCGCGGGCCCACGATGCGGGCGTGTCGGCCGTGCTGATCAAGCTCGGCGACAGGGGCGCCTACCTTCACACGAGCTCGCGCGGTCTGGCGGGGGCTGCCGGGTGGGCCAGCCGTGAGCTGTACACGCCGGTGTTCTCCGTGCCGAAGATCGCGGGAACCGTGGGGTCCGGCGATGCGACAATTGCCGGTTTCCTCGCGTCGGTGGTCAGGGGCCTGGGCGCGGAGGAGGCGCTGACCCTCGCGGTCGCCGTCGGTGGTTGCTGCGTCGAAGCTCCCGACGCGACCTCCGGCATCCGCACTTGGGAAGAGACCCGCGGCCGGGTCAAGGCAGGCTGGGCTCGTCGTTCCGTGGAGATCAGGGAACCGGGCTGGCGCCCGGTCGCCCACGGTGTCCGGGCCGGCCCGGGGGACCGGCCGTGAGCGCGTTCCTACTGCCCTGAATCGAAGACGGTCTTTCCGACGTCGTAGCGTTTCGTGTCGATGCCCTTGCGATAGGCTTCCAGGTCGGCAAGCTCACGCTCGAGCTCGGGGAAGCGGTATGCGAAGAGACCTTCCTTTTCCAGCGGAACAGGCTCCGCCTTCAGCGAGGCGGCGATTCGATCGAGGATCCTGCGGCGCGTCCCGGGGAGATCCCGGGGATCGAGATTGGTCCCCGTGGGGCGCACCTCCCGAGGGTCCACCCGGGAAGGAGATGCGAGCACCTGCGCCATCACTCTCCTCCTCAGCGTCTCCTCCCGCAGCGCGTCGTTCTGCCGGCCGAGACGGATCCTCCGCAGAAGGGGGATGAGGAAGAAGAACACGGAGAAGGCCACGGGGATGATGCCCAGGACGATCGATATCACGGGCACGGGGCTGATCCCCGCCTGGAGGAGCAGGCGGCCCACGAACGAGTAGAAATAGGGGCCGGTTTTCGCCACCGCCGCGGCGCCCTGGACGATGCTGATTCCCAGGAAGTACGACCCGAAGGCAAGGTTGAAGGCGTTAAAGAAGCTGATCCAGCCGTTGGTCCGCGGCTTGTTCGTGGAGAAAGGCACGACGTGTTTCGACTCGGGGTTGAGGACCGGCACCTGCCCGATCGCCTTTTGCGCGGCGTCCGAGGTCCGCATGAGCTCGGGAAATGAGTAGACCAGGGTCCCGTCGTCCGTGACGCCCGGCTCCCCCTCGTATTCCAGGAGCAGGCGGTTCATGAGCGCGTTCGCCCCATCGCTCTCCCGGCCCGTCAGCGCCAGGAGCTCTTCTATCGTGATCACGCCCTTGCGGGAGCGGATATATGAAATGACGTACTTTCTCTCCGCCTCCTCCCACCCCTTGTTCGGGTCCCCGTCCCCGAAGACAAACCCGAATACCGACTTGTAGAAGGCCCGGCCGCCCGGCTGGGGCTTCCTCTGCCGGTCGTTGAGAATGCTCGACCAGAACCACATCCGGAGAATCAGGTTGAAGAGCTGCATGACGAGGTACATCCCGCCGAATCCGCCTCCACGGCCGCGGCCGCTGTCCCGACCGTCACTCCGGCCTGCGACGCTCGCCGCGACGGACGCGAGGATGGCGAGCACCCCGAGGGCCACGAAACCGACGAAGTAGCCGACCAGCATGGCGACGATCCAGATCTTGAAAAGGAGGGTGAGTACCCGGGCGGTGGTGCTCCTGAAGGACTTCCAGAACCTCCTCCAGCGGGGTCCGGGACCGCGCAGCGTGCTGCGCATTCCGTTCGGGAAGTAATAGAGGAGCTCGCCGGACTCGGTGACCTTCAGGCGGCCCGCGTACTCGTCAAGCGCCGCTTTCGCGGCCTGCTCGACCTGGTACTTCGGCAGCCCGGTGCCGGCGATCATATCGGCAACGGTGGATTCCCCGCGCTGCTGCTTCAGGAAGGAGACCAGCTGGTCCTCCACTTTCGCAAGGGGAAAATCGTACACCTTCTGTGCAACCGCCACCATGCGCCTCCTGGTATCCGAGGGTCCTTTTCAACGATACAGGAAAGGGGCGGGAAGTGCAAACACGGGGCCTCGACGCCGGAGCCGGCATTCCGAGTGCGCCGCTGCGGTGACCCGGCACTGCGTCGACCCGGCACTTGACAGATGGGTGCGGTTTCGTTAGCTTCACAAATTGTTGTGTATGCTGGATTTGGAATACGCGGAGGTACCACTCATTGGCCAGGAATCTCTCAGCTGAGAAAAGCGACCGCCAGGGCGAAAAAAGACGCCTTCGGAACAAGATGATCAAGAGCCGGGCCAAGACCCTGGTGAAGGACTTCGTCGGGCTCGTGGAAGAGAAGAAGAAGGACGAGGCCCGGAAGATGCTCGTGGAGGTGTCCTCCTTCCTCGACCAGGCCGTTTCCAAGGGCGTCTTCCACCGGAACACCGCCGCGCGCAAGAAGTCGCGGATGTCACACCTGCTCAGCGGGATGAAGGCGTAGCCGGATCGGCACCGTGGCCAGGGGAAAGCTTTCCAAGGCCGAAATCGTCGAAAACATCTTCCCCCTGGTCAAGGTCAGCAAGAAGAACATCCACAAGATCATCGACCTCTTCTTCGACCAGATCAAGACCGGGCTCCTTGGGGACCGGGTCATCGAGCTTCGCGGGCTCGGTACTTTCGAGATCCGCACGCGAAAGGGCCGGAAGGCCCGCAACCCGAAAACCGGCGACGCGGTCGTCATCGGGAATCACGGGGTAGCGCACTTCCGCCCGGGCAGGGAGCTGAAGCAGAAGGTGTGGGAGCTGAGGAGCTGAGGTGCTCGTCACTCCCCGTCGCCGATCCCCGTCCGGCGTCCTGATCGACCTTGGACTCCTTTCGCTTGCCTCCCTTCTTTTTGCCCTCGCCTTTCCGAGTTTCCTCTCCGCGCAGGGTTGGTTTCCCCTGGGGTTCGTCTGCCTCGTACCCCTGTTCGTGGTGGTGCGCCGGGCAACCTGGCCTGCGGTTCCCTTCTATGGGCTGTTCTTCGGCTATGCCTCGTATGCGCTTTTCAACTACTGGCTGGGGAAGTTCCATCCCCTCACGCTCGTCGTCGTTCCGCCAATCTATGCCGCCTATTTCCTGGTCACGCTGCCCGCGCTGAAGCTGGCAGACACGCTGTTTCCCCGACACGCGTATTTCCTCCAGTCGGCACTCTGGGTCTGCTACGAGTATTTCCTGAAGAGCAGCGGGTTTCTCGCCTATGCCTATGGCAACCTGGGCTATTCTCAGTACGCGTTCCTCCCGCTCATCCAGATCGCCGACACGGTCGGAGTCTGGGGAATATCGCTCCTGGTGGTCTTTCCCTCCAGCCTCCTGGGCCGCGCATTCGCCGAGGGCCTGGGCGCGCTCCGCGAGGAATGGCGCAGGTACATCCTGCCGTCTGCGGGATACGCGGTCGTTTTTCTTGCGGTCGTCGTGTACGGCTTCATTTCTCCCGTTCAAACGAGCTCGGACAGGCAGTGGAAAGTCGTCCTTGTCCAGCAGAACGTCGATCCCTGGAAGGGCGGGTACACCGCCTACCGAGCCTCGCTCGACGTCCTCGAACGCCAGAGTCTCCGGGCGGTCGCGGAGAACCCGGAGATCGTGATCTGGTCGGAGACCTCGTTCGTTCCCGCGATCGACTGGCATACCCGCTACCGGCCCGACACTCAGACGTACGGCCTGGTGAAAGAGCTGAGGGAGTTTCTCGCCGCCCAGCGGGTGCCGTATCTCGTGGGCAACGACGACGGGCAGCTCAAGCGCGTGGAGGAAGGGCGGGACGTAAGGGTCGACTACAACGCGGCGATCCTCTTCGACCGGGACAGGATCGTGGACACCTACCGCAAGCTCCACCTCGTGCCGTTCACGGAAAGCTTTCCATTCCAGAATTCGCTTCCCGGGCTTTACGACTGGCTTGTGAATGCGGACACGCACTTCTGGGAGAAGGGCACAGTGTACACGGTGTTCGAGGCAGGCGGGGTGCATTTCTCCACTCCCATCTGCTTCGAGGACACCTTCGGCTCTCTCTGCCGGGGCTTTGTCCGCCAGGGAGCCGATGTGCTGGTCAACATCACCAACGACGCGTGGTCCTTCTCCGTGCCTGGCGCCATGCAGCACATGACCATGGCCGTTTTCCGTGCCGTGGAAAACAGGCGCTCCGTTGTGCGCTCGACGAACGCCGGCATGACGAACATCATCGATCCCAATGGTCGAATCCTCTCCGGCCTGCCCCATTCGTGGAGGGCTATCTCTCCGGCGTTGTGCCCGTCCACAGGGCGACAGCGACGATCTACACGCGCTGGGGTGACTGGCTGCCCCCCGTACTTCTCGCCCTGGGCCTTGGGGGGCTTGCTGCAGGCTTTTTGCGCCGCTTCATGAAACATTCCTCCTGAGGATCGAGATCGCCAACCCGCAAGGAGTCTGCCGGGAAGGCATGATGTCTTGGCAACCTTCAAGAAATGGCTTGCTTCCATAGCTATTTCCCCCTGACAACGTCAGGCTGAGCGTGGCTTCGGAACGAGAGAACGCCTCCACGTCTCCCATGATCTGCCGCAGCTGTTCCTGTCAAAGTCGCAGCAGGCGCTCCGCGTTGCCGTGTGCAAGCCGCTCCTTATCGGCGGTGCTCACCGGGAGTTGATCCAGGAAGGCGCGCGCCTGCGCCATCGAACTAAAAGGGTGATCGGCCGAAAACATGATGCGGTCGACGCCGACCTGAAGAAACAGGTCGAGGAAGGTGGCGGTAAAGTTGAAGCCGCTGAACGTGTAATGGACGTTCTCGCGCAGGTAGGCGCCGATCGGGCGCTCCAGCTTCGTCACCTGCATGGAAAGAGAGTTTTCGATTCTCGGCAGCATGAATGGGAGCGCCTCGCCCATGTGGCCGATGACCATCTGTAATGTCGGATATCGGTCGAATGCTCCGCTGAGGATGAGGCGGAGGACATGGGTGGCGGTCTCGATGTGCCAGCCCCAGGCCCTGGTCGACAGCACGGACGTCACCTCCGGCGCGAAGTTTCCTGTGTAGGAGGCCGCGATCACCTGCTGCGGCGGCGGGGCCGGATGAAGATAGAGCGGGACCTGCAAAGCTTCAGCACGCCTAAGGACCGGCCAGAAGAACTCGTCGTCCAGGTAGCGGCCGCGGCTGTGACCTTTGATCATGGCTCCCTTGAAGTCGTAATCCCGAACGGTGCGCTCCAGCT
>Ga0187866_1003600_pt1 | contig 11465 bp, 9 predicted proteins | sample June2016WEW_11_1_3_FD_133013 | JGI IMG/M metagenome (GOLD analysis project Ga0187866, IMG submission 133013) | Peatland microbial communities from SPRUCE experiment site at the Marcell Experimental Forest, Minnesota, USA - June2016WEW_11_150 | ecosystem: Environmental > Terrestrial > Soil >... | reverse complement strand
GTGCGGTTTTAGATGGTTCCACGGTTACTGCCGGCGTTCTTTTGGCTATTGCGATTGGAAAAATCCTGACAACGGGCTTGACCATAGGAAGCGGCGGCTCCGGTGGCGTATTCGGACCTTCGATGGTTATTGGCGGTTGCGGCGGTGGTGCAGCGGGAATTTTCTTTCACCAGCTTTGGCCCGGTCTCGTTCCGCAACCGGCAAGCTTCGTCATCGTAGGTATGGCCGGATTCTTCGCCGCCGCTGCCAAGACGCCGTTTTCAACTCTAATTATCGTAAGCGAGATGACCGGCGGCTATCATCTTTTGCTGCCGGCACTTTGGGTATGCGTTCTGGCTTATATGCTTTCCGACAAAGTATCTATATACAGTTCACAGGTCGAAAGCCGTTCGCGTTCCCCTGCCCATCAGGGCAGTTATGTTCGCGAGATCCTCGGTGAAGTGTACGTTCGGCAATTTGTGACGCCGAAAATGAATGTTCCAACACTAGGTCCGGGCAATTCTCTAGGAAAAGTGCTAGAGGAGTTCAACAAGACAGATTACTCGGTTTTACCGGTTGCGGACGAGAAAAATCGTCTTGTGGGCGTGGTAAACCTGGAAGAACTGCACCACGCCACGCAGTCGCCGTATGCCAAACCGCTGATTCTCGTTACCGATATCATGCGTACCGATATACGCCCGCTTCAACAAGACGACTCGTTAGATCGGGCGCAGGAACTATTTGTAGAGAACGATTTGCTGGCACTCCCGATCGTCGATGACCTGAAACAACGTCATATCGTCGGAATGGTTCGACGCTATGAAGTTGCCAGCACTTATCTCCGGCACATCCACGGACCAAACGCGATCGGCGACGATAAGACAGAGCGATTCAATATTGCCACGGTAAAAGAAAGCGAAAAAGAGAATCAGCACGTCATAGAATCCAACGAACAATCTGTAACTGACCAGCCAGATGACGATCAGCTTTAACCTGACCTAAACGTGTTACACGGCATGAATGTTTCTGATGAAGTGTCTTAAATACCTTCATCTCTGAAAACTCCAGCTATGTCGTAGAATTGCAATACACAGGAGGCCGACCTATGGAACCCCATAGCAATCATAGCAGCGGGGGCCAATCCGATCATGGTCCGGTTGCCAACAATTCAATAGATCCGATCTGCGGAATGACTGTTAGCAAGGCTACCGCTAAATATAGATATGAATACGGAGGTCAGGAATACATCTTTTGTTCCAACCATTGTTTGGAAAGCTTTCGCGCTGCGCCCGACAAGTATGCAAAACCTGCCAAACTTCAAACACGGAAAGAAATAAAACAGCCGCAAGCTGAATCTGTACAGGCCAATACCGCCGTCACGTATACCTGTCCCATGCATCCTGAGGTGATTCAAGATCATCCGGGTGCCTGCCCAATCTGTGGCATGGATCTCGAACCGCGTGTTGTAAAAGCCACAGAAGAAGAGGCCAACCCGGAACTAGTCATGATGACCCGCCGGTTTTGGATCAGCCTTGGTTTGACACTCCCTGTATTTCTACTCGCAATGTCAGAGATGATCCCTGGGTGGTCATCGCAGCAATTGGTGCCAAAGCATCTCCTGGTTTGGATTCAACTTGTGCTCACCACACCTGTAGTGCTTTGGGGCGGATGGCCTTTCTTCAAGCGCGGTTTGGCATCTATTGTCAATCTACATCTGAATATGTTTACTCTGATTTCTCTAGGTACAGGGGCGGCTTATATATACAGTGTGGTGGCCAGTGTATTTCCCGATGTTTTTCCAGCATCGTTTCGCAGTCCTCACGGTAATGTGCCAGTATATTTCGAGTCTGCCGCCGTCATCGTCACATTGGTTTTATTAGGACAGGTGCTTGAACTACGTGCGCGCCGACGAACAAGTGGAGCTATCCGTGCCTTGCTCGGGCTTGTTCCTAAAACGGCACGAGTCCTGCAAAATGACGGCACCGAACAAGACATTCCCGTGGAACGAGTGCGGATAAACGACCGGCTTCGCGTTCGTCCCGGCGAAAAAGTGCCCGTGGACGGCGTTGTGCTGGAAGGCGAGAGCTTCATTGATGAGTCGATGATCACAGGTGAAGCGGTGCCCGTTCAGAAGAAAAAAGGCGACCGTGTTACCGGCGCTACAGTCAACAGTTTGGGCACATTTATCATGCAAGCCCAGCGAGTGGGAAGCGATACTCTGTTGGCTCAAATTGTGGAGATGGTCAGCCAGGCCCAACGCAGCCGTGCGCCTATTCAGCGCCTAGCAGATGTCGTCTCGGGATACTTTGTTCCGGCCGTTGTTGTTTGTTCAATAATTACCTTTATTGTATGGGCCTTGTTTGGCCCTGAGCCGCGCATGGTGTTTGCGCTGGTCAGTGCCGTAGCGGTTCTAATTATCGCCTGCCCTTGTGCTTTGGGATTGGCTACCCCGATGTCGATCATGGTTGGTGTCGGCCGCGGTGCCGCTGCCGGAGTATTGATAAAGAACGCCGAGACGCTGGAAATCCTGGAACGGGTAGATATCCTATTGGTGGACAAAACAGGCACGCTTACGGAAGGAAAACCTCATTTGGTTTCACTCCTGCCGGCACACAACTTTGAGGCGTCTGAACTTCTCCGCTTGGCGGCAAGTGTTGAACAAGCAAGCGAGCATCCAATAGCAGCAGCTATTATTGCCGGTGCCAAAGAGCGAGGAATTACTCTTGCGATTTTTACTGATTTTAAGTATCTCCCCGGTAAAGGTGTGACGGGAAAAGTCGACAATCATCGTGTCGCACTGGGCAATCATAACCTTCTTGAAGAACTTAACGTAGAATTAGGAGATCTCGCCAAAGAAGGGGAAAAACTACGTGGCGAAGCTCAAACAGTAATGTTTGTTGTCATAGATGGACAACCCGCAGGACTATTGGGAGTGGCCGATCCGATCAAAGAATCCACGAAAGAGGCAACTCGGCTTCTGCGCGAGGATGGAGTAAGAATTGTAGTTGTTACTGGAGACAACCGAACCACTGCCGAAGCGGTGGCTCGCACACTGGAGATATCTGAAGTAGAGGCAGAAATTCTGCCCGACCAAAAAGCAGAAATAGTAAAACGTTTTCAGCAGCAAGGGCACACCGTAGCCATGGCCGGCGATGGAATCAACGATGCCCCGGCTTTAGCACAGGCGAATGTGGGAATAGCGATGGGAACCGGTACGGATGTAGCCATCGAGAGCGCGGGTATAACTCTGTTAAAAGGCGACCTGCGTGGGATTGCCCGGGCACGCCTGTTGAGTCGGTCGACGATGCGTAATATCCGGCAAAACTTGGCTTTTGCATTTCTTTATAACATTTTAGGCATTCCAATCGCGGCAGGAGTGCTCTATCCGGTATTTGGTTTATTGCTCAGTCCGATGATCGCAAGTGCGGCCATGAGTTTTAGCTCCGTTTCTGTAATTAGCAATGCACTTCGGTTACGTTATGTTAATCTGTGAAAAAACAGGAGGATGCGATGACAAACGAGAGTTCACTGGAATACGAACCGGGCGTGTTACGTGTTCTCCAATCCAAGAGCGAAAGGGAAGCTTACTACAACAAGATCGCAAAGGTATATGACCTATTGGCCGAGCATTCAGAACGGGCAATGCGCGAGGCGGGGCTAGCCAAACTTGCTGCTACTCAAGGAGAACACATATTGGAGATCGGTTTTGGCACAGGGCATTGCTTGGTGGATCTTGCTAAAACCGTCGGCCCTACCGGTAAGGTCTTCGGGATTGATATTTCTGAGAACATGGTGTCTATCGCACGAGAATTGATGGAAAAAGAGCAATTTATGGATCGTGTTGAAGTACGGCGCGGCGATGCCGAGGCACTTCCTTATTCGGCAAACTGCATGGACGGAATTTTCATGAGTTTTACCCTGGAACTCTTCGACACGCCTGAGATCCCCGGTGTTCTCGCCCAGTGCAAACGGGTTTTACGGCCTGGCGGCCGAATTGTTGTTGTTGGTGTATCAAAGGAGGGAAAACAGGGAGTGATTATTAAGGCCTTTGAATGGACGCATAGGCATTTCCCAAATCTCATGGATTGCCGCCCGATATACATTGCTCGTGCCCTGGAGGCAGCAGGTTTTATTATCCAAGACACCGCAATCGACCACATGTGGGTTCCAGTAGAAATTGTACTGGCAGTAAAACCGTAGATCTGCGGCAGTCCGCCGTACTAAGCAGAGTGAGGAAGTTTTGAATACCATAAATAATTGTAGCGCGGAATGCGACTCCAGTTGGTGTCATAGCAATTTCCCCAGGTGAAGTCAGTGATTACCCAATAGGAGGTGTAACATTCCATGAACAAATCAATTGTGAACTTTCTTGTTGACACTGTGGCATTTGTTGCTTTCGTCTTTCTCAGCGCAACGGGAGTTCTGATTCGGTACATGCTGCCGCCGGGGTCCGGACATTTCAGCACTTTGTGGGGAATGGATCGCCACGAGTGGGGCCAGATTCACTTCTGGATCGCTATGGTATTGATGGGCGCTTTGGCATTGCATCTTTTTCTTCATTGGCATTGGGTTGTCTGCATGGTAAAAGGGCGTCCTCTTAAAGGATCAGGCATTCGAGTTGCGCTTGCGATAATTGGCATGCTGACTCTCCTTGGGCTCGTTATTGCACCCTTTTTCGGCCAAGTGGAGCAGACAGGCGAACCACCACATAGAATGCGCTCAGGTGAGTATCCAACAGGTCCAACGGATAATATCAACGGCTCAATGACGTTAAGCGAGGTCGAGCAACGCACTGGAGTTTCTGCAAACGTAATTATTAAGGAACTGGGTCTACCGCTCGACACACCTACTGAAGAGCGTTTGGGGCAACTGCGAAGGAAATATGGCTTTGAGATGCACGATGTTCAGGAAATCGTTAAAAAACGTCCTGAGCGGCAATGAATTTAGTAGGACAGAAATTACTAGATCTCCAAAAGTTAGTTACTTTCTAACAAGTCATTATGCCTGATCTTTCATCCTGTCGCTTGGCTATTGAATCTCAGGTATTAAATGTCGTGCTCACCGTTTAGCCGCGAGCCAAAGGCGAGCGCGTTTTCGCGTTTTAATGCGACTTTAATTACCTGAGACCCAATAAATTGCGGCATCTTGAGGGAGATTAGCTCGAAATAACACAGACCTTTGGCATATTTCATGTTCCATAGTGTTAAAATTATCAATGCTTATCAGATCGAGGGAATCCAGTTAAGGGAGAACGATATGATTGAAGTTCTATCGGAGAGCGAGAGAAATATCCTCATTCTCAGGGCTGTAGGCAAGCTTACTGACCAAGATTACAAGAATGTGCTCATTCCACGATTGGAGTCCATTATCCGTAAACAGGGCAAGGCGCGACTTTTGCTCGACATGGGTGATGAGTTTCACGGTTGGGAAGGCGCGGCAATGTGGGACGACTTCCGCTTCGGAATGGCGCACAGAAACGATTTCGAGAAAGTGGGAGTGATTGGAGGACCGCGCTGGGTGGCATGGTGCATGAAGCTTGGAGCCTTACTGATGAGCGGAGAGGTAAGAAACTTCGCTGCCAGCGAGCGCGACGAGGCTTTCACCTGGATTAAAGCGTAATCTCCTGGTTCTAAGTCGATTCTTCGGCGTCACCAAACAGCGTCTTGAGTGCGTTCAAAGACTCGTTCGCAACTTGAGGAATAGCCAACTCCGGCTCGGGTTGATCTAAAACATTCAGCATGCGTCTAGCCAACTGGAATGGGAGCTTCCCAACCAAGTCGTGAAAGACGTGGTGTGCCCCATCCCTAAGCCAAATCGAATCAGGTCGGTCTATGAGCGCCACCAACAAGGGCTGTAATCCGCTGCATCCGAGTGTGATCATCCCGGCGGCCGCCAGCCATCGAACATCGGTATCCTCGTCCTCCAAGGCGTTGACCAATGCCTGGGCCGCCGCTGGATCGCCAATAGGCCCTAATGCCTTGGCAGCTTCCCACCGAACATGCGATCGGGGATCACTCATAAGTTTTACCAAATACTTGACTGCTGGCTTTCCAATGGCCACTAAGGCTTCGCGTGTATGGTTCCTCTCGACGGGATCGTCGTGCGCCAGGGCCGCAACCAGAGCAGGGATGTTATCGATCTCTCGAAAATTCTGGTCATTTGGAGGTTCTGGCATAAATTCCTCTCTCTAAGCAAAGAAAAAAACCGACACACGCATTCTACTCATGACTTCAGCCGTTTTCAAGCTGCAACAGTCGCCGTGTAAATCTTTCGACCGGATGGGGGGAATTATCCTGAATTTGAGTTAGCGCCAACTTAAACCAGCAGGACTGAGGTGATATCCATCAGAAAAAGCCGTCGGCAACACCTGCGCCGATCGGGACAATCGGGGCACCGGGTTCCCAGATTTGATAGAGGTTAAGCACATCTGCGTCCGGCTTACAACTCATGCTACCTGCGATAGCAACGATTCCCTCACTTGGATCAAGGCATAGTCTTCTGGGATCAAGAACATCTGGATGTTCCGGTCATCTTGAGTTTTATACCGTAGTATATCAGATAACTTCTCTCATTACTTTTAAGAAAATTCCCCATGGCGTGAATCTGCGTTCAAATTGCCACGTAGTCAGTCCATTGGCCCCTCAACTTCTGTTGTTTTCCACAAAGGTAATCGGATGCGAAAGGTCGCACCGCGCTGGGTATCCAAAAGTTCGATCGTTCCGCCGTGGGACTCGACGATTTGCCGACAGAGGGCTAAGCCAATACCCATCCCCGAGCTTTTCGTGGTGTAAAGCCATTCAAAAACCTGGTCTCGGGCTTCGCGGGGAATGCCCGGGCCGTCGTCCGCTACGAGAATTTCATCATATTCTTCCGTACGGTTTCCAGTAATAGAGATGGTTCCGGATTCCCGTAGGGCAGCAATAGCGTTGACGAACAGGTTTTTCAGGACAAACTCGAATTGGGCAGGATCGACCGACACCACCAGTGGATTGGGCTGGTACTGCTCGTGCCATTGAATTCCGGCAGGCGAATTCACTCGACCGCGAACATCGGCGACTATTTGATCAAGCGCGATAGGCTTTTTCTTAAGCGGAGTTCCTCGGCTCATTGCCGTCAAGTCTGTGATTATTTGTTCCGCGTGATGCGTCTCTTCATCGATCATGCTTAAATATTCCCGCAACTTGGATTCTCCTTCGGGCATAGTGCGTTGAAGATAATAGACGGCCATGCGAACCGCCGAGAGCGGATTACGCAACTCGTGGGCGATTCCGGCCGAGATTTGGCCCAGCGATGCCAGCCTGGTCTGCCGCACGAGTTGGCCCTTGGCTTTCGCTAACTCCTCTTGCACATGTTCTTTCTCCAGCCGTTCCATATCGAGAATTCGCCGTTGCGATGCCAGGGCCTCTTCTTCGGCCTTTTTTCGGTCGGAAATGTCTTGAACGAGAACCAAAATGCCTTTGAGTGTGCCCTCGGCATCTCTCAGCGCTCTCACCCAAACACTGGCGCTTACGATTTTTCCGTCTTTGCGAAGGAATTGTTTGTCCAGAGTGAATCCGGAGACGAGTCCCTCATCGATCCGTTGGAAATATCTTTTTTCCGCATCACGGTCGGCTTCATGAGTCAATTCCGTCCACGAGGCCGATGGAAGTTCTAGTTCCTGATAGCCAAGCATCTTGGAAAGCCGCCCATTCGCTTCAATCCAATCCCTCCCGGGCGAGAGGATCGCCATGCCTACCAGCCCCTGTTCGAAATAGCTGCGAAACCGTTCCTCACTTTCCAAAAGCCAGCGTTCCGTTCGCTTACGGTCGGCGATTTCTTTTTTCAACGCACTGTTGGCATCCTCCAGTTGGGCACGTGCTACTTCAGTTCGGCGGCGTCCAGCACGCAGTGATTCTGTGAGCAAGGTCACGACGAGGCCTACGAAAAGATACAGCCCCAACCCCACTTGATGTTCCAAATCGGATATGAAAAAAGAACTGCGGGGCTGAATGAAGAGATAAGTTGCCAGCATTGCACCAGAGATAGATGCGAAAATCGAAGGTCCCAGACCGCCATACCATGCCGTAAACATGATGGCTGCATAGTAGGTTGTAAAGGGGATATGGTCATCTAGGATCGGGTCAAGCCGCCACCGCAACAGCGTCGCCAGAATGACGGCAATGACAGCAATGCCGTAGCCCAAAATGGGAGAGTGTCGGATTTTATACATCAATAGCTTCTACTCGTACTCGCACAGTATGGAAATATATCAGAAAGACCCCACTTGTCTGCTTTGAAAAATATAAATACATTTTAACATGCCACCGACATCCAGAAACACCGTCGTTATCTCTGTTGAGCGTTTCACTATGGTCCAGTAGTTTCCGCTGTTATGTTGATTACGTTCCCAATTACTGGAACGTTCACAGGAAAGTGATGACATGGTGATCCCGGGTGACGGGCAACTGGTTGATTCCATCGCGGCCCATCTTCTGGAGGGCGGCCCACAGCTAGGTATCTGGATTGATGCGTTTTAACTGTTCCAAGGGAAACATGACCTGAGCGGCAATCTCCGGCCCCACCGAAGATGGCAAATACGGTTGGTTCGAGTTGGTCATTGGTCGTCATGCGTTTCAGCTTTCCTCCCATTGTGTGTGGAACGTGCCCTTGGAGTCGATACGCTCATAGGTGTGTGCTCCGAAATAGTCGCGCTGGGCCTGAATCAAATTCGCCGGCAACCATGCGCTCCGGTAGCCGTCGAGATAGCCCAGCACTGTCATTAAGCCGAGTGCCGGCAAACCCAATTCGGCGGCTGTGCAGACCACGCGGCGCAGCGACTCCTGGTTAGCCATCACCTTGGTCGCCAGTTCTCCATCAAGAAGCAGATTCGGCAAACCGGGCTGGTTGCGATAAGCCGTGAGAATGTCATCCAGCAGAACTGCGCGAATGATACAGCCGCCCCGCCAGATTCGCGCCACGGCTTCGAGATTGAGGTGGTACTCATACTTGTCCGACGCTGTTGCGAGGACCGCGAAGCCCTGCGAGTAAGTGAGGACCATCCCGGCATAAAGCGAGAGGCGCACTTGCTTGAGAAACGTGTCCCGGTCGCCTTCGAAACGCCGCACCGGCCGCTGCAAGACAGCACTAGCACTCTCGCGTTGCTTTTCAAACACGGATAGGTTCCGCATCGCGACCGCCATGTCGATCGTTGGGATCGGCACCTGCAATTCCATCGCACTTTGCGACGTCCACATGCCGGTGCCTTTCTGTCTCGCAACATCCAGGATTTCGTCGATCAGTCGCTTGCCGGTATTTTTGTCCTGTTTGGAGAAAATATGGCTGGTGATTTCCATCAGGTAGCCGTTCAGATCACCATTGTTCCATGCACTGAACACGTCATGCAGTTCGTCGTCGTTCAAGCCAAGGTAGCGTTTCATCAGGTCGTAGGTTTCGGCGAGAAGTTGCATCACAGCGTACTCGATGCCATTGTGGACCATCTTCACGAAGTGCCCGGCCGATCCGGGACCGAGCCAGGTCACGCATGGATCGCCGTGTACCTTGGCGGCGACGGCTTCGAACATCGGGCGAACTCGTTCGTAGGCCTCTTTCGGCCCGCCGGGCATGATGCTCGGGCCGTGACGCGCGCCTTCTTCTCCTCCCGACACGCCCACGCCGAGGAATTGGATGCCTCTTGCCGCCAAGTTGCGGGCGCGCAAGTCGGTATCTTTGAAGTAGGAGTTGCCGGCATCGATGATTAGATCGCCCTTGTCCAAGTGCGGCAACAAATCCTTGATGACCGAATCGACGGGTGCTCCAGCGGGCACGAGCATAATGACCGCACGGGGTGGGCGGAGCAGAGCGATGAAGTCATTGATATTCTCCGCCCCGCAGATGTCCCGGTCGGCCGATTCTTTCCTCAGGGCTTCGACTTGCTTTGGGTCCTTGTCATAGCCCGCCACCGAAAAGCCGTGGTCGGCCATGTTTAGCACGAGATTGCGCCCCATGACGCCCAGGCCGATCATGCCAATTTCATACTGTTGTTGTGGTTGCTTATTGGTCATGGTTTTGTCTCCAGAGCAGTTTGCGGAAATTGGTGGAATTGATTTTCATCTTCATCCTTTCGGCAATGCCCGCCGCGCGGTTCGCGTCAGTTCATTTGGGGGGCTCATCTTTCCGAATCTCCCGCTCCGCCTGCTCCCAGTCCTGAACTGCTCGACCGTCTTGGCGGCCTCGCTGCTCGTACAGTTCTAATGCACGCTTGGCGATCTGCGGTGTCAAATCGACAGGTTTCTTGGTTAATAGGGGCGCGGCAGTTCGATCGAATACCCGATACGCAAGCAGTTTCACGCGGTCATTTAAGAGAAACCAGGCCAGAGCATAACTCCAGACGAACCCGGCCCAACCCCAGCCGAGGGGCGTCATAAGGAATCCATAAACCGCTATCAACGTCGCCACGATTTGCGTGCCGAGCACGGCCACCCATAAAATCCGCGCGGGGCGTATGGACCAGAACGGGCCTCGCGTGCGCGTGAGGAAGATCGTCAGATGTCCCGCCACGGACAACTTCAAATACATCAGCGTCTGGATGTGCGCACGGTCGAGATAAAAGACGCGTTCACCGAGATAAAACAGGCCGAAGGCGGCGACAACCCCGATGACGCCCAGCACCGTTGAGATCCCCAGCACCATTCGCATGTTCCAGGCCTCGGGCTTGTCCTTGTAATGAACGTTGTCATAGGCAATGGACAGGATGGCGCCGTCGTTGAGCAACGCGATCATCACGATCATCACCGCGGTCACCGGATAAAACTTGAAGAACAGGATCGCCAGCGTCATTAATAGCAGCACGCGCAGCGTCTCGGCGATGCGGTAGATCGCGTAGCTATTCATCCGCTGGAAAATTTTCCGGCTCTCCTTGATCGCGTCGATGATCACCGACAGGCCGGGCGCTACCAGCACAATGGACGCCGCCGCGCGTGCCGCATCCGTCGCGCCCGAAACGGCGATGCCGCAGTCGGCTTTTTTCAACGCAGGGGCGTCGTTCACCCCATCGCCCGTCATGCCGACGATGTGGCCGCGGTTTTGCAGGACATCCACAATGTGGAACTTGTGTTCAGGGAACACCTGGGCAAAGCCGTCGGCCTTCTCGATGGAGTCGGCCACCGCCGCTGTCTCTTGATGCTTTACGTCGCCCAGGCCGCCGGCATCGAGGATATTTGTGCCCATGTCTAACTTTTTGGCGGTCTCCTTGGCGATGGCCAGTGCATCGCCCGTAACCATCTTGATCTTTACGCCCATCGCAAGGGCGGTCGCTATGGTTGCCTTGGCATCTTCGCGTGGCGGATCGAACAAGGGCAACACGCCAACAAACTGCCATTGCCCGTCGCCCTCGGCCCGCGCCACGCCCAACGAACGGAAGCCGCGGGCCGCGAATTCGTTGACCGCCTTCTCCACGGCAGGCTTCACCTGCTCGGCGTTGGCTGACAACGCCAGAATCACCTGCGGCG
>Ga0187866_1003592_pt1 | contig 11481 bp, 10 predicted proteins | sample June2016WEW_11_1_3_FD_133013 | JGI IMG/M metagenome (GOLD analysis project Ga0187866, IMG submission 133013) | Peatland microbial communities from SPRUCE experiment site at the Marcell Experimental Forest, Minnesota, USA - June2016WEW_11_150 | ecosystem: Environmental > Terrestrial > Soil >... | reverse complement strand
TGCCATACTTGGCAATCCAACCCTGAACCGTGCCCACTCCAATCCCATACTTGCGCCGCACCTGATCCACGGGCGCCACCTCCCGTTCCAACTCCCGCACGATCTCCAGTTTGAACGCCTCACGATACCGGACCGCCGGCTTGAGTTCGCTGCCTTTTCCGTTTCTTTTTCCGCTCATCCTGTCAACCTATGTCAGGACGGGACCGGATTCATTGAGTATTGAGTATTGGTTATTGGTCATTGAGTCCGGAGTCCGAAAGTTCATTCGGTCCCGCGTGGCGGGACGGGCATTCTTCAATAACCAACGATCGTTTTTCTCCCGATTCGGAATCGGGATTCAATTCACCTAAAAGAAGCGCTGGCTCAGCGGACTTCTGCAATCGCAGCGAGACTTGACCTGACTGCAACGAGTTTTGCCGGTCAAGAACTCTGAGCCAGTGCAGGGGCTTCACTCACTCTTGGCCCCGGACTTGGTGTCGGCGGGGCGCGGCGGGGGGCTGGGGGGCGGCCCAGCCGGGCCTTCCCTGGGCTTGAGTCTTTCATCCAGGATCTGGATGTCGGCCTCTTTTCTGAGCTTCTGGTAGTACTCGGGAAGCTGCTTTTGCACCGCCTCCGAAATCAGGTCCTCTTTGACCCGGTCGCTGACTTTGGCCAGTTCGATTTTCTTGGCCGGGATCTTCTCGGTGAGCTTGATGATGTGATAGCCGTACTGGGTGGTGACGATGTCGCTGACCTGGTTGGTGTTGAGCGAAAACGCCGCGGTCTTGAACTCGGGCACCAGGGGGTCGCTTCGTGAAAAGACGTACTCGCCGCCATTCTGTTTGACGCCTGGGTCCTCGGAGAATTCCTTGGCCAGCTTGGCGAAATCCTCGCCGGCGCGGGCGCGCTTGAGGAGGTCTTCCATTTGTTTGTGCTTGGCTTCTTTCTGCTCTTTGGTCAGCTCCGCGCGGGTATTGGGATCGTTGGTCAGGAGCAGGATGTGGCTGGCGCGGACCATCTCCGGTTGCTCGAACTTGGCCGGGTTGTCGTCGTAGAACTTTTTCACATTCTCGTCCGTGATGTTGATCTTGAGTTCACGCACCAGCATGTTTCTGGCCGCGAGCTTGTCGGCCCATTGGCTAACCTGCTCCGCGCGCGTAATGTTGGCGAGTTTGAGCTGCTGATTGAGCCTTTCCTCGCCAAGTTGGGTCTTGGCTTCTTCCATTTTTTTCTCGGCGAACTCTTTGCCGGAGAGCTTATCGGCGGGCGTGGCTTTGGCGAGCAGGAGCTGGAACTGAATCAACCCCTCCAGGATCTGCTGCTCGACCAAGGGCGTCTGTTCGGGCGGGATCGGCCGGCCCTGGGCGGCATACTGCCCTTTGGTCCGAATGACTTCTTCCTCCAATCGGCTGCGCTTGATCTCCACGCCCTTGCCTTTGGCCAGGACAGTGTCGGGGAACAGGTCGGAGGGGTTGGTCGGCCTGGGGGGCGGCAGGGCGTTGGTGGCGGCCAGCGTCTGGGCGGGGGCGCACCAGGCGGCCAGCGCGGCGGCGCTCAGGAGCAGCACCAGTGATCTGGTCGTTCTGTTCATAAACATAGCTTTGGACTTTAGCACGGATTCACAGTCTGACCACTCTAACATTGCTGATGTCCGGGTCGCTTTGCATCTCCGCCAACACTTCCGGCGGCGGCACGCTGTCCAGATTCAATACGGTCAAGGCATAGCCGCCCAGAGTATCCCGGCTCAGGCTCATGCTGGCAATATTGACGTTGGCCCGGCCCATGAGGGTGCCCAGGTAGCCGACAATGCCGGGCCGGTCTTTGTTGCGCAGGAGCAAGACCACCCCGGAGGGGACGATCTCCGTGGGCTGGCTGAAGACGCGCACGATGCGCGGGTTGTCCGGGGAGCCAAAGAAAGTGCCGGCGGCGGAGATGACTTTTTCCTCGCCGCGGAACACCTGGACGTGGAGCCATTCGTGGAAGGTGACGGGTTCGTTGGAACGTTTTTCCTGGACGGTGAGGCCCAGGGTGGAGGCGACGCTGCGGACATTGACATTGTTGAGGTCCTGGAGGGAGGCGCGGGAGAGGAAACCCAAGAGGATGGCGCGGGTGACGGGGTCGATATTGGGCAGTTCCTGGGCCTTGCCGCCGTAGGTGATATAAAGGCGGTCCACTTGGGGCGGGGCAAGTTGGGCGAGGAATTTGCCCAGTTTCTCGCCCAGGTTGAGGTAAGGCCGGACCTGCTCGTAGGTCTGGGCGTCGAGGTAAGGCAGGTTGATGGCGTTGCGGACTTCGCCGGTGAGCAGGTAGCCGGCGATGACCTCGGCGACCTCGCGGCCGCACTTTTCCTGGGCCTCGAGGGTGCTGGCGCCCAGGTGGGGCGTGAGGGTAATGCCCGGGTGTCGGCGGAACGGGTGCTCGGCCGGGAGCGGTTCGGTGGCAAAGACGTCCAGGGCCGCGGCGGCCACCTTGCCGGAATCCAGGGCCGCCAGGAGGTCGTTTTCCACGATGATTTCCCCGCGGGCGCAGTTGACGAGGCTGACCTTGGGCTTCATCTTCGCAAAGGCGGCCGCATTGACCAGGCCGCGTGTCTGGTCGGTGGCCGGCAAGTGGATGGTGATGAAGTCCGCATCGCGGTAAACCTCGTCGAGGTCGGCGACCAAATCGATGCCGAGGGACTTGGCGCGGTCCTCGCTCAGGAAGGGATCGTAGCCCAGGACGCGCAGGCCGAAGGCCAGGGCGCGCCGGGCGACTTCGCTGCCGACCCGGCCCAGGCCCAGCACGCCCAGGGTCTTGCCCATCAGTTCGGTGCCCTGGAACTGTTTGCGGTCCCACTTGCCGGCCGTCATCGAGGCATAGGCCTGGGGCACCTTGCGCGCCAGGTTCAGTATCATGGCGAAGGACAATTCGGCCGTGGAAACGGTGTTCCCGCCGGGCGTGTTCATGACCACCACCCCGTGCTGCGTGGCGGCCTCGACATCCACGTTGTCAATCCCGACTCCCGCCCGGCCGACCACGCGCAACTGGGGCGCCGCCTCGATGACCTTGCGCGTCACTTTGGTCTCCGAGCGCACCACCAAGGCCACCACGTCCTTGACAACCGGCAGCAATTCGGCTTCCGAGAGTCGCTTGGGCAGGACCACGACCTCGAACTCGGGCCGCTGCTGCAACAAAGCAATGCCCTTGGGCGAGATGGGGTCGCAAATCAACAGTCTCATAAGGAGCGGGCAGTGTAGGCAAAGGGCGCTGGGAGGTCAAATGCTCAGAAAAGAATTGTCGTGCGTTGGCGGCTGTGCAATGGTCTAAATCGTGAAGTGATGAGCGAATTCAAGTTTGCGTGCCCGGTCTGCGGTCAGCACATCACCACCGACTCCGCCTCCAGCGGCAAGCAAATCGTCTGTCCGACTTGCTTTCGGAAGATGGTGGTGCCCCAAGCGCCCACCTCGGGGGACACCAAGCTGATCCTGTCGGCGGCGCAGGTGGCTGACCCTCGGCCGGCGGCGGGCGGGGCGGCGGCGGAACGGGGAGGGCGGCGGCCGGCGCCGGCCATCAGGACCATCGCGATAATGGCCGTGCTGCTGGCGCTGCTTTGCGCGGCTGGGGCGGCCGCCTGGGTGCGCTGGGGCAAGCTGCTCATGGCGGAAACGACGCCGCCCTCGACGCCTGGCGCCCCCAAGAAAGCCTATCCGATCCCGGCAGACATCAAATGGACGCTGGACCTGACGGAGGCGGTCTTTCCCGCCACGGTGGCGGCGGGCAGCATTCACGGCTGCGGTTTCAGGTGCGAGCGAGCGACGCTCCAGGGCGGCCGTTTGACGCTCCGGCAAGGAGGGCTGAGCGGCGCGCCCCTCATGGGCGTCAGCGTTTATCTCTTCGCTCGCCAGGGCGAAGAGTTGAGCGGCAAGTCCGTCCAAATCCCGCCGGACCGCCCGCCGCCGCGGCCGCGGGTGACCTTGCGCTGGCGGGATGAGCAGCCGCAGGCAAAGAAAAACGACATCGAGGGCGGCTACGCCCTCAAGCTGGCCTTCAGTCAGGCCACCAACGGGCGGCTGCCCGGCAAGATTTACCTTTGCCTGCCGGATGCCTCCAAGAGCTTCGTGGCCGGCACCTTCGAGGCGGAAATCAAGAAAGCCACGCCACCCAAACCGCCCCCCGCTAAAACCCCCAAGCCCTAACTAGAGTTCCTGACCGGCAAAACTCGCCGTAATCAGGTCAAGTTTCGCTGCGATTGCAAGAGTGCGCTGAGCCAACGCTTCTTTTAGGTGAATTGAGAATTGAGCATCGAAAAACGAGCATTGGCTATTGAAGAATGCCCGTCCCGCCACGCGGGACCGCATGAACTTTCGGACTCCGGACTCAATGACCAATAAGCAATACTCAATTCTCAATTCTCATTTGGCAATCAGCGCCGTCTTTTGCTGCAGGCGCCCAATTTCCGGAACTCCTCGCAATTGGCTGTGACCAGCATCCGGCGAGTTTGGACGGAGAAGCCGAGGCGCTGGCTGATCTCGTTTTCCAGTTGCGCGAGCTTCTCGCTCTGGCACTCGACAATCTTCTCACATTCCAGGCAGATAATGTGGTTGTGGTGCGGGTGCTCCGCGTAATTGGGGTCGTAATACTTGCGGTCTTTCCCGAAATCCATTTCGCCCACCAGGCCGCTGGCGAGCAACAGGGGCAAGGTGCGATAGACGGTGGCGCGGGAAACCGACTTGTCTCGCCGGCGGGACCAGGCCAGGAGTTGTTCGGCCGTGAAGTGCTGGTCCGTGCCGAAAGCGGTATCTATGATCACCCGCCGCTGGGCTGTCAGGCGCAACCGCTGCTGAGAGAGATACTCGAGAAACCGCTGCTTGGCGGACTTTTTGCCGGCATCAGCCATGCCTGGAATATAGGGCGGCGCGGGCTGGCAAGTCAACGGGCGCCGGGGCGCCCCTGCCGCTTGACGCTGCCTGGCAAGAGGGTGAAGATGGCCGCCATGAACTTGACCGCTCCCAGTCGCGAAGGCCCCTTGCCGGCACTCGGTCTGTTCCTGGCCTGTTCTCTGTGCGCCCGCGCGCTGGCCTCAGCGGTGGCGCAAGGCCCGGGTCCCGAGGCCTTCTACGTGCCGGCAAACCCCAAATACACTGTCGTGGAGTCCGCGCTCGATTCCGTCCGGTTCACGTTGACGAAAACCCTCCAGCGGGACGCGCGGGGCAACCTGGTCTCGATTTCCAGCTTTGTGAATCCCGAGGGACAAGTCATGGGCTGGCACGACTTCGGCAATCTCGAAGGCCCGGGCTGGGCGGCCAATGCCGTCGGGGGCGCCTGGGAGATTTATGCCCTGGGCGCGTTCCTGGGCAAAGCCGAGTGGCAAAGCCAGGCCCTGGCCATCCTGGACCACGTGCTGGAGGGCGGCTTTGTGGACGAGGCGAGCGGGTTCATTCGCGGCTACCGCGAGACCACCTCCGGGAAGTTCTGCCTGAACTACAAGCACAACTCGGATTGGTTCTGTCCCGGCGCGATGGCCAAGATCGGCTTTCAACTCCTGGGCTTCGCTGAGGAACTGGGCCAGGACCCCCGCGCCCGCCGTCTGCGGGCCATGGCGGCGCGGTGCGCCCAGTGGCTCCAGGGCCGCCTGGAGCCGGTGCCCAACGGCTGGTTCCCCCGCCGCAGCGACCCGGCGGGCAAGACTTATCGCAAATCACCCGACGGCGGGGAGGATCGCTTCTGGCAGAGTTCGGCCGACGGCTTGTTCATCGTGCAATTGCAGGCGGCCCTCACGCAGCGCAAACTGGCCGATTACAGGCCCTCCCTCAAGGCCAAGGCCGAGGTCTTCCGGCGGGCCGGCGGCATTTTCGGGAGCATCAACCAGGACACCTACGATCCCCTGGAGAACGTCGCCTGTGCGGTAGCCTTCCGCACCTGGCTCCTGGCCTCGCGGGTGCTCAAGGATGACGCGCTCCGGCGATTTGCCTTCGAGCAATGCCTGGGCGCGCTGGACCAGTTCAAGCTGCGCGACGACCGTAACGGCGTTCCCACCCGGGGGCTGCTCTACATGGAGAAATCGTGGGACACGGCCTATCTCTGGGAAAATGCCGAGGCGGCGCTGGCCCTCTTCGAGGCGGCGCTGGATACGCGCCCGACGCAGCCTGCCCGCAGCCGCCAATACGAGCTCGACGGGTTGGTCATCCTCCGGGCCATCGCCAGGCACCACTATGGGCCGCACGGGTTTCTCACCGAAGGCGTGGACTGGAACGACCACGTCGGCCGGCAACATCATATCGAGCAGGCCAAGTACGGAGCCATTGGCTACACCGAGCCGTTCCTGAACAACCAGCACATCGCCGAGCCGACCCTCTTCTACTTGAAACACCTCGCCCGCAAAGAGGGCAAAGGCGGCGCCACCCATTGGTTCGACCTCGAGGGCAACCGCTTGCTCTAAGATTCGGATTCCGGCCTGCTGGCGGACGGGAGCATTTCACTTTTTTGAGTAGTCCCTAACCTTAATCCTAATCTTAATCTTAATCCTAATCCTAATTCTTCATTCGGGTTAAGATTAGGAGCAACGATTAAGATAAAGAGCCAGAAAGGCTGCCAAGAAAAGTGAAATGCCCCTTGCGGACCCTTGCGACTTCAGATTTGTTTGCTACGGCCGCCGGCCTGCGGCACATTGATACCGGATGTCTGCTGTCGGAATGCCCCGGTCATCATTGCGCCTGGACCGGGCCGAGTCCTCACGACTGGCCTGGGCCCTGGTGATTTCTGTTGCCTGCCACCTCCTGGCCTACAGCGGCTACGAGACGGGCCGGAGACTCCACTGGTGGGAAAACTGGCAATGGCCCGCCTGGATGGTGGCGCCGCGAATGCTGACCGAGCTGTTCGTCAAGCCGCCCACCGCCCGGCAACTCGAGCAACTCCGCAAGCAGCGCCAGGAACAGACCCCGCTCATCTTCGTGGAGGTCAGCCCCGCCCAAGCCACTCCCGAACCGCCGAAAAAGGCGGACTATTATTCGGACAAGAATTCCCTGGCCGCCAACCCGGATACGACCATCCAGTCCACCGTCCCCAAAATCGATGGCAAGCAAACCGAGGTGGCCAAGACCGAAGACGTCCCCCGGCCCAAGCCCTTTCCCTTGCAGCCGGCGCGTCCCGCAACCCCGGCCGTTCAACCGCCGGCGGAGCCCAGCCAAGAGGCCAAGCCCAAACCCACCCTGGCCTCGGGGGATTTGACCGTGGGCCGGCCGGAGGAGGTCGCCCGCAAAGGCGAGGGGCAGGCCGAGCGGCCCAAACGGCGCCGGTTGGAGGACGTGCCTCCGGAGGAGCGCGCCGCGGCGCTGGCCGGCCAGAAAATGAAACAGGAGGGCGGTGTCGGTCGCCACACGCTCGAAATGTCGTCCCTGGATGTCAGGGCCACGCCCTTTGGCTCCTATGACGCCAAGATTGTCTATGCCGTGCAAAAGCGCTGGTACGAACTGCTGGAGGAACAGCGCTTCGCCGGCGCCCGGACCGGCAAGGTGGTGCTGCAATTCCACTTGAATTCCGACGGCACCGTCTCCCAAATGAGGCTCATGGAAAACACGGTGGACCTGACCTTGGCCCTGATTTGCCAAAGCGCGGTCCGGGACCCGGCGCCTTTCGCCCCCTGGCCGGGCGACCTCCGCCGGCTCGTCGGCATCGATTACCGCGAAGTAATGTTCACCTTTTACTATCGGTGATTGGCTGACTTCAATCCGGCTGCTCCTGGAAGGCAAGGCCCAGCCGGGGACCTGGCAACGACAGTGCCGCTTGGAAGTATGCCGACATAGCCTATGCAGTCCGAAGTCCGAAAGAAACCCGGTTTGAAACCCTGGGCTGCTGAAATACGCATGGCCGCTGCTATATCAACATGGAACCATTCGTTTACGCACTGCTGATTCTCACTTCAATCGTTGGCCTCACGTTCATCGTCGAACGCGGCCTCGCCCTGCGCTGGCGCCGCGTGGTCCCGCCGGCAGTCGAAGCCGCCGTGCAGTCCTGCCAGACCCCCGCCGACGTGCCCATGCTCCGGCGCGTCTGCCAGCAGCATCATTCGCCCATGAGCCGGCTGCTCCTGCTGGCGGCCGGGCATCTGGATTGGCCCAAGGCCGATACGATCGACGCCCTGCAGACCCGCGCCCGCCATGAAGTCACCCGGCTCGAGCGCGGCCTGGTCGTGCTCGAAATCATCGTCGGCATCGCCCCCCTGCTCGGGCTGGTGGGCACGATTGCCGGCATGATGACCCTCTTTGGCAACATCGGTCAGACCGGCCTGACCGAGGTCTCGCGGCTGGCAAAAGGCATTGCCTTCATCCTCAATGCCACCCTCATGGGCCTGCTCATCGCCATCCCCTCCCTCATCTTCTGGAGCTACTACAGCAAGAAAGTCGAGACCTTCGCCGTCGAAATGGAAACCCTCTGCGATGAATTCATCCGCCGCCAATACCGCGAAACGCCGCCCCCGCCCGCGACGCCCGCCCCCAGGCGACCGGGGATGAAATGAGTTAAGTAACTTACAATGTTACATGCGCTTTTACGTTAAGAAACGGCGGCAGCCGCCGGCGGTGATCATTGTCGCCTTGATCGACATTTTGATCGTGCTCCTGATCTTTCTGATGGTGACTACCACCTTTACCCAGCAGCCCGCCGTGAAGCTAGCGCTGCCGGAATCGACCTCGGCGCAGAAAAGCGGAGCCAACGAGTCGCCCCCATTGGTCGTCAGCATCGAAGCGAACGGAAACTTGCGCCTCGGCGCCGAGGCCAAACCGGTGACCGTGGACCAACTCAGAGCCGAGCTGGCGGCCGAGGTGGCCAGGAATCCGAACCTCAGGCTGGCCATCAGCGCGGACCGGGCGGCCCCCTGGGGCCAGGTGGTGAAGGTGCGCGATGTGGCCAAAGAAACGAACCTCCGGGACAAAGTGGTCAGCGCCTTTGTCAAGCAAGCCGCCAAGTAGCCGGAGCGCCCCGACCCCCGCCGGCGGCGCATAATGGTCCGCGCCAGGTGCTTCTGCCGCCCCGCAGTCACGGTGCCTCGGAAAAGGCTCGACATCCGGGGACCAGGTTCCCTAAACTTGAGCAAATGCCTGATTGCGCGGCCCAGCAACTTGGAACCGGTGACCGCTGGCCCTGGCAAGTTATATCATTACCTGTGAAAATTGACGTAATTCGCGACGATTTTTCCTCCATGCACACAAAGCGTTTCCTCATCGATGCCCCTCGGCGCGACCGCGCCGCCTTTAGCGCGGCGGGGACGGGCCTTCGTTGTTTCCGTGACCAAGAAGCTTGCCGCTGGTTTTGGTTCCGGATCTGCCGCGCTAAGAGTCATTCCATTTCCTTGGCGCGGCCAACGGCCGCCGGCTTGGCGACTATCCTCGGGCTGCTGGCTGGTTCTGGCCAGGCCCAACCGGTCAACGATCTGTTTGCCAATCGTATTGTCATTAGCGGGACGAGCAACCGGGTCGCCGGCAGCAGCGTCGGCGCGACGTCTGAAGCGGGCGAGCCCGATCATGCGGGCTATTCCGCCGAGGCGTCCGTGTGGTGGTCCTGGCGAGCGCCGTCGGTCGGCACGGTGACGATCAGCACCGCCGGGAGCGATTTCGACACGGTATTGGGTGTCTATGTGGGCACGTCGGTTTCGGCGCTGACGGAAGTGGCCAGCAACGATGATGAGGACTACGATGCGGGCATTTTCACCAGCAAGGTGGTTTTCGATGTCGTTGCGGGGCAGACTTACCAGATCGCGGTGGATGGTTATCTCGGGGATTCGGGCATTGTCGTGCTCATGGTCCAGCTTGGCCCATTGCAGCCGCCCCCGCTGGCGCCGGCCTGGTCGTTGCCGGACCAAAACGGCGCCACCATCCACTCGACCAACTTCGCCGGGAAAGTCGTCATCCTGGATTTTTGGGCGACCTGGTGCGGGCCGTGCAAGGCGGAGATGCCGGACCTGGTTGCCTTGCAGACCAAGTATCAGGCTGACGGCCTGGTGGTCGTGGGCGCCGATGTCTCCTGGTCGGGGGACTCTGCGCAAGACGTGAGGACCTTTCTGGCCACCTACTCCCCGGCGATCAACTATCAAATAGTGATGTCCGATGACGCAACCGACAACGCTTACGGGGGTAGCGGGGGTATCCCGGCGATCCCGGACACCTTCATTATTGACCGCCGCAACGTGATCCGCAAACAGTATCTCGGGACCCAATCCGGGAGCACATTGGAGCAGCAAATCATTCCCCTCCTTTATGGCGACACCCGGCTGGTTTCGCAGTGGAGCGGGAACCAGACCGTACTGTGCTGGCCCACTAACGCCTCGCCCTTCACCCTCGAAAGTTCCGCTTCCCTGGCCAGTCCTGCCTGGACGGCCTGGCCCACCACACCAACCGTGGTAAACGGCTCAAACACCGTGCAGGTGCCCAGGACCAACTCGGCGCGATTCTTCCGGCTGAGAATGGCTTATTGAGCCGGGCCGCTCAATGCGGGCGGCAAACCGCATAGTTGGTCCGGCCCGTTTGGGTAATCGCCCACAGGTTAAAGGGGCACAGGCTCTTGCCGTAACGCAACGCCCGCACGCTCCCATCGCCAAAGGCGTAGTTCGAGCACCCCGATTTATTCAGCAGCGACTCGCTGCCGCCATGCCGGCTTTCCTCCAGGTCGGGCAAATAGCGGGTGGCGTCCGTATCGAGCACCACGTAGAACTGGGTGGATTGAGACTGTTTTTCGCCAAGCAGGATGGCCTCGACCGGCTGAAAGAGGTCGCTCTCCCGGACCGCCGGCCACGGGGTGTCTTTGGGCGCCGCGAGGCCTCCGAGCGTGTAAAAGTCCTGAAAACCATTCATCAGACAACTGCGCGGCGCCAGGTCCGGCAGCGAATTGGTGTTGGCCCCGTTATTGGCCTCGGGGTCTGAAGGACAGCGCAGGAGCTTCACGTCGGAGAAATGGGGCTGCAACTGCGCCGGCCAGCGGTCGGCGGCGTTGCGCGGCGGCAGCCCTCCGTTGTAGTCAATGGCATACAGCCCCAGGGCCAGGCGCAGTTGGCGCAGGTTGTTGGCGCAGTGGACGCGGCGGCTGGAGGCCTTCGCCCGGCTCAAGGCCGGCAGCAGCAGCGCCGCCAGGATGGCAATGATGGCGATCACCACGAGCAACTCGACCAGCGTGAACGCCTGCTTGTCGCGGCGTCCCGCAAGTTCTGACCTTCCGCCTTCCACGAGCGCCATTCTCTACCAGGCGCCGCGGGCCTTGGCAAGGCCAAACCTGACCCCGCTCTCACAGGGGGGAGCATTTCACTTTTTGGGGTGGTCCCTAACCTTAATCCTAATCCTAATCCTAATCCTAATCCTAATCTCCTAATCCTGATCTCCGTCGTGCAACCGCCAATCAGAATTGGCTTTGATTAACCCCACGAGCATCGAAACAATTCTGCGTAGCCGCTCTTTCCCGGAGGCGACCACACCCAACTCACACCGGTCCCGCCCCGCGGGACCAGAACATCCAGCGCCGCGGCACACTCCAAAGCCG
>Ga0187866_1003590_pt1 | contig 11485 bp, 11 predicted proteins | sample June2016WEW_11_1_3_FD_133013 | JGI IMG/M metagenome (GOLD analysis project Ga0187866, IMG submission 133013) | Peatland microbial communities from SPRUCE experiment site at the Marcell Experimental Forest, Minnesota, USA - June2016WEW_11_150 | ecosystem: Environmental > Terrestrial > Soil >... | reverse complement strand
TTAACGATAATTAAATCCAAATTGGTTCCAGCTTGACCCGGTGCCGCAACACTCCGGCGGCATAAGCCGGTCAACCTCAATTTGATGGTGGTGAATTAAACGCAAATCGCGGCGAACGTCAATCCAGCAAAATCGCGGACGCGGCTGAACAACCCGCGGTTCACGGGGAAATGCACCTTCAGGTTTTTGACTTCGAGCACGCTCATTTTCCTTTCCAAAACGGACAACGCACCCAGCGTCCAGGTTCAACTTCGACCAGTCCGGGAATTTTTTCGGAACATTCCGGTTTGGCAATTGGGCAGCGCGGTGCAAAACGGCAGCCGGGCGGGAAATTACCTATGCGTGGCACATTGCCGGGAATGGCCGAAAGTCGGGTTGCACCGCCGGCCAATTTTGGAACGGCGTTCATCAATGCCTTCGTGTAAGGATGCAGCGGACGGCGCAGCAATTCCTTCGCGGGCGATAGCTCGACAATCTGCCCGGCATACATCACGGCCACGCGGTCGGCCATGTCGCCGACGATGCCGAGGTTGTGCGTGATGAGCAAAATCGCCATGCCCAGCCGTTGCTTAAGATCGTGGAGCAGCTCAAGAATTTGCGCCTGAATCGTCACATCGAGCGCAGTCGTCGGCTCATCGGCCACGAGCAATTTCGGTTCGCTCGCCAGCGCCATCGCAATCATCACGCGCTGCTGCATGCCGCCGGACAGCTCGAACGGATAATTTTTAATGCGTGATTCCGGCGCGGGGATACCGACGAGTTTCAACAGGCGGATGACCTCCTCGTTCGTCGCCTTTTCCGGCTTATGCAATTTGAGCGATTCCTTGATTTGGTTGCCGACGCGAAAAACCGGATTCAACGACGCGCCCGGTTCCTGAAAAACATAGCTCACCACGCCGCCACGAATGTCGCGCAGTTCGCCGTTGGACATTTTCAGCACATCACGGCCGTTCAATAAAATTTCTCCGCCGACGTAATTGGCCGGAGGTGTCGGCACAAGCCGCGCGATGGACAATGCAGTGACGGTTTTGCCACAGCCGCTTTCGCCGACGAGACAGACGGTTTCCCCTGCGCCGATCGTCAGCGAGACGCCGTCCACGGCACGCAACGCCTCCGCCCCGGAGCCGAAATCCATTTTGAGATTCTTGATTTCCAGCAGGTTCATGACTTCGTGTCCGCGGCGTCTCTTAAGCCATCGCCGAGGAAGTTGAAAGCGAGAACGGTGACAAAAATCGCCGCGCCGGGCGCGAGCAACCACGGATAATTCCGCAGATACTCGGTGTTTTGCGCGGCGGTCAGCATGTTGCCCCAACTGGCATTCGGCTCCTGAATGCCCACGCCCAGAAAGCTCAACACAACTTCGCCCAGGATGTAATATGGCACACTCAGCGTCGCGGCGACGATGACGTAGGAAAACGTGTTCGGCAAAATATGACGCACGATCACCTTTAAATGCGTTTGTCCCAGAGCACGCGCTGCCAGGACGTATTGCTGTTCGCGTAACGACAGCGTCATGCCGCGGATCACCCGCGCCATGCTGGCCCAACCGATGAAACTCAAAATAATGATGATCATGGCATAGACTTGTGATGAGCTCATGCCCGGTGGAAACGTCGCGCGCAGTGAAATGATGAGATAAAGCGCCGGGATGGACATGATTAATTCGCACAGCCGCATGATAACCGTGTCCGTCCAACCGCTGAAATATCCCGCAATGCCGCCGATGATCATGCCGAATGTGAACGACAACAAAATGCCGACGACGCCGATGGAAAGTGAAATTTGCGAGCCGTAGAGCAACCGCGAGAAAACGTCACGTCCAAACTGGTCGGTGCCGAGGAGATAGACCGGATAATTTTGGTCATCGGTGCCGAACAAATGAATCGTCGCCGGAATCAAGCCGAACAATTTATATTGGTCGCCACGCACAAAGAAATGAATCGGCTTGGTGTCATTCAGGACGGCGCGATAAACGAAGGTGCCCGGCAATTGCTCATAACGCAGGATAACCAGGCGAAAGCCTGACAGCCGCGGGCACGTGGGCGGATGGAAGAAACGGTCGCGATCCTGCCGGTCATAGCTGTAAGGCGCAACAAAACCCGCGAACAACGCCACTAGATAAAGTACAACCAGAATCACGCCACCCACCATGGCGATGCGCCGTTGCTTCAGCCGTCGCCAGAACAACTGCCACGGGGAAAGCGGCTGCTCCGCGGTCGGATTTTGAATGGTCGCGATTTCGTTCATCTATTTCAGCCGGATGCGCGGGTCGCTCCCGGCGAGCAGCAGGTCGGCGATGAAATTTCCAATCACCAGCAGGCCGGTCGCCATGACCACGCAGTCCACGACGAGATAGGAGTCCTTGGCGAAGAACGCTTCCATTGTCAGCCGGCCGAGACCGGGCCAGGCCATGATGTTTTCCACGATGAACGCCCCGCTCAACAAGGCGGCGAGCGAGTAGCCGAAGATCGTCAGCAGCGGATTGATGGCGTTTCGCAAGGCATGTTTGTAAATCACCCAGCCTTCGCCGAGGCCGCGGGCGCGGGCAGCGGTGACGTATTCGGCGCGAAGCGTGTCGAGCAGACAGGAACGCATCCGGCGCATGATGCCGGCGAGGTCGGACGCGGCGAGCACGATGGCCGGCAGGATGAGATGATGCGCGCGGTCCCAGAATTGTTGCGCCGGTGACATGAAGTCATAAAGCGCGCTTTGCGCGCCGCCGACGGGAAACCAGCCGGTCGCCGCCGCGAACCACAACGCCAGCAGCGACAGCAGCACGTCGGGCACAGACAAGCCGACGAACGCAATGAGCGAACAGGCGCGATCAATCCACGAATCCTTTTTGACCGCGGCCCAGATGCCGAGCGGAATGGCGATTCCCCAGGCGATGATGAGCGCCAAAAACGAAAGCAGGAACGTGTTCCAAAGACGTCCGACGATGAGTGAAGTGGCGGGAATTTTGTAGGCCATGGAGTAGCCGAAATCGCCGTACAAGACGCTTTTCAGCCAGTAGAAGTATTGGACATACCACGGCTGATCGAGATGGAACTGCGCCTTGAGCCGCGCGATGGTTTCGGGCGAGATTTGCGGGTTTTGTGAAAGCGCCGTGAAGAAATCGCCCGGGGCAAGCGACATGAGCAGGAACGACAGCAACGACACGCCCAGCAGGAGCGGAATCATGTGCAGCAGCCGCTTGAAAACGTAGGACCACATCGCAATAACGGTCGGAAACGTGGCAAAATTTGTTGTCGTGCGCGATGAAAAACTCGACTTTGAGCAAACAAAGCGGAATGCTTTCAAAGATTAAATGATGCGTATGAAAAATTCGCTTGTCCGAAGCGCTGTGATTTTTGCGGCGCTGCTGGTTTGTTTGTCCGGCTGCAGAAAAAAAGCGGAAACACCGCCGGAAAAATCCGCCGCCAGTTATCCGTTGCCCGACCCGCCGCTGGTGGCGGATTGCCAGCCAGGGATTCCCGGCGGACGGTTGGTGATGGCTTTGTATGGCGATCCAAAAACATATAATCCCATAACCGGCAACGAACAATCGTCCGAGGAAATTTACCAGCACCTGTTTGAGGCGCTGCTTGGTTTTGATTGGTCCACACAGGAGGTCGGGCCGGAGCTGGCTGATTGGTGGACAAATTCACCGGACGGCAAAACATGGACGTTCAAGCTGCGTAAAAATTTGCGCTGGAGCGACGGTGAGCCGTTGACGGCGGACGACGTCGTGTTCACATGCAACGATCTGATTTACAACACCAACTTCAACCCGGTCATGGCAGACATGATTCGCGTGGACGGGAAAAATTTCACGGTGACGAAAATAGACGATTTGACGGTTCAAGTCGTCACGCCGGAAGTCGTTGCGCCATTCCTGCAAAATTTTGGCGCGACCGTGACGATTTTGCCGAAACATATTCTGGAAAAAACAGTCACCGATAAAACGTTCACTTCTGCTTATGGCGTGAATTGGAACCCCGAAGACATCATTTGCAGCGGACCGTTCCGCATCAAGGATTACAAGCCGTCGCAATATATTTTGCTCGAGCGCAATCCATATTTCTGTGAAGTGGACAAGAAAGGCCAGCGCCTGCCATATTTTGACAACATCGTTTACACCGTCGTGCCGGATTTCAACGCCATGTCGCTGCGCTTTTTGAGCGGCGAGAGCGACGCCGACGATTTCATTTATCCCTACGAATACGACCATTTCAAGGCGGAATCGGCGAAGGGAAGATTCAATCTGCTCGAACCTGGCATCGGTCTGGAAACCGCTTTTATCTGGTTCAACGAAAATACCAACGTGGACGCAAAAACTGGCCGACCGTTGGTGGATCCAACAAAAATAAAATGGTTCCGCAATGTGAAATTCCGGCAAGCAATCTCTTATGCGATTGACCGCGACGCCGTCATCAAATCCGTCTATTCCGGTCGCGCGATTCCAAATTACGGCTACGTCACGCCCGGCGATAAAAAATGGTTCAATCCCAATACGCGCCAGTATCCACGCGATTTGGACAAGGCGCGCGCATTGCTCAAGGAAATTGGAATTGAAAAGCGCAACGGCGATGACTTTTTGACCGACGCTGACGGCAACAAAATTGAGTTTGTCCTGAACACCAACGTTGGTAATGGCGCACGCGAAAAAACCGCCGTGCTCATCAAATCGGATTTGGAAAAACTTGGCGTCAAGGTCATTTTTCAACCGATTGAGTTCAACACGCTCATCACAAAAATTGACGACACTCACGATTACGAATGCATGCTGTTGAGCATCGGAGGCGGCGGCGCCGATCCGTCCGCGCACATGAACGTCCTCAAATCCGACGGCTTCACGCATGAATGGTTTCCGCGCCAGAAAATGCCTTCGACCGATTGGGAAGCGCGGATTGATCATTTGATGGACGAGCAAAACAAAACACTTGATAATACGGCGCGAAAAAAAATGTTCGATGAAGTGCAGGAAATTCTTGCCGAACAACAGCCGATGATTTTCACTGTCACGCCGATATATTACGCCGCCATCCGCGCCGACATCGGCAACGTGCGGGCAACTCCATTGAGTAGCTATCGCGCAACGTGGAACGTTGAGGAACTTTACTTCAAGCACTGAAACGACGCGTCATTGCGCCGAAAAGCCGAAACAGAAGGCCAATAGCGCGAACGTGCCGTCCACCGCCGTCCACAGCAAATCGCGCACGAGTTTAATTTGCAGCACCAAAATCACTGCGATGAAGCCGAACCGCGCGAAGTTCGTGTATGTTTCCCAGCTCATGCCGGTCAGGTTCCGCAACACGTGCGAGCCGTCCAGCGGCGGGATGGGAATCAGATTGAAAAAGCAAAGCAGCAGACTCAGTTGAGCCATGGAGCCGCACAAGTCCACCATGTCCGGCACGTGGATGAGGACGCCGACGCGCGCCAGCGCGACGAGCGCTACGGCCAGCACCAAATTCATCGCCGGCCCGGCCATCGTTACGAGAATGTCATCGCTCCTGGGATGCCGCAAATTATACGGGTTCACCGGGACTGGTTTGGCCCAGCCAATCAGGAATCGCCCCACCGGCGTGAAAATCATTATCAATGGCAAAAGCACCGTGCCAATCGGGTCAATGTGGACGATGGGATTGAGCGAGACGCGACCTTGCAACCTGGCCGTATCATCACCGCATTTCAGCGCCACCCACGCGTGGCCGAACTCATGAAACGTCAGCAGCACAATCAGCCCCAGATACATGATCAGGCCGTCAACGATGTTCATGGCATCCAACTTTAACTGGTGTACGGGTGCGAGTCGAGGCCGGGTTCTGTCGGATTTTAACTTGTTCTAAATCCTGATCCTGAGCTTCGGATGACGCAAATTAAGGTTACGATGACGATTAAAACCGGGACGTTGGAGCGCGCGGCGGATTTGCTTTGCACAAGACCGAGACGGCGTTTTAACATTCCAAAGGTTTAACGACTTAACAATTTGCCATTATGCCATTGCTTGAGGGAAAACTCGGCGTCGTCTTTGGCGTTGCCAACCAGCGATCCATTGCCTGGGCCATCGCGCAGGCGTGGGCGCGGGAAGGCGCCCGGCTCGCGTTCACGTATCAGGGCGACCGCGTGAAGGAAAACGTCGCCGAACTCGCCGGGGCCTTCGGCGCGGACACCCTCCTCCTGCCGTGTGACGTGACCAAGGACGAGGAAATCGCGAACGTTTTCAAAACCGTCGGCGAAAAATTCGGCAAGTTGCATTTGCTCCTGCATTCCGTTGCCTTTGCGCCCAAAGACGCGCTCGAAGGCGAATTCGTAAATACCAGCCGCGAGGCCTTCCGTATTGCGCACGACGTCAGCGCCTACTCACTCGTCGCGCTGGCCCGCGCCGCTGTGCCGCTGATGACCGACGGTGGCAGCATTGTGGCGATGAGTTATTACGGCGCGGAAAAGGTCATTCCGCACTACAACGTCATGGGCGTCGCGAAGGCCGCGCTCGAAGCCAGCACGCGCTATCTGGCCTACGATCTCGGGCCGAAAAAAATCCGTGTCAATTGCATCAGCGCCGGTCCGGTCAACACGCTGGCCGCGCGCGGCATCGCCGGTTTTGGTGAAATCCTCAAGCACTACGAAGCCCACGCGCCGTTGAAAAGGAATGTGCTGCCTGAAGAACTAGGCGCGACCGGCGCATTTTTGGCGAGTGACGGCGCGGCGGCCATCACCGGCCAGGTGATTTATGTGGATTGCGGCTACCAGATCATGGGGATGTAGCCGTGTTCGTGAGAATGCGGATTACCGCGCTTTGACAAGCGCGGCTACAGTATTTACGCTGGGCGAATCATTTCAAAGCGGTCGCGCGTGCGGCAATACCAGTGCGGCGAGGCCATCCTGCCGATGAGAAACAGTTTGTCGGTGTGAATCCGCTTTTTCTCCGCGTCGAACAATTCGTCGCGCAGATGAAGCCGTTTCACGACGCCGATGACCACGCGGTTGTTGCCGATTTGCAGTGTACCCCATTCCACGCATTCCAGGCTCGCGGGCGATTCAACAATGCGCGGTGGTTTCACCAACGACGACGGCGCGGCCGTCAAACCGGCGTAAAGCAATTCATTTTCACCGTTAGGCAGCGACGCGGCGCATTTATTCATGGCTTCGGCGATGTTTTCGTCCACGAGGTTAACGACAAACTCGTGTGTGGCGCGGATGTTCAGGGCGGTGTCCTTGGGCGTGCCGTCGTCGCGGTCGCCGGGCGCCACGGCGAGAATGGGCGGTTGTGCGCCAAGGAGGTTGAAGAAGCTGAACGGCGCAGCGTTTACTTTGCCGTCGGGGCTGATGGTGGTGACAAGCGCGATGGGACGCGGCGTGACCAGGCTGGCGAGAAGCGGATACCCCCGGTCGGCAAATTGTTTTTCGAGATCAAGTTCCATAAAACGGCTCAAATCTAGGGCAACCGCTTTAATCGCGCAACGTAAGCGCCATCCACGTTGTCCACAAACGGCAACAATTCCTGTTCGGATTCCAATTTGAAATCGATGTGTTCCGCTAAAAATTGTTTCACGACTTCGCCGTTTTCCTCCGGCTCCAGACTGCAGGTGCTGTAAATCAGAATGCCGCCAGGTTTCAACCGCCGTGCAGCTTGCCGGAGCAAATCACGCTGAACATCGCACAGCCGTTTGATTTCCGCCGGTCGTATCCGCCAGCGCAAATCCACCCGCCGACGCATCACGCCGGTGTTGGAGCAAGGGGCGTCAACCAGAATGCGGTCGAAATCGGTCGAGGGTCGAGAGTCGAGAGCCGAGGGCAAAACAGTTTCCACGCACGTCACACCGAGGCGCACGCAGTTTTCCCGAATCAATTTCAGGCGTTCTACGGAGTGATCCATCGCCACGATGCGGCCCTGATTGTTCATCAACTGCGCGATGAACGTCGTCTTGCCGCCGGGCGCGGCGCACAGGTCCAGTATCGTTTCGCCGGGCTGCGGACCCAATTTGCAGGGAGCGAGCAACGTGCCGGGGTCCTGAATGTAAAACCAGCCTTGCTGGAAACTTTCGAGCGACGCCAGCGGCGGATGCGATTTCAGTTCGAAGACGAGGTTCTCAAAACTTGTGGGACAGGCATCTTGCCTGTCTCCGTTTTTATCTTTCAGAATTTGAGACAGGCGGGACGCCTGTCCTACGAAGTCGTACTCCACGTTTTCGGCGCGCCATGTCTCGAGCAACTTGCCCAAATATTCATCCTGGGAGGGACGGCGTGTCGCCGTCTCCGATTTTTCGATTTGATTTGGGATGCTGGCACGGCGTCCCTCCCGGAATTTCAGCATATTGACCCGCGCATAGGTTTTCGGTGGCGTGTTGTTCCATTCCATTAATTGCGCCGTGCGCGCCGTGCCCCATCGTTTTTGCCAGCGTGCGACCAGCCATTCGGGATGCGACCAGCCGAGCGCGGGTTGCGAGGCTTTCAATTCGCCCAGCAATTTTTTTGTCGCGTCGGCTTCGCGCAAATAACCGCGCAGAACGGCATTCACAAAACCGGCTTGGGCCCCGAAGCCACTTTGCCTGGCCAGTTCAACCGTTTCGTTCACGGCGGCGTGGCCGGGAATCCGGTCCAGCCAGAAAATCTGATAGAGGCCCAGCCGCAAAAAATTTTGTAGCGCCGGTTTTTGCGGGCGTCCGGCGGTCTTGCAGGCGATGAGCCAGTCGAGCGTGATCTGCCAGCGAACGACGCCATACGTGATTTCCTGGCAAAGCGCGCGGTCGGCAGGCGAAAGCTGCGCTTCTGCCAGCGCGATTTCGAGCGAATCCTCAATAAATGCACCAGTGGCACGCCGTTGCTGCAAAACACGTGCTGCGATTTGTCTTGGTTTTTGGCCGCTCACGACGTTTAATAAAGGATATTATGCTTTCGTGACCTCACGAAGGCGATGCTTTTATGAGAGAGGAATTTGAGAAACTGGCCGCCGCCGGCAAGATCGAAGGGCGACATGTTGAGCCGCTGACGAAGCTGGCCACGGGCGGCTTTTGCACGCACCGCAGTTGGGGCTTTGGCCGGATCAAAACCGTGGACACGGTGTTCGCGCGGTTCACAATTGATTTTCCGGGCAAGCCGGGTCACACGATGGACTTGGCGTTCGCCGCCGAGTCGCTCAAACCGATTTCCAAGGAGCACATCCTCGCGCGCAAAGCCGTCGACCTGGAAGCGCTCCGCCAGATGGCCGCGCATCATCTGGATTTGATCAGGGTCGTGTTGAACAGCTACGACGGCCGAGCGGCGGCAGACCAGATTCAACAGGTACTCGTGCCTGATGTCATCCGCGACGACTGGAAGAAGTGGTGGGAAACCGCCCGGCGCGAAATGAAAAAGGACGGCCACTTCATCGTACCGCTGAAGAAAACCGAGCCGGTCGTTTATCAGGCGCAGGAAACGTCATTGCAGGAACGTTTGCTGGCGGATTTTCGCAAGGCCAAAGGGTTGAAAGCGCGGGTGGCGGTGGCCGGGGAAGTTTTCAAAAATGCGCCCGATTTGACCGACAAAGTAGCCGCGGCCAGCGAGATCGTTGCCACCCTCAACACCGAGATTGCGTCACATCAGCGCACGCAACCCGCCGTCGCGTTGGAAGCGGTGTTTGCCCGCGACGATTTGCGCGGCATGGCCGGCCTTTCCCCCGTCGAGGGTGAAATCACCACCGCGCAAATCTGGGCGCAGGACGGCGTCAAATTTGGCCCGGTGCTGGAATTGATTCCGGCAGCCAAGCATCGTCGCACGCTGGAGTCGTTCAAGGCGGCGAACCCCGACCGCTGGATTGAAACCCTGCGCGGTTCGCTCAATGCCGTTTCCGCCAAGCTCTGCCGCGAGTTCGCCGCCCTGTTGATTCAGGAAGGTAAAATGGACATGCTCAAGGAAACGCTCGTGCGCCTCGTCAACCAGCACACCGCCGGCAGCGAGTTGTTGCTCTGGCTCGGACGCGACCGCAGCGACTCCTATGCCGACATTCTCGGCCCGGAAGTCTTCCGCGCGATGCTCACCGCCATGGAACGTGATCAATTCAATGAGAAACGCTCCAGCCGCCTGCGCGAATTCATCCTCGACGACCAGCAGTTGCTCGCCGAGTTGACCGCGTCCGCCGACATCGAAATTATCAAAGACCTCACGCGGGCGCTGCAATTTTCACCCGTGTTCGATGACATGGACAAGCGCTCGCTGCTCGCGCGGCTGGTCAAGGCGCATCCCGCCGTGCAGGCGCTCGTCAGCGGCGAACAGAGCCGGTCGGACATTTCGCTGCTCGTTTCGTGGGAAAGCCTCGAACGCCGCAAGGCCGAATACGAGGAACTGGTGCAGAAGAAGATTCCCGCCAACTCGAAGGAAATCGCCATCGCGCGCAGCTATGGCGACCTCAGTGAAAACCACGAATACAAGGCCGCCAAGGAAATGCAGAAAATCCTCATGCGCCGGAAGGACGAACTGGAAGCCCAGCTCACCCGCGCCCGCGGCACGGACTTCTCCAACGCGCGCACCGACGTCGCCGGCATCGGCACCGTCGTGCAGGCCACCGACCTCAGCGCCAATCAATCAGAAGCGTTCACCATTCTTGGCGCGTGGGATTCCGAGCCGGACAAGGGCGTCATCAGCTATCTTTCGCCCATCGCGCAGGCGCTGTTGAACCGCAAGGTCGGCGACGAAGTGGAATTTGAATTGCACGGCGCGAAACACCGGCATCGCATCGAAAAAATCGAGCCGTGGAAACTGGGAAATGCCAACAGCGCGCCCGCGCAACCGGCGCAGGCGCACGCGCAGATTTGATATTTTCGATATGCGATTTGCGTAATGCGCTGAATTTTCGGAGAGCGCGTAAACCGCGGATCGCATACGGTAAATATTTTCAGGCCTGGCCGCCGAAACTCACGTAATCGTCCAGGTCCAACCAGTCGAAAAAGGTCGCGATGTCTTCGCGTTTGGGCGCAATCTTGGAAACTTGCTCGTTGAAATACGCACGCGTTTCCACATCCGTCGGCACGCGCTGTTCCGCGAAGGCCGACCACGCAGCGATTTCCACGGGTGAGCGTTTGTGTTTCGCGTTCTTCTCAATCCATGCCAAAACTTCGGTGTCGTTTTTGTCCAGTTGTTTTTTCAACTTTTTCGGGTCAATGCCCACGAATTCGAGGAACCGCTGGTCGAGCGGGCAGGCGTAATGATATTCGCCGTTTTTACCGGCGAGCGTCGCGCGGCCTTTGTCCAACATGCGCGGCAGAATCACGTAACCGCCCAGCCGCACGCGCGGGCTGCGCGGCGGGAACTTTGTCAAATCAGGTGTATGTAATGACATAATCGTTTTTTAATTCGGTTTTGTTTCGTCGTGTTTTGCGACCGTCTAAATTGCCTCGAAAATGCCGAATTGCAAGTGGCACCCGAAATTTTTATCTTGGTCGCGTGAAAAATTCAGGCAAAGCCCTGCTCGCCGCGCTCCGCCTCATCGGTTTGGCCGGCGCGGCGGTGCTCATCCTGCTGGCCGCTG
>Ga0187866_1003580_pt1 | contig 11516 bp, 11 predicted proteins | sample June2016WEW_11_1_3_FD_133013 | JGI IMG/M metagenome (GOLD analysis project Ga0187866, IMG submission 133013) | Peatland microbial communities from SPRUCE experiment site at the Marcell Experimental Forest, Minnesota, USA - June2016WEW_11_150 | ecosystem: Environmental > Terrestrial > Soil >... | reverse complement strand
TTCCGCATCTCCGTGTCCTCGCAGTTCACTCGGGAGCAGATGGACACGGCCCTCACCATCATCGAAGACGTGATCGCCCGGGGCCTGCGCGCATAGCGTGGACTACGACGCGCTCCTGCGGCAGCATCGCAAGAAGCCGCTCTTCGCGCTTGACGATCTCACGCCCCTCGCGTGGGGAAGGGAGGAGATAAAACGCATCCTCCCTCATCGGGAGCCTTTTCTGCTCATCGACCGATTGACGGGAGTCAGCTTCGATCGGGAGGCGATTGCCGGGTCGCGCGTCATCTCTTCCGACGATCCGATATTTGCCGGGCATTTTCCGGGATATCCCGTGTATCCGGGCTGCCTGGAAGTCGAGATGATCGGCCAGCTGGGCCTCTGCCTGCACTACTTCCTGCAGAGCCGCAGCAGCGCGGTCCCGACCGAAGTGCAATCGCCGCAGGTGCGGGCCACACGGATCGTGGGAGCGTACTATCTGGAGCCGGTCCTGCCCGGCCGCGATGTCGCGCTGCTGGCGAAGAAGCTGGAGTACGACGAGTATCTCGCGACCATGATCGGCCAGGTCGTTGCCGATGGCAAGGTTGCGTGCGCCGCCATAGGCGAAGTCTGCTTTCTGTAGAGGGTGAGAGCCTCGCAGGCCCTCGCGGTCATCCCGTGAACCGCGAAAGGGTCACGGCCGCGTTCTGTCCGCCGAACCCGAAGCCGTTGGAGATCACGTGATCCACGCGGCCCTCCCGGGGATGGTTGCGCACCACGTTGAGCGAGATCCTCGGGTCCTGCTCGAACTGGTTGATCGTCGGATGTATCACGCCCCGCTGGATGGCCAGGATGACGGCGATGGCTTCCACGGCGCTGGCCGCGCCGAGGGGGTGGCCAGTCATCGACTTGGTGCTGTGTACGGGTATTTTCGCGGCACGCTCCTTGAACACCGCGCTGATGGCGTTGCTTTCGGCCAGGTCCCCGAGAGTGGTGGAGGCGGCATGACAATTGATCAGGTCGACCTGGTCCGTGTTCAGGTGTGCGCTCTCCAGGGCGTTCTGTATGGCCCGGGCGGAGCCGCGGGACTTGGGGTGCGGCGCCACGAGATCGTGGGCATCGCTGGTGAATCCGTACCCGCTCAGCTCGGCGTAGATTGTCGCGCCCCTGCGTTTGGCGTGTTCCAGCTCCTCCAGGCAGAGGACGCCTGCTCCCTCGCTCAGCACGAACCCGTCCCTGCCCTTGTCGAAAGGCCGTGAGGCGGTTTCCGGAGAGTCGTTGCGCTCTGAAAGCGCCATGATGTTGCCGAAAGCGGCGAGGCCGGTCGGGTTGATCACGGCCTCTGACCCACCGGTAAAGATCGCGTCAGCCATTCCCATCCTGATGAGCGAGGCGGCCACTCCGAAGGCATGATTGCCCGTTGCGCATGCAGAGTTCACCGAAAAGCACGGTCCCTGGAGGTTCCACTCCATGGCGAAAAATCCCGAGGCAGTGCTGGGAATGCACAAGACGAAGAAGGGCGACGTGGCCTGCATCCCCTCTTCGACTATTTTCTTCGTGTTGAAATAGCGTGTCCCCGCGCCGCCTTCCCCGGTGCCGATGATGACGCCGTAGCGGTCGGGAGACTTCTCCACGTCCAGCCCTGAGTCCCGGATAGCTTGGTCACCCGCGATCTGTGAGAGCACGACGAAGCGGTCCAGCCTCCGCGCCATCTTTCGATTCCTGAAATACGGCGAAACGTCGGGAAGGTCGATCTCTCCGGCGATCTGCACGGAAAACCCGTTGATCGGGAAACTCGTGATGCGCCGCACCCCCGATTTGCCCTTGACGAGGTTTTCCCAGAACTCCGCCACGCTGTTCCCGATCGGGTTGATCGTGCCCATGCCTGTGATGACGACCCTGACTTCAGAGGGATTTCTCATGGTGCCTTTCAATCAGATCCTTTCACTGTCTGAATGCATCAATGAACCGCATCGGGGAGATGTTGTCAAGGCGCACAGGGACCCGTATCATGAATCCCCATGTCGACTGGAGAGGAACCATGGGCTCTTCCTCCTCCGCAGCTGGTCCTGGAACAGGGGAGCCTGCACATCTGGCGTGCATTACTCGACCTGTCGGCTGCCGTGCACACGCGCATCGTGCGGGTGCTCTCCGCGAACGAAAGGAAACAGTGTGAACGCTTTCTGCGCCCCGGGGACCGCGCGCGCTGCGCGGCCGCGCGCGCCTCGCTGCGGATCGTATTGGCGAAATATCTTCCCGAAGACCCGCGCGCGCTGTCCATCGCGGTAGAGGCATCCGGGAAACCCTTTCTTGATTGTTCGACGGGCGCGGGTGGGGGAGCGGACCCTCCGATGCATCACCGGGCGAAGGGCGTTCAGTTCAACATTTCCCACGCGGGAGATCTTGCCCTGATCGCCGTCAGTCGGGGGATGAGGGTCGGGATCGACGTCGAACGCATCCGGGAAGTGCGGGGTACGGAAGCGATTCTAAACGGCTTTTTCAGCGAACGGGAACAGGAATACCTCCGATCCTGTGAGCCGGAGGAACGGACCCGGACATTTTTTCTTCTTTGGACACGTCGGGAGGCGGCTGCGAAAGCCGTGGGCCGCGGCCTCTTCGATTCTTTCGCCCGGTTCACGCTTTCCCCATTTGACCGCGATCGATCGGGATTCAGAGTTGAACTGCCGCCGGGCATTCCGACCGGCGGAACCGAGACCTGGTGGATGCGTGACCTCATCCCCGCTCCCGGTTTTGCAGGAGCATTGTGCGTGGAGCAGGAAAACACTGTGCCGTCGTTCTGGACATTGCAGAATCTGTGAAAAGTGGATGCACACATCCGTCGAGCTCGGCTGTTGACATTTGCAGAATTCTGATACCATCGGCAGGCTATGCTCGATCCAGGGATACTCGGGGTCGACATCGGCTCCGTGTGCATCTCCGCAGCTCTGATTGAATCCTCAGGGGAAATACGAAGCTCAGATTACCGCTTCCACGCGGGAAAGGTTCGCGACTGTCTGCGATCCATGATCAAAGAGATGGGTCCCGTTCAGGTTTCGGGGGTTGCAATGACCTCGGGCACTCCGCAGGTTCTGCGTGGCGCGCGTCGCTACGACTCCCAGGTGTCGCTGATCGCAGCCTGTCGCCGCCGCTTCCCGGATCTCCGGTCGATCATCTTCGTCGGCGGGGAGAGGTTCGGCCTGGTGCGGTTCGATCGTGAGGGCGATTACGGGGGCGCCCGATCCAATTCTTCCTGCGCTGCCGGCACCGGCAGGTTCCTCGACCAGCAGGCGCGCCGGCTGGGGTTCGCCGGCATCGACGAGCTGGTCCGCCGTGCCCTGGCAAACACGACCACGGCCCCGAAGATCTCCACGCGCTGCGCGGTGTTCGCGCGCACCGATCTCGTCCATGCGCAGCAGGCAGGCTACTCGCTGGAGGAGATTTGCGACGGGCTCTGCCGCGGGCTCGCGCAAAACATCGCCGATACCCTGCTGGGCGGCGAGCAGCCCGAGCAGCCAGTCGTTTTCGCCGGCGGGGTTGCCCTGAACCTGTCCGTTCGCGGACACCTCGAACAGATCCTCGGCGTTCCGCTGCTGAGCCACCCGGACGCCCCGATCCTCGGCGCCGCGGGAGCAGCGCTCTGCCTGGCCGAGGAGGGCGGGGCCGCAGAACCCTTCGCGCTTGACCCCGACATTCTTCTGGTCGCGCACGACGAAGAAAAGAAGTACTACTTCGAACCCCTCGCTCTGCAGGCAACCGAAGAGGCGTCCGAGGATGAAGAGAAGCGATACAAGTTCGGCACGGGGAGGTACTCCGCCGTCCACCCCGTCGAGGTGGACGTCTACTCCCCATTCGGCCCTGGCGGAGAGCTCGATGTACACATGGGGATCGACATCGGCTCCACATCCACCAAGGCGATCATCATCGACTCCACGCGCGAGGCGGTGGCGGGTTTCTACACCCGCACTCTGGGTTCCCCGCTCACGGCGGTCCAGGCCGTCTGCGAGGCGGTCGAGGACTGGCAGGAACGCGCACGCACGACACTGCGCTTCCTCGGCGTGGGCGCCACGGGAGCGGGGAGGAAGTTCATCGGGTCCATCGTGAAGGCGGACCTTGTTGTGGACGAGATCACCGCCCATGCCCGCGCGGCATACGCCCTCGATCCCGGGATCGACACGATCATCGAGATCGGCGGTCAGGACGCCAAGTTCACCACGATGCGTGACGGCATGGTCACTTTTTCCCACATGAACACGGTCTGCGCGGCCGGCACGGGAAGCTTCCTGGAAGAGCAGGCCGGTCGGCTGCGCTGCGACCTGTCCGACTACGGACGCAGGGTGCAGGGCGCGCGCGCGCCGCTCTCCAGCGACAGGTGCGCGGTGTTCATGGAGCGGGACATCAACAACTTCGTTTCCCAGGGCTTCTCCACGGAGGAGATTCTCGCGGCGGCTCTCTACAGCGTACGGGAAAACTACCTCACGAAGGTGGCGCGAGGCGCGGCGATCGGAGAACGGATTGCATTCCAGGGAGCTACCGCGCGCAACAAGGCCCTCGTGGAGGCCTTCCGCCAGGGCCTGGGAAAGCCTGTTCTCGTCTCACGGTACTGCCACTTGACCGGAGCGCTCGGCGCCGCTCTCCTGCTGGCCGAGAAGGAAATATCCCGCTCCCGCTTCCTTGGCCTGACCGCCCTCCGCGCGGAGATTCCCGTGCGCGTGGAAACCTGCGAGCTGTGCGGGAACCACTGCCGTCTGCGGCTCGCCGATGTGGCGGGAGAGACGGTGGCATACGGATTCATGTGCGGGAGAGACTACGGGCTGGCACGGTATGTTGACCGGGATCGGTCCGGTTTCAACCTCCTGAAGGAGCGGCGCAGGGCTTTCGCGCCACTCCGACCGGCCCGGTCTTCCGGGAAAGACGGACCAGTGATCGGCATTCCGGCGGCGCTGGGTCTCTACGGCCAGCTCCCGCTCTGGCAGATGTTCTTTTCTGAGCTCGGTGTTGCATCCATGACGAGCGAAGGCTTTGGTGCCGGCATCACCCTTGGGCGTGAGGTGCAGGGAGCCGAGTTCTGCGCTCCCCTCGCGGCACTGCACGGCCACGTGAAATACCTGGACGACAAGGCCGACTGGATCTTCCTCCCCGTGTTCCTGGAGGAGGGCAGGCCGGGGACGCACGACCCGCGAGTGCACTGCTACTATACCCAGTTCAGCTCGGCGCTTGCTTCCGGCGCGGGAGAAGCGGGGCTTCGTGAGCGCTGCCTTATGCCGCAGGTGAGCTGGACGAAGTGGAGGGACCGCACGAAACGCGATCTGCACCAATCCCTCCAGAAGGCGGGGCTGACGAACCTGAGCGTTGATGCCGTCGGCGACGCCTTCGAGCGCGCGAGCGCGGCGTACGACAACGCTGTGGGACTGCTCCAGCAGCGCTTCCGCGAGGAAACGGGGCACGGCAGGGAACCATCCGTCGTTCTCCTCGGACGCCCCTACAACGTGCTGTCCCCCGAAATGAGCAAGGGAATTCCCGAGATGTTCGGTGCCCTCGGCGTGAAGGTGTTCTACCAGGACATGGTGCCCTGTTCACCGAAAGATGTGGAAAGGATCGCGCCGCTCCTGGCCATGGTCCATTGGCTGCACGCGGCCAGGATCCTGGAGGTGGCCTGCGTCGTGGCCGACACCCCCCGTCTCTACCCCGTCTTTCTCACGTCGTTCAAGTGCAGTCCTGACAGCTTCGCCATCGAGTACTTCAAGCGCATCCTCGATGCGAAGGCAAAACCGTACCTTATCCTGCAGCTCGACGATCACGATTCCACCCTCGGGTATGAAACCCGGATCGAAGCAGGAGTCGCCTCCTTCCGCAATCATGTCGAGAGGCGTTTGCTCGGGAGGCGGGAACAGAATTCGTTGTCCCGGCAGCTTCCCGTTGTGCCCCGGGCCGTCACGAAGCTCGACGGCAGGATCCTGCTCTGTCCCAACTGGGACCCGCTTGTGAACCCGCTGCTCGCCGCAAATCTTCGTCGTGAAGGAGTGGACGCACGGGTGCTGCAGGAAGACTCCATTGTCATCAGGAAGGCCATGCGCCACAACACCGGGCAGTGCCTCCCCCTGAACATCATCGCCCAGGAGACCGTGGAGTACGTGAGGACGCACGGACTGGATCCTGCGAGGACCGCGATCTGGATGCCCCGGTCCACCCTCTCGTGCAACATCGGGATGTTCGTCCCTTTCCTGAAGAGCCTCATGGAAGCGGAAGGGGGCGGCATGGAGCGCATCGAGGTCTACGCGGGGGATGTGTTTTACCTCGAAATTTCCCGGCGCGCGGCAGTGAGCTGCTACAAGGCCTACCTGGCGGGCGGACTGCTCCGGCGCGTGGGCTGCCGCCTGAGGCCGTACGAAACCTCGCCGGGCGCAACCGAGCGGGCGATCGCGCGGGCAATGGAGATCCTCGTCCCCGCCTTCGAGGGCAGAACGCGGAAGGACGAGGCGATTGGTATCGCCGCCGGCCTGTTCGATGCCGTGAGCATCACCCCGGAACGCCGGCCCCGAGTGGCGATATTCGGCGACTTGTACGTGCGCGACAACGACGTCATGAACCAGGGACTCATCCGCGCGATCGAAGATGCCGGCGGCGAGGCGATCACCACGCCGTACACAGAGTACGTGCGGATCATCGCGGAATCGTATTTTCGCAAGTGGGCGCTCGCCGGCGTACATTTCCGGACCCTCAACTACCGGGCCCTCTGGCTCCTTGCCGACGCCATGGGGAGCAGGTGCCGCGTGCACTTCGAGCGCTTCCTGGATCGCGAGCCCGAGTTCACCGACACCGGCAGCGAACTGTTCATCCGCGAGTTCGGCCTGAGGCCGGAGCATGAGGGGGAATCCTTTGATAACCTCATGAAGATCTTTCACCTGGTGCGGGTCCATCCCGAGCTGGCGCTTTTCGTCCAGGCGAGCCCCGCGTTCTGCTGTCCCTCCATGGTCACGGAGGCCATGGCGCGCAATATCGAAAGCCTGACAGGCGTACCCGTGGTGAGCATCACCTACGATGGAACAGGGCAGTATCAGAACGAGGCGATCGTCCCGTACATCAGATTCGCGGCGGAAAGACCCGTGGAGCCGCGAGCGCGGCCCCTGCCATTGCTGCGCGCATGCCAGGGCGTCCGGGGCAGGCGAAAATTGACGGTCAGTGGGTGATGAGTTTATTTTCTTTCTCTTTCAGCCACTGAGGACTATCTTTATGGAATGACGGGATTCTACTCGATTTCTGCGAAGGACATCGATGGGAATGAGCGGTCCATGTCCGAGTTCGCGGGCAAGGTATTGCTCATCGTGAACGTTGCCAGCAAATGCGATTGGACGCCCCAGTACAAGAACCTGCAGACCATGTACACACGATACAGGCAACGCGGCTTCGAGGTGCTGGCATTTCCGACGAGCAGCTTCGGGAGACAGGAGCCAGGCACCGATGCCGAGATCAAGAGCTTCTGCAGCATCACCTACGGCGTGTCATTTCCAATGTTCTCGAAGATATCCGTCAAAGGGAAGGATATTCATCCCCTCTTCACTTACCTCACCGAGAAGGAATCCAATCCGGAATTCGCCGGAAAGATCACCGAGAATTTCAACAAGTTCCTCGTGAATCGCAACGGCGCCGTCATTGCCCGTTTCGATTCGAAGGACGATCCCCTGGGAGACAAGATTCCGCGGCTGGTGGGACAAGCCCTGGATCTCTAGAGAGAATTCTGTTCCGCCTTTGATCCGCCGAGTGCGGATGCGCTGCAGCCCCGACACGCAGGAGGAACACGAATGAACCTCGCATTCATCGGCATGGGCATCATGGGAAGCCGCATGGCCCGCAACCTGCTCCGCGCCGGACACCGCCTGTCTATTTTCAATCGCACTCCGGGGAAATCGGAGATGCTGGTCCGTGAGGGGGCGCGCGCGGTGACTACCGCAGCGGATGCCGCGAAAGGCGTCGAGGTCCTTTTCACAATGCTCGCCAATCCCGACGCCGTTTCCACGACAGCGCTCGGGAAGAACGGATTCCTCGACTCACTTGGCAAGGGCAGCCTCTGGGTCGATTGCAGCACCGTGAATCCATCCTTCAGCCGCCAGATGGCATCCGAGGCAGGTGCGAGAGGAATTCGATTTGTCGATGCACCCGTGACGGGCTCGCTGCCGTCCGCCGAGAAGGCCGAGCTCACCTTTCTCGTGGGCGCCGAACCGAAGGACCTCGAAGCCTGCCGCCCCCTGCTCCTGCTGATGGGAAAGACGATCTGGCATCTCGGCGCTGCGGGCATGGGTGCTTCGATGAAGATGGTGATCAACATGCAGCTGGGGACGCTGATGGCGGTCTTTTCAGAGGCACTGGCCTTCGGCGAATCCCTCGGATTCTCACGCGGCGCCCTGATGGACATCCTCATCGGCGGCCCCGTGGCCGGCCCTTTCCTGGCGGGGAAGCGTTCCAATCTGGAGACGCATACCTACGAACCCGAGTTCCCGCTTCGCTGGCAGCACAAGGACCTCCAGCTCGCCGCCGCCACCGCCTACGAGAACGGAATCCCCATGCCCGTGATCAACGCAGCGAAGGAGGTCTATGCGCAGGCCTCCGCTGCGGGTCTGAAGGACCTCGATTTCTCTGCGGTGGCGGAATTCTACCGCGGGCGGGAGGATGGGGAGAAGATGTAAGCACCCATTCCAGTTGTGCAATATATTGACGCACATATCATCGCCCCGAGCCTGCAAGGTCCCGCGCTTTTTCGTAGGCGCTGATGATGCGTTCGGAGTGAGCGTTGAACGTGTCGTCCACCGTGCAGCGTTCGGGGTGATTCTCGTACCACTGGATGGATTTTCGCACACCTTCTGCAAAAGGCACGGTCGCCGTGAAGCCAGGCGCGAGACTCTTGATCTTCGAATTGTCGAACACCGCGCAGTGCGCCTTGTCGCCAAGGAGCGGCCCGCGGGCATCGGAGTCGAAAACAGAAATAAAGTCGGATGGGATGTGAATGATGTCGGGCTCGAAGCCGGCCGCAGCCCCGATGGCCCGGATGATCTGGTCCCATGTCAGCGCTTCGTCCGAGGTAATGTGCACGGCGTGGCCGATCGCCCGCGGATTGCCAAGCAGCCCGACGAATCCCTTCGCAAAGTCGGTGTTGTGGGTCATCGTCCACAACGATGTCCCATCGCCATGGACGATTATCTTCTTCTTCCTGCGCATGCGGTCCACGAGCGTCCAGGGATGAGCCCAGCTCTGGTATCCCGCCGGTATCATGGTGAGTCCGTAGGTGAAGGAGGGCCTGACGATGACATGTCGCTTCTTGCCAGTACGCAACCAGAAGACATCATAGATACGGTTTCAAGCATAATTCCGGTTTTTGGAGAACGCTTGGGGAAATCGGCACCATCGCTGATATTTGATCTTGCTCAAAAGACGAAGAATAATAAGGGCTATTATACATTACTCCAAAGAAAACTTGGCCTAAGGATAAACTAAACTGCAAGACTGGCATATAACAAATCGTTGCAGTTGTCGTCTTGAGTTGTGGCAGGGAAGTTGCACTTCAGTTCGTTGAACAGTCAGAGCTGTGCCGTGCTCAGCGGCGCTGTTCAGCTTCGTGTTCGATCCTATTCGGTACTATCAGGATTCCGTGTTTTTTTGAGGAGGCGGGAAGTGAAGATTGATTTCTTGCATACTTCAGCCCGAAGGTATCTTGGGTATATCCAATCGTCAATAAATTGGCTGAACTTGATGGGGAAACCGGCAATCGCCGCGCCATGTGGCAGCGGAAGGGCCTCGGAGAACTAGGACTATCAATTTCGACCAAGCTGAGGATGCTTGCTACAATCGTTTCCGCTGTTGATAAAAAGATTGCCGACCTGAATGAAGAGTTGTCTGATCAGCCCAAAGTCATTAGAACCGGTCTCATAAATACTTCCTGAGCAGAATCAGGATGCACGCGAGCTGTACGAACGCCAGGAAGTTCTGCACGTAGTACTCCCAGCGAGTAACAATCCTTCGGTAGTTATAGAGCCAAGCGAAGAGCCGCTCCATCTTCCAGCGCCGGCGGTAGCGCCGGAGAGCTCTTCCATCCTGTGTCTTCTCCCTCTTCCGATTCGATCGGTGTGGAGCGATCATCTCCACGTCGGCCTTCCGCAAGTCCTCATCAAGTGGATCGCTGTCATAGCCTTTGTCTCCGATCAATCGCTCGGGAGTGTCGTCAGTGAAGCGTGAGCCCATCACATCTTCGACAAGCGTGACCTCAGCTTTTTGAGCACTTTCAACGGATATGGCGAGAGGTAAACCATGGCGGTCTGCAACTGCCATGATCTTTGTGCCCTTTCCCCGCTTGGTTTTGCCCACGCAAGAGCCCCTTTTTTGGCGGGAACGAACGTCCCGTCGATGAAGCACTCCGACAAATCCAGTCCCCCGCGTTTCTTCAGGTCCTCCGCCAAGGTTTCAAGTATCTTTTCTATGACGCCGGCACGGACCCACTGTTGAAACCTACGGTGGCAGGTCTGATAGGGTGGATAGCGCAGGGGCAGATCCTTCCAGGGTGCTCCAGTCTTCAGAATCCAAAGGACCCCTTCGAGCACCTCCCGGGTATCCCGCCAAGGTCTCCCTTTCCCGTCGACGCGACGCTTCGGCTCCGGGATGCAACCCCGAAGGATCTTCCACTGTGCATCGGTCAACTTCATTGTCCCCTCCCCAGGTTCCTGGGGAGAAAGGTACCGGCCCTAAAACCAAAAGTCTAGCCGTTTATGAGATAGCCTCTAGTCATTTCAAGAAAGGAAATGCTTATCGTCTCCGAAACTTTAACTTGCCATATTCCCTCCTTGTTGATATAGACAGTTTTGTTAGTCAGGCACAGTCAACGTACGAAATTTTTATGGCATTCATTAGGGAACTTCATAAAGCTCTCAAGGGGAAAAAAATCTCTGAAAAGTAAGTTCTGAAAGAACTGAGGGGAAGCGGATTGGACACGATATGGATAGATGACCTTAAGAGAATACGAGCGGAGTTGTTTCACCAGAGGGCTGTTTGGATATCTGTGCAGATTACCTCGATTGAACCGATCAAGATGGCGTTGATCTTATTGAGACACAACGTCAAGTACATCACCGCTGAAGCTGACTACTTCAAATTCTCTACACTGACCATGATCTTTGACAGATTCCTCAAAGCAATGCCCCAGCTCCAATCCTATGCAATTGGTTTATTGGAATTAGGCTAACTATAGACTTTTATGAAGAACTTCGCAAACCTGATCTCGTAGTTCTGAAGGACGCCGGTCGCCCGCGGGGCCTGTCCGCACGGCCGCCATCCGTTTGGGCCTTCACCGAGGAACCGCTACAAGGCTCGCCGGCGCTTCCTGCCCGCCCACTTCATGGCGTTCGCGGGATGTGCGCTGCGGCTTCGATCATTTCTGGCCAGGCTGAGAGCAGCCCGCCGAACCGGTCCGTGAGCTGGCGGGCAAGTGTCAGCACTTCCTCGTCGCTCCGCCCCTCCTTCAGGTCCGAAGGAATACAGAAATCCCTGCGCGTGGGCAG
>Ga0187866_1003577_pt1 | contig 11523 bp, 8 predicted proteins | sample June2016WEW_11_1_3_FD_133013 | JGI IMG/M metagenome (GOLD analysis project Ga0187866, IMG submission 133013) | Peatland microbial communities from SPRUCE experiment site at the Marcell Experimental Forest, Minnesota, USA - June2016WEW_11_150 | ecosystem: Environmental > Terrestrial > Soil >... | reverse complement strand
CAGGGGAGGGAGGATTGAGATAATGAACCTTCACACCTTCCTGCTTCAGGACGTCAACGAAATGATCATGCTGATTGACCGCTTTCTGATAATCCGGAAACTCGGAGACTCCATACCATGCCAAGTCTTCAATTATGTCGGGTCGGAACTCATCGCCATGCTTGTGAACCAGCACAACTCTTAGTTTTCCAACTTCGCTTTGGGCTCCCCATTCTTCATCCCAGAGAAGCTTCAATTCCTCAAGATAGCTTTCACGAATTGGGTGTGGCGGCTTCCCCTTTACGAGCTTCGAGGAAAACGTGTTCATGATCACTTCATGGAAACGGATTCGTTCGTGTTGTATTAAGTGTTGCCAGCCGTTTTCAGCTTTCAAAGATTGAGGAGGCTAATCTATTGCCATTCTGCACTAAATGGACAGAAGGTTGTTCCAATAGTCACGGTGGATTATTGACCAATGTCCAATACATGCTCTTGAGGAAAGCGCATCAATAGATAGCAAACATAGTCTACGAGGTCCAGGTCGCGCATCTCATTTTCTCCAAGCGCATCCGAGAGTATGGGCTTAATATTGAGTGAGCCCCAAGAAAGCATCAGCTTGAGGCTTTCGAGCGATGCAAACGAGGATGTTCTATACCACTGATCTTCATGGTTCCGAGCAATGCTTTTTGAAATTCATTAACGCAGGCAAATTCTACAAGGCAAGTGTACTAGTCTGCGGTGGCGACATCACAGGCAAGATGATTGTTCCACTCATTGAAACCGGCGAGGGCGGCTATGAAGCGCAATTCCTGGGCAAATCACAGACCGCGAAAAGTGAAGACGATGCGAAGCAGCTTGAGAAGAGCATAATGTACGCGGGATACTACCCGTTCAGGACTACGAAGGATGAGATGACCAAGCTTAACCAAAACCCTGCGGACGTTGACAGACTTTTTTCCGACCTGATGCGGCAGAGGGTTGGCCGATGGGTCAAGACGGCTGAAGAGAAACTGAAAGGAACAGGCATCAAATGCATGATAACCCCTGGCAATGACGACCGAATGGACATCGATGAAGCGCTCAACGCGTCGCAATTTGTGATCAATCCCGAAGGGAAAATTGTCTCCATTGATGACCGGCATGAGATGATTAGCACCGGCTACACTAACATAACGCCGTGGAACTGCCCTAGAGACATCTCTGAGGAGGAACTAGCTAAGAGAATTGAAGAAGTGGTGTCGAAGGTTACCAATATGCAGACATGTATCTTCAATTTCCATTGCCCGCCCTATGATTCAAACATAGACTCGGCGCCGAAACTTGACAAAGACCTGAAACCAGTCGTGTCACCAGGAGGCGAAATGCTCATGATTCCAGTCGGAAGCAAAGCGGTCAGGGCTGCGATGGAGAAACATCAACCCCTTTTGGGTCTCCACGGGCATATACATGAGTCAAGAGGCACAGCGAAAATCGGTCGGACACTCTGCCTGAACCCAGGAAGCGAATATGGCGAGGGAATCCTTCGAGGAGCCCTCATAACGCTCGAAGAAGGCAAGATTAAGAGTTACCAATTCACGTCCGGATAAACCACGTTCTTTTAAGCACGTACTTTTCAGAACTTTCCCAATACTCCTTGAGAGAATTCCTTGAGCATTTCGAGCGTGTAGGGTTCTGGAAATATCAGTAGAAATTCAGAGACTCCCAAGTCAACGTACTCTCCAATTTTTCGTACACAAGTATCCGGCGTACCCACAATCTCATTCGCAACTTGCTCCCTCGTAAGTGACCTAGGTTTGATTGATGAAAGTCTGTCATTGACCTCCCTCTCGTTCTTGCCAAGAACCGCGCAACCGAGCCATGACCTTTTGATGGTGTTAGGGTTGCGGCCTATCTCATCACATTCATTCTCTAGAATGTCCATGCGTTCCTTGTACTGTCTCGGCGTGTATGCGTTGATGTCTGAAGGGAAGTTCCAGATGTCTGCGTAGCGTGCTGCGAACTTCAGGATCTTCCGATTCTCGGCCCCGATATAGATCGGGGGATGCGGCTTCTGCACAGGTTTAGGGTAATTGACTGCTTCCTTGATGGTGTAATGTTTACCTTTGAAGTTGGCTTTCTCTTCAGTCCACATGAGCTTGATGAGCTGAATTGCCTCACCAAGGCGCTCTATTCTCGCATGTGTACTTGGAAAATCGTAGCCGTAAGCGTCATGCTCTAGTCCCAGCCAGCCTGCGCCTATGGCGAAATTCAATCTTCCTCCACTCACACAATCGAGGCTCGCGGCCATCTTGGCAAGTAGCTGCGGCGGCCTGTACGAATTGCACGATACAAGCGGGCCAAACCTGATTCTTTTCGTGTTCTGTGCTAACGCTGCGAGGGTTACCCAGCACTCAAGCATGGGTTCAGTGATTGGTCGGTCTGGGTAATCGTATGGAATGAAATGATCGACTAACCAGCATGATTCAAATCCGCTTGACTCCGCATTAGCCCAAATCCCAAGGAGCCCCTCATATCCAAGTGACATTTGAGGGGTCAATATGCCAAAACTTACTTTGACCACTTGGAATCACTCTCAAATTTCGTCAAGCTATTCGATTCGACATTAACCAGTCAGGCAATATGGGTCTCTTCGACGTCTTCGTACCACTTTCTTTTCGTACCTACACTGGCCCTAATCTTCCATTTGGTGCTTTTAGGCGCAGATTCTATCTTTTCCAACAAAAGCGAAATTCTTGAAGACACATCTTGCTGGTCATCAGTTGAAAGGGCATCATATGCGGGAAGGAACTCTACAACTTTTCTCAGGTTTGTTGTTACTGTGTAATAGAATCCCCAATCACTTGAGAGAAGCTTCGACAAGTAGTCTGCGTCAATTGTTTCTGGCTGGCCATTTCCTACTGAGTGCTCACGTAGTAACACTATTGTGTCCTTAATGTCCTTCTCATTTATCTGGACGATTTGCATTTTCTCAAGCAACAAATCGATTAACGGAATCGTCGGCGAATCTAGCTCCAGACGATTCTTGAAGACAATCGTGTGCGACATTTTCAGTTCATCCAAGAAAACGTCAACATCAGGTCCGCCTGCAGGGCTGTGAAATTTGAGGCGCTCTCCAAGAATAAGCATCTCCTTGTCCAATTTATAGCCGAGTTCTTTGAACATGTTGATGGTGTCGGACCGCTGTTTCCGATAACCGATGAAGTCCAAGTCAGTTAACTGTCTGTTCATCGCGTCGATGAGTTTGATGAACTTGGGGCAATGAATCCGAAAAGCCACAGCCCCCATTACGCGCAGTTTTATTTTCCTCTTCTCCGCTTCTTGAACTACCTTCAATGCTTCGATAACGAAGAGGGCCGCCTTGTCTGACGACACTAATATCAACCCGAATGTGGAAGCCTAGTTGACGGAACGACTTGAAAAAGCTAATTCTAATCGGATACTGCCTTTTGTTCAAATACTCAGGCCCTGCCTGAGACTCAATATATACTCTCATAACACAACCACTATATCCGCTCCTTATCTCCCAGTCCAACACTATCTTGAATGGTGAGGAATAGTTTTGACGCAGCCAAAGACGTTCGTGAGGCGGGCCTCTGGGCTCGTCCGTGAGGTTTCTGCAATTGATGTGCTGGCGTACAACATGTTCATCATCAGTTTGGGATATTCGCTCTTCATGTTCTTCTATTGGGTACTCTACCCAGGTGCGAGTCTTGAATGGTCAATTATTTTGACGATTGTCGTAAGCATCTTCCAGGGTCTGGTGTACGCGCTGCTAGCTGCGGCCTATCCTCGCTCAGGCGGCGACTACGTATACATGACACGTATCCTTCATCCTGCCCTTGGTTTTGTGATGAGCTGGAACTTCTGGATCTGGATGGTATTCTACGTTGGCCTCCAGTCAGGAATGATTGGCTTTCAGGGTCTGGCACCAATGCTGGGAGGGATAGGATTCGTAACAGGCGATGCGACCTTGATTTCATTGGGTCAATGGGCTGGGACACCGAACGCATACTTCATGATTGGAACTGGAGCAATTATCGTTTACGCGTTGCTCCTAATCTCAGGCATGAGGAACTACTTCAATTTCCAGAAGGTCCTCTTCGCTATCGCAATTGCCAGTACGGCCGTCATGATGATCCTGCTCGCAACTACTAGCCATGAAACCTTTGTCGCGCGGTTCAATGCACTTGCGAAACCATACTCCAACCTTGAAGACACCTACAGTGCAACAATTCAGACTGCGGTTGGTAAAGGATTCACAGCCAGCGCTCCTACCTCGTGGATTGAAACCGTATTCTTCTTTGTCTGGCCGTGGCTGGCAATAGGTTACTGTATGCTCTCTGCCTCGTACTCTGGGGAAGTAAAGAGTGTAAAGAAGAGTCAGATTTTTGGGATGCTCGGGTCGGCGATAATTACGGGCATCATTTTCATACTGCTGGCATTCTTAGGAGGCAGAGTGTTTGGATATGATTTCATGGGCGCCACAGCTTATTTGCAGTTCAATGACCCGGCAGCGCTTCTGATTCCTGTTACACCGTGGTATAATCTGTGGACAGCCTTGCTGACCGACAACGTAGCAATAAGCTCGTTCATGATGGTAGGCTGGTTCACGTGGTTCCTCGTTTTGGCGGTTGCAGCATTCCTCTTTACAACTCGAACATCTTTTGCCTGGGCAATGGACGGCATGCTTCCCAATGCTTTCTCATATGTGAACGAGAGATACAGAACACCCGTGAACACTATCTTACTCTCCGCGGTCGGCGCAATCCTATTCCTGGCTGGAATAGCATACACGTCCTGGCTCGGAGTGCTCTCGGGGACGCTGGGGATCGGCTTCGTCTGGTTCTTAGCCTCGATAGCTGCAATTATCTTTCCGTTCAGGCGCAGAGAATTCTACAAGAAATCTGGAATCAATTGGGAGATCGCCGGTGTACCGGTCATAAGCATTCTCGGCGTCTTCAACGCGATTACCAATGCAGTCGCAATTTACATAATGCTCTTCGACTGGAGAGCTTTTGCAAATAGCACCACATCAGAGGAACTGGTCGTCGCATTCCTGATTGTCGGCGTGGTAATTTTCTACGTGATGAAATATGTTCGGAAGAAGCAGGGCGTCGACGTGAACCTGATCTTTCGGGAGATACCTGTCGAATAAATGGAGTGATTATGCACATGACCCAACCCAAAACGTTCGTACGGAAAGCATCAGGCCTCGTCCGAGAAGTATCGGGCTTTGATGTACTAGCGTACAACATGTTCATGATTAGCATTGGTTACACACTGTTTATCGTACTCTACTGGATTTCGTATCCAGGGGCTAGCCTCGAATTGGCTATCGTCATTACGACTATCGTGAGCCTCTTCCAGGGCCTTACGTATGCTTTGTTAGCATCGGTCTATCCACGTTCAGGAGGAGACTATGTCTACATCACGCGTATACTTCATCCAACTTTAGGCTTTGTCATGAGTTGGAACTTCTTCGTCTGGATGTTATTCTACCTCGGGCTTAACGCAGCTATGCTCGGTTTCCAAGGGTTAGCTCCCATGCTTGCCGGCATTGGTTTCGTGACCAATAACCCCAACCTGATATCGATGAGTCAGTGGGCTGGAACCCCAAGCGCATACTTCATGATTGGCATTGTCAGCATAATTTTCTATGGTGTCCTACTGGCATCCGGGATGAAGAATTACTTCACTTTCCAGAAAGTCGTCTTCATAATTGCCATGGCAAGCGCCATCGTCATAATCGCGCTTCTAGCAACCACCAGCCAAGGCACCTTCATCGCCCGCTTCAACGCATTCTCGAAACCTTACTCAAACATGGACGACACATACCATGCAATCATCCAGACGGCTACGCAGAACGGATACGCTGCAAACTCACCTTTCTCATTGATGGAGACAGTGTTCTTCTTTGTCTGGCCGTGGCTGGCCATCGGTTTCTGCATGACCTCCGCCTCATACTCTGGAGAGGTAAAAAGCGTCAAGAAGAGTCAACTTTTCGGAATGGTTGGATCCGTTTTGGTGACTGGCGTTCTATTCTTCCTATTACTATTCCTGGGAGGAAATGTGTTCGGATACGATTTCCTTGGAGCTGCAACCTACCTCATGTTCAATAACCCTTCGGCACTACCCATTCCAGTATCTCCATGGTTCAATCTCTTCACTGCGTTGCTTACTGACAACCCAATTCTCAGCTCATTTATCCTCCTAGGCTGGTTCAGCTGGTTCCTGGTCCTCACTGCAACCGTGTTCGTTTTCACATCCAGAACTTCCTTCGCATGGGCAATGGACGGAATGTTACCGAACACCTTCGCCCGTGTTAGCGAGAGATTCCGTACCCCGATCAACACAATAATTCTCTCAGGAATAGGAGGCGCACTCTTCCTTGCAGGAATCGCATTCACAACTTGGCTAGGGGTGTTATCAGGTTCTCTCGGGATCGGCTTCGTCTTCCTGCTTGCATCAATCGCCGCAGTAATCTTTCCATTCAGGCAGAAAGATTTCTTCAAACGTTCGGGAGTTGACTGGAAAGTTGCCGGCCTCCCAGTAATTTCGATCTTTGGCGCAATCAACGCAGCAACAAACATAGTGGCGATCTACATCATGGTCACGGACCCACGGGCTGGCGCGAACAGTACAACGTCTATCTCGATGGTTGTAGGATTCATAGTCGTAGGCTTCGTCCTCTTCTATCTAATGAAAGCATACAGGAAGAGACAGGGAATAGACGTAGATCTAACCTTCCGAGAAATCCCAGTCGAATGACCACACGACTGGGACACACCACCTCAAGACGGGTACAGGACTTATGGTTTCCTAGAAGAGATCCTATCCGTTTCAAGGCACAAGAAAAGGGAGGAGGGAGACTGATGGTTACTCGACTGGGACTTCTTTGTATGCGAGGTCGACATCGATGCCCTTTCTCTTTTGGAGCGCACGTGCGGCGTAGAAGTAGATGAATCCGCTGACGACGAAACCTATGACCGCGATTTCGTTGCTGAGTGTGTTTGCGGCGACCACGCTGTCCAGCATGAACAGGTAGATGGTGTAGAGTAGGTAGATGATGCCGCCCAAACTGAAAATGCTGATCACAGGAATACCCGCAACACGGTAATTGGCAGGCGACTTCTCAAAGATCGCCTTCCTGCGATACGGGAGCACAAGTCCAGCAATGCAAACAGCCAGAATTGTCAGCGCGAGCCCAAGCATTCCAACTAATGTGACGAGGTAGGGAGTGTACGCATAAATTATCAGGAACACCCATCCTCCAAACATTGATACGAGTATTGCGTTGACCGGCGTCCGGTATTTTTCGCTCACGTACCCAACCCACTTTGGCGTTAAGCGGTCAATGGACCAAGCAAGCATGCTTCGTGATGAGTAGATGGCGCATACTGCAACCCAATAGATAGACCAGATTGCGAAGCTTGCCAGGATTAGGAAAGTGACGGCTATGTTGGAACTTAGAAGGGCTGCAAATAGGCTGTACCACGGTGCTGTTGGTAGAGGGTAGGCCGAGGGGTTGACGTAGTAGAGGTATGCGACTGCGCCTAGGAAGTCGTATCCGACGACTCTGACTACCAGATATGCCATTACTACGAACAAGCCGCCGCAGATTATTAGGCTCGCAGGTATCCCGACCATCTGATTCTTCTTTACGCTTTTGATCTCTCCAGCAAAAACAGTCGAAAGCATTGATATTGCGAGTGCAAGAAACGGCCATAGAGTGCTTTTCAATGTAGCATCCCAACTGAAGGGTGCGCCTGCAGTGTAACCCGCCTTCACTGCTTCATTGATAATGAAGTGGTATGCGTCCTGTGATGAGACGCCGAGAGTAGAAGCGTAATGGTTGAATGCCGTAATGAATGAAGTAGAATCTGAAGTCGCAAGCACAACTACGGTAACTAAGCTGCCAACGAAGGCGATGATGAAACTTGCTGCCTGGAACTTGAAGTAGGATCTTACTCCGAAAACGAGGAGCAGTGTGAACAAGATGATGACGACGGTTCCAAGCATAACGTATCCGTTAGGGCCGCTGACTGCTGCTGCGTAGGTCGCCATCTGTGGGTTGCCGGTTACAGATCCCAGGATCGCGAAGAAAGTGGAGAGTCCTAGGAAACCGAAGAGCCCAGCAGACCATCCGACGTAGAATATTTCCCAGAGTGCGAAATTCCAGTTCATTGCGAAGCCGATTGCAGGATGCAACGTTCTAGTCACAAATACGTAGTCACCGCCCGAGCGCGGCATGGTCACTGAGAAGAGGGAGTACACGACTGCGAAGAACATACATCCAATCGTCGTAACGACTATTGATAGTTCCATGCTGCTGCCGGGATAGAAAGATGGGACGAACAGAACTATGTACGCGATGCCAATGCCTATGCTGATCTGTGCTATGTTGTAGAGCAAGACATCAGTGAAAGATATTTCGCGAACTAAGCCCGATGCTTTTCTCAGAAAGACTTTCGATGGATTTTCCATATGAAAGACCTGCGTGCGTATTTCTTGGTGAAAGCAATAAAACATTTGTCAACAGTCTCACAAATTGCGGTCTACTGCATATACTGTAAGTGGTATAGTCTAAAGCAGACTCATACTACATAGTACCTGAGGCTCGCGGCAACATTGAAGATAGGCTACTTCGTTGAGATGGAAAAAACAAGGAACCCTCACGAGCTAATCGACCAAGCCGCATATGCGGAGAAGAAAGGATTTGGATCGGTTTGGGTGACTGATCATTTTCACCCCTGGGTTCACACTGACGCTGGCTGTGGTTTCACGTGGTGCTGGATTGCGGCATGCGCGGAGCACTTGAAGAATATTCCAATTGGTCCGGCCGTTACCTCTCCAATTCTTAGATATCATCCGGCCCTAGTTGCGCAGGCATACGCAACTCTCGGCGTCATGTACCCAGGCCGCGTCTTCTTGGCTGTCGGTGCGGGGGAAGCAATGAACGAGATTCCGTTGGGATATGAATGGCCAAACTTCAAAGAACGTTCCGAACGCTATGAAGAAGCCATTAGAATCATCAAGACCTTGTGGACCAAAGATTTCGTCACCTTCAAAGGAAAATATTACCGTCTGAGAAACGCGAACCTCTACACCAAACCCGATAGACCGATTCCTTTGATCGTCGCCGCCAATGGTCCGACCAACGCAGAGATTGCGGGCAGATACGGCGACGGTTTCCTGACAATGGAAAACCAAGACATATTCTTCTACAAGCAAACGCTGTTTCCTGCAGTAGAGAAGGGCGCCAGGAGCGTTGGGAGGGACCCGAGCAAGATCACTAAGACGCTTGAGGTGAACATTGCCTACGATGATGACTATGAAAGAGCTCTTCGAGCATGCAAAAGATGGGGAACAATAATGATGCCCGTTTTCTACAAGCATCCGATCTCCGATCCTAGGGAGGTTGAGGCTACATCAGTGTGGCTAGATGAGAGGCAGCTTGCTAAGGTTTGGATCATCTCCTCAGACCCTGAGGAGCATATACGACGGTTAGAACGGTACGTGAAGGAAGGATTCCAGGACATCCATACCTGCAACTGGGGTCAAGACGAATACAAGTACATTGACATGTACGCTAAACATGTAATCCCTTACTTCAAGTCACACTATAGCTAGATTCTTGGTGACCCGAATTGATTATGCAAGAAATGACATGGGAAGAATTCCAAGCGTTCGTCAAAAGAAGGGGCGTTCTCGTGATTCCCGTTGGGTCCACTGAGCAACACGGCCTGCACCTGCCGCTTGGAGTAGATGCTATAGTTCCCTACGAAATTGCAAAGAAACTTGCAGAGAAGTCGGATGTGGTCGTTGCTCCACAGATTGCATGGGGTTACAAACCCCAGCCCGGTAGCTCAGGAGGGACAGATTTCCCAGGCACATGCAGTCTTGACGCATCCACTCTAATCGCTCTCGTTAGAGACCTCATAAGAGACCTGATCAGGCACGGCGTGCGAAAGACCATTGTTCTTGATGGGCATTACGAAAATAGCTTGTTTCTAAATGAAGGCGTCGACCTCGCCTTAAGAGATAGCGGGCGGCCTTCTAATACCAAAGTGGTCATTGCACGCTGGTATGAACTCATAAGATCTGAGGAATACCAGAAGATCTTCCCCGGTTTCGAAGGTGTGGCACTAGAACACGCTGCGAATATGGAAACCGCGATGATGCTGTACCTGCGACCAGAGCTAGTAAGGAAAGATAAGATCAAAGGAGACTCGGCTCAACGATACCCTCCGTACGTTGTTCTTCCTCCGACAGAAGACCTCATCCCCAAAACCGGTTCTCTAACGAGAATCAAGAATGTGAACGCGCAGCAAGGCGAGCGGATGACTGAGATTGCAGTTTCAAGATTGCTTGAGCTGATTAGAACGGAATTCGCCTAAACAAAGTCTAAGCACTAATTCTGAACAACATCGAAGGGCGCTCCAAAACCATGCATGAAGCCCACGAGGCACACATTTATGCAGATTCAAAGTCGAGGATTCTGCTAGTTGTCGTGAGATCCTGAAACATGTTTACAAACTTGAATGGTAGAGATTTCATTGATACTGCGGAGTGGACTCGCGAAGAACTCGACTCAGTCCTGGGGTTGGCAAAGGATCTGAAAATGAGGTTCGCCGTCGGCGAACCGCACAAACTTTTGGAAGATAAGACGCTGTTCATGTTGTTCTACAATCCCTCGCTTCGTACTAGGAACAGTTTCGAGGCGGGAATGACGCAACTCGGAGGACATGCTCATTACTTGCAACCCGAAACAGTCTACAGTCCGACGATTAAGATTGGAGATGTGGGCGAGACCAAGGCGGTAGCTGAAACGAAGGAGCGTGTCTCAGACACCGCCAGAGTGCTTGAAAGATATGGACACGGAATCGCCATTCGAATCTTCGGAAAACCAGCAGATTGGATTTATGGTAGAGGTAACCAAATTGTTCGCGACTTCGCGAAATGGTCTAAGATTCCGATCATCAACATGGAAGATGACATGTTCCATCCCTGCCAAGGCATGGCGGATATTCTGACGATCAAGGAGAAGATACCGAACCTTCAGGGAAAGAAACTGGTTATGAGTTGGGCTTTTGCGCCGAGTCCCTGGAAGCCACTGAGCGTGCCTCACAGCGTGGCGCTAGTGGGGACCAATTTCGGAATGGATGTTGTTCTGGCGCATCCCAAAGGGTTCGAATTGGATCCAAGGGTGATAGAGAATTGCAGACGCTTGGCGGACGAGAACGGCGGCTCTTTCGAAATCTCCTACGACATGAAAGAAGCGTTTCAAGGAGCGGATGTGGTATACCCGAAGTCTTGGACCAGCATTGAATTCCTGCCGCCGAAGAGATCGACCCCTGACTTGGATGGGGTAAGGCAACTCATAGACAAGCACAGAGACTGGATTTGCGACCAGAAGATGATGGACCTCTGCAAGAGGAAGGCGTTGTACATGCATTGCCTGCCGGCAGACCGAGGGTTCGAAGTGACGGACGATGTGATGGATGGACCGAACTCCGTCATCTTCGACGAAGCCGAGAACAGGCT
>Ga0187866_1003561_pt1 | contig 11564 bp, 8 predicted proteins | sample June2016WEW_11_1_3_FD_133013 | JGI IMG/M metagenome (GOLD analysis project Ga0187866, IMG submission 133013) | Peatland microbial communities from SPRUCE experiment site at the Marcell Experimental Forest, Minnesota, USA - June2016WEW_11_150 | ecosystem: Environmental > Terrestrial > Soil >... | reverse complement strand
GGCGGCCGTCGCCCAGGAAATCAACCACTCCCCAAAAGCCGTCGACCATTACTTGAGCGACTATCACCGCGTCAAAACTCTTTATGCCCTCAAGCCCGATCCGGACTTTATCCACCAGGCCACACACATCGCCAAACACGTTGTTCTCCAACACATTGACCTAATCAAAAACGAACAACAAAGCATATACTCTAATGATAAGAAAAAATCCCAAAAGCCTTGACTGCCAAATGGCACAAACTTCGGGACGGACGCAACGCTAAACGACTTCTCCCGGCGCTGAAGCGCCAGGCTATGTGCGCCTGAAAGCGCATCTGAACAGCAGGGTGAAAGTCCCTGACCTGGCCGACACTGAAAGGCCAGTAATTGAAAGTAACTGCGCCGGGGCCATAACCCCGGGTGGAGAGCAACCGGAAATGAACGAGCAGTCCGTAACGACGATTCCCCGTAAAGGGAACAAAGTGAACTCGATTCGGTCGGCGGAACTGGCGAGCCGGCATAGCCCCGGCGAAGCCCACAACAAAATAAGGCTGCCAGCGCAGAGGGAGTGGAACGCGGCTGGTGGAGGTCCGCAGATGATTGGAGATGGAATGTTCGGAAGTTCGGGTGACGTGAATCAGGGAACCACGGTCGGTGGCGAAAGGGCCGGCCGGGGTCAGAGCCCTCGTAGTAGCGAAGAAGCGGGTAATGACCGTGGAGCGAAGGGGGGCAGGGACGTGGTGTTGGGCCGCAGTGGGATTCCATCCCGCAAGGGTCCGTGTAGTGCCGCAAGGCTGTGCGCACGGATGCATTGGCCGAGCCTGCTTGGAACCTGCTGCCCACCCAACAATGAACCGCCTGGAACCCAGGTGAGCGGGGCGCAAGCCTGCGCGGCTGGTGCGACTCTTCCGAAAGCCCTGAGTCGAGTGCCTGAGCCAGTTCATCGACAGCCACGAACTGGAAAGCCGGATGCGGGAGAATCGCCAGTCCGGTTTGGGTGGAGGGCGACGGAGCAATCCGTCCCCTATCCACATTGTCGGGATGTCCCTCCGGGACAAAAACGGGCCTCAAAGCAGGTGACATTTCGAGAGGCGCCTGCGACCGCCCGGGCAAATGCACGGATGCGCACCTGAACAGTTGCTGCAACGCTGCCACGCCTCAGCGTCTCGCCGTCTCCTGCCTCACGGTTTGTCCGGCACTTCGATGGCGTCGCCCTCACGCAGCCAGAAGTCGGGGGCCTGGGCTGGGCCTGAGCAATCAAAGACCAGTTCATATAATTGGCCGGTGGTCGCGTCCCGGCGTTTGACCGCCACGCGGGAGAGGTCGGAGGAGGCGCGCAACAGGCCGGAACTTTGCAGCACCGGCAGGAGGGTGAACACAGGGCAACTACCCCAGACGCGGCCCGGGCTGTGACGAGTCGCAGAGGCCGGCTGGGTGGTCTGCAGCTTCAAGAGCAGGTTCGTGGTCTGGCCTTTGACGGTCAACTGCACCTGGCGGTCCAGACACCGCTTGAGCCGGACCAGCAGCTCTTCCGGCAAGCCCTGCCAGGTCGCGTTGATCGGATGGTCCGCCTCCGCGATTTCCACGGCATCGCCCCATTGGAGCTGCATATCGCCCGAGCAATCGGGGGCCGGGCCGTGGAGGAGGATGTTGTTCACGTTCACCAAGGTTGCCGTCCGGCCCAAACCATCGGCGGTTGGACGCCGAATCATCACTTTGTCAAGGTCCGGAAAGGCCAGGGACTCTTGCCGCGTCCAGCTTGACTCCTCGAAGACCCTCGGTCCCTCAGCCCCGACCGCCACAAACCCGTAGTGGACGGCGATGAGCTCCAGGAGGGTGAAGCGGTTATAGTTGTTGGTGCCTTTGGTGAAGACGACCTCCGAGTAATGGGCCGAGGGCCGGCGGATTTCAACCCGGTCCAGCTTCGGCACTTCTTCGATGGCGCCGTGCGCGCGCAGCAGCTCGGCAATTTCCCCGGCCTGGGCCCGTGGCTCCGGCCCGGAGCCTGCCGGGCGCACGGGCTGCCCGGGCCTCGGCTGATTCCGCATTGGGGGCGCGGGGAGACCGCGGCTGGAAGGCATCGTCAAAGCCAGTGCTGTGTTGCCTGAATTATCCCGGATGTTCACGTCCGCGCCTTTGGCCAGCAGCAGTTCCACCATCTCCTTGTGGCCGGAGTTCACAGCCTCGCGCACGGCATAGTGCAGCGGCGTCCCGCCCGCCTGGTCTTTGAGATTGGGGTCGGCCTTGTGGTCCAGCAGCAACGCCGCGAGCTCGGTGTCCGAACCTGCCGCCGCGACGTTCTGCGGATGTGCCGCCGCATAGCTCAGGGGCGTTCTGCCGGATTGGTCTTGGCGGTTGACCTCGGCGTTATGCGCGAGCAGGAGCTTGACCAATTCCTTCGACCCCTGCAGCGCGGCGTGATGGAGCGGTGTCCTGCCATCCTTATCGGCAATGTTCGGCTCGGCCTGGTGGGCCAGGAGCAACTCGGTGTTTTCCTTTTGCCCGCCCACCACCGCGGCCCACAACGGGGTCAATCCGGGACCGGACGCCTGGCCGTTGGGGTTAGCCCCGCTCTTAAGCAGCAGTTCGACGATTTCGGGGGTGTTGACCAGGACGGCAAAGTGCAACGGCGAACCCCGGTATTCCTTGATTCCCTGGAAGTAATAGGCCTCGCACTCGAAGTTCACTTCCGCTTTGTTGGCCAGCAGGAGTTTCACCACCGGCGCCTGCCTGGCGAGGATGGCCTGCGCCTGGGGGGTCGCCCCCTCCTGCGGGGGGGCCCATGCTAAAAGTTGCGCGGCGAGGATGGCCTGCACCAGGGGGGTCGCCCCCTTGGTTTTTTGGTTCGGGAGATTGTAGCCTCGAGGAGGGCCGGAGTTCTTCGCGTTCACATCGGCCTTGTGGGCCAGGAGCAATTCCACCAGCGCCGTCTGCCCGGCGCCCGCGGCCTTGTGCAAGGGAGTGTCGCCAAACTCATCGCGGGCATTGACGTTGGCTTTGTTGGCCAGCAGAGCCTCCGCCACGCTCTTGAATCCCGTGGTGGCCGCTTCGTGCAACGCAGTCTCGCCCGTGCGGTCGCCGGCATCCACCGCGGCGCCGTGCTTGAGGAGCAACTCCACCATGGCCCGGTGTCCGGCATTGGCGGCATGGGACAACGGCGTTGCCCCTGTGGAGTCCTTCGCGTTCACATCGGCCCCGTTTTCCAGCAAATACTGCGCTACGATCAGTCGCCCCTGCGCCGCCGCCTGGTGCAAAGGCGTCGCCTGGTTCCCACCTTCCTTGGCGTTGATTAAATCCGGGCTGTTCTTGATCATCTCCTGGATGCGGGCGATTTCCTCCGCTTCGGCCGAAGTGGCCGCGGGCTGGGCGGCGGCCAACGCGGCGGGTTGGCCGGCGTCGAGCGCGGCCATTTGGCGCTGGAGTTCCAGCAACTCACGCTGGGTCGTCGAAAGCGTCTCCTCGCTCAGCATATGCGCCTTATAGAGGTCTTGCGCCGTCGCCAGCCTTTTCTCGACGAGCTTGATTTCCTCGCCCAGCAGGCGTTTCTGTTCCTGGTTGGCGGCGCCAGGGCCCGCTGCGCCCGCGACCCACATCTGCCAGTTGGTTCCGTCCTTGTGCCACTGGTAAGACAGCGGCGGGGCACCGGCGGCGAGGGCGCCCTGGGCAGCCAGGCCCCGGCGGCTGAGTTCGACCAGCGTCGGCTGATCGGCGAACTCGCGCAGGATGCGCTCGTACTGCGCCACCGCCTCGTTCGTGCTCCCCTGTTTGCGATAGCATTCCCCCAACCGGAAAACCGCCGTGGCCGCCAGTTTGCGGTCTTGGTCGAACCGGGCAATGACCGATTGGTAGGCCTGGATGGCCGCGGCCAGGTTGTGATTGGCCTCTTCCTCGAAGAGCCCTTTCTGCAAGGCCGCCGTGAGGTCATTGGTCCCCGCGCGAACCACCGCCACGAGCGCCACCAGCAGCCCACTCAGCAAGATTCTGGTCTTCATAGCTCTGTTTTCATTTCGGCCCCAATATGAAACACCGGCGGCGGGAAGTTGTCACCGTTTTGTAAAATCGATGGCCGCCAAGAGCAGACCCGGATCCTGAAATCTGAAATCTGAAATCCTAATTCTGAATTCCGAGACCCAAAATCCGAGACCCGGAATCCCAAGTCTGAAATCCAAGACCAGAGATCCGAGATCCGAAATTCCAATGCCCGCCGTCGGAAGCCGGGGCAGCGCCCGGCTTTGCCCTGCGCCAGTCACTTAGCCGTATCCATGCAGTTGAGGCGTAAAACCTGATGAATCCATAAACGTAAGAAGCTGAATGCCAGATGTTTACAAGCCAAAATCCTACTGCATTGCAGTAGGGTTGCGCCACCGTTCAGTGATAGTAAACCGAGCCTGAAAACGTGGTTCATCCGAAAAGTTTGTGCCCGAGGTTAGGCGCGTTAACCTCCGGCCGGCGGGCTCGGTCTGCAACCCGGAGGGTTGACAGATAGTAGCCGGAGGTCGCCAGGGGTGGGGGGGCGACCTCCGGGGCGCCGGTCTTAGCAGTTCCATGCACCCCGGCAGGGGTGCTAGAAAGTGATTATGGGCAGCACGTTTTATAGTCTCCATTACCACGTCGTCTTCAGCACCAAGGAGCGCCGGCCCTTGCTCAGGCCGGAATGGCGCGCCCGCGCCCACGAGTACCTGGGCGGCGCCATCCGAGGACTGGGTGGTGTCGCCGAGGCGGTCGGCGGAGTCCAGGACCACGTGCATCTGCTGGTGAGTCTGAAAACGACGCAGGCCCCGGCGGACCTGACGCGAGAGCTCAAAAAGGCCTCCTCGCTTTGGGTAGCAAAGAACTTCGACCGCGGCTTCTCCTGGCAGGAGGGTTACTCGATTTTTAGCGCGAGCTGGACCCATGCGCCGGCGTTGCGCCGCTACATTGCCGGGCAGGAGGCGCACCATCGAGCGCTCTCCTTCGTGGACGAGCTGAAGCGGTTGCTCGAAAGGAACGGCGTAAAGTATGATCCCCAATACCTGGTGTAGGTGGCGGCCCACCGAGAGTTCTGGCACCCCTGGCGGGGTGCGAGCGAGCCCCGGCGCGACTTTCCGGTGGTCGTTCTGCCCTGTTGCCCCAGAACGACCACCGGCTACTTTCTGGCACCCCTGGCGGGGTGCGGGCGAGCCCCGGCGCGACTTTCCGGTGGTCGTTCTGCCCTGTCGCCCCAGAACGACCACCGGCTACTTTCTGACAACCCTTGGGGTTGTTGCCAATCCTTGGCCCCTTGGCTACAGCGGGCCTGGCGGAGCAAGTCTCGACCAAGGCCTCAGGCTGCCAAAACGCTGCGCCCAGACACCAACTTTTCGGAAGAACCGAAAATGTTAAGAAAGACCCTGGTGGCACAGGGTATTTTCCTCGCCCGACGGATTCCTACTGCATGGATACAGCTTAGTCCTCTGGGCCGGAAGTTCGGTGACGTATTCTGCGCTCAGGCAGCGAGGCCTCGGGCAATGCGGTGGGCGGCGGCAACCAGGAAGTGGCCGGAGCCGCAGGCTCTGTCGCAGACTTTGAGGTTGAGGACGGCGCCCGCTGCGAACAGCGAATAGCGAACGGCGAATCCCGATGCGGCATCGGGACTCTACTTGCTCTGGTGTCGCTCCAGGCCGCGCTCCAGGTTCAGGATTTTCTTGCCCAGGATTTGCGTTTGCTCGAGCAGGCCGTCCACTTCCGGCTGGGTCGAGAACTCCAGGTCGGCGCTCAGGATGAGTTGGGTTTCCACTTCCACCAGGCTGCCGTTGGCCCGCCGCAGGAATGGGATGAACTCCGCCGTGCCATGACGGCCCCACCCCTCCGCCACATTCGACGGCATGGACACCGTTGCCCGACGGATTTGCGAGCTCAGGTCGAACTTCTCTTCGTCCGGGAACTTCTTGCTGTGTTCATACACCAGCTTGGTCAGCTTGCGTCCGAGCTGCCAGACTTCCATTCGCCGTTCGCTGTTCGCCATTCGCCATTCGCAACTCGCGCCGCGCTAGGCGGGCTGCTGCTGGGTCAGGCAGTGCAGGGTCCCGAAGCCCAGCACCAGGTCCACGGCATGAATGCCAACCACCGGGCGGTCTGGGAACAGTTCTCCCAGCGTGCCGAGGGCGAGGCGATCGTTGGGGTCGTTGAAGGTCGGCACGAGGACGGCGGCGTTGGCGATGTAAAAATTCGCGTAGCTGGCGGGCAGGCGGCAGCCGTCGAAGCAGAGAGGGGCGGGCATGGGCAGCGGCACCACTGCCGGTTTCGACCCGTCCTGGAGCCTGAGCTCCTGGATGCGCTCCCAGTTTTCCGCCAGGGGCCGGTAGTTGAGGTCCTGCGCGTTGGTCTCCTGGACGAGCACGACGGTGCTGGGATTGACGAACCGGCAGATGTCGTCAATGTGCCCATGAGTATCGTCGCCGGCCGGCCCGGCGACCAGCCACAAGACGTTCGTCACGCCCAGGTACTGCTTGAGCGTCTGCTCGATCTCCTTTCGTCCCAGCCCGGGATTGCGCACCTGGACTTGCGGGTCGAGGTAGCATTCTTCGGTGGTCAGCAGCGTGCCCTGGCCGTTCACTTCGATGCCGCCGCCCTCGAGGACAAAATCCCGGCCCTGGCATCGCGCCTGGAAGAGCCGCTGGCCGAGGACTTGGGCGGCCATTTCCGGCACCCGCCGATCCTTCTGCCAATCGTCATACTTGGCCCAGCCATTGAAATGGAAATGCACGATCGCCGTCTCCGGCCTCTGGCTCCGGCCGCCGGCCGCCGGCCGCCTCACAAAGAGCGGTCCGCTGTCGCGCAGCCAACCCCGGTTGGTTGGGTGCGCGATGAACTGGACCCGCTCCAGGTCCGCTCCCGCGCGGGTGAGATAACGCCGGGCCAGCTTTTCCTCGGCCTGGTTATTGACGAGGATGCGCACGATTTCGCCGGGCGAAAGCTTGCGGACGATTTCGCCATAAACCCAACGAATGGTGTCGAGCTTGTCCGGCCAATCAGTCGGATGATGCGGCCAGCCCAGCCAGGTGGCCGCGTGTCTCTCCCATTCCGCCGGCATCGCGAACCCCAGTTCGGCCGGCGTTTGCCCGCTCAAGGTATTCTCTCTCGCCATAAGAACGCACACGCAAGATAAAAGCCTCCGTGCTTTTGTCCAAGGAGATCCTGCCGTGGGTCCATTGTCCCCGGCGCATCCTGACACTGCCGCCAGATTCCACTCCACCCGCGCGCAGCGCGGCATCCCTCCGCCCCGTCCAGCCCCCCGTAGCAGCCGGCGTAAGCCGGCTCACTCATAGCAGCCCAGCGCCAGGCCCGTCCCGCTTCGAGCGGGACGCCGGCGCGCCGGGGCCTTGGGTAAAGCGGAAAAACGGATCACCCCCCTCCCAGGGGCGAAATCGCATTACCGGCGGATTTGCTTCATCGGCACGGCCTGGCCAGCAACTCGCGTGTCCGTCTCCTTGAGACACGGCAGGGCATCCTGCTGGTTCCACTGACAGACGAGCCGATGTCGCCTGAACTCACCCAGGAATTGGCCGAATGGCAAACCCTCGGCACGACGGCCTGGGACCGCTTCCCTTACCGCCCCGACGGTGAATGAAGCCCGGCGACATCTACTGGCTTGAATTCCCGGGCGGCGCTGGACGCGCCCAAGCTGGCAGGCCGCCCGCCAATCGTGGCGCAGGCGGCCTCCGCCACCACCAGCTTGCCCACCGTCCTGCTGATCCCGCTCACCTCCCAACTCGACGCCTTGCGGTTTCCCGGCACGGTGCTCATCGAACGCGACGCCACGAACGGGCTGCGGCAGAATGTCAGGCGGTGGATTCTACCGCTTCTGGAGCCGCTCCTTTCTTCCTTATCACCCACCAAAGAAGGCCGACAGCACCTGCTGCCAGAATGAAGCTGCATGATAATGATACCCACCGGCTCGGTCCGCGAAATCCGAAATCCCGGCCTTGAACGTAGGTTTTATAGGAAATGTTGTTCTCCGCCAGCAATGCGAGCGTGGGTTCATCCGCCGGCGTGATGAAACCGGGGTAATGCCTGCTTCCTGGCGGAGTAATCCACAGCTCTTTCGATCCGTTATCGTATTGAAAGACATCGAATCGTCCGTTTTTGTGCTCAGAGATGATTCTTCCCGCCTTTGCGCCGGAAAGGGTCTGGGCGGCATGAGCGATCGTGAAAGCAACCAGCAGGAGGATCATCGCGATCATTGCCAGCGCAGCACACAGGGCAACGATATTCTTCTCTCTCCTCTCTGCTCGCGGCGTGGCGATTTCCTGTTGATAGAACTTTTGTGTTCCCGGTCGCCGCAGGAGCAGGACGGTGCCCGCCACCACGATGAAGGTTGATAACAACGGCAGACAGCCGCCTACGCCGGCATTGTGGAAGTCCCGGTCTTCAATCAACGTCTGATAAGCGGTCCCCTTTTCGGTGAGCGCCGAAAGCAGGGAGTCATCCCGAGGCGTCGAAATGTCGGTCCGGCGATCCTCAGGCAGGTTGATGATCAGAAACCTCGATCCATCCCTGTATTGAACAACCGTGAATCGGGCGTCCTTGCGTTCGGAGATTATTCTCCGCGCCTCCGCCTCGGGAATATTCTTGGAGGACAACGTCCAGTCCGAGAAGAAGAGGGCAAACAGGAACGCACCGAGTGTGTACGCCGGCCCGATCATCCCCAGCATCACCCAAATGTTATATGATTTGTCTGTCGTCCGATTTGTTTTCGCCGCTTCTGCTTGATGCCGGCGGGAGTCCCGCTGCCGCTGCCACACCCAGATGGCCAGGGCCGCTGCCACCAGCCAGCAAAATGCCGTCACCGACCAGGCCTGTGCGCGGAAAAGCCAGGGACGAGAATGAACCATCCCCCTGGTAACGAGCATCGTGGGCAGAACCAACACCAGGAAGCCGACGGCGAGCGTGCGCCAGAACTGGATGATTCTTTGGCGTCCCTTGGGTGACTGCTGCCTGGCGCGACCCATCTTGCGACCAATCCAGCGGCCAAAGAACCCGAACACGCCGAACAGAGAGAAGAGTAACATCGCGCCACCCGTTAGGAACGCGCCCAACGTTCCCGCCCCGGTCGCGGCCTTGGCGGCCGAGCCGCCTTTGGTGGCGGTGGCGGTCACCGCCGCCGCCTTGGCTGTCGTTGCGAGCAGTGGCAGGGCCGCCACCACGCCGAGCGTGAACGCCTTGCCCGGACTGGTCTGTTTCAGCGCGCCGGCGACAAATGCGAGGAATTGCTCTTGCAGCAGCTTTCGCCCCCGTGACAGGCGTTGTTTCACCGCGTCCTCGCTCAACTCCAAATCGTGCGCCACGGCCTCGATGGATTGGTGCTCGCGATAAAACAAAACCAGCGGTTCACGATAGATTTCCGGGATGCGTTCGAGCGAGCGCCAGAGAATCGCCTTTTCCTCCTCGCTGATGACGTGATCCGGCGGGAGGGGTTCCGGTGAAGCCCATTCATCCACCGCCGCCAATGATTCGGCTGCATGAATGGGTTCGCGTCCCTGGCGCCGGAACTCCTTGCTGATGAGAAAGCGGGTGATGCCACACAACCACGGCCGCAACTTCGCCGGCTCCCGCAGTTGCGCCAGTCGTTTCCACGCGGTCACGAAGGTCTCCTGGGCGAGGTCTTCGCTCTGGCTCACGTCGCCGGTGGCGCAATACGCCAGGGAAGAAATCAAGGTTTGATACCGTTCAACAATCTGGCGGAAGGCATCCCGGTTTCCGTCCAGGCTTTCGGCTACCAACTCGGCTTCGTTGAGTTCCACCGTCTGCACCGCTTCGGTTGTCATCATATCACCCTATAAGCACCGGAAAAAGCCCAAGAGGTGACAGAGAATCGCATCAGGTGGTGGCTGGTTCAACCAGTTCGGCGCAGAGGCGGCCCACTTCGCCGCCAGAGTTATTCACCACCTTCGGGCTGGGGTTCTGACCGGGACCCTTCCCTCGGTGGTGAATAACTTTGGAAAACGCATCAGGGGCCGCAAGATACTAGATCAGGGGCAGGCCCGTCCCGCTCCGGGCGGGACCCCGGCGCGCCGGGGCCCTGGGTAAAGTGGCAAAACGGATCACCCCCCTCCCATCCCGTCCCGCACTGCGGGAGACGGGAGGGCGGAAGGGGGGAGGGCTTCCGCCCGCGCTCGGGGGCAGCGTCAGGATGCCCGTTCGCTGTTCGCTGTTCGCCGATCGCTTCTGAGGGCTTCCGCCCGCGCTCGGGGGCAGCGTCGGGATGCGCCCACTGCGCGTCTGAGTGCTTGCCAGCAATTGCTTGCGTCGGCATAATTCCCGTCGATGGATTCCTCGGCATATCGGTATATCGGTGATCCACTGCGACGGCTCTGCGTGGGCAACTACCAGCCTTCATACGGAGACCATTAAGAGGAGGACAGCGCGATGGCGAAATTGACGTTTCGGCTTGGGGAAAGGAAGCAGCTCGCTGAGGCGACCATGAGCTTCGGCTTGGAATTGGCGGGACAAAGTTTTTCATTTCAGCCCGGCCAGTTCATTCGCGTTGGGTTGTTCGATCCTCCGTATCCTGATCCGAAAGGCAACGTTCGCTCATTTTCGGTCGCCTCTGCGCCCGCCGACCCCGTCGTACTGATTGCAGCGCGCATGACGGGGAGCGCCTTCAAAAGAAGCTTGGCCGACGTACCCATTGGGACGCCAGTCAGTGTCCGTGGTCCGGCGGGGTCGTTTGTCCTGGACCCAAATTCCGACGCGCCGGTGGCTTTGTTTGCGGGCGGGATTGGCATCACGCCCTTCCGCAGTATGCTCAAGCACGCGCGGCAACAATCCGGCGCCCGGCGCCTGACGTTGATCTATGCGAATCGCTGCCCCGAACAGGCGGCGTTTCTGGAGGAACTGGGCGCGTGGGCCAAAGACAATGCCAATTTCCGCCTGCTGGCCACGATGACGCAACCGGAGAAATCCAAGAGCGGCTGGCACGGGCCAACCGGTTATGTGGATGTCAGCTTCGTGCGGCAGTACTTGCCGGAAGCACCGTCAGGAGGCTGTTATGTCGCGGGTTCGCCCCGGTTCGTCGCCGGTGTTACCCAGGCGCTGCGGCAAGCAGGCCTTGCAGACCAGCGTGTGTGGACGGACGAGTTCACGGGATACTAAGCCATGCAAACAAAAAAGGAGAATCAAGATGCCTGAACCTATCATCGCGGCGAAAGAACCTGTCGTGCTGGACTTGGCAGCAGGGAAATACTGGTGGTGTCGGTGCGGGCGGTCGAAGGGTCAACCGTTTTGCGATGGCTCGCATAAAGGAACGGGCTTCCACCCGCTGGAGTTTGTGCTCAACCAGCCCGGTCGAGTGACGTTGTGCCGGTGCAAGCAGACGCATACCGCCCCGTTCTGCGACGGCACGCATGCGGACTTGTGAGGCGGGCGGCGCGACTGCAAGGTATTCGGGCGGGCTGCCAAATGCTCCATTGGCTGTATTGGCTCTATTGGCTCTATTGGGAGTTTTGGCGGATTTTTCCTGCTCAAGTCGCCAGAAACAAGCGGCTTGCCTGCGGCACGACCGGCAATAGCTCGGGCCTTGGGCGCTCAGCAGCCGCTCAATTCCCGGGCGCTCTGGCCGGCCCCTC
>Ga0187866_1003559_pt1 | contig 11572 bp, 6 predicted proteins | sample June2016WEW_11_1_3_FD_133013 | JGI IMG/M metagenome (GOLD analysis project Ga0187866, IMG submission 133013) | Peatland microbial communities from SPRUCE experiment site at the Marcell Experimental Forest, Minnesota, USA - June2016WEW_11_150 | ecosystem: Environmental > Terrestrial > Soil >... | reverse complement strand
TGGCATTCTAAGCTCGGTGGCAATAATCATTGTGGCCAATGCGACTTTCTGCGCGGCGGCTCACCCCCGACCCGCAGTTCAGCCCGGCCGAAACATTGGCCGCCCTTCGGTCTTGCTTATCACCCTGGATACGGTGCGGGCGGACCATGTGGGTTGCTATGGCTACTCACCCGTCCAAACTCCCAATATTGATCGGCTCGCTACCGAGGGCGTGCGCTTCGCAAACGCTTATACGCAGGTGCCTATTACTCTTCCCTCACACGCGGTGATTCTGACAGGCACCTACCCGATGTTCAACGGCGTTCGGGATTTCACTTCTACCGGGCTGCGCAGCGACATTCCAACTCTCTCCGAGGTGTTTCACCATAACGGATACCACACGGCTGCCTTTGTGAGTTCGTTCGTCTTGAACTCGATGTGGGGTCTTAATCGTGGCTTCGACGTCTACGACGACGAGATGGGTCCTGGTGTGGGGCATTCCAGCCAACTCTTCCTCGTGCAGCGGCGTGGTGATCGGACCGTGGATCAGATGCTGGACTGGCTCGGTCGAAACGGTCGAGAACCTTTTTTTGTCTGGCTCCACCTCTATGACGCGCATAGCCCGTATCATTCACCCAACCCCTACCGCAGCCGATATCCCGGCCACCCTTACGACGGCGCAATCGCCTTCGACGACTCCCAGGTGGGCAGAGTCTTCGCGCGACTACGGCAGATGGCGATCTACGACGACGCCCTGATCGTGCTCACCAGCGATCACGGCGAGTCGTTAGGCGAGCACGGGGAGTCTGAGCACGGCTTCTTCATCTACAACTCAACGCTCCGCGTTCCCCTCGTCTTGAAGCTTCCGGGCCGATCGATGACGACCTCCGTTATTTCTCAGCCTGTATCAACATTGGACATCGCCACCACAATCGCCCAGGTGTGCGCTATCCCCCCGGCAGAATCCGCTGGCTTTCGGGGTCAATCTCTTCTCAGAAAGCCAAGTCCCTCCGGTGATGCGAATTCATCATTCCAGGGCGAAGCCGTTTACGCCGAGTCGTACTACCCACGGAACTCTTTCGGCTGGCACGAGCTACGCGCGGTGGTGACAGCAGACTACGAATACGTCGAGGCTCCGCAACCCGAGTTGTACGACCTGCACAAGGATCCGGGAGAGCGTTCGAACATCACCAGCACTCACTCGGCGATAGCTTCGTTTTTGCGTGAGAGACTTGCGGAAATCGTGGGGAAATTCACAAGCCACGAGAAGCCTCCTTCCGGCGCCCCCCATGACCCTGACACAATTGAAAAACTGAGATCGCTGGGCTACGTCGCTTACCAGGGTAGCGACAGCGGAGACGCAGGCGGTGGCCAAACGGCTGACCCCAAGGACAAGATTGCGACTCTCAATCAGATCCTGCACGCAGCCGACCTGACCCATCTCGGTAACTACCAGCAAGCAGACCAGGCCCTCGATCAGCTTGCGCGGGAAGAGCCGTCACTCTACGTCGTGCATTTTCAAAAGGGAGAGAACTACCTGGCCTGGGGAAATCCGCAAGCCGCGGTGGATGAGTTTCGCAAGACGCTTTTCAGTAACCCGAACTTCGACCAGGCGGCACTCGGCTTGGGCCGCGCGGATTCCCTTTTGGGTAGGGACAACGAAGCAGCGGTCAGCTTCGAGCTTGCACTTCGCCTGAACGGACGAAATTTCCTGGCGAGCGTGGCCCTCGCCAAGGTCTGCTGGCGCCAGCATCTCTTCGACCGCGCGCGGTCTGAGTTGGCTCCGGTCGTGGAAGATCACCCCCAATTTGCTGAGGGCCATGCCGACTACGGAGTCACTTTAGCGGAACTCCGGAAATACAAGGAAGCCTTGGCCGAGCTCCAGCGCGGTATCGATCTGGGATTCCGAGACGCAATGACCTACAACTACTTGGGAATTGCGTACGCCAACACGGGCGATCCTGCCCGGGCTATTCAAGCCTACGAGACGGCGATAAAGTTTAATCCGGAGTACGCAGCGGCATACCTGAACATGGCGATCCAATATGCCAGGCAGCATCAACAGGCGAAAGCACAACTCTCCTACCGGAAGGTCTGCAAGCTGAGCAGCCCGCTCTGCAAGCAATACGCATCGTTTTTTTCGTCGCCTGCCCAGCAGTGAAAATCCGGTCCCGTCAGCCAGACTCGAGGTGGACGTGCCAACCGAGGGCAAAGCCTCCCTGCTGGTGGAGAGCCGGGGGCTCACCACAGGCTGTCACTGGTTGTGCGACTTGAGTGCTGGCGGTATAATGGCGTCAACGTTCCAGACTTGGCCCTGCCCGTGGTGACTGCAGGGTTCCAAGGAAGGGGGGCGAGCAATGCTCCAGGATCACGCGGCGCACCGAAGGTTGGGCGCGCTCCGTGGCTGGCTCGATCTTCTCGGGGCAATACTCGTGGCGGCCGCCACCCTCTTCGGACAGGAACAGAACGGAGTCATTTACGGGCATGTTAGGGACGCTCAAGGGCAGCCCCAGCACTTGATGGTGCACCTGGAAGCGGAAGGCGGATTGCCTGCTGGCGAGATGTTTACTGATTCAGAAGGCCAGTATGCTTTCCGCGCTCTTCCGAACGGGGAATACTGGGTGGTGGTAGAGGCCGAGGGCTTCGAACCCGCGCGCCGGGCAGTCAGACTCGACGACCGTATCAGCCCCAAGGCGCAAGCAGACTTGGTACTCGAAAAGAGCCCGCTTGAGCCCGCTCCGGCCAGCCCGAGCATCCCCGGCAGCCGGTCGAGCCTCATCGTGGACGCAAAGAAGCCGACACCATACTTGAATCCCGGGGCATTGCGGGAGTTCCAGAAGGGCAATGACAGGCGGAAAAAGGGGGATTTGAAGAGTGCGATCGCCCATTACGTAAAGGCGCTCGGCATTGATCCGCAGTTCTATCCTGCCCTCAACAACCTTGGTATTGTCTACGAGAGGCTGGGCGACCGCAGACAGGCGGAACAAGTCCTGCTGAGGGCGCTCGCGATCAATCCCGATGACGGGGAGTCGTACGTGAACCTCGGCCACGTGCTGTACGAAGAAGGGCGATACGCAGAGGCGCGCCCCCGGCTCGAAGAGGGAGTGAAGCGCTCGACGAGTTCCGCCAGCGGGCGTTTTTTGCTTGGGTCCACTGACTTTAAACTCGGTGATCTTGGCCCGGCCGAATCGAACCTCAAGCAGGCCTGCGCGCTGGACCCAAATGGCATGTCCGCCGCCCACCTGCAGCTCGCCAACCTTTATCTGCGTTTGCACAATCTCGCCGCAGCAGAAAGGGAGCTTGAGGATTACCTGCGAGCCAAGCCGGACGATCCACAAGCGCTGGCGATGCGCAAGCTTCTCGCCAGCCTCAAAGGGCAGAGAAACTGACGACGAGGAGCCGTCCTCCATTGCAAGAGCAAATAGCCTGAACTTATCCAGCCTTTTGCGCACACAAACAAAGAGGCCGGGATCACTCCCGGCCTCGAGCGAAAATCCACAGACCACTTGCCGATCAGAAGATAAACTTCAAGGCGAACTGAATCTCGCGGGGGAAATATGTTGCAGTGGACTGGCCGAAATGGGTGCTGCCCGAGCCTGTCATTTGCGCAGTTGGCATCTGGAGATTCGTACGGTTGAAGATGTTGAAACCCTCCGCCCGGAACTGCAGGTTGTCATGCTCGGAAATTTTGAAGTTCTTAAAGATGGAAAGGTCAACGGTCTGGAAATTCGGCCCGCGGAATGTGTTCCGTCCCAGGTTGCCGTCGTAAGGTCCGTGCCAATTCGAGCAAGTACGATTTGGCGAAACGGAGCAGGCCAGGAACGCCGACGCAGAGAGGTTCTCATTCGGATGGTCAGGCTCGAAGGCCGCCCGGTCATGCGCGGAGGAATTGCCAAAGGACGGCTGGTTCGGGCGATCGTTGCGGATGCCATCGCCGTTGAAGTCGCACGAACTGCTACCACCGGCCGAACTCGAAGGGGAACAGTAAGGAGTCCAAGGGAACGCCCCCCGAAGCGAGATGATGTTGTTGACTTGCCAGCCGCCGAAGGCGTGTCCCACAAAGCCGGGCCGATTTTTCAGAAATGGTATCTCCCATACCAGGCTGTTCGTGAACTGGTGCCTCACATCAAAGACTGAGTTGCCATAATCCAGGCCGGGCAGGGCTTGGTCCATGCTGAAGCCTTCAGACGCGCCATTGGACGTAGTTGCCCCGCTATGCCAGGTGGAACGAGTGTCGAGCGAATGTGACCACACGTAGTTGGTGTGCAACTCGAGGCCATGGCTCAAACGTTTGTCAAGAACCACCTGAAGGCCATTGTAGTTGGAGTTGACAGAGTTCTCCCACGTGCGGAGTCTCCCAAACATGCAGTTCACACGGTAGGGGGTAGCACAACCCTCAGGGCCCGACGCATTCGGATTGTCCCGGCCGCCGAAGGTGCGATTAATGTCTTCGGCACGGTAGAGCTTATGACCAAAAGTACCCACCCAGGAGGTCTTCAGCACAAAGCCGCCTGCAAACTCGTGGTCGAGACTGAGATGTGAGCCATATACGTAGGGATCCCGAAAGTTCGGCAGCACGATGCCAGTCAGGTAGGCAGCGTTTTGGTTGTAGGGGTTCCATCCCATGAGGTTTCCGGCGAAAGCGTTACCAGTTGCGCTCGCAGGACCCGTACCGACATTTGCAGGGTTACCCGAATAGGTGGGAGTCCCCCCGTTCACAGGTCCAAAGACACAAGAATCGTTATTGGGCGACCCATCTGGGAGCGTGGCGCCAACCACATTCGTCCCCGTTGAGCAGCCGGATTCGTTGAACGAGTAGGAGGGCGGATTCCAGCGGGAATTCGACAGCGGATTGTAGATCTCACCCTGATAAGAAACACCAAATCCGCCCCGGAGAGCCGTCTTGCCATCACCCCTGACGTCCCACGCGAATCCGAGACGTGGCCCAAAGTTGTTGTGGTCTCCCGTGGTGACGGCTCCACTATTTTTCGCAAAGCCGCCGTTGCAAGGATTGCCGTCGTAGCCGACAGCACCTGAAACGTCGACGTAGCAGTTGATTGCCCGCACCCTATCGGTCAGGTCGCCACCGCCGCTCGGCAGATTGAACTGGGTTACCTGCCCATATTTCTCAGTGTGGCGGGTATAGAGATCGTAACGCAGGCCAAGGTTCAGCGTGAGGCGCGGCGTCACTTTCCAGTCGTCATTGATAAAGGCGCCGAATTCCCAGTTACGCCAAGCGCGAATGTTGCTCGCCAAGTGCGCCGCCCCAGTGGACTGGCCGGTGGCGGGGTCGATGGTGCCAGGATCAACACCCGCGGCTACGAATTCGACCAGGGGCACCGCCATGGAGATGGCATCGTAGAATTCATACGACGGGCGTCCAACGTTGAACTCGCTGTTCTCATAATTGCGCTGAAGGCTGCCGCCGAACTTGATGTTGTGCTTCCCGTGGCTGAGGGTCGCGATGTCCGAGTAATGGAACACCTCTTCGTGGAAGAGTTGCGGATAGCCGGCGTAGTTCCCAAACTCCACCTCGCCCGAGTCGAGCGTGATCTGTGGCACGCCCGAGCTATTGGAAGCGATATCAGTTACGTTGCGGTTCCAGCCCGCCCGCATTTCATTGAGAAGCCTGGGACCAATGGTATGGTCCCAGCTCACGGACAGTTGCGGCTCATCGTAAACGTCGGGACTCGAGAAGCCGCGAACCCCAACGTCCGCGGCAGGGTTGCCACCGTTAACCCCTGGCGAATAGTGTGGGTCGGAGTAGCGGTCGAAAAAGTAGCGCCCGAAGATCTTGTCCTTATCCGCCTGCCAGTCAATCCGGCCCGACCACTGATTCCCGTCGTAGAACTGGCCACGAGTGTACTCCTGGAAGGCGGCTTCCACGCTGCCAATCGTGCGCAAACTAGAGTTCGCCAGCAGCGCGGCGCCCAACCCGCTTTTCGGGTCAAGGCCGTAGGACTGGATGCATGACGCGTCGAGCGCGGCGCACCCAAAAGAGCTGTATGCGGTGACGTAAGTGCTCAAGTTGTCGGGGGTGCCCAAAAACGACGTGGGGCCTGGGAAATTCTTGTATAGCAGCGCGCTCGCCGAGTTCGGCGCGTAAGTTTCGATAAGCTGTCGGAACTCGGGCGTTTCGACCGTCAGCAATTGTGGTGCTGACACACGGGTCCTTTCGCCCTCGAAGGAGCCGAAAAAGAAGAGTTTGTTCTTTTTGATCGGGCCGCCAATGGTTCCGCCGAATTGGTTAAATTTAAATGGGTTGCGGTCTGCCTCGAAGAATTCACGCCCATCCAGCTCCTCGTTGCGGACAAACTCGTAGGCGTCGCCATGGAATTTGTTAGTTCCGGACTTGCCCACGAACTGGGCCACGGCGCCAACGGTGCTGCCGTATTCGGCCGAAATTGCCTCGGTATCTACACGGAACTCCTGCACTGTGTCCTGGGAAGGCTGCGTATTGCTCCCTCCGCTCAAGCCCTTGTCAGGAATCCCGTCCAGGTAGTAACCGTTCATGTTCGCCCGAGCACCGTTCACCACAGTAGTGAACCCACGGCTCCCGGGCTCTGTGATCAAGTTGGTCGTGTTGACCGCGCCTGGCGCAAGCTGGATCATTTGGAAGATGTTTCGGCCATTCAAGGGCAGGCTCTCAACCTGGCGCGCCGTGATCAATTCCGACATGCGGCCCGATTCCGTATCGACAAGAGGGGCTTGCCCTTCCACGATTACCGTCTCCGTGGCCGCGCCGACTTCCAGCTTGAAGTCAACGCGCTGAGTGTACCCCACTGTCAACTCAATATGCGCGTTGATGAGAGTTTTAAAACCCTTCACCTCGGCTTTCAAGGTATAAAATCCAGCCAGCAGGTCAGGAACGGTATACAAGCCTTCCGAATTCGTTTTGCGGCTGACGGAGACATTTGTCGCCTCGTTTGTTACCGTAACTGTGGCGCCGGGAATGACCCCCCCGCTCTGATCGATCACCTGACCCGTGAAAGATCCATTAGCCACCTGTGCGTGTGCCCTAGGGATGCCACAGTATAAGGACAGAGAAATCGCACAGTAAACCATCAGGCCTCGAATTGATACACGCGTGCTACCCATTGGTTTCCTCCTACTGAGAAATGTGAGTCCTTTTTATCCGAGCGCAAATGATAAAAGCTCATCCGCATTCAGATTCGCACAGAGTCCGAACAGTCCCTTCTAGCTTTAGTTATTCACTCCCGGAAACTGATTCACAAATCCAGCCAATTTTGAACCTTGAAACAACGTGCAAAAGGAGAGTAAAAGTCGCTAGTTCTTACGATGCAAAAGATTCCTGCATAAGTCAAACCTATCTAGGAGCAATTCTACCGCACGAAAGTGGCCATTCCCTCATGCCTCTTTGGCTACCCTAACATGTTGAAAATATTAGGAATCGAAAAACTTCAAATTGGGAAATGGTCCGTATTTCTAAATTCTGTATACAAATTTCTGTAGACAATCAGCTAATTCGATTCACTTATACAAAGGACTGAGGAACAGCAAGGCAGACGCCCAACTGCGTCGTTGTCCTGGGCGCGACGGGCAGAGCGCCCCACTCACCGGTCGCCGGCTAGGGGAGGGCTCCCCGACAAGGCGGGGACAGGTGGCCCTCCTGAAGAAAGCCGGGAGCCCAAAGGGTGCCCCTACCAAGAACCGCGCCACCATATTCGGTTTCATTTCTGGTGTCTTCTCGTATCACGCTCTTTGTTTAGCGAACTTCCCTGAGTCTTGCGCAAGGGCTTCTCTTGGGCAACGCCCGTCCCTTCTTTGACGATGAATAGACGGTCCACTGGCAAATCCTTCAAGACCTGTTTTTCACCACTCGGCCAATGAAGTTCCATTCGGTCGACCTTTTCCGCCGTTCCCAACCCGAAGTGAAGGCGCAAATCGCTGGAAGAGAGGTAGCTGCCACCGCTACGCACGGTATCGTATTGGGTCAGGCCTGCTGCGGAAACCACCACTTCCGTTCCGATCCCATCCCGGTTAGTCTTTGTCCCGATGGTTTGCACAAGGATTGAGTGCGTGCGGTTGGGCGATAGGTGGCGAATCAGGCTAGGAGAGTCGTTCATGTGGGTAACCAGGATTTCCAAGTCCCCATCGTTATCATAATCTGCCACGGCGAGCCCTCGGCTTGTCTTGCGAGTTGCCATGCCTGGTCCCGACCGCATCCCGACCTCTTCGAATTTCCCATTCTTCAAGTTGCGAAACAGCAAGTTGCGTTCGGCATAGGTGATCCCCGTCTGGTAGTTGTCAATTTGAGGGAATACCTGGCCGTTGACGAGGAGAATATCCTTCCATCCGTCGTTGTCATAATCCAGAAACTTTGCTCCAAAGGTGGTGTAAAGCCATCCCACGGAGCCTAATCCGGCCGGATAAGCATTGTCAGTAAAAGTCCCGTCACGGTTGTTATGATAAAGGTTTTTGGTGTCGTCAGAGAAATTGCCCTTTACAATGTCGATCCACCCATCATTGTCGTAATCGGCGAAATCGACTCCCATCCCAGCTTGTTCTTGTCCTTCGTCACTGTAGGCAACGCCCGCTTGTACCCCCACGTCAGTAAAGGTCCCATCACCGTTATTGTGATAGAGCGAGCTCGGAGTTGAATCGTTTGCAACATAGATGTCCAGTCTGCCGTCGCGATCGTAGTCGCCCCAAACAACGCCCAGCCCGTAATAGGAGTTCGTGTCAATACCTGCGCGCTCTGTGACGTCCGTGAAAGTGCCATCGCCATTGTTGTGAAACAGCACGTCACGGCTTCCCGGCAATCCGCGAGGCCCACAAAACGTAGCGATCCCTCGATAGGTGCAATTGGGAGAGCTTCCCGGCTCGCCTAGGTTGTTGATATCGACGTCAAGGTAGTTGGCCACATAAAGGTCCAGATGGCCATCGTTGTCATAGTCGCCGAAACCACAGCCCATTCCCCAGCCGTGGCCTCTTGTGCCCGTGCGCTGGGTGACGTCGGTAAACGTACCATCGCCATTGTTGTGGTACAGAACATTGCCACCATAATAGGTAACGTAAAGATCTTCAAAACCATCGTTATCGTAGTCCCCAACGCAAACGCCCATGCCCCATCCTGTATGGTTGAGTCCGGAATGCTCCGATACGTCCGTGAAAGTGCCATCGCCATTGTTCCGGAAGAGGTGCGAACGCGGGCTATCACCCTTCCTCCAATGTTCGTAGGTTGTACCATTAACCAGGAACAGGTCAGGATACCCATCACGGTTGTAATCAATCCAGGCGACTCCACCGCCTCCTTTGGCTTCGATGATGTACCGCTTTTCGGGACCTCCGCTGGTGAGGGTGAAATGAATCCCGGCTCTTTCTGCGACATCGATGAATTGATCTGCCCCGTCTGGGCTGGCGCCACTACCTTTACGCACTCCGTTTTGAGGACGAGGCCCTTCGGCATTCTTCGCAGAATGGCCTGCCGAGTTAAAGGTCCGTCCCACGGACAGAAGGGAAATGGCGAGAACGATGGCTGCTCCGCCAAGAAGAGTGGGGCTGGGAATCTTCAATGTGCTATCCAAAATCTTTTCAAATGGAGTGGCAGTGCAGCAAGCTTTCCATCGCGTTCAGGACAATCTTCGGCCAGGAGTACCGGTTGAGACCTCCGCCACCTCGCACTTAAGGATTCCTTCCGGCGATGCCTGAACGCAGCTTCTGATTACGCGCGTTCAGTGTAGCGCAAATCTGAAATTCCTTTTCCGCGCTGACACGGTCCTCCATTTGCTGGTACGTCCTGGCCAAGGCATAATGAATTTCCGCATTCTGCGGACTCGTTTTTACGGCGCCCTGTAATTCCGTGAGAGCCTCAGCGTATCGCCTTTGTTCGAGCAGGACTCTACCCAGTCCATAGTGGACTTCCGGTGCCCGGGGTTTGATCGTGGCCCCCTTCTGAAAAAGTTTGGCTGCTCTGTCCAAATCATCCTGTCTCAGCTCGATGTTGCCAGCAAGCCAATAAGAGTCATAGAAGTCCGGGTTATCCCGAATCTCTTTCTGGAATTCTTCCAGGGCGGATTTCAGCTCACCTTGGCTCTGATATGCATATCCCAGGTGGTAATGTGCCAGGGCGATATGGGGAGAAAGTTCGATAGCCTTCTTAAATTGTTCGATGGCCGGGATTGTTCGGTTCAGGTTGTGGTACGCTCGGCCCAGCAGGATGTGCGCTTGGGGATTCCTTGGATACATCTTCAAGTATGTCTCAAGCGGTGCCACAGCCTTTTCGTACTGGTCCTCACTCAAGTAACTGAGCGCCAAGTTCAAATAGTTCTCGGCCAGAGAAGGGTCCAATTCGAGGGCGCGGCGAAAGGCCGTCTGTGCTTCCTTCGCCATCCGGTTTTTCATGAGAGCAACACCGTAGAGCTGGTAGAGACCGGAGGACTGGGGGAACTGCCTGACTGCCAGTTTAGCTTGCTGGACAGCCTCATCGAAGTTCTTTGATTTCAACAATTCAGTGACTTCATCTTCAAGCTGCTGCTCCGCCCCCTGCCCCAGCAGCATCGAAGGCAGGCCACATAGGCAAATCAGGCCAAGAAGAACTGGGAGTGAAATCCCAGGCCAATATTGGTTCCATTTCACGGACTCATGGTATGACGCGGCGAGGGGCAGAGTCAAACCGGCTGGGGTCTCATTTTCCATTTTCTTTGCGCCCAGTGCCTGAGAACAACTTGGCGGAGATAGATAAGGTTCGGACGTCACACTCTGATGCTTTTGCAGAAAACTCCGGTTTTCCGGGTGCGTTCCCAAGTTACTCCCGAACTCCGGGTGGACCATCCCCGTATTCAATTGGAGTAGATCACCTTAATGGTGGGACACTCATGTTGGAGGATGTTTCTTCTCTGGCCCGCTGAGCCACGAGTGCCCTTGCATTGTCGCCGGGACCTGGTAGCCGGCCAAGTCGAGCACGGTGGGGGCTACGTCGAGAAGATGGGCGCGCCGGTATTCGCCGCGTAACGGGCAGTTGGGCGATGCGAGCACGAACATGCCGAACTGGGCGTGGTTGCAAGCATCTGGCCCCGTGTCATTCTCTTGGACATGCAATCTGCCATGCCCTACGCTGCCAATGGAGCGCCAAAGCAGCTCCCCAAAGTGAACGATCAAGCCAGGAGGCACCTTGCGCACCTCGCGATAGATCTCCCTGGGCTTGAAGACGAGCGAGTTGAGCGGGCGCCCACCTCCATGCGCAAATCCACACGCAGCACCTGGTTGATTTGTAGCGGCGGAGCATCCGTAACCAGCCTCTTAAAACGGTCGCGTTCCGCGGTGATGCGGTACTCGCCGATGGGAAGGTTGAGAACCTGGTAGGACCCCTCTTTATCGGTGACGCTTGAGGTGCTGATCTGCGTAGCGTTGTTGGTGGCCGTAACCTTTACCCCCGGCATCACACCGCCCAGGGAATCAGTTACCGTGCCAACGATTTTACCGGTCGTTTGCTGTGCCGATGCTGAAGCCGGAATTACTGAATCTCGCTTAATACAGTGACAATGAGGTCAAAAAGAAAGACCGGCGTGTTGCAGGAACGAAAACGGAAGCTTGCCCGATTTGCGCACGCGGTGCATACCTCGGCGGATCG